>Ga0116227_10010700_pt1 | contig 15833 bp, 13 predicted proteins | sample S1TSphgellanicum_FD_89693 | JGI IMG/M metagenome (GOLD analysis project Ga0116227, IMG submission 89693) | Host-associated microbial communities from peat moss isolated from Minnesota, USA - S1T2_Fb - Sphagnum magellanicum MG | ecosystem: Host-associated > Plants > Peat moss > Unclassified... | reverse complement strand
GTTATAAGGGGCATCCAGTGGATGGTGTGCTGGTCACTGTGGCCCCAGACTACCACATACCCTAGTACCTTGGCCAATTCAACACTAATTATATATATTTTTAAATGTTGAAATTTTCAAAAATTATTTCTTTCAAATCAAGAAATATTTTGAAGGAAAATAGTGAATATTTAGGAATATTGCACTTGTTGAAATGTGTTTTTTGTTAATAATTAATTATTCAATGAACATGTGTTGAAATGATCAAGGTACGATTGCACTTGTTGAAATGTGTTTTTTGTTAATAATTAATTATTCAATGAACATGTGTTGAAATGATCAAGGTACGATTGTAGTCATATGTTAAACATTTGATTAAACATTCCTAACACCATAAAAGGGAAGATCACATGTGGCTGTGATATGTGACCTGGTATTAGCATGTGTTGTTTCTTTCGTAGGAGCACCGCCCTAGCCTACCATATGGCCAAGCAAACAAACTCAACTAGTAGCCCTTGGACTTTTGCATTTTTTTCCAAAAGAAAAACCTTTTTACAATTCGCACTAGAACTTTAATTTAATTTATTTTTTGTTGCCACAGTGTGAAAACCTATAGTTCTATAAGATATACTTGCATTTTATCTTTGGACTATTCACATTCTTTTAGTTCATAATAAAGTAAAATTTGCCATGAATAAATAGTTCTTCCAAAGCTTTGACGTTGAATCAGAATGTGTGTTGAGCATGTGCAATGGTGTACCGATCTGCGAGAATATGACACAACATTGTAGAGTGATGTTGAGGTTGATCAACAGAATTACTATAATTGAATGGCAACTTCAGAAGATTTTGCACACATCAAGGTGAAGAAACTCCTCTCTATGGAACGCAAATATCATTCCTTGCATCGGGAATTCAAGAGTGGTAATTCATCTTTATTGGAAGGAAACCCACCAATTGTGTTCAGAAATACATCACCAAATGTTTCATCATAATATTGTTGTTTTTGGTTTTGTTTTGTTTTTGGAAGCACAACAGCAGACCCAACCTGACACGCCATTGGCACCCCCCAAGTCAAGCTCATTGACAGAGAGGGCCGGCAGGAGTTTCACCTTCACACCACTGGACCTTTTTTGAGGTCTCAGGCCGTGAAGGTATAATGTTGTTGTTTCATGTTTGATACCTGAAACCACCTTTTGGAAGCCTTATGGAAGAGGGACTTTTATTGCTGTTTAGGTCATCAAACTACAGCAACCAGGCCAAGAATAAGTGTCAACATAGTTACTAATCGCAAATCTTAGGCCCACTTTACACCAGGAGTCAAGTCCCACTCCAAATCAAGCATTCCTATTGGTGCAAAAGTTGAAATCGGGATCCCCAAGGACTTTACATTAGGAGTCAAGGCTGAAATAGAAAAAATCTTTCCAATCTGCCCCAAGTTACTAATAAATGCTGAACCTTATGGCCTTGTATTGGTCCCAAGGTTAATAAAAAAGGATATCAACTCATTTGGGAAGCAAATTTGCGAGAAATGTTAAACTTGGGGCCAACCAACCAGCCAAAAATGCTCAAAGTTGGCCCCAAGATTTTTCAGCCCTGACTCCTAGTTTAAAGCCGGCCTTAAAATCTTAAGTCCTGCCATGTCCTTTGTCACTGGGCCTGACTTGGGGTTCTACCAACAACTTGTCAAATTGAGTTTGCAGTTGTGTTCCCCAATTTAAAAAAAACTGAACAAAAAGGAAAAAAAACAAGGTGATTAGTCTTACTAGTATTCAAATTCCGTGGATGATGTTCAGGGTTTTGTTTTGAAAATTCCTCAAGTGGGTCCACTGCTGAGGATCCCCAGTATTAATTGGCTATGAAATAAATCTGTCCTAAAGTCACAAAAGGAGTGTAATTCTTTTTCAAAATCTGTTTCATATTGACAACCTCCATGAATGCAGTATCCAAATGTGATGAGGTCCAACAGTTTTCCATCAAAATATGACGAATTTTGCAAAATAAAAACCTCCAGAAAACCCTTTGGAAGAACATTCGCAATTGACTCTCCATTTGTTGCCAAAGAAAATTTTGACCGAAAGGATTTTATTTACTTTGGGGGAGAATCACTAATGATTCTACTTCAGAAAACCCCCCAAAAAAACACTGCATATAATGTTAAGGTATAACATACATACTTGAACTCCACACCAAAAAAAACAGGTGTACAACAACTTTACCATCATCTTCAAGAGTCTCAAATGTTACCCAAATTGCAACAATCTAAAGTCAATCCTCAATCTAAGTTTTAAAATGAAGAATTCTGTTACCCAGAAAAGAATTCACAGATGCAACATGTCAGTAGATGCAACAAAAACAGTATACACAACCTAGGGAGAATTGCTGCAAAAGTTAGACTCAGAACAGATAGTTATCTTTATGGTTTCAGAGAACTGCCCTGCACACAGTTACACAAATAGTCTTGAGAATACAAACAAAGTTCAATTATTCACACAACTTTTGTCAGGCATAATGCACAGCACAGTAACTCCACAACAGGAATCTGTGTTGCAAAACTGCAATTCAATTCAAAGAAAACCCAAGTAACTTGCTGTTGCTCCATAATTGACATACCTCATTTCCTAGTTTTCTCACATCTCCTACCTGCACAATACATGTTCAGATTTATAACCATGGCTAGTGTCTATAAGTCTGAACAGCCGCACAGCCTTTATAAACTGGAAAACCAACCCTTTCTGCTCACAAGCTTTTCAAGTGTTGAGAGTCTCTGGTTCAATATTGGTCACCAGTTAGCTCTCATGTCTTTCCACTTGTCTAATGGGACCAATGGCCACCCAATTTCCAACCTGCATTACAAAAGCAGATTCACTCATTTATTTTACTGTAGGGCAACAATGTGCATGAGTTGGAGACATATGCTCCATTCTGTTTCAAGGATGGATTCATTAGCAATTGCTATTGCTCACTATCCCTCATAAAAAGTATGGTGTCCCACAAAACTGTGCTAGCAAATGCATTAGCAGTTTAATGCTTATGAATGGAAGTAATCAATATTTAATCAATAGTTAGATAATCATAATCAATGTGAACATGCGCCTAAGCAGCATATTTGCCCTCCTTTGAAATATGCTTCAATAGATTTTGTGAACTATTGCATTCTATATCTGGGGTGGTGAGTGTCTCCTGTTAACTCCTCAACTCTTACGTCCTCTAAAACTCAAGAATGTCACAACTTCTAAACAAAACTTGGGAGGAGAGCGAACTGTGGGATATACACAATCATTCATTTTGCGTTCTCAACTGATGAGATTCTTGTTTAAATTTGATAGCAAGGAATGGACATAATACCACAGTCAAGAATCATCATCTTGGTCCCAGGGCTGCTGCTGGTCATACCACCATGTCTTCACAGTGCAGTCATGGGAGCAGCTGTTCACAGAATTTCGAGTTAACATTCTTAGAACTCATAATCATAAGATACCCATATGATGTGAAAAATTAGCCAGAAATAAGATTTTCCTTGTACATGAACTTTTCAGATGTGTAGATTGTCAGAGAGCATCTAATCCCAATTTTCCCAAATTGCCAGAGGTAGAACAAATTAATTGTGATCCATAACCGTAGACACAGGAGAAACAAAGAAGAGAGAAATAGAAAAAAGTACCTTACAAGAAGGCTCTGGTGGGGATTCCAAATAGCACGATAAGCAATGTCACTGTGGCTATCATTACTATGGGCACCCAAACGCTGCAGCACCTCCCCTGTTGCTGCATCCCAAATGTAGATCAAGCCATCCTGCAGCCACACAAGTTGACAAGTCTCAGAAAGAACAAGAGGATGTCAACTACTACCACAGATGTATTGGAACTACAAACAGATTGAAGTTCATGTCTCACATGCTACATACTGAGAGATTCATCCCAAGTTCTGCTGCAATATCCCAATTCACTTACTCCCAAAAATACACAACTTCACATTACTCCTGACCATCCAATCATGGGATTTCTTTTTTCATGGAGCAATCACAACATCAATGATGAAAACCTCAATGAGCAGTACTACCTCAGATCCACCAACTACAAGAGAATCATCAGGTCCAAAGCTTGCTCTGACAAAGTTTTTACTGGTGTTTTGATGACCCTTGAATCTCCTTATTGGCCGTGCCTGCATCAGCACAACATTCATTTGACATTGAAAAAGTGCAATACATGGAAGAAGCAACAAGTTCCATTAAGTATGCTGCAAAATCTCAACAAGACAAAGCACTAGTGGCCACCAGAATTCCTAATCATTCCAAACTGTAATACTAAAGAGCTGTTGTAAAAAGTAAAGCACTGACCAATCGCACATCCCAGAGTCGATTGGAGTTGTCCTTAGACCCACTTAACAAAAGACTACCAGCTTTGTTCATCTCCACAGACGTCACCTCTGCACACAAGTTACCATGTCAGAGAGCATGACAATTGACAGCCCCACGGCTCATACCAGCTTCACCAGCAATGTTCACAATGACAGATCGTGCATGCAAAGCCAAATCATAGTTATATTTGGCTTTGCCATTCCAAGAGACATGAAAGCTGATTTGGGTTGCCATAACAATTTACTCCTTAAATCTGCTGTCAACACCACTAAGAATAGTATCCATAGAAACTCATGCATTGATATCCATCACTGGGTGTCAGCTGAAAGTTGAAGAAAATGACAGCACCTCCAAAATGAGAGCTGTAGGTCTTCACACAAACCCCACTGACCAAGTCCCAGAACTTGATTGTGTAATCCTTTGACCTGCCATTTACAACAGTTATGAGAACTGATCTTTGGGTGAAATATGTAAACCTTGCAAATACCAAACCCTGCTTCCTTGGGGCACTCTCCCCCCTAAGTTGAGCCTTCCTTGCAAAAGAGATGATATCTGACTACATCACTAATCTTCTTCACTCAGTAGAGCCACAGGGTCAACAAATCATGATTTCACTCCTGCCTCCTAAACCTATTGAGAGAACAGGTTGAGCAATCACGCACCCACTAATGACAAGGTTGCCCAAAGGATTGAAAATGACACGTGAGACAGCAGAGTTATGACCAATGAATGTGCGTAACAGTGCACCTGTGCGTGCATCCCAGAGTCTTACAGTCTTATCATATCCCCCTGTCACCACATAATTCTGCATCATCCTTAGAGTACTTAGTTTCTGTTCACACATCGATTCCAGCATTCCTGAAGGAAATTGCATCACAACGTAGGGATACAAATACAACACTGAACTTCCTTATAGGAGATTGCACTATCCTCAAATGCATGCATCAAGCACAAGAAAGCAAGGGAGTGAGTGTACATTTGATTGGTGGAATTTGACACTATATACATCGCCCTCATGGCCAGAAAGTGTTGCTGAACATGCTGACTTTGTTGTTCCCCGCAAGTTCCAAAACTGTTAAGGGTGACCATGATTTGCAACTTAGCGACATGGATAGTTCACATTTGCTTCAAAACTTATAAGAATCCTGAAAACATAACCAGTGCTTTGCACAATAATGAATTTATTCTACAGAAACCATGAATTGGATAGTCAACACGTCCAACCAGGTTATATAACCCTCCAGAGGAAAAAATCCCTCAGTTTCCTCACATTCACCTGGTGTGATTATCTATACCTTGACAGTTGAATCCCCAGAAGCACTGGCCACAACATCCCCACTGCTGCTGGAAGTGACATCCCATATTCGAGAAGTATGGCCTCCACCACTTCCCAGGTCTCCATCACCTAGCACCCGCACACATTGCCCGTCCTCAACATCCCAGACTCGCAACGTGTTGTCACTGCAGCACATCCATTTCCAAGGGAGAGAAACATCCTCTTAGCAATTGTAGTTCCCAATCAACCATAATACATGCCACTTTAGGCTTTCTCCATCTTATGCTGGCATCCTGTCATACTGATGGTGGGACAGAAATTCCATGGAAGAACTCTCTCAATTAACAAAAGGAAAGTGTATATGAATATGATTACACCATTCTTGAAAGGAAACCAAGATAAAAGTGACATACACATAGGTATGCATGGTAGTGTTTGTTTAGCATATGGATGGGCATTGTGGCTGATGTACCTGGAACCAGAAACAAGGAGAGTGCCCTCTTCTCCAACAAAGTCTACACACCTGCCCACACAAAATCACTTCAGAAAAGTGAAGGTGCATCCACCCCAAAATGACAATCATGGAAATGATTTAGAAAATGAGCATACTCCAAAGGGACACTGTGGAGAGGGAAAAGCTAGAAACAAGCAAAAGGAAAAAAAAATCTGTCCACCTAGAAAACTAGTGGGAGGGCAGCATAACTGAGAGAAGCAGTAAGGACATACTTCACATTGCTGCGATGGCCTCGAAAGGTGGTCTTGTGCGCATTGGGAAGAACAAAGCATGAGTAGTCCTCCAGCAATCTGTGCACACGGCAGCCAGCACCAGTGCACCCTTATGAATGCTGCGCTCACCCCCCTCATTTCCCCTGCCCCTGCCAAAGACCCCATTCTCATCAACATCCCTGGGGGTTCTGGGAAGGCAGTGGATGATGCACCATGCTAGAAAACCTCAGAAAAGGATCCCACAAATGACGAAAATAGAGACATGTCAATATGCTCATACAACACTTCCTGTGAATATTGAGCTTAACATACCCTTGCACTTGTAGTCCTCCTCTTGGAAACTCCTACAGTGGTAAACATTTCATCCCATAACACTCTCATGCAGTCAATGAGAAACAAGAACCAGGAATAAAGAGTTTCACCCACAGGCCATAAGAACATGTACCCTTACTCCCAGGTCCTCCTAGCACTTAGAAGTACACAGCTGGAGGTACAGAGATGCAAGAAGGAAAGAGAATTTGGAAGCAGACAACAGAATCGGCAGAAAAAGAGTCCAGGAAACTTACGTGGGAATGCTGGGGACAACCTTAGGATGATATCTACTGAACTCAACTTGGTAGCGAACAGCCTGCTTCAACAGATGCAAAAGACGCTGTGGCTGCACCTCCTGCCTTGTAACTGTTCCCATGCAAACAAACACAGATAATGCTTGGCTTTTGCTACCAAGAACCCTAAACCCTTCCAGAACCACTCAGAACATTTTGTCAGATTTCTACATACCCAAGAGAGACCATGAAGCTACTCAATTTGTCCACATATGAGAAGCTAGTGTGGCAGACATTACTCAACCATTTCTCAATCTGTTTTTAACATCAGTTTACGAGTCTGAAATCTACCTGCAAGGTCATTATTCTCTATCTCCATCATTGATGAGAACTGCTCCACAAGCTTCTCCCTGTGCACCCCCCAAATTGCATTCATTTTCTGAAATTGAGAGCAGTCACAATATCTCCCTATGGATTATCTCCTCCAGTCTGCATCATAGGCTGGGAGAGCTACAGAACCTAACAAATAGGCAGTACTCAATTGCAATGACCTTTCAGGTGTTCCTCATAAGTACCTGGAACTAGCTACACCTTCCCAATTTTTGAAAAAGGGGGCATCCTGTATACACTTGCATGTCAAGAGGTAGCACAAATCCTTGAACTCATTGTGTAGGCTCCCCATTTGTTCCAGTGGCTTCAACCTTTTGGTGAGCAGCACAAATGCCTGGATGAAATCCAATGAGCAGCAGTAAACTCAAACCATCAGTTAGGAAACACTCAACCCATCAGGCATGTTTGCAGCATGCCCCCAAAGATGTCTGCTCTGGAATGCAGAGGGGAGGAAAAGAACCTTCTGGTGCTCATGTTGCTCAATAAGCTCCAGGTATTGCTGCTTATAAACTGTGTAGAGAAAATGCTTGTGATCCTTCAAAGGTGTTTTCTGCACCAGCTTCTCTGTGGTAGCCCAATCTCCATCTGTACACCATTGTCAATGGGGGGAACTCAATTCTCAAGGAAAGGTTATTAAGGCAGATAAGAGACAAACAGAAGAGGAAAAAAAAAGATGCTCATACCAAGAATTGCAGTCTTGATGCCCTTAAAGTGGGAACGGTTTTTGAGATGTTCTGTGAAGCGCACATTGGCTTCATCCTGGATTGTCATAATTGATGCAACATAGCCTTCATCTTGCAAATACTGCACTATCATACGGACAACATCCTGCAAACCAGTGGCCACAGACCCAAATTCAAAAACCGAGTATACAAACAAACCCTGTTCCTGCTCATCACAACACAAAACCCCAGTTCAGGGGAGAAAAACAAAAACATAGCCTTCATCTTGCAGATACTGCATTATCATGCAAATCACATCCTGCAAACCAGCACTCAAAGACCCAATTTCAAAAGCCCTATTACACAATCAGAACCTGGTCCTGCTCATCACAGCACAGAACCCCAGCTCAGGAAAAAAAGAAAAGAAAAACAGATAGCCTTCATAGCTTTCATCTTGCAGATAGCAATGGTCATGCAAATCACATCATGTAAACTAGTGCCTCAAAGACCCAAATTCAAAACCTAATATAGAAACAAACCCAGCTCCTGCTCTTCACATCACAGAAAACCTAATTCAGGAAGGAAAATTCAGCACGAACCCTAATTACTTATCTGGTTTAAGATGCACAATTCAGATCCTGCTCTCTCACACAATGAATCTAGATGATTTCTCTGATACAAAACTGCTGGAAATCAGAAGAAGAAGAAGAAGAAAAACCGGAAGCGAGATTCATGTGGTGGGTGCAGAATTAGGGTTAGGGTTTGAGAACCTCTTTGATCTTGGGATTCTCATGGTCGAAGATGGCATCATCGTTGCCGATGGTTCTACGAGGCGGTCCGGCATAGACAGCGCCACGAGCACGCTCCGCGAGCTCACCAGTACCACTGCCGCTGCTGCCACCACCACCACCACCAGAGCCTCCGCCGCCGCCATTCATGTCGTGGCTGCAATGTGCGATCCACCACAACCCACCACGGCAACAAAACAACGAACAAACCACTACAGCTTGAAGATCTACTGTTCTTAATGGGATCTTCGTTGCCAATAAAACACCAACAAAAATGCTCTCTGGTAATGTAAATGGCCTTTTAAAGGTAACCTTCACCTTCTTGAGTGATGCTTTTTGCTTTAGTGGTCACTTATTTCTAGTCTCTAATTTGGTAGAGCCAGCCTACATGCTAAATTTTGCACTCAGAAGTCTTCCTGATTTAATATTATTGGAATCACCCTTCTTTTTTTTATGCAAAAAATAGAAAAATGAAATGAGAATATTCTGTAAGATATTCCCCTTTGATTTGGGAAGCAAGTCAACATTGAAATTTCCCCCCAATAAAATTTAAATTTTTTCATCACGTTATTATTATTATTATTATTATTATTGTGATTTTGGTTTGGTAGCCCAATTTTGTTCCCATTTCTTGAATGTTTAGAGCATCTCCACCTGTTCTCAGTCTGTGACGCTGCAAAATTATTTTTCACATCCAAGTTTAGTTATACACTTTTTTGGAACCCCCACCTATAAAACTAAAACAGGTACAGCAAATAGGTGCGGGATTACCAATAGCAAACCACCTGCACCAATCATTATGATGGGCAAATCAGGAACACTCCGCAGCAACTTTTTTTTTCTTGGCGAAATTTCGTCAAAATGCGAAAAATAATTTTTTCGAAAGAATATTCTATTACAGATTCCTTGAAAATTTGAAAAAAAATCGCCAAAAATGTAGAGGTTTTGAACTGGTTTTGCCAGATTTAGAAGCCCTCGTCTTGTGGGTTGCCAAATAAAAGGAGGAATGCAAAAAAAAATTCTACCGCTTTGCCTCTCCTGTTCCCATTTAATGTTAAATATTTCTTGGGATGCTAGCCAATGGTTGCCACACGAGAAAATTGAAAAAAAAAATCACTGCTCATCAGCAGCAGTCAGATCCTATTTATTACACTCTTTTCTGTAGGTGCACACAGTTGCTGAGCCTTTTACCAGCCACGGCAAACTGTGCAATTACGCTGAGCCAAAACCATTTTCTTGAACCAAACAGAAAGACTTCGACTTTTCTTCATCTAATTGTAGAGTGCAGGATCACATACTGATCACAGCTGGAGGTTCTCTCTTAGTATGTGACCCTGCACTGGAAATCTTAGATGAGATTCATCAGTTGAATCACGTGAATCCATGGGAATCCCTGAAAAGTGCCCCCGGCTTTCAAAGCCCTTGAGCAATGAGGACCACTGGAACACTCTCTGAAACACAGTCAAATCGTATTCATTGACTGTTCCCTGTCTCTGATTGGGTAGATGGTTTGATTGGTCCAAGTGGGTTGGACAACAGTTAGTAACGAAAACTGGGATGTGAGAAATATTTTAGCGTTCTGACCGTTGGTGGAGATACTCTTATTTGCAGGTTCCTAAAACTTAACATGTCCCCATTTAAAATGTGAGATCTTTGTTGGAATACTCGCATCTGACACGATATCAAAAAAGGAAGAAAAAAAATACACATTACATGAAATTAGCGTTTTTTTCGTGAGAACTTTTGCCAAAATGCCACAAATGAATTGGGGCTGTGATTCTTTCAAAGGCTATTATTAATTTTGAAATTTTTGAAAAAAAAAATCACCAACAAACAAAGCAAGGGTTTTGTTATTGGGTTCAATAGATTTAGATTGCCAAACAGCTGTAGGATTTTATTTTATTATTTATTATCCTAACTGTTCTATAGCCATTTTAATGTTAAATCCTTCTTTGGATGCTAGTCAATGACGCAACACCAAGAATTTGAAAAATAAAACAATAACCCTGCTTGGAATGGGTTTGCTTTTCATAATGTTCAAAAAAAAAAATTCAAGAATTTTTTTTCTAAAGCCACAGTGGTGATCTTCCATTGGAAGATTAGAAAACTAAATATGTGAATCTACAAATTTTTACTTTTTCTTTCACTTCAGGCAACTGAAAACCTCCAACATCATTTTTTCCAATTGTTTATTTCATTTTTTTGGCGAGAAATTTCACCAGTAAAAGAAATGCTCATTATTATTAACCAATCTTGGGGGGGGCGGGGGAGGGAGTTTTTACCATGGTAGGTAAAATTGGGTAAACCAGCACTTACATTGCTGGTACCTTCATTACCTTCTTGCTTGAGGCCTTTTATTAATAACTCTATTTTACTAGGTTAAATATAGCCAGTTAAGAGGCCTTACTCAAGAAAGGTGAGGTACCAATGTAGGTGGTGGTTCACCCTAGCCCTATTTGGTAGACCATGGGAATCTTGAAAATTGAAAGAAGGGACTCAGATTCTTGATCTTTAACTCCATGTGACTTTCTTTCAAAGGAAAATCAACTTTGTTCCAAACCATTTTGCAAAAGGACCATATGATGAAAAAGGAGTATTGAGAAATTAAAATAATTTATTTGGGGAAAAAAAAATTCCCAAAATATGCCATTGTGGCAATGACGATTGCTCAAAAAATGGGAGTTCAAACCTTTTCCCCCAAAATCATTTCAATTTTGGAGGTTTTAAAACTTATAAAACCATAAATATATGAAGATCAATAAGAGTGGATTACAAACTTTTAGATCTATATATTTCCCTTAAATTTTTTTAGGGAAAATGAGTGTTTTTTTTTTTTTTTTTTTAATGAAGCAGAACTCTTTTCAAGAACATGTTGCCTTTGGATAAACAATTACATTCAACCCTGATTTTACGATAGTACTTTGGCGGGTTCAGCACAAATTATATTAGTTTTACAAGTGCTGAAATTTTCCCCAAAAGAAAGCTTTTCTACTGAACAATTTTTTTCTTAAGGAAAATGAAGAATCCTTCGATGCCATTCAGGAAACAAAAGCTAGTAGTATCCATGGCTTCTGAAATGGAAGGGAGTTGTTGGCATAGACCACAAGAAGTGCACTGGTCTATCTATCTATCTATTTAGGTACACACACTTGCACATGGGACTAGTGATTGACCACCGCCCACTTCATTGCAAACGCTTTAAAAGAAAGAAAACAAAAAAACCTCTCACGTTTTGTAGGCATGTATGATGGTGTCTCCAGCATGCAAAGCTTTTGTCCATTTGTGTGATGAGTTCAGAACAGACTCATTCCAGTTCTTAAGAGAATCCATCATCTGTTCCTTCCTATGACAGATTGTACTTTGCGCACTTATTTCCACCCACATTTTTGGAGTGCGGTTGAAATGGATGGAGAAAGCAAGCAAGCTGGGTCCAGAATGCTTTCTTTTGGTTGGGTTTTTGGCTTTTGCACGAGGACGGCTGAATCTTTGAGACTTGAGATCCATGGGGGAGATTCATCTACTCATGAAGTACTTGTACAATTCAGAGGGATCTTTCTTGGCGTCTCTTGAACTTCATCTTTCCTCCCTTTTTAGTATCTATTTCAGTCTATCTTCAACTTTTTGCAACAAAAGAAAAGTGTAAGATACATTTTGTGTTAAGAGGAGCTCCACCCATTATTCCTCCCTCCCATTTGGGCTTCTTTAAAATGTTTATCACACACAAGATGGTGTATAGTCATTTCCCAATCCACACTCATAAGAGCTGGAATCTCCAGCGGTGCTCAGTAAGTGGATCCTGCCCTCTAAAATTGGATGAAAACAGGAAAATGGTTTTAGTTCAGTATGATTGCACAGCTTGCCGTGGCTGGTAAAAGACACAACAACCCTGTGCACATGCTGAAAAGAGTGTAATACATGTGATCGGACTGCTGCTCAGTGTTTCTCATTGGCCCATCATAATGATTGGTCCAGGTGGTTTGCTACTAGTAGTCCCCAATCTATTTGCTGTCCCAGGTTCAGGTTGATGGGTGGGGTTGCAAAAACAGTACACAACTCGACTTGGATATGAAAAATATTTTTGCAGGTTCACATACTGAGCACCACCGTAGATGCTCTAAGTTTTATGCACAATGGGACACTATAAGATATGAGAGGGAGACTATTTCAATTCAACCACTTGGGCCCAATCTTTATAACTAGCCAATGAAAAGCAATCATTTTACGATGCATTGCTTTTTTACAAGCATTGAATCCGATGTAAATTAACTAGAATAAGTAAACATGTAAAGAATATGTACTTTGTTTGAAACACACTTGGCATTGATGTAGTTACTTTAAGATGACATGCATTGATCACCTGTAAAATGGCCTATTCATTGTACTTTGAATGAACTACAACTTCGAAAAGGGAGTTTGGACCCAATAATATAGTGGTCTTGATGAGGTCATTGAAAAAAGATTGCTTCTTATTGTCTAGCCATAAATGATTGGTCAAGGTGATGGTGTTTAAATAGTCTCTCACCATATATTATAGCACCTTTTCAAGTTGGGCAATAATTAAATTATTTTTGAAAATATTAAAATTTCTAAAAATTATCTATTTGAAATGTCGAAACTTATGGAAATTGCAAGGGAGGGAAAGATTTCTTTTTTAAAATTGGTGTAAACTCATAAGGTTCTTGCTTCATGATAGTTCATCATTGGAGAGCTTATATCCAATAATTGACAACATTTATCTATCCTATAATTCAGTGGAACATTTTCTTTATTTGCCCCAAGGTTTCAATGACTAGTCAAATTTTTGTTAGAAAATGATGAGTTAGAAAGGATTTAGATCCCCTTTGGAGCGTTTAGCACCCAAAAACTTTATTGTTCAAGGTGACTTTCGCTTTGGTCTCAAAGTGTTGGGTTCAACTCAAGTGTCTTTTTAAAAACAATTCTCTGACATAGTCAATGTACATTGTCCAAGATTTCATGTTTACGGGAAAGGGGGGTGAAGAAAAATAACTTAAACATGGGTTTTGGATGTGGTAGAGAGTAATATAGTGGGTGGGGTGTTTGTGGATTTGCTCTCAACATGGTTATTTGACTCCAAAATAGAATCGATCAAACTTGCAACCTACCTCTAGAGAGTTCAGCTGCCAATACACGACGTTTTGCAAGTTCAACGAGAAACTTTACCTCAAATTCTTACACTGATGAGAAGACTGTTCCCAGTGGGCAAAAGGCAACAAAAAGGTCTTGATTCTTCACCATGACTAGGTACCTAGATAGATAGATAGATAGAACCAGTACACTTCTTGTGGTCTATGCCAACAACTCCTTTCCATTTCTGAAGGCATGGATTCTATCCTGCAGAATCAAATCCTTTTTGCAAGAAACCATGGATACCAACTTTTGTTGCCAAGTCAATAAAAAAAAAAAACATGCTGATACTGTGTACTACAGGGGAAGCACCTTCAGTGCATGCCTGCCAAATAATTAATTAATTAAAAATGAGGATTCCATTTCAAAAGACTGATTATTCCTGAATGCGTCCAAAGATTCTTCATTTTCCTTATGAAAAAATTGTTCAGTAGAAAAGCTTTCTTTCGGGGAAATTTTCAGCACTTCTAAAAGTTATATAATTTGTTCTGAACCCACCAAGGTACTAGGGTAAACTGGCCCACCACCACCAAACAGAGGCTGGCCACCAAGCACGCATGTAATGTAGGAACTAACCTATGTTAGAACAAAAAATTGCTTATGGGCATTGTCTTTTTAACCCATTACCAAATGCTTGGTTTAGAAAAAAATTGTTCTAGATTTTTCATATTGGTGACCAGCCATCAAATTTTTGTGTTAGGTATTAGGGGTTTAGGTGGGCACATTTGCAAAAAAATTGAATAATATTACAATGGATTAGTTTAGTGGCCATGAGTTGATTTTCATTATGCAAGATGGGAACATGAGGGGTATTTTTAATGTTTGGTCATGGGAAAAAAATGGTCCAATTTTATAACAGCCCCAAGTTTGGGGTGGGAATGAGTGTTTGGTTATAAGTAATTGGACTGCACACTAAAATGAATATCACCAGTTTGGTGATGGGGGTGCAAAGGTCATGTTAAATAACACACAATTGACCATAAACAAGGATTAGGGTTTACAAGAATCCAATGCAAGAATAATAGCTACACATTAATTAAGGAAGGATTTCCAATTTCCCCCCAAATTCAAGCATATCCCATTCCCACCAAAATTAATTTGCTAAATTCACAGGGCTATGGTGCAAGGTTTGGATTCACAATCCTATCTTTCAAATTCACAAGCAAAATTCTTTCAGCATGTCAAAGCTTCCAAAATTTTGAAATAGATAGTTTGAAATCTTTCATCAACATTTTCAAAGCATATGGGTCAGACCAACAAAGGAAAATAACATAGGAGTTGTGGAGAGTTCTAAATCAAAAATAGAAGTCTTAGCATATCAACTAGAGCAAGGAAGGCATCTTAGAATAGCCAAAAAAGAGTTACAAGAACTAGAGGTAGATCGATAGAATCTAAATAGTAGAATAACCATTGAAGATCTACAATAGCTTGAACATCAAGGATCAGATTCTAGTGTTATCAAAGAATAAATAAAAACTCAAAATTCAAACATGGATGTAGAAAGATAATTTTTAAAACTTGCAATAGATTAGTTTTACAACCAAAAGTTCAAGAAGTTTTTCTGTTATTGCTGGGTGCATAATTCCATAATTCAGAAATACAATTTAAGTAGTCATAATAGAAGCAAATTTTATCCAACTCCAAGAAATCATAGTTTGTTGTACACACCTACTGCTTATACAAAAACAATAGACCAAAATTTAATTTGGGATGACTTTGAATGGTTATATGCATTAATAATTTTTCCCAACAACAACAGACATACACATTTCAAACATACTTTATCTTGGCATACTTCCTTGAAAGTTGGGCAAAATACAAAAGATTCAAATTGTACCTCTTGTAGGACCAAATATGTCGCAACCCCACTTTGGCCAAGTGTGGGGGTGAAGCCCAACACTTGGAAAAGTTGGAGGTTTGGAGTCCTCCGGGACTCCCGAATGTTCAGAGCTCGACAGCAAG
>Ga0116227_10010699_pt1 | contig 15833 bp, 16 predicted proteins | sample S1TSphgellanicum_FD_89693 | JGI IMG/M metagenome (GOLD analysis project Ga0116227, IMG submission 89693) | Host-associated microbial communities from peat moss isolated from Minnesota, USA - S1T2_Fb - Sphagnum magellanicum MG | ecosystem: Host-associated > Plants > Peat moss > Unclassified... | reverse complement strand
GTGTGGCCTGTGGCATTTTATGCCTCGTTGAAGGGTTGGCGTAGACAACCATTTCCTACAACAAGTCAGTGCCTTATGCCATTCCCGCCAACCGATCTGGTGCCCTTCGATGAATAAGACGGGTTAGGTGGCCCCCTCGGCCTGAAGCTTGGCGCTCGTCAGCACCCGGCGAACATTGGACTGGAAGGCCCAGCGAGCGATCGGCTCGAAATAGATGATCGGATCGATGTGCAGGATGGTGGTCGCTTCAAGGGTCAAGCGTGTGCCGCCATTCGTCAGCGGCGTGAGCATGTACCGCGTGTCGCCGGTCACGACATAGCCGTAGAGGTGCGGGGCGTGGACTTTGCGGTAAGGGCTCATTTCCTCCATCGCGGGGGGCTGCGACAGCACGGTGAACGCCAGCAGCCGGTCCGGTTGCCATTCGGTCACGCGTTCCACGGCTATGCCGGTCGAGAAGGTGCCCAGTCGCCGCGCCCCGACGCCCTGGCCCAGCAGCTGGCCCCGCACCGGATAAGCGAGCCCGGCAAGACCCGGTAACCCGGGCGACAGTCCAATCGGTCGGCTGCCTGTCACGACCCGCCAGACCGCTGCCGGCGGCGCTGCGATCTCGATCGATTCCGCCGTCGCGACGGGCACAGCAGGGGGCATGGCCGCTTCCACCGCAAACAGCAGCGGCAGCGCCGTCACCGACATCAGCGGTGCACCGCGATGATGTCTGACCCGGGCAATCGTGCGGCCGACCAACCCGCCCAGCCAAGCGGCGAGAAGCCCGAGCGGGGCAATCAGAATGATGCAGATGAACCCCTCCAACGCGAGCATCATCAGGGCCAGTCCACCGAGCGCGCCAGCCAGGGCAACATAGGTCAGCGTGTTGGCGGCGCTGCGCAGGATCCGATGATTGGCGATGTAGCCGGTGGTGATCCCGACCACGAACGGCGTCGAGACGAACAGGCCCCAGCCATAGGCGCCCAGCGTCAAGGCCGAGACCAGGACGGCCGCGACGATCAGCCCGATGCCGGCAATGACACCCTGCAACACATCGACAAGGTCGATCCTCTCGACCTTCGGATCGACCGTGGCCGCCTGGCCGCGCGGCAGGAGGGCCAGCACTGCCATGGCTGGGATCTGGAGCACCGGAAAGATCGCAAACAGGCTGAACCAATAGCCGCGGTTTGACCAGGTGGCCCGGCGGAACGACAGCACCGCAAGGGCCCAGGCCACAAGAAACCCGATCAGGAACACGCTTGCGGCCATTGCGCTGGTCAAGTGCGGCATGTCTGCCAAACGGCGCAGCGGGAGCAACCAGAAATCCAAGTCTGGCTCAAGCCTCTCGCCCGTCCAGCGATAGCACAGCGCCACCACGAGGTGTTGCGCCAGCAGAACGAGCGGCACGAGCAGCGCATAGACCGGCGGCGTGACCCGGCCAGCCAGTCCGAGCGCTCGGCGGGTCATCGTGCGGCTCCCGGGATAAACGTGGCCGAGAGCCTGGCCTGATCGGGCTCCACCGGCCGCAGCTCGGGCCGCCGGGCCATCAGCTCCGGGGTCATCACGTCCCAGACCAGCCCGAGCCTGGCCAAGGCGGCGATCACGGCATAGCCCCAGTCGCTCTGGCCCGGATAAACCCCGATCCGCGCCGATCCGGGAAAGGCATGGTGGTTGTTGTGCCAGGCTTCGCCCATGGTCGGGATGGCCGCCCAGGGCACGTCATGCGCCTGAACCCCGGCGGTCTCGACCAGCCAGGTCTGCGGGCCGCGACGATGCGCGAGATGGCCGACGAACCAGTGACCGGTCACGCAGGCGCTGATCCGGGCGCAGACACCCCAGACCACCCAAGCCCAGCCGCCGCCAAGGTAGAGCAGCATGGCGACAGGTAGTTGCTGCGCCATCCAGCTGCGCTCAAGCCAGCGATAGAACGGGTCCTGCCCGGCGCGGCCAAGATCGAAGGCGGGCGCCCTGGCCAGTTCGAGCCGGCAATGCAACTGCCACCAGGCATCGATCAGCATGGGGCGGCGATGGGCCAGATAATCGTGGCAGCTCGGTTGCCGCTGCGCCCAGTCGCGCAGATCATGCGTGCAGACCATCCAGAACGGGCCGCTCATTCCCACCAGTGTGCCGATCCAGACCAGCAAGCGCTCCAGCCACAGCGGACAGGCAAAGCTGCGGTGGATGAGCAGCCGGTGGAACCCGATGCTGTGCCCCAGCAGCAGCGTAGCGCCCGTGGTGAGCAGAAACACGGCGAGGGCTGACCAGCTCACCAGCAGCGGGCCAAGCGCCAGCGTGGCCACCAGCATGCCCCCATTCCAAAACGAATGAACCGGGTCCCAGCGAATCTGGCCGATGGCCGGATCGCACCCCGGCAGGGCCACGAGGCTGTTCACCCGGTCTGGAGCATGGTTAGGCATCATCGCGGCCTCCTAGGTATTTAGCTTAGCACTTAAATACTCCGCTCCCCTTGTCAAGCGATTAGCTTACTCCTTAAATACCCCCCATGCAGAAAGTGTTCGAAGCCCTCGCCTCGGTCCCGCGCCGAAAGATCCTGGCCTATCTGGCCCATGCCGAGCTCAGCGCCGGGGAGATCGCGGCGCGTTTCGCCATGTCGAAGCCGGCTGTCTCACAGCACCTGTCGGTGCTCGAAAATGCGGGGCTGGTGTCCAGTCAGAAACGGGGTCAGTTCGTGTTCTACAAGCTGGTGCCGGACAATCTGGCGAACACCCTCAACGGCTATGTGCAGGAAGTATGCCCGGTGTCCCGGCCGCTCAAGGCGGAGAGCGTGGAGATCGCCAGCAAGGGCCACCAAGACGACAGCTGAATGGGGTTTTCGGGGCGAACTTCGACCTAGAACCGGTCGCTCACATCTGCGCCCGTAAACGTCGGGCCTAAACGAAAGTGGTCGTTCGCGGTGGGCGACGCGGACGGTCGGAAGCGACCAGAGCCGGTCGTTTGCCGGTCGGGTTTTGAACGGCAGCTCCTAACACAAATTGCCATTCGCCAAGCGCGAAGCCGCGTGGCAGCAACGCGTCCCAGACTTGGACGCTGAGGGCCTTGGTCGAGGGCTCCAAAAGCAGCCGCATCTTCGTCCCGACCGCTGACCGCCTGCTACGGGGTGGAAAGCGGAAAGGCCGCTTTGGCTGCATCAATTTGCTGCAAGAGGCTTGGCAAATATGGGGCGGGTATCATCGCGTTGCCGCTCGGGGCGAGCGGTTAGCCTTGGAAATCCAGCTTGATTGCGCTCCCGCCGAACACCTTGTCATGAAATCCGGGCACGACGACCGTCACCTCCTTGAACCACTCCTTCGTGACCCGCTCTGAAGTAGGGTATTTGCTTTGGTATTGTCAGAGTTGATTCCTCGCCATTTTCCAGATCGGTCAGCCGCCAATTCGGTAGTGCCGTTTATGCGCTTTGTTCGCGGTTTGAATGTCAGCCGATCTGGCCAGTGGCGCCACTCTTCAATCCTGAAAAACGCCAAACGAAGCAGATCCTGGTTAGTCTGACTGTACCCTGCCCTCCAGTCCGGCGCCGATTTTCAGCCGTTTGTGTTCGAAAATCGCGGGCGATGATGTAGGCTCTAAGTTAGACCGGGGAGGGAATCGTCGTCGTTAATCGGACGTCTCAATCTAGGTGTGCACTGGGGGACTGTTATCGCTACTAATCGAAAGAACCCGTTCCATCGGTTCGGGCGGTCGCATCACAACTATGTTGCCGGAATCGGGACCTTCCCGATGCCCGACCTTGCGCGTGTATCCGCCGAACTGGATCTCGAGCAGGCCGGAAAAGACCGCGGCGCTAGAAACGAGCCGGTTTCGACTGCCACTGCGCTCGACTCGGTCGAATTGCGGTCCGTCCAACACATCGAACGCATCCGCGACGAGGCCGAACATCAGCATGCAGAGATGCAGGACGCGCAGCGGGGCCGACTTGCAGACCTGAATTTCGACGCCGTGGTGGGCACGATAAGCACCGTCGCCTCAACGGGTATCGGAGCCATTCACACCGAGGTGGAGAAAGGCAAGGACGAGCTGGCATCGTCCCGCAAGGACATGCTCAGAGCCGAGCGCCACCTCGCCGATTTCCGGCGCGAGCATCAACTTGGCAATCGGACGGCGCGCTATGCACGGACCTTTGCCCAGGCCTTTCTACGGTGGTCGGTCCTCGCTTTGCTCGTAATCATCGAAGCGCTCATAAACGGCCTGTTTTTCCAACAGGGAAGCACTGCGGGTCTGGTCGGTGGCATCGCGATCGCCGCCGGCTTCGCCTTGCTGAACATCGGCTTTGCCTTTATTGCCGGCCGCGTCTTCTTACCGCTGCTGCCGCGTCGAGAACCGTGGCTAAAGGCAATCGGGGGCTTGGCGCTTGCCTGCTATGCCGTCGGCGCGATCCTGCTGAATTTGCTCATCGCGCATTACCGGATGGCGTTCGGCATCGACGCGCTCCACCCTGAGTCGATCGCGCTTGGATCCTTTCGCGCCGCGCCGTTAGCGGGTCTCGACGTCTTGTCGCTCACGCTGTTCGCGACCGGCGTCCTCTTCGCGTTGATCTCTGCTTTCGATAGCTGGACGATGGGCGACAGCTATTTCGGTTATGGCGGGGTCACACGCGACTACGACCGCCGCCGTGATGACTACATGGCGGATCGCGCGCAGCTGCTCGACGCCGTGCAAACCCATTATCAAGATGCAGGTAAGAGCGTTAGCGGCATCGTCGAAACCTTCTCGCGCAAACGCTCGGAAATTTCCTCGATTCACAAAGCCATTCCTCGGTTGTCGGCGCACTTTGTGGCGCACCTCTCCGCCTTGGAGCAGTTCGGGAATGATCTCCTCGCCATTTACCGTGACGCCAATCAGGCTGCACGAACGACCCCGCCGCCCGCTCATTTCGGACAAGCTTGGCAGATGGCACGTCCGGCTTCCGCGACGACCGAGCATCCGCACTACGACGATGCCGCGATCGAGCACATCCTTGAAGAAGCCAAGGTCGAACTGAGGCTTCAGCTGTCGCGGCTGGACGAGGCATATACCAACGCCTTGGAGGTACTTCGCTCCCTAGACGCATTGGACCAGGCCGATGGTGAATAGACGCCGGCAACGCGAAATGCGACGCCAGATCTTTTTCGGGATCATAATATTGGGGATTGCTCTCGCGGTGGTCATCGGCGTGGCGGTTCTCATCGAACGGTCACGAATGAGGCACCCGGTTCTGACGTCCGAGGGCTGTCCCGAAGGTGGTCCTTCGGCGATATATGCGATTGTTCTGGATTCTACGGATGCCATCGGCGACGTGACCCGGTCGCAGCTTCGCAGCGAATTGCTCACCAAAGCGCGGGCAATACCGCAGTACGCAGCGCTGGAATTGTACATAGCCGGGGACAATCCGACTAAACTACTGAAGCCTGTCTTCAAACGCTGTAACCCCGGCGATCCGTCACATGTCAGTTGGCTCGACGACAATCCGAAGTGGGCGAAGGATGAATTCGAGCAGAAATACATTCTGCCATTCTCCCAGACCCTGGACCGGCAACTCGTGTTCGAGACCGCGGATCGATCACCGATTTTCGAGGGGCTTCAGGCGGTAAGCATCACCGCCTTCCCGGCAGGCACGGAAAAGCTTCCACGAACGCTGATCCTCGTGTCTGACCTCCTTCAAAATTCGCCGCAATTCAGCGTTTACAAGGGTTTCAGCGCCGAGAAGGCAGCAGAAGCAGCGCGCTATTACCACGCTGCGCTCGGCGGCGTTGACGTCGACATATTCCGTATCCCCCGACGGAACGACATATCGCTGCAACTCGACAACAAGTTCGGAGCGTTCTGGACGACTTGGTTCGCCGAAAGCGGCGCCAGCCTTCAGTCCATCACACCTCTCCAGGGAATGAACTGATGGCGCAGACACGTCGAGGCATGCCAGACAGCAATCTGCTGCATGCCATCGCATACGGCGGCTTGGCATTGGTCGGCGTCATCGCGATCGTCGCGCTGAAGCTCATAGGCTTGCCTCAGATCGTCGTCACGGCAGCGCCCGTGGCCATCATGATCGCATACGCTTCACTCGCGGCGTTTCCACAATACCGCGTTCGATCGGATCAAATCGGGGACAACCTCTACTATCTCGGATTTGTCTTCACGCTGGCGAGCCTGTCCACGTCACTGGTACAATTCGATGCGAGCGGTGACGTCGAAAAGATCAGCAGCGACGTCCAAAAAATCATCGGAAATTTTGGTGTTGCGCTGCTGACCACGCTGATCGGTGTGATTTTGCGTGTGGCTTTCAATCAATTGCGAACCGATCCGATCGAGACGGAGCGCGAAGCGCGACTCCAGCTCGCCGAGGCGGCTCGCCAACTCCGTCGAGAACTGACGGAAGCCACCAGCGAATTCAGCATGGCAACGAGGGTCGTGCGACAATCGGTCGCCGACGGGGTTGCGGAAATGCAGGAGCAACTTGCCGATACACTGAAGGGCGCGAGCGAACTGCTCCGCCAATCGATGGTCGATGCTTCTGAAAAGATGACCACGACGAGCGAGGAGCTGCGGAGCGCGATTCATAGCTCGAGCGAAAAATTGACCGGGGCTAGCGGACGACTGTCCGATTCAATCGACGCCACAACGACCAGCATCAGCGTGAGCAGGACCGCAATGACCTCCGACCAGAAGGCGTTCGACGACGCCAGCCGCGCGCTTGTGGCTTCTGTCGAAGAGCTCATCAAGAGGCTCGACGCAGCGGTCGCACCGGGCGATCCCATCCGCAAAGCACTCGATGAGACAACGGCGTCGTTGGCCGCGCTCGACGCCGTCACCGTTAAAGTCGGCAACAACCTGTCGGACGCAGCGTCCAAAAGCGTTGAAATCGTTGCAAGCAGCCACAGCGTCAGCGCGGAAGCCGTTGCGACCGCTCGCACCGCTCGAGAGCAGGCTGCCGGCATAATCGAGGCAGCGCGTTTGGTCGCAGGCGCCAGCGCTGCGATCGATGCCGCCGAGCTGCAGCCTGAGCGAATACGCAAGTCTCTGGACGATCTCGCGACGGACTTGGCGAAATCGTCGCAGCGGATAGCATCCGAACTCGGCGCCGCGCTTTCACCCGGCATCGCCGTTTCCCAGCAAGCTGCTCACCTCGAAGCGCTGGTAGCGCGGCTTGACGCGCTGATCTCGCTCATGAACGATCAGGCTCGATCACGCGCGGATACCGAGCGCGATCTCGCATGAGCGATGAAACATCCGATGGCGGCTATACCGGCGTCAAGGACGACAATCTTTCCTTTCGGAGAGGCTTGGTCCTCGGTCTAACGCTCGCCGAGATCAGCATCTTGGTGATCTTCATCGTGCTGCTCGCATTCGGCGTCACCCTCGCCAAGACGAGCGCCAAGGTCCACGCACTGGAACGGGAGCTACCGGCAGAACGTGCGTCGCAAGCCCTTCTCCGCACACTGGCAAAGGGCGCGCATTCCGATCAGGAAGCGCAAGATCTCGCTCAAAAGCTGATCGCAGGTGCCGTCCGTCAGGCCGAGCTTGACCAACTTCGCAAGGAGCGTGACGCCGCTCGGCGAGAGCGTGACGCTCTAAAGGGCGTAGTGGACGGCGCTCGCAACGCCTCGAATGGACAACCACTTTCGGCCAAGGTAATCGAAGATGTCGCGAGAGGTCAGAGCCAATGGCCGCCATTCTTCAATTTGAGCGAGGCGGGCGGGTATTTCTTCGATTCTGGAAAGGCGACGCTGCATCCCGACTTTGAAATCAGTCTTAGAGACAGGATCATTCCGAAGCTAGTGAACAGCGTCGCGCAGTATCACGTAAACGTCGTCGAGGTGATCGGCCACACCGACGAAGTGCCGATGTCGGGCACGAGCAATCTCGACACGAAACTAATTCCAGCTGCAGCAGGCAAGGACCAGATCGCAGAACTGCGATCGACGGATAACGCTGGTCTGGCGATGGCCAGGGCTGTTGCCGTTGCCCGCATTCTGCGCGCCGATCCGCGGCTCTCGCACGTCTCGATTTTACCCCTCTCCGGCGCGCAGATGATCGTTCCGATCGATCACATGGCCGACGGCAGGGCGCGCGGTGACGATCAACACCGGCGGCGCATCGAAATCCGGCTGAGGCGCACGTCCGAACAGTCCAACTGACAACGCGAGCCCTGTAACCTACCAATCGTGACCGGGATCCAGATCCGGGACATCGACGCCGATATCTCCGACGCCATCAGCAACTGGATGAAGCTCCGGCATAGGATGATGAAGATCAGGCGTCGGATGATCCGGCGGCAGATGATGATGAAGTGCGTCGACTGCAGTAAGCGCGAGCGCGGCGCCCAGCGTCGCGCCACCTGTGCTCATCGGCGCGGCTGAAGCCCCTGGATGGGGAGCATCGCCGCTAAAGTGCTTACCGATGTCGAGAAGATTGACGATGAAGCTCACGATCGGGCTCAGCCAGCCCATAAAGCCAGCTGCGACGGCGCCTATGCCGATCACCGTGACGGATATGGGAACCACGCTCATACTGCTCCCCCTTCATCGGAGATACCTATCCTTAATATTGCGCGAACGCTAATATTTGTGGTGGCTGATATTTCGAAAAGAACCGTGTCCATTTTCTCTAACCGATCGGATCCGCAGGAGGCATGTCCCGAAGCTCTCCCGCCTCGACCTCCTTTCCAAAAGCGCGCAACGCCGTCAGTTCCTGTTCACCGGCCAGCAATTCCCGCCGAACCCGCAATCGCTCGAACCGCACTTTGTCCGACCATATCCGCGCGGCTTCGAGCAAGACACGCGCCAAGACGCCCGCAAGCAGATAGCCGATCAGAATTGTCAGCAAGAGGGAACCCGTCATGCTGCCCACCGCGTGAACCTGCGCCGCGAGAGCATATGCCCGACCTCTTGCCGAAGGGCTGGTTCAAGTATGGGAATTTTCGCGGCGATAACTGCGGATGCAAGCCGCTCGCCGTTCGTCGCACGCTGATGAGCGCGACCGTCGCTGATCAAGCGAAATGCTTCTTTCAGATTTCGAGCAATCGCTGCGGGCAGAAGGTCGCCGAGCCGTAGCCTCAGCGTTTCTCTTGGTTTGTCCGGCGTCTGGATACCGTCCTCTGCACCGGCGACAGGCGCTTCCAAATGATCCACGTAGGCTTTTACGGCACGTGTGAGCTCAAGGGCTATCCATCGTGCATCTTGCGGCGTCAGCGCAGTACCGAGACGCTCTCCTTCCTGGGAAAGGACTAGCCATTTCAGGGCATCGTTACAAAATGCCGGATGGTCCTCACGCAACTGCCGCGCAGAATTCTCCATTCTGATCAGTTGCGCGGTAAGGCGTTCCAATTGCGCCGCCTCACTATTGTAACGCTCCGCCATCTCGTAATATTTGCCGACGGATGAGAACATGTCGATCGTGCGCTTGATCGACCAGATCACGAACAAATCGCCCAGAAGGTCGCCGAGGGTGTAGATATGAAGTTCGGCGGCGAGGTCAGCCACCACGCCCCCAAATGGCACGTCCGTGAGCAAATTCTCTATGGGGTAATGAAGCGCAGGAATGGGCACGAGGCCGAGGCGATCCACGCGTCGGGTCAAGATCGCAATCCCCACGACGTCGCTCAATACGGATTGCGCCGCAAAATTCATGCGCACGCGAAACTGGTCGGCCTCCTGTATCCGCTTGACCGCGTGTTCCAGACTCCGGCCGCCAAGGAGCTTGGCAGGTTGGCTCGCTTTGGTCAGTCCACGTCCTTTGGCGGTCATGGCGAGCCGTTCCAGTAGCCAGGACGCGCTCGCCGTACGGACCAACGCTAGTTCGCCAATTTCATGCGCGGTCTTCGGATATTGCTTGCGCGCTTCCGCTTTGGCCGCGTCGTATCGCGCCTTTGCGGCGACAGCCTGGCCATGAGCGTGCTGCGCAAAGCCGTAGGCGACGAGGCGCATTGCGATCAGAGAAATGCCTAGATCGATCACCTTCACCTGCCCCAAGCAAGCGCTCGAAGGGTCCGCCAACTACAGACTCAGTTGTGCAAGATTCCCATACCGCTGTCGCAAATGCTCTCACGGATCGGCTGGATGCGCAACGCGATATTCCGTCCGCGCTTGGCCTTCGGAACTTTAATCTTTTCGCCGAGCACGATCTTAATCGGCTAACGACCAGTTTAAGCCGTTCCGATTGAGTACCGGGTACGTCGGGTTACGCCAACACCGGCCATTCCACCCGCCGCGTGCCCAGTCGATCCTGCTGTGCCGATGGCGGTCGCCCAGACATCGGAACAAACTCGAAGAAACCGGTCGTTCGCTCAGGTAGATTTGCCACCGAAGAGGGCAGGCATTCGCTCCGCTGACAAACCGGAAATGGGTCCCAGAAGAGGAAATCTCATGGACGCCCAAGATGCTGAAATCGCGCCACGATTTGCATTTTTTGATCGCCAAAAGCCACTCTAACGGCCACCATCCGCAAAGCAACCCCGAACCGCCCATCAGAGGCCTCGCAATCACCAGTTGAACGACAGACGGAGCCGTTTGGCGGGGTACGGGCGCCCTGACAAACTTCCCGCCGGCTCGCCGCCAACGTCGGACTTTGAACAATCCCTCGGACCACTCGTTAAGCCCATTGCAAGGTGTACACCCGTAGCCTAGATTGTGACACATGGTGGAGACTTTCGAGATGACAGACCCTGTCCTGACGCCACTAGCTTCCGAAGGCGTAAGCTTGGATGAACTTTCGGAGCGGCTGGGTAGGGACGCGGCTGCGGAGTTCTTCGATCGAGTAGATAGTACGCTCCGTACTGGCAACGTGATCCATGCAACCAACGTGCGCCAATCGCGAGCCGTGTTCAGCAAGGCTCGTCATCATGGTCACGCGCAGCTCGTGATAAATGGTCGTGGCGCGAACGAGGTCGGCGATAGCGTGATCATCATAAAGATGGATGACTTCGAGGCTGTCGTCAGGGCAGGCCGGGAGCCATTCAGCTGGGCCAAAGCATTTGCGCCTCGTAGCGGGCTCGGCGCCGCGACCAATTCGATGCAGATCGCGCGAGGGTCGCGCGGTCGACGGCAGTTGCATGGCTGATGTACCTGCTCGATTCGCAGCAGGTTATGGACCTGCTGAGCCGCGATGAAAGCCGGCAGATTTTCGATTGGTTGGCTGAGGCAAAGCCAAAGCAGACCGATCTCTTCGTGAGCATCATCTCCCTGGGGCAGATTGCCGATACGATAGAGCAATTGCCCGCCAGTGAACGCAATCACTGGCGACGTCTCCTACAAGAGGGGCGCCGCGAGTTCCAAGAGGCGGGAAGCCTCGTCGACGTCGATGCAGCAGTCGTCGATGCCTGGCAGGCCAATCTTCGCGGGCAGCACCTCGCAGATATTGAGAATGCCGATGAGGATCTTGGAGAGGACGATCGTCTGATCGTAGCGACCGCGATTGCGCGAAACTACACGCTGGTCACGGCTGGCTCTCCGGTCTTCAGCCAGATCGCAGAGCGGACCTCTCTCGCCATCGTTGAGCTGTGAGCATTCGCAAGCTCGATCCAGGGACGCTGCCGAAGAACGCTCGGCGTGGTCGCGTCGAGCGTCATCTTCTTGCTCTGACGGGTGGTGGCTATCGCGGACTATTCTCGGCGACGGTACTTCGCAAGCTGGAGCATACCAGCGTCGAGCGGCTGGCCAACCGTTTCGATATGATTGCGGGAACGTCGATCGGAGGAATTTTGGCCATCGGGTTGGCCTGCGGGGTGAGCGCCGACGATCTCGCCGAGCTTATCCGTGAGCATGGGGCGTCCATCTTCAACCCACGCCTCTTCAGTCTTTCCGGTCTGACGGGCTGCCGTTACGGAGCGGCGGGCCTTGAAACGGCAATTATCAAAGTACTCGGCAAGCAAACCGCGAAAAGCTCTTTCGTGGACATTCCCGTTCCGCTCATCGTCTGCGCGGTTGATGAGATGACGAGCCAACCGCGGCTGTTTCGGACGGCTCAGGCGGGCGGCGGCGGCGCAGATAAGGTTTCGGTCTTGGACGTGGCCATGGCAACATCGGCCGCGCCGACCTACTTTCCACCGCACACGATCAATGGTCGCAAACATGTCGATGGGGGCCTAGTAGCCAACGCGCCGGATGCGTTGCTGCTTGCGGAGGCGATGCGGGCCTTTGGTTGCTCCATAGAGGAGTGTCATCTTCTCAGCATCGGCACGGCCAGTAGTCCACGTGTCGGTGCTGCGACCACAGCGCCTGGAAAGCTGGGCTGGGTCGCGAGACATTCTCTGGTCGACCTCATCATGACCGCGCAGGAAGGATTGGCCATGGAACAGGTTGATGCGATGCGCCCAGGCACCTTCCTTCGTATCGACCAACGCCCGTCGACCCCGATCGCACTGGATGATGTTTCCGAATCGATCACGCAACAGTTGATTTCCTTGGGAGAAGCTGCCGCCGAGGCTACAATCGCCAATCGCAATGCTGACCTACGGAGATTCATGGCCCATACCCGTGAATGACTCTTCTAACTGCCACAACTCCACCCGACATTCGCCCCGTTTGGAGATAATAGATGTCGCGGCGCACCACGGGCCGAAGGCGATAGCGGTAATGAATGCGCTGTTGATATCGCTTTTACGAGGGTGCGACACGCGCGCGTCTTCGCCGACCGAAGCATCCTGAAACTAGGTGGGCATCTGGCAGCGGCGGACGTGTGGATCTAGCAGGACACCGTAGGCCGGCAAATCGCTCAGTTCACGGTAAGCTACGCCCGCCCTGATTCCGAACCCCGGCTCATTGGCATGGCGCCACGGGTCGGCCGCCCATCGCAATAATGGATTGTTGCTGTTGCAAGCAGTCGGCCTGTGCCTTGTTCTGGACGTCACTCATTTGCGCCTGCGCGACCACTGCTGTGTTGTTGGCGGTAATCGCGGAATTGCGCGCCGTGATCGCGGCGGAGGCGCTTGTAGCGGCTTGGCTGAGCCCACCGAAGCCTGTCGCCGCCGCGCTCGACGATTGCGTTCCGACCGATGTCGAGCCATCGGCATTAAACGTCAAATTGGCGACCGAGGTTTCGAATAGCCGGCTCCGCATAGAGAGCGAGCTGACGCGACCCAGCTGGAAAAGCGGTACCTGTAGATTGGCGAGATCCGCCGTCTGGTCCGTCAGCGTGATGTCGCCCTGCTTGATTTGCGTCAGCGGCGAGCAGCTGTCCTGGCACAGGCGAAGAGCGCCGACAGCCGCATCGCGATAGATCACGCCATCGGGTTGTTCCGAGGGATTGTCGGCGCGCTCGTTGGCGGTGAGCGGGGCATCGCCGTGGTCACGGCCGACGGTCCAAGGCTGAATCGAAAGCTGCAGCATTACGGGTCGAATGAGCTGTTTGAGCGCGGAATTCTTGGTCGCGTCCGTTTCCAGCTGTTGCGCGCCCGCCGCTGAGAACCAGGGCCCGATCATCTGGCCTTTGTAGAAATTATAGGCGTGGTGGAGGACAATGGGCGCCGTGTCGCTGGCGAACTGGCCCGCCAGATCGTCACGAGCCGGTATCCAGACATATTGGAATGTCCGGGTGAGACCGCTTTGTTTCATGATCCTGGTGATCTGGGCTTGAGCTTTGACGACATCCGGGCTGACCGCGGGTGTGGCCGACGCGGTGTCAGATTTGGTCGTCGCGCCGGGCGAACAGCTGGCTGGCTTCGTCTTCGCTGCGTCGTTCACGATTTTCTGATAATAGGCGATTTCCTGAAGCGCCTCATGGATTGCGGGCGTGCAGTAGGTAGTCGTAGGCGGACGCGTTCCGACATGGACGAGCACTCGCCTCTTCTGCGTATTCGCATGAGCTTCATCGCGAATCTTCGGGACGATCTTCTTGTCGGCCTGTGTGGTGTGGACAGACCCGAAGAGCTTTTCGACATTGACTAGATCATTTGGCGAAAGAAGCGCGATTTGCTGAGACGCCTCGAATTTGGCCTGACTCGAGAGTTTTGATTTCTGGATGCTGCTCTGGGTTTCGGCAGCCGTTGCCAATCCAAGCTCAACGGGTGCGACTGCTGGCATCGCGACTGCGCCTCCGATTGCGATTGCGGTGCCGATCGCGGCGACCATTGTCGGACCGGCTTGATCGGTCAGCGTGCCGTTGAAACTGACCAATGTCAGGTTGGGGTTGCGCGCGACCGTCAAATTGAGCTGCTTCGTCCAAGATCGCGTCTTGTCGATGTCGATGCTGTATTCTTGGTTCGGATCCGGCTCGTTCATGGCAGCGACTGTCACAAGCTCGGTGATGTCGACCGGAGGGGTTTTTGGATAGAGATCCTGGCTCGTATCGATTGATTGTTCGGCCACGACGTTGTCGCAATCGTTCAGCGTAAGTATCGCCTGCATCACGATCTTGGTTCGCGGAAGATTGTAACGGATCTTGTTGCTGTCCGGTGGACTGTCAAAGCGGACGGCCGGCACCTGTGCCGAGGCCTCGCGGATCTTTTCGACCCTGAGGTCGGAACAGCCACTAGCGAGAATGGAGAGAATGAAAACAAGTCCCCGCGCCGCTCGAAACTTGCTCATAAAGTGCCCCCACTTTGCTTAGATCAAACTATCATCCAATCCGCCGCTTGTCGTGATAAAAGCGTCGAAATCGAACTGAATTTGAGGCCGGTTGCGCCAGCCGTCGCCGGTGTAGCGTGATTGCAGAGATCGAGCAATTTTTGCCATCCGCTGCGAAACACAGGCTTCCTAAGCACCCGGCTATTCGTGGGGTGTGCCGATCGGCAGCTTCATGACGCTCGATTGGCGGCTATTGTCCGATCCGGACGTCCGCGTCCTACGGGGGACGGCGGTACCTGGGCGGTACCCACTTTTACTCGCTGATGGGCATCACCGCCGCCAAAGCAGGCGTTCAGGGGCCTGAGACAACCACTTACCTCGCATTCAGCGACGTTGAGATAGGACTAAGTCCGCGCTTCAGTGCGTCTTTGAGCAGCACCTTACGCGCCGCGCCGATTTGCGCATGCATTGTCAGACCGCGGGCGAAATCGAGCACGTGTCGCGCGCGGATTGTGACAGGAAAGTCGGTCGGGATTTCTTTAGCGCCGATGCCATCACAGAACCGGCGTTCCACGAGCGCCAGTCCCCCGGCGGCAGCGTCCTTTCGGAAATATCGTCGTCTACGAGAGGCGCGACGCAAACCATGAGACATCCCCGGAGGGTCTCCCGCTCGGTCGCAACGTCCACGGCATGTCTCAGAAGGCTGGCGATCGCATCGCGAAGCACGGGTGACCCGAAGAGTGCCTTCCCGCTTCTAGGAATTGTCGCTTTACCCGCACCGCAATTCAAGCTGCTCAACATCCGGAAATCCAGGCAGGATCAGCCCGAACGTCATGCCGCCCTGCTGGATGCGTTGGAAGGGTGCTGAACTTCCCACAGATCGGCGTTCCACTCGGCCCACTGGCAGGACGATCCGGCCATTTATTCCTTTGCTGTAAATCGTGCCGTCACACTGGACGCAATGATCCAACAGCTGAGTGAACGTCAGCTTTCCTCTGCGGCTTCACGCCAAGTCAGCGCCGGGCAGATTTGTGGCCTCGTTAGCGTTGGGATTGATCGGAATTACGGAAATCAAAGGCGTAGTTCGAAAGAATGAAGCCGTTCCGCTCACTCGAATTCCGATCGTGCTCCGCAGTCGTCCTTGGCCAGAAATGGACTAACATTTGCGAGTCGCAGAGATCTCGAATGTCAGCTTTTCGGGATTTTGGTCAACTTCAGTTCGCAAGCCCGGTATGCGGATTCCGTATGTGGACGGCCCCCTCCTTGCAAGAACATTTAGGCAGTATTGATCTGATCGCTTGCTTTCGTATGTCCGGCCTGTTGGTGCGCTCGCACATGAACGCTGGCCAAGATGGT
>Ga0116227_10010698_pt1 | contig 15833 bp, 11 predicted proteins | sample S1TSphgellanicum_FD_89693 | JGI IMG/M metagenome (GOLD analysis project Ga0116227, IMG submission 89693) | Host-associated microbial communities from peat moss isolated from Minnesota, USA - S1T2_Fb - Sphagnum magellanicum MG | ecosystem: Host-associated > Plants > Peat moss > Unclassified... | reverse complement strand
TTTCTATTTTTATTATTATTTTGTGATCATCCAACCGGACGGACATTTCATCCATCCCCTTAATCGGGACGGACAGTAGCTAAAAGAAAAAAAACTTCCCCAAAATTTGTCCCGCAATCAAACCGAAAAAAAATTTCAACCCCCCCCTAAAATGGGAAGGAAAGAAAAAAAAAAAAAAAAAAGGTAGTTTTGGTAAAAAAAAAAAAAAAAAAAAAAAAATTGATTCTGGGCTGTCCAAGGCCTAAATTTTTTTTTCTGGTCTTCCCCTAAATCCGTCCCGTCATCAAGCCGGACGGACATTTTATCCGTCCCCTTAATCGAGACGGACAGTAGCTAAAAGAAAAAAAAAAGTAGTCTTGGTCAATACAAAAAAACAAAAATAAATAAAATTATGGGCTATCCAAGGCCTAAATATTTTTTTTCTGGTCTACCAAATCTTTTGCCTCAAAAAATCAGACTGCCCCTGATTTCTTTTTTATCTGGAGTCAGTTACATCTGGGGAAGTTACATCTGGGGGAGCTCCTCAAAAAATCAGACTGCCCCTGACTTCTTTTTTCTCTGGAGTGAATTACATCTGGGGAAGTTATGACTAGAAGAATTTTCCGGGCATTGCCCGGATAGACAAACAGACACCACTGTTGCTTTAATATATAAGATAGTAGCAACCTCATTTACACTTAAAGAAAAAAACCTCCTAGCAACCATAAAATTCTGAGTTTTTTTAAAAACTTGTTCACACATAGAATCTGTCATTTCCCAACCTGCCCCATTAGACCAATGTTTCATTAGATTGTTAGGAACATTCAACTGAACAAACAGTTTTTGCATTGCGATGTAATCTATCATGGTACGGCCATGACAAAGCAAGTGAAAAATCAAAGCAAATTGCACAAATTTTTTTTCTTGTCAACTTGAATTTTGCCATGAGTTATTTGTTGCAACAATGTTTTAGAACCTTTAGAAAAATACAACTTTTCATTTATCACATATAATTTGTTTTCAAGAAATAATGATCCCCCACTTTCACCCTTAGCATGGCTACCAAAGCATTATAATGACTAGCATTTTTCCATAGAGAATCCAACTTTGGAACCAAAAGTTTATCTCTATCCTTAATTCATTTGCAAACCTTACATTGCACTTGAACAACTTTCCCATTAGAACCTAACAAAAATTCAACCCACGAAAGCTTCGTTGCCCAATTATCTTGGAAATGCATATTCAATTCATAGGCCTTTTTTTTTTCTTTGCAATCTTAATCTTTTCAATTGCCCATTGCTAAATCCACAATTGTGCATTTAGATTCCCTAATATCAATCATAGAAATATCATTAGGTGGATAATTACTAAAAGAAGCAACATAGTGGCAAAAAATTTGTCACCAAAGAAGTATTTATATATGAAGTTTTTGAAGGACTATATTTTTGACATGTCAATGAACAAAAGGATGACCAAGAACATGATCACCAAAAAAAAATGGTGATGGATCATGGATTGTTGATACCTTCAGTAATTCACAAGGACCAAGACCAACAAAAAATTGAAACCAATAAAATAATCATGAAATGGCCATGGATTCTAATAGCATGACAATGAACTTCAAATGAATTTTTTAAAAGATCAAATAATAAATGGCAATTGCAATGGTTTACAGTGTGCACAACACCACCATGATGAGGTCTAGTTTTCAAAAAACATAACCAAAATGGAATGGTGATGTTGATTTGTGGTAATGCCAAGGACCACTAGGATGGTGATGGATGCACTGCAAAGTGCATGCAATGCATGAACACAATGATCAACTTACACAATTGGTCCAAAACTTCGAGCTTCAAAGATTACCATGATAATCATGGGGCTGCTACAACATTGCCTAGGTGACCATTAATTGCCGGTGTTGATGGATAGTTGTACAATGATTGGGTTGTTGTTTAGGCAATCATAATGGATGTTTGCTAACTAATGATGGATCATGAACTGCTACAATGATGCTTACACAAAACGAGATGATGAACATGATCAAAAACAATATGGCCACCTCTAATTGCCACACCATGATGATGATCAACACTACCTACACAAAAATGAAACCATGACCAAGAAGGCAAAAAACTATGTGCAACTACCACTGCACCACCAATCTACTTACACAAAATGAGACCAAGAATAAAAGGGAAAAAAATTATGGGCACCTACCAACGTGTGATTGCCACACCACAATGATGATTGATTTTGCCTACACAAATGAAACCATGAACAAGAGGGAAAAAAATGATGGGCACTTACCACCGCATGATCATTGCACCACAATGATGATCAATTATGTTCAATGCCTACACAAAATGAAAACATGAATAGGAGGGAAAAAAATTATGGGCACTTGTAGCCATCGTACCACAATCATGATCAATGTTGCTTAGTCACCAATGCCTACACAAAATTAGACCATGAACATGAACATAATCAAGAAATTTTTTGGGCACTTGCCAATACATGATTGTCACACCATGAAGATGATATAATGTTGCTTAATGCTTACACAAAGTGAGAATTAAAACCTACCATGAACACAATTAAAAAAATATGGCAATGAATTATTGCATGTAGGATTGAAACTAACTAGAAAAAATGGAATGGACTATAACAATTACATAACATGAAAAAGTTGGACCATAACATGATAAGAAAAAAAATATAGTCGACAATGAACATTGAGGACTTGCATTTTTATAAGTGATCATGAAAAAAAAATTCATGAATAATGAATCATGGGTGATGATGAAGAGTCACTAGTGGTGCATTGTGCAACCAATGATGGTGATCAACTATCCAAACTTCATAATCCAGTGTCGACAACTTTCAAGGTTGATAGAATCCATAGTCCAAATTCATGCTTGCATTGCAACAAAATTTCAGAACTCCATCACAAACTTACCATCTCACAACTTAGTAATGGAAATCATGCAAAATTAGTTCATTCATAATTCATATGTTTCGCACATTGATATCGTGCATTGAAAACACAAATTTATAAGAAGATGCAAAATCAATGTGACATTTGTTCATTCATAGATTCATATTTCATTTGTCAACACATTTTATCTATGTGTTAAACGTGTTTTCAACGCATGATATTTTGTGTAAAATATATGAATCTATGAATGAACAAACTTCACACAACTTTCATTATTAATTTGTTGCATGTTAGCTTAGAATCTAGATTCCAAATGTTGTGCATCTTCAATAATCATTTGCAAATCTTGCAAATTTCTAATGCTATGGCAAATGGCAAAGAGGAAAAAAACATTGTGAGGTGGAGGTGGCAAACTCAACATAGAGCTAAGAAATTTAGGTGACAAATGCGAGATAAAGGAAGTTGTGTGAATGCAATATCCTAATTTTCAAGGGTAAGATATGGCCCCTCCATCACAAACCATCTATGGTGGAGGTGGCATCCAAGTGGTGGAGGTGGGAGCCATAGATGTGAACAAAATTCGGCGTATTTGGCAACACAACTTTAAAATTTAAGTTTTTTTCTCCTTTCCTATTTGCAGGCACCTTTTTTTATTCACCTTTTGACAAAAATTCACACAAAAAAATGCTGATAAGCAGTGAAAGGAGACCCAAAGATACGGTGATTTGATAGATAACTCTAGTAATGTCCACTTGTAGTCTGGAGCAGAGTTTTTTCTTTTGGTGTGAAATTTCATCAAAATGCGAAAATGTTTTTGGGCTGAGACCCCTACAAAGGATTTTTTTTTTTGGAAACTTTTGAAATAATTCAAAAAAAAAAACAAGGGTTTTGGACTGGGGCTCACCAGATTTTGTTGAAGACTTGCTCCTACAAGTCAGTCATCAAAGCGAGACCCTAAATACCCCTAACGAGCTTTGTCCGCGCTGGTTTCGGGCCTGACAGTGCAAAAACCCTGCAAAGAACTGCGTTGTTCTGCCGCAGGGTTTGACTTTTTGACCGTGGGAGTTAAAAAGAAACCATACCCCTTTGAGCGCCTGAATTTATGCTAGTGAATCTGCTGCTGGGCGGTGGTAGAACAAAAAGTGATCCAAGCGCATAACAAAGAACATTCAACCTGTTCATTTGCTGGGAACAAAAGAACATGTAGAACCAAGCAGGGCCGAAAAATATGTGCAAGAAGACAAGAGAAAAACATGCACTGAACAAAAAAAAGCTAGTTATTAGGGAGTTATTTTAGCATCAAGACAAGAGAAACATGCACTTGACAAAGCTAGTTGGGGAGGGTGGGGGGTATTTAGCATCTCTCATCATCAAATATACTACATGATTACAAATTTTTTTTATTGTATTTGTCTTTATGCCATTTAATACTATTTTTTTCTTGGGGTGCTAACTAATGACACAAAATCAAACAGTTGAAAACAATCATTGCTCTGCAAAAGTGGGTTTTTAGACCAATTTTCACATTCTTTCAACCTGAAAAATATATCATTTAAACTCATACAAAGGATTTTTGTGAAAAGAATGGCCTCATTCACCAAATTGAAAATAATAATAATAATAAGAATAAGAATAAGAATAAAATCAACATGATTTTACAAAAAGTTTCAACATGTAGCAAAAATATTAAAAGATTTTTAATTTTTTCTATTTTGATATATGGATAATCAAATTTGGCTCAAGTAATGAGCAATGTTGGCTTCGTATATAGGTTGTATTTGGATATCAACTTAAGTATTAATATGAATATGAAAATACTCGACTAGTCGGGTATGGTTTGCTCATTGTATTGCAATTGAAACCATATTGCCATGATATGTGAAAATTGGATATTTCCACTCATATAAGATCCAATTGGTAAGAACATTTTAGGTACCTTGATCTATATTTATACACGACTATTTATGAGCATCGATGCCATGGTATAAGTATCAACTTTTTTCAAGGTGTAAAGTGTGAGTTGTAAATTGTAAGCTATATTGTTCTTCAACATGGTAAGAAGCTGTTACATATAGCTGAAGGTAGCTCTTCAATGTTGACAACCTCTGCCTTTGATCAATGATGTATTAGTGATGAATATAAGACCTCTTCAAATCAAAATTATCATGATATTTTTTGTTAGTTATTGTATATGATGTACCAAGTGATGGTTTTTTTTTTCCAACTTGGGATCTACATGTGTAAATGAATTTTATTAATTTTATGCCTTTTAATATTAATAATATTAAAATTTTCCAACATGGCAGCCTTTGCCTTTGATCAATGATGCAGTTGTGATGATTTTGAAACATCTACAAATCAATTTTGTTGTGACCGGTGTTTTGTTTTTTTTTAAAGGTTCATCAAGGATTTTTTCCTTTCAACTTATGGCATCACCCATTAAATCAACATATTCATATTGAAACTATGTACCCCTCTGGTATCACACATTTCAATGCCATGATATTCATACCATTGTGTGAAAATTGTAAACTTTGTACATATGGATACCACCTGGTATGAGTTTTCATATTTTTTCCTCAATATTCTTACTGTGCCATGGTATACAAATTTCAAAAAAAGTCAAGTACCCGTACCAGATGGGTATGTTAAAAATCCAATGAGCCAATTCTGAACGCAGAGAATCAGCATTTGACCTTGCACAGTGAATTTGAGTGACGAAAAGTGAAAACATGCCAGGCTGGCTCGGCAAATTGGTTTTGACCAACCATTTTTGCACACTTTTGCTGAGGCTGGTAAAAGGCGCAGTAAAGCGTAAAACCTGCCGGAGAAGAAGAGTGTAATAAATATGACCTGACTATTGCTACCTATTTTTGATTGGCCAATCATAATGATTGGTCCAGTGGTTTGCTATTAGTAGTCTCCCATAGAGCATCTCCACACTACTTTGGATCCTCTACACTGTAGTACCTTGGAATTTTCAACATGTGTTTGTTGAGTAATTAATTAATTTTGAAGTTTCCATTTCAACAAAGAGACAAATCTTGAAGAGTCAATATTTTCCCTCAAACTTTTCCTTTAGCTGAAGAAATTTTCTTTTTTGAAAATTTCAACATTTCTGAAAATAAGATAATTAGTGTTGAAGCTGTCAAGGTAGTAGGGTATAATATCTAAAGGAGAATTCAAAGGAAGGTCATGGCCCATGATTTAACCACCTTGAACCAAAGCCAACAACTTGAGAATTCTATTCAACTCATGTTTAAAGATAATCATCTACAAGGATATGCTTGTGATGGGTTGTCCAATCAATGCCATAATGGGTCCCCTCTTTGGTTAGGCACAGCATAAATAGGTGAGAGTCTAAAACATCCACTTATTTTTCACAACATTATTTATTCCCCATTCACACATCAAAATCCACACACGTTCACCATGTCAATAAGCCTATAGGAACCTTCCATTTGTTCAGCTTGTGTACCATTTGCCAACTTACCTACTCTTGTGGGGGAAGACATTAAATCAGCAAATAGGTCCTTATTGCAGGTAAGTACAAAACTATTGCCTTCCTTGTTTGGCTTCGGCTCCATGGATGATGCCCAGCCACACTTTGGGCCTTTGCTTTGACATGCATAACTGAGGCCCAAAGTGCGAATGGGCAGCACCAAGATGTGTCCAGCCACCACCAAACACCACCAAACATCTTGGTTGGGCAAGTGGGCAGTCAAGGAAAAAAGAAGTAGTTTTGTATACCTGCAATAATAGATCAGGACCATTACTGATTTAATGTCTTCCCTCTCATGGTATATGTCCCCACTTTGCACTCCAGTTCAAATTAGGTCTCACACATTTTCACTTGCCAAAAAGCTTGAGGTTTCACTTATGTTTGTAGCCTTTTCTCACATATTTTTCTTGTCCCACATGTTGAACCTCATTTCAACCATGGCTTTTTGTCGTAGATTTTTACTTGATTTTTAGTTGTCAGACAGGAAAGTTGAACATGTGGCATTTTCCTTGTTTCACACATTTTACATGTCACAAGTTCAAGCAAATACTTTTTTGCCAAAATGAATAAATCTGCTTCTACATGAAAATAAAAGATGTTTTCAGTCAAGAAAAACTCAGGTGACAAGCACCTTCTGAAGTTATAAAACCCATCAAATTTTCCCAAGTGTTATGATGAGGATGAACATATTGCACAAAATTGCATAGTACTTACCAGGCTGCAGAAGACCCTCAGATTTTGCAAAGTCCTGACCAGATTGTCATAGAAACATTTGATCAATTTTTACATGAGAAGGGCCAGAAGAGAAAACCTTCCATCAATAATGGCTGCATGTTCCCGAGATAATTTCTCAACCGTAAGTATATGTAACAACCACATCACAAGTCGCCTTTGTTCCCAAAAAGATTGAGGAAAGGGGAAGAGGAGGGCATAAGAAAAGAACTCAAGCTTCAGAAAAGAGAAAATACCTTGAATATGAGGTAATCTTAGTGGACTATAATGGTCATCTACATCTCAATTACATAATGCACTTCAAATTCAATGCACCTCCCAGGACAGAACATCTTGAACTTCATGCTTCAAATTTCAGGAATCTTCTGAAATGGAAGGTAACTGTTTTCAGGTAGCTTCCAGAATCTTACGAAATGGAAAGCACCTGTTTTCTTGTACCTTCGGTTTTGTAAGATTCCTGAAATTTAAAAAGTTCATCGTGTTGGGGAAGGAACCATTGTTTTGGTCTTCCTGGATTTATTGCCATCGGCCAGGCTCTTAAATCCAGGAAGACCCTCAAAGGGGTTCCTTCCCCTATACATAACCCTACAAGGTGGATTTGATAGGTTGCAATATCCTCAACACACTTCAATCATGTTGAACCTTCTTCACTTAAATAGGAAATCCCAACAGTATAAACAATCATGCAGAAATATGCTAAAAGAAAACCATCCTTTGCAGAAGGCTCTTACTTGGCTTACTCAAGTTTCACACCAGAATAGAGCAAAGTATCCCATGTGGTACACATGGTGAACAAGCAGAAGCTCTGCCAAAACCCAAATCATACCATCAGCAGTACTAAATCAGTCATGTTTGTATGGCATGTTCCAAACTGACAGTATAACCAGATTACTGCACAATTGTAGCACAATGAGTCCTAGCTCCTATTGTGCCAAAATTGCACAATACTATCCAGAAGCTCCTGTACAACCTACAAAGTTTGAAACTGCACAGAGTGAGAGAAAAAAATAGAGAAGCACCATTATGGAACCCCAAACAAGGAGATGGCAATGATAGAAGAGTGCTTTACTTACATGGATGTATCCTTATTCAGATAACTGTATGTATCTTTATAAGTATTGATTCCATACTTATGATTTAAGCCAACCGGAACAAAATTAAGAGATGACCCAAGGGTAAGGTTGTAGATATTTCAGATCTAACAGCATGTCAACAAACAAGAAAAAGAGGAAAAGCTAATGATTGAAAAAAAGACCCAAAAACCTGAGGAGAGGTTTGAACAGCAGGGACAGGCACAAAAATGTTCAGTAACCTTCAACAGCAAAGGTGTGGAGTGACCAGCTACAATAACATCCCCACTGACTGCATCAGTTCCTGGAAATGGGTGGAGGTCAATGTCAGACATCATACATCTAAGAGATTGCAAAGAAAACCTCCAAAAAACAACAATTCGAAGGTACCTGCAATATCAGTACCTACAAAACCAAAACTAACAGCACAAGAAAGAGTACAGTCATGACCTTATGAGAGTCACGCTCACGAAGTATAAGACCATCACCTTCATCATGACTAGCAGCAACAAGTCACCATGACTCCCTACAGCCTTCATCACCTCCTGAGCATGGGTGTAGGTAATTTGAGCTACAAACCCTTAAGAACCTACAAACCTGAACAACAAAACAGAACCTCATGACCTAACAAAAGTCATAGATAGATACGAAGAGGTCTCAAATATTTGAAAAACCACCTGATTATCAACATGAAAAGATCCAGCAAAAGATTACCAGAAAGCTCAAAAAGCTGCTTGTCAGCTCTAGACAGTGGGTGGGTGCAGCTGAAACAATGATTTGTCAGCAATCTTCTGTGCTGTCCATTCACTTAGCAGTTCTGTGGGATAAAAACCTCGCTTCAAATCTAGTTGCAAGTGTGTAATCTGAACCAAGGACCTCCAATGCATCTGTTTTTCACAAAAAACATCCTGAAACACAAGGAAAGACTATTCCTTTACTGGAACTGGAAGGCTGTACTCACCAGAGTCTACTCCAATGATGTTCAACAACAGAACTGCAGTGTGGACAGCAGCAGAAGGGATTTGGTATCAAAATAGAATCCAGCTGTCATTGAATGAACCAGGTACAATGAGATCCACTGCTCACTTGCAGAAACCCTAGACACCAATTCACTGTCAATGTACATCCCTTTGAGACCTAATTTCCCTGACATTTAGAAAAGCAATATGGGCGGATGAACTTGTCCCTCTTCATGATGTTTGTATGAAATTGCAGAGAAATCTCCACAATATTATGAAGATACAATGAAGAAAGAGCCCAGTCATAACCTTATGAGAGCTGCTCAAAAAGTGTCAGACCATCACCTTCATCATGAATAGCAGTCCCAAGCCACCTGATGACTTCATCAGCTCCTCATTGTGGGTGCAGATAAGTACTATTATACAATAATCAAGGCAAAAATTATGTGCAAACCTTTCTACAAACATCTGCATCCTAAGTTTTCTATAGCATTTCCAGACAAAATGGGGAAGAGTCAATCATGCATGAGGTTGGGTAGCACTCAAGGGAGATAACTAATTGAAAAAGTCAACAGTATCCTCATTCCAGCTGCAATAAGCTTGAGAGGGTAAGAAAGATTCATTCTCAAGATATTATCAACAAGATCCCAGTTTTTAGTTTTGCTAAAAACAACATACCTTCAAGGCACACAGATGATTGTGCTCACATCAACAGATGGGATTACTCCCAACAGCACTGCCACTGATGTTCCGACATCTTAGTAAGAAAATGCTGCTGTCTACACCATACAGAGATCACAGATCAATTAGCCACTAAACCCTAATTTTGTCCCTTTCACATCACAGATAAGTCTCTGTGTGACACTGCTCAGAGTTGCAAAATATTTTCACAAAACCTGCCACTTTTTATCATGAAATTCGTACTTATGAACAGGATTCTGCAGCAATCTGAGTAAGAAAATTCTGCTGTCTAAATCACACACAGATCAAAGATGAGTGAGCCACTAAACCCTAAATTTGTGATTTATGAATATAGGTGGATCTGGATCATGAAAGTAGAGAATCCAGTTTCTTGAAGACTGCAGAAAAAGAGTTGATGAACATACATACATACATTTATACATACATCTGGAAATCTTGCATATTAAGAAGCAAGAATCACAATATACAGAAAATGTTAGCAACTCAACAATGTTGTAGATTGAAGTAGTTGAACAACCAGAGAGCACAGAACCTGTTGAATGTATGTCAGCACAGTTGATTCTTCAAGATGTTGTTACATCAACACTAGCAAATAATGGTCCACATCCACTTTACCACTTTGTTGAGTTCACTAAATTGGTAATTCATACTTACACATTGCCAAATTGTCAACTACTACACATCATCAAATTGTGAACTCCACATTGCCACAAAACACTGAATATCTTCTAACAAGCTCTGTCCTGGCTTAGTCTTTTTGTGCCCTACTTGGTTTTGTGCATAATCATGCGGGTTCATGCGGGTTTTTGCTTGTTATGCCAAGTAAAACTTTAAGAAAATTAAGTTCTTTTACTTCTACATGTTTGGCATTTTGCATGTATCTCACACTGGTTTTCAATCCCATTACCTCATAATGACCTCAATGGACATGCATGGCGTATTTGTAGGGTGCCTTACAAGGTGCAATTCTCTTGCCAACTTAGAGTAGGAGGCTTCTTGTAAGGAAACAAGAATTTTTTTTTTGTAAGCTAATATGGACCATCATTGTTGTGCAAGGAAAGTTTGTGTAAGTGCATCTACTAGGCCCTCCGGCATTATGCAAGGGAAGGCATTGACAACTATGCCTTCCCCTATACTTAAGATACCTACCATGAGCATATTTTCCAATGTTGATTAGAGCAATGTTGTTTTTCATTTAACCTCCATATACACTCAAACCAATCAAACCCTTTTGTAGAACAATGTGACTACCATGTGCAATGTGTAGCATTGATGCCTGGACAATGCTCCTTAAGGGGTGTTTGGCGTCTTCTCACCTCACCAATGCTATATTGTGAACTTCCCACGTCCATTTCATCTTGCAAAGATGTTTGAATGTTCTTCAACTTTCCCAAAACTAAAAAAAATTGAAACCTGTTGATTGCTTAAAATTGATTACTTTTTTAATCCTAACTTCTGTCTCATAAAAGAAATTTGCCAATTTTTTAGTTGCCTAAAGATGGATTTAAACATCCACTTTTTTTCTCTTTTTTGGGAAGGGGAATTCAACTTGGCAAATAACTAAACAAATGGTATTCCATACTTCATGAAAACTTTGTTGCAAACTTGGAAATGTTTTTTTTGGAAAGAATGTTAACCCTAAAACCTATTGGAATTGCTCTATGAAAACTCAATTGCAAACCTCTAAAATTTTCTTAGAAATAACAAGAGTCCTAAAACCTTGATCCAAGATCAAATCTTTGGAGAATTCAACAACACCAAAAAAAAATTAAGATTCTTTTTCTTTGGGGGGGTGGGGGATGGGGAGCTCTTATGAGCTTATATTATATGATTCACCTTAAAGAAGTTCATGTGGCCAATCTTTTGATAGTGTAAAATATTTGGAGAAATTTCCTATGTGTATTTGAAGGGCATCATATATCCATGAATATCTCTCCTATTTTCTAAAAAAGATTTTACACTTATTCCTTAAAAAATGAAAGAGAGGTGAAAATGAAATTATGCCTACTTGTAGGTGTAAACTCCCTGCAATTCTTTAGGTGTAGGCATAGGAACCTTATTTTCTTGCACCTTGGATTTACATATGTTAGTTTCATGATAAGGTTTGCTTCACATTTCACAATGGGTAAAGTCCATAGGTGAGAAATATTCCCAAAATGGAAGGTTGAATTTGTTTACAACATCATTCTAGGTCCCTTGTTTTGATAATGCCCTCACCTTAGGGCTTCACCTTACACAAAATTAAAATTAAAATAATTATGTGAGTTTTTTCTCCCTCTACTTTTCATATATTCACTTGTAGTTGACATATTTGGTCATTTGTCCTTAGGTGCATGGTCGTTCTTTGCTCATAATAACTTTGTCTTATAATTGTTGCGTTTGAAAATTTGTTATTCAACAACTTTTTCACAAGAAGAAAAATTATCATTTGTGATTAATGCTTGCAACTAGTTTTTAGTTACAAATGACATTTATAGCTAAAAAGTCATCAAGTAGCAAATGACAAGTCATCACCAACCAATAGCTTCAAAGAATGGATGAACTTTTATATTATAAAATAAACGTACATCACCCCTATACACATATGTGGATGTGTCGATGCAAATATACTTGCCATTAAGATGTGAGTTGAATTTTAAATCACAAAATTTCAACACGTGGCAACCAAACAACCATTCATTACATGACTCATGACAATGCCTAGGCTAATCAATGTATTTGAATGGAATTTTTTTTCCAACTATTTGATATAGGTCAACCAAATTATGCCGCATGGTACTTAATGAATGGGTCTTAATAATTTATCCATCATGCGACCCTTAACAAAACACATGTCACATTCATGATCTAGAAAGTCATTTATCAAACATAGGACGACATACCACATGTCATTCATTGAGCACATGGATAAGAAATTGTATAGTTACACCAATTGCAACTATTTGAAGATAGTATTAGTCAAATACAATCGCAAATTGAACAATCTACAAACGGCCATTTTGCATGTTTATGATTCATCATCAAACTTCAAATTTGGGTTGAAGTTTGGAATGATTGTCAACAATGATCTACCATGTGTTGATAATTAATCCACCTTGGAAACAAATGAAAAGTACTTGCACTTGCAAATACACATTCATAGTCGCATGTGTGGTTAGATCAATGACTTGCAAATTGCCATCATAGATGCCTAAAATTAAATCTTAGTTCCCAAATTAGGGATAAGGTTTTACTTGAATTTTGGTAACTACATGTCATGTGTCATTCAACAAAAGGGAACCAATGCAATCATTGATGCAACTACAATGGCATACAATTGCCATCAAAGAACATGCATTTTGACAAATGTATGTTTTACATTTAATGTTGATTCCTACACTAAGGTTAAGGTTTTCATTGATCGTCAATGAAAATGCATCATATGACTTACATGTTGCCAAATGTTTCATGTAAGGAAAAATATTATTCAGGGTTAAGGTCTTTGTACAATTGTAATTGTTGCAATTATGACCATTGTAATCACATGTTCATTTAAATTGAATGGCTTGATATGTAGTATGTGTATAGGGACTTTTGAAAGGCATTTGGGATTTAAGGTTAGGGTTTGACCAAGGTAGTTGTTTTTACAACTACATTTGCAATAGTTGCATGTGTTCCTTGATTGAATGACTTGAATTTTGCTGCATGTATGGCATGGACACCTTTGATTTGGGGTTAAGGTTTGGTAGGTACATAAATGATTTTTATATCTATCATTTACCAATGGCCATGACATGTCAATCCTAGATGAACAACAAGTGATGTTCATTGGGTTAAGGTTTCACCAAAATAGTTGGTGTTTCAACTATGTTCATCATAGTTGCACATTCAACAATTAAGATGATAAAAGTAGGCCTACAATTTGTCAATTGGGAAAAATACAATCCTAAGATCTTACCAAATCACAAGTTTCACTATGTGGTTGTTGAATCAAATATCATCGTCTACATATGGAAAATTGAATTTAGGGTTAAAGTTTGTTTGGCTATTAGTTGTCACAAATCATTGAATGAATTACATTCATAAGAACAAATTATATAACTATTTTAATTTTATGTCCTAGCCATATACCAAGCAACTTGCATAGACTCACACCTATAGTACAAAAGTTTCAAAACTAGACATTTACAATTAATCAAATGCCATAATCTAATGTAACACACCTCCCAACTTTGCACTCCCCAAAGTAGTTCAAGAAAAAAGATTGTCCTCATTCAAAAAATGGAACTATCATCAACAAACTTATGCTTACACACATCTAACCATGATGGATGTAAATAAAATATATATCATTTTTCTTTGGGTCACAATTGTAACCATATATTGGTTATTTGTGTGATATGTGTATATACATTGTCATACACAAGTATATGATGTAAATGTAACATCATATATAGTGTATATATGATGTATATATAATGCATATATGGTATATATATGGCACATATATAAAAATGAAAATATGATGATGAATCACCCAATTGGAAGATGAAGTAGACATTAATTGCAACCTAGCTATAAATAACACCCAAAAAAATCTAGAATTCGGGTATAATTGCAAAAACAACTCCACATACTTGCATGTAGTTGCAAATCATGTGGTTGTATACAACATATTTTCTTTTTGTCCTTTTTTCCATTCACCTTGGCTCTTCATATATTCACATGCATCTTTTTTTGTTTTTTGGTTTCATCTTATCCTCACATCAATTTATAATCTTGCCAATGTTTAACTCAAAAATTTAAGCAATGATGGTGGCAACTCCTCTCCTCTCATCTTGGATCTTTGTTTATTCACCTTTAGTTGGATCTTTCATAATTTCAATGTTCTTTAACATGTCATTCTCCCTTTCTCAAAATAATTACTCCACCTATAATTGTTTTGCTTGAAGTTTTAATATTTGGCAACATGTCCTTTCATCTCACCTTTGCTCTTGGTATATTCACCTTAAGTCAAATCATTTTTTTGGGTGCAAATACACAAATAGGAACCAACAAAATTTCTTTACATTTAATTATGAGTCATTTTTAGTCCTTTTTCAAATTTTTAGAAAGAATTTTTGAATGAAATCTTTTGCAACTTGTTATTAAAAATACATATAGTTGTCCCAACATATCACATGTTTTGTGCTAATCATTTGTTGAATAAATATGAAAATTTTAAAGTGTGTAGATTTTGCTAGATTTTGCGTTTCATCTTGAAAATTTATCATAATTTTGAATCATACCAAAATATGCTACTACTTTAGGGTTTTGTTTATAATATCAAACTATCCAAGAAATCAAAATCCTTCAAGATACCATAACTCTACAACTAATCTCAAGTTTCAACCCAAACCAAAATATCCTCATATAAAAATAGACCTACTACCTAGGAGCCAAAATCCTTAAGCTACTATACTTTATATTGAGTCTAAACACAATATCCTTGCCTTGGTAAGCAATGCCAACAAATTCCCAAGCAAGGATTGGTTCATTCACACCCTTATCTTTAAATTTGTTGAACCTTTTGGCCATGGAACTCATGTGTCCAAATGTGTACCTTCATCCAATTTGAAAACATGTTAAAAAGAGAGGACAAAATAACCCAAAAACTAAAGTCAATCCTTTCATGACCAAACTTGCAATGATAGTTTATGAAGTTTGGATCTTGCATGGTTACACCGAACTTTTTCCATCATGGACTTCTATTGTTGTGGGGGTGTGAAATTCAAACCTAAAACACTAACAAATTTTTTTAAAGTGTATATGAAGCTCCAAGTGGAACTTTTCCTTCACCAAGTGTGGGGTTGTTGAATAGGGTAAAGCACACCCCCCCCCCCCCCCCCCCCCCCCCCCGGTGGGGGTTTTTTTCTCTCCTTGCGGGCCAAAAAAACACACCACCAAAAAAAAAAAAAAAAAAAGAGGGAAAATTT
>Ga0116227_10010697_pt1 | contig 15836 bp, 14 predicted proteins | sample S1TSphgellanicum_FD_89693 | JGI IMG/M metagenome (GOLD analysis project Ga0116227, IMG submission 89693) | Host-associated microbial communities from peat moss isolated from Minnesota, USA - S1T2_Fb - Sphagnum magellanicum MG | ecosystem: Host-associated > Plants > Peat moss > Unclassified... | reverse complement strand
GCTTTTGGCCCATCGCGGCGTCGATCGGTCTTGAAATATTGACATATTCCTGCGCCCTCTCTCCTTGCACTGGGCCAAAATCGGCTCCGTCACGGTGCCTCAATCTAAGTCGGAAAGACCCTAGAAAGTCGCGATTGCCGCGCGCACGGCCAGGACCAGCAGGCAAAGGGTTTGCAGCGCAAACAGCGTAAAACGCACCGGGATGCGGTTGACCAGCGACTGCCAAAACGAATGCACCACGCGCAAGACGACATAGGCCCAGGCCAGCGCAACATCGATGCCTCCCGCGCCCATCAGCGCCAGGATCGTGACCGTGGCATAGAACAGCGTCGGCTGCTCGGTCAGATGGGTATAATTGTGCGACGGCCAGTTGGCAGTCGCCGGCAACAGCTTGTCGAGATCCTGCCCGCGAATGCCTGCTGGCGCCTTGATCAGTGTCTTTGACCCGCCGATGGCTTTCACCCGGCTGAATCCCACCCAGCCGAGCATGACCAGAGTCCACAGCACCAGCACGGCCGCAGGTGCCAGTATTTCGCCGCGCATCGCATCTCCCCTCTATTATCCGGCGCCAGATTGCGCCGCGCAGGGGGGGAATGTCAAACGCGGGTCAGGATGATGATCCGGTAATAGTGCATCGGTCCGTCGAGGTCATAACAGTCAAGTCCGCGCTCGACCGCGATCTGTGCCGCAACGGCGCCCAGCGTATCGCGCGGCGTCACATGGAACAGCCGCAACCAAACCCGCAACAGAGTGGCCAGCGGGCGGGGCAAGCCGGCAAAATCGCCGAAATCGACAATATGCAGCCGTCCGCCGGGCGCCAGCAAGTCGGCGGCATGGGCGATCGCGCGTTGCCAGTCGGGGATCATCGACAGCGCATAGGACAGTACGACATGATCGAATGCCGGTGTGCGAAACAAGGCCACCGGGTCGAATGCGGTCGCATCGCCCGCCGCCAGCACGGCGCCGCGTCCCAGTCTGGCACCGGCAAGCCCGAGCATTTGCTGCGAAATGTCGAGGCCATACAACGTAACCTTCGGCCAGTTCACCCCGATCCGGTGCAGATTGCGGCCGGTGCCACAGCCAAGTTCGATCACCCGCGCGCCGCGCCGTGCGCCCAGCCCCGCGATCAGCCGATCGCGCCCGAACAGATAGTATTTCCGTGTCAGATCATAAATATGCTTCTGCCGGCGATAGACCCGATCCATCAGCACGCCGTGGCCTGTGGTCATGCCTTCATCTCGTAGAGGTGCACCCCGCCATAGATCGATGACCGGTCGCGTCGGGTGTAATCGGCCGACGCCTCGGCCTGATAGGTCCAGCGCGACAGCAAAGCGTCATCGACCCGCCCCGGCAACAGGCTCGGTTCGGCAGCGGTGCGGAACAGCACGCGGGCACCAGGGCGCGCGGTGCGGGTGATCTGCGCCCACAAGGCGTTGAGTTGGGCATCGCTCATCCAGTCCTGCGCATCGAGCAGGACAAACCGGTCGAGCGTGGCATCGGCCTCGCCGGCCAGAAATCCGGTCAGATCGGCATGGCGCACGCTGACCCGGTCGACCCGCGCGCGCACTTTGTCCCAGTTCGCCTTTTGCAGATAGGGTGGCAGCGGCGCATCGGCGGCGCGGCCATAGCCCCGCGAAAAGGCCTGCCAGGCGAAATAATTGTCACCGACTGCGAAATCACAGGCGAGCTTTTCCAACCGGCGGCGCAGCACTTGCGCCATCCGCTGATCCCCGGCGAGGGCATCGAACTGCGCCGGCGGAATACCCAGGCCGAACAGCGCGGCGGGCTGGGCGGTCAACCAGCGGACGAATTTCTTGTCGAACACCGGCGCCAGTTGCGCTTCAAAGACGTCGCGCTGCGCCGCCTGGGTCGGCGCGGACAGGATCGCGGCAAGATCGATGCGATAAAGCCGCGCCAGCAAATGCGCCATGCCGATGAACCCGCCGAGCAATCCGCGCTTGTAGATCCCGTTGCGAAAGCCGCCGATGCGCCGCCGCAAGGTCAGATCGCGACCCTCCCAATAACGCCGCGTGGGTTCATCGAGATAAGGCACGACATAGGCGTGATAGGCGGCCAGGTTCGACGGCCGGTCGGCTTCGGCAAAAAAGCGGCGGAAATGCGCGTAATCGGGCAGATAGCGGGCCGAGGCGAGTTTCAGCTTGCCGAGCGCGACATGCGCGGTGTTCAGATCGACCGCGATGATTTCGGCCGGATCGGCAACCAGATAGGACAGCACGTTGCAGCCGCCGCTGGCGATCGCTACCATCCGGCTGTCGGGGCGAATGGCCAGCGCCTCCATATCGATTTCGGGATCTTCCCAGATCTGCGCATAGACCAGCCCGCGAAAGGCAAAGGCAAATGCGTGGTCGAGCATCTTGCCGGCAACGCCCGCCCGCTTGCGCACCACCGCCTTGCTGATCGGGACTTTGGTGGAAATCGTGTCGGCGGTCTTGCGAGGCAATTTCAAAGCCATCCGGGCATAGCCTTATGAAATAAAGTCATGACCGGTTTTAGGGCAGGGATATTGCGGAATTGTGGCAAGCCGGCGCCCGGCTTCGATCGGTTCAGGGGCGGCATTCCGGGCGTATCGCGGGCAGATGCGCCAATCCGGGCTGCGCGTACCAGAATCCCTGATGATAACGCACACCCAGGTTGCGCAGCGCAGCGGCCTCGCCGGCCGTTTCGATGCCTTCGGCAATCACGAGCGTGTTCAGATCGGCGCACATGCCGACGACGGCCTTGACGATCGCCTGGCGGCGCGTGTCGCTATCGATATCGCGCACCAGCACCATGTCGAGCTTGACCTCGTCGGGGACAAAGCGGGCAAATATGTCGAGGCCGGAATGACCAGCGCCAAAGTCGTCGATGGCGACCTTGAAGCCGATCTGTTTGTACGCATCGATGATCGAAGAGACGTGCTGGGGTGACCCCATCTGCTCGTTTTCGGTGAATTCGAAAATCAGCCGCTCGAACGGCATTCCGGACGCGCGCGCGGTCTGCAGCGTCTTCTGGATGCAGGCCAGCGGCGAATAGACCGCATTGGGCAAAAAGTTGATCGACAGATGCGCATCGGTGTCCATGATCCCGGCCGCCATCGCGGTTTCGATCGCCATGACGCGGCAGGCCTGATCGAACGAATAGCGGTTTGTTTCGGTCACTTTCGACAGGATGCTGCCTGCGCTCGCCCCATCGGGGCCACGCACCAGGGCTTCATAGGCGAACGTCGTGCCGAGCGTGGTGTCGACGATCGGCTGAAACGCCATGGCGAACGGGATGTCAAAATCGACACCATCGCGGCAGCCGGGACAAATACGACGCATCTCCATGGCTCCACCGTTAGGCGATTTTCCCTAATGAACGGTAAGGATTTGCCTTGGTTCCATGCGATAATACCATGACACCGGCCGATCGGGGCTATGCGGCAGGCGTATCCCCGTCCTCATTGGCGAGCATCCGGGCATAGGCGACCCTGTCGACATTGCCGCCCGACAGGATCACCGCCGTGCGTCCGTCGGCGGGCACTTTGCCGGCGATCAGCGCGGCCAGGCCCGCCGCGCCACCCGGTTCGATCACCAGATGCAGCGCCGAAAACGCCACGCGCTGCGCGGTGCGGATTTCCGCCTCGGTCACAGTGGCGCCGGTCACACCGGCGTTGCGCAAGACTGCGAAATTGATCGGGTAGGTTGCCAGCGTTTGCAGCGCGTCGCAGGCGGTGGCAGGGGCATCGGCGGCGACTGTCTCGATCGTGCCGCTCGCCAGACTGCGTGTGACATCGTCCCAGTGTTCGGGTTCGACCGGCACCACCGTTGCGTCGGGGCAGGCGAGCACCAGCCCGGCGCTCAGCCCGCCACCGCCGCACGGGGTGACGATCCGCGTCGGTGGTCCGCCGGCCAATGCGGCCATCTGCTCTGCCAGTTCGATCCCGGCGCTGCCTTGTCCCTCGATCACCCAGGGATCGCCAAAGGCATGGACCAGCACCGCGCCCGATTTTGCGATCAGTTTGGCGGCAATGGCATCGCGCGACTGCCCGCCCTGCCGGTCGTAGAGCACGACATCGGCGCCCAGCGCGCGCGTCGCCGCCAGCTTTACCGCCGGCGCATCGGCGGGCATGACGATACACGCGGCAATGTCCAGCCGCGCCGCTGCCCAGGCGACGCCCTGGGCGTGATTGCCGCTCGACACCGCGACAATTCCGCGCGCGCGTTCGCCGGCGGTCATGTCGGTCAAGCGGTGCCAGGCGCCACGAATCTTGAATGCGCCGACCGGTTGCAGGTTTTCCGCCTTGGCCCACACCACCGCGCCATTGGGCAGAGTCAGCGGCAGCAGCGGTGTCGGCGGCAACAGGGCGACGACTTTCGCGGCGGCGCGCAACACGCCTTCGTGGGTCGGGTCGCGCGTTTCTGACTGTGTTGAAAGGGGACTTGGGTTTGTCATCATGATACCCTAAACGCGCGCCTCGTCATATGTCGCGCGGCTTTGCGCAGTACCCATTCGCTTTACCGGAGAACACCCCCCATGGCCAAGGTTCTTGTCATCGGCGCTGGCGGCGTCGGCTCGGTTGCCGTTCACAAGATGGCAATGAATCCAGGCATTTTCAGCGAAATAGCGCTGGCCAGCCGCACCGTATCAAAGTGTCAGGCGATTGCCGCCTCGGTCAGGGAACGCACCGGGGTCGATGTCGCGACATATGCGATCGACGCCGACGACGTGGCGGCGACGACCGCGCTGATCAATGCGGTCAAGCCGGTGCTGGTGGTCAATCTGGCGCTGCCCTATCAGGATCTGGCGATCATGGACGCCTGTCTTGCCGCCGGGGTCAACTATATGGACACCGCCAATTACGAACCGCGCGACGTCGCCAGGTTCGAATACAGTTGGCAATGGGCCTATCAGGAAAAGTTTGCCGCGGCGGGGCTGACCGCGCTGCTGGGGTCTGGGTTTGACCCCGGCGTTACCAGCGTGTTTGCGATGTGGTTGAAAAAGCACAAGCTCGACAGCATCCGTACGCTCGACATTCTCGATTGCAACGGCGGCGATCATGGCCAGGCCTTTGCCACCAATTTCAATCCGGAAATCAACATCCGCGAAGTGACCGCACCCGCACGCCACTGGGAAAACGGCGATTGGGTCGAAACCCCGCCGCTGAGCACCAAACAGAGCTTTGACTTCGAAGCGGTCGGGCCGAAAAACATGTACCTGATGTACCACGAGGAACTGGAAAGCCTGGCCAAATTCATCCCCGAGATGGAGCGCGCGCGGTTCTGGATGACGTTCGGCGATGCCTATATCACCCACCTGACCGTGCTGCAGAATGTCGGCATGACGCGGATCGATCCGGTGATGTACGAAGGCAAGGAAGTGATTCCGTTGCAGTTCCTCAAGGCGGTGCTGCCCGAACCGGCCTCGCTGGGCGCGACCACCAAGGGCAAGACCAATATCGGCGATATCGCCACCGGCCTGAAGGACGGCGTCGAAAAGACCTATTACATTTACAACATCTGTGACCACGAAGAGGCTTTTGCCGAAACCGGCAACCAGGCAATCAGCTATACCACCGGCGTTCCGGCGATGATCGGTGCGGCGCTGCTGGTGCAGGGCGTGTGGGGCGGGGCCGGCGTGTTCAACATCGAACAGCTCGATCCCGATCCGTTCATGGACATGCTCAACACGCAAGGGTTGCCTTGGCAGGTCAAGGAACTCGACGGTCCGCTGAGCTTTTGATGAAAGGGCGCATCTGATGGAAACGCGCGCCGGCGATCCGGGGGCCTTTGCCCGCTTTGACCTGTCGCGGGTCGACAGCCCGGCGTTTGTCGTCGACGCGGCGGCGCTGCGGCGCAATCTGGGCGTGCTCGCCGATGTGCGCGACCGGGCGGGGATCAAATTGCTGGCCGCGCTCAAGGCGTTCAGCATGTGGCGCGTGGCGCCCCTGATCACGCGCTATCTCGACGGCGTGTGCACGTCCGGACTGTGGGAGGCGAAGCTGGCCGGCGAATTCTATGGCGGCGAGATCGCGACCTATTGCGCCGGGTACAAGGCCGAAGACCTGGCCGAGATCTGCCGCCTGTCGGACCATGTGATTTTCAATTCGCCGGCCCAGATCGCCCGATTCGCCCCGATCCTCGCGGCCGCGCGGGAGAGCGGCGACCGGTTCGACGTGGGTTTGCGCATCAATCCGTTGCATGCCGAGGGCGAAGTGCCGCGCTATGACCCGTGCGCGCCGCATTCGCGTCTGGGATTTCCAGTCGACCAGTTGACCGACGCGCATCTTGAGGGCGTGTCGGGCATCCATTTTCACAGCTTGTGCGAACAGGATCTGGAACCGCTCAAGCGCACCTGGGATGTGTTGTTGCCCCGGCTGAAACCCCATCTGGGACGGCTGTCATGGCTCAATTTCGGCGGCGGGCACCATATCACGCGCGCCGATTACCAGCGCGACGAGCTGGTCGAATTTCTCAAACAGGTAAAGGCCGAAACCGGCTGCGAGCTCTATCTCGAACCGGGCGAGGCGGTTGCGCTCGATGCCGGGATTCTGGTCGGCAGCATTCTCGATGTGCAGACCAATGGCATGCCGGTCGCGATCACCGACATTTCCGCAACCTGCCACATGCCCGACGTGATCGAGGCGCCCTATCGCCCGGCGATGCTGGGCGAACGCCAGGATGACAGCGAACCGGTGCGGCTGGGCGGGCCGTCTTGCCTGGCCGGCGATGTCATCGGCGATTACCGGCTGCCGGCGCAATGCGAGCCCGGCGCGCGCTTTGCGTTTCTCGATCAGGCGCACTATTCGATGGTCAAGACCACCACGTTCAACGGCGTGCCGTTGCCGTCGATCTGGCTGTGGGACAGCGAAACCGACGCGCTCGAACGGCTCCGCAGCTTTGCTTATGAGGATTTCCGCGACCGGTTGTCCTGAGCCTCGGGAACTTGCAGACTGTGATCCGACAACACAGTCTGTCTGTTTGTGGAGAGCGCCGATGACCGAACCCGTGCCCGATGCGATTGCCAGCGATCCCGCCACGCTGGGCTGGATGCAGGGATTTCCGCCGCCGCCCGAAAAGCAGGTGTTGTGGCGCAACACCGATCACTGGCGTTTTCCCAAGACGCGCTGGGCGTTTTCGCACTATCGCGAATTGTTGCCCACCGTGCGCGTCGCCGGTGGCAATGCCGCACCCTTGCCGCGTGCGATCGATGAGGCGCTGGCAGAGCTGACCTTTGTCCCGCTGGGCAGCGACACGCCGTTGACGGTCGATCAGGGACTGCTCGGGACTTATGCCGACGGCCTGCTGGTGGTGCACAGGGGGCAGGTGATTCTGGAGCGGTGGTACGGCGTGACCGGGCCGGAGACGCGCCACATCGCCTTTTCGGTGACCAAGAGCTTTGTCGGCACGATCGCGGCCAGTCTGATCGCCGAAGGGCGGCTCGATCCCGCCGCGCCGGTTTCGACTTATGTGCCCGAACTTGCCGCCGGCGGGTTTGGCAATGCCACCGTGCGGCAGGTCATGGACATGACCACGGCGGTCGATTTCAGCGAAGAATACACCAATCCCAAATCGGGCATCGGGGCCTATAGCGCGGCGGTCGGTTTCGTGCCGCCTGCGGCCGACTATGACGGCCCCCGCGACATGTGGTCGTTCCTGACCGGAGTTGCCGCCAGCGGCGAACATGGTCAGGCGTTCACCTATCGCACTTGCAACACCGACGTGCTCAACTGGATTATCACCCGCGTCACCGGCAAGGCGTTTGCTGCCAACTTGTCCGAACGATTCTGGCAGCCGCTGGGGCTGCATGATGCCGATGTCATGGTCGATTCGATCGGCACGCCGTTTGCGGGCGGCGGGTTGTGCCTGCGGCTCGAAGATCTGGCCCGGTTTGGCGAGATGATCCGGCAGGGCGGGCAGGGTCTTGTTCCGGCGGAGGCCATTGCCTCGGTCCGTCGGGGCGGCCGGCCCGACCAGTTCGACACGCCGCACTATCCGTCGCTGCCGGGGTGGAGCTATGGCAGCCAGTGGTGGCACAGCCACGGCGCCGATGGCGGTTTTTCGGCGCGCGGCATCCATGGCCAGGCGTTGTGGATCGCGCCGGAGGCCGATCTGGTGATCGCGCGGTTCGGCTCGCATCCCGTTGCGGGCAATGCCGGCAACGATCCGATTTCGATCCCGATGTGGCAAGCGATTGGCCAGCACCTGCGCGGCTGACCGGCATAAATGTTTCAGTTTTTTGACAGGTTTCAGATTGTCGAAATTTTTCCCTTGAATTGGGGGGGGGAGGGGCTATTTACGCCCCTCGCTGCCCCATGGGGACTTCCAGACCGCAAGGCAGCTTTGTTCAACAATGTCGTTGGGGGTCCCTTGAGTTGCACCATTATCTCGATGCTTTGGCCGTAGTCGGCGCCACCGCGCCTGACGAACCTGCCATTCTCAATCGCCCGCATGCCGCTGGGCGCGCAGCCCGCTTCTTTATCGAGAAGTTTCCGGGCAAGACGCTCTATGCGGTAAAGGCCAACCCGTCTCCCGACCTGATCCAGGTGCTGTGGGATTCGGGGATCACCCACTATGACGTCGCCTCGATTGCCGAAGCGCGGCTGGTGCGCGGGCTGTTGCCCGATGCAACGCTGTGCTTCATGCATCCGGTGAAGGCGGCCGCGGCCATTGTCGAGGCCTATCGCGACCATGGCGTGCGCACGTTCAGCCTCGATACGATCGAGGAACTGGACAAGATTCGCGACGCCACCACGCTGGCCAACGGCGGGATCGAACCGACCGACCTGACGCTTTGCGTGCGCATTCGCGTCTCTTCGGAATATTCCGAGCTGAGCCTGGCGTCGAAATTCGGCTGCGAACTGGCTGAGGCGCGCGAACTGTTGCAGGCAACGCGGCAACTGGCCGACAGCCTGGGGATCTGTTTCCATGTCGGCAGCCAGGCGATGACCCCGTTTGCCTATGTCACCGCGCTCGAAAAAGTGCGCGCGGCGATTGTCGATGCTTCGGTCACGGTGGATATCATCGATGTCGGCGGCGGCTTTCCCTCGATCTATCCGGGGATGGAACCACCGCCGCTCGAAGATTTCTTCGCGCTGATCGACCGCACCTATGAATCGCTGCCGGTGTCCTATTCGGCCGAATTGTGGTGCGAACCGGGCCGTGCGTTGTCGGCGGAATACAATTCGATCATCGTGCGGGTTGAACGCCGCCGCGACAACGAACTGTATATCAACGACGGTGCCTATGGCGCGTTGTTCGATGCGGCGCATGTCGGCTGGCGGTTTCCGGTGCAAGTGTTGCGCGCAGACGAAAGCCCGGTCGAACTTGTACCGTTCAGCTTTTACGGCCCGACGTGCGATGACATGGACCATATGGCCGGGCCGTTCGACCTGCCCGCCGATATCGCCGCCGGCGACTATATCGAGATCGGCATGCTCGGCGCTTATGGCGCGGCGATGAAGACGGCGTTCAACGGCTTTGGCGCGGCGCTGGTGTTCGACGTCACCGACGAACCGATGGCCAGCCAGTATTGCGGCACACACCGCGATCCGCGCGTCAGCGACAATGTTGTCTCGTTGCGCTGATTTCCGAATCCTCCCCGGCAACGGGGAGGATCGGCACCTGGGGCAAGATGGCGATAGGTGGTTGACCGCGGGCTGACTTCGCGACACGAGAGCGGTGATGGTCGATTCAACTTTATTTCGCAGCGTCCTTGGCGCCTATCCAACCGGTGTCGCGGTTATTACTGCAGCCGACACGACCGGGGTTCGCCACGGGCTGGTGGTGGGCTCGTTCAGTTCCATTTCGCTCGATCCGCCGCTGGTCGGGTTCTTTCCCGACAGGAATTCGCGGTCATGGGCGCAGATTGCGCCGGTCGGCCGGTTCTGCGTCAATGTGCTGGGATCGGACCAGCTCGATCTGTGCCGGCGATTCGCCAGCCGTGCCGACGACAAGTTTGCCGATCTGGCGCATGGCCACACGCCGTCGGGCCAGCCACTGCTGGAAAACGCGATCGCGTGGATCGATTGCCTGGTCGAACGCGTGACCGAAGTGGGCGACCACTTTCTGGTCGTCGGCGCGGTCGAGGCGTTGGGGCGCCGCGATGTCGGCACGCCCTTGCTGTTTTTCAGCGGGCAATATCACGATCTGGCAGAGCTGCGCGTCTGACCGCGGCCATTTTGCACTTGCAAGCGAATCTGTGCGATCGCTTGGTAATAAGTATGCGGCCCCGTCGTTTGCGGCTGCACAAGATGGTCTTGCAGGCTAGTTTCCCGCGTTCATTGTTACGCGGGAATTGTCATGAAGCCGATTGAAACCATCATGCGTACCGCACCGGTCATCCCGGTGCTGGTGCTGGAGGACGCGGGCCACGCCGTTGCGGTGGCGAGCGCGCTCGTCGCCGGGGGCCTGCGCGTGCTGGAAGTGACGCTGCGCACGTCCGCCGCGCTCGACGTGATCCGGGCGATGCGCGGGGTTGAGGGGGCGATTGTGGGCGCCGGCACGGTGACCAATCCCGACGATCTGAAGGCGGCGATCGACGCCGGCGCCGAATTCATCGTTTCGCCGGGGCTGACCACGCGGCTGGGCGAAGCGGCAATTGCCTCGGGCATTCCGTTCCTGCCCGGCACCGCCAATGCCGCCGATATCATGACCGGGCTCGACCTCGGCCTTGCCCATTTCAAGTTTTTTCCGGCGGTGGCTTCGGGTGGATTGCCCGCGCTGAAGGCGCTTTGCGCGCCGTTTCACCAGGTGAAGATTTGCCCGACCGGCGGGATCAACATGGAAAACGCGCCTGAATGGCTGGCGTTCGACCCGGTGTTGTGCGTCGGTGGCAGTTGGCTGGTCGCCAAGGGGGCGCCCGACGAGGACACGATCGCAGCGTCCGCGCGGGCGGCTGCGGCCTTGCGTTCCTGATGCCGCATGGCACACCAGCGCCGGGCCGATCGAAAGGGAAGACACGGACCATGACCACCGTCGGAACCTTGCGCGACCGGTTGCAGGTCTTGCACGAACGCACCGCCGAAACACCGTTGTTCAACCCGGTGTTTCAGCTCAGCCATGATCTGTCGCGCCAGTTGGAGGCAGGCACGATCGGGCTCGATGCGATCGAGGCGCTGGTTGCGGAACTGGAATGCGAGGCGTTGCAGACCCGTGCGGCGCGGTTGCGCAATCTGGTCGCGCCGACCGATCCCGATGGCAATCTCGACCGCATCGTTGCGTTGTTGCGCGAAGAGGACGGCTTTTCCGAATTCCGCCTGCGCTGGGAACGGCCGTTGCTCCACGCGGTGTTTACCGCGCATCCGACATTCCTGCTGACACCGGGCGATTCCGACGCGGTCGCGACCGCCGCGCTGGCCGACGATCCGCGCGCCGCAACGGTCTGTGCGGTGCCGGGAGCCGGTCCGGCGATCACGCTGCAATTCGAACACGCCGAAGCGATGGCCGCGATCGAGCGCGCGGCGACGGCGCGCGACCGGATCAACGCCCGGCTGTTGTCGCATGCGCGCTCGCGCTGGCCCGGCCGCTGGCTCGATTTCAGGCCTTTGCCGTTCAGGTTTGCCACCTGGGTCGGCTATGACATGGATGGGCGCACCGATATCGGCTGGAGCACGTCGATCCTGTTCCGCCTGCACGAAAAGGTGCGTCGCCTGTCCAGCTATGCCGAAACGCTGCAGGCGATCGATGGCGGGCATCTTGCGCTGGCCACGCTGATCGCCGGGCGCGACCAGGCGGCGGCGATGGCGGATTTGTTTGCGGGTTCGCTGGCCGACCCGGCAGTTTTGACCGATGTCGCCAACCGGATGACCGCCGATGATCCGGCGCGGTTGCTGTCGCTGACGCCGATCATTGCCGGGCTTGAAGACGATGCCGCGCGCGCGACGGGCGACGCGGCAGTGGCTTATGCCGCGCTGGCGGCGGCGATGCGCGCCGACGGGCTGGGCATGGGCTGGATCCATTTCCGGGTCAACGCGTCGCAATTGCACAATGCCCTGCGGCGGCGTATCGATCCCGACGGCACGCTCGATCTCGGCAGCCGGGGTGCGCTGTCGCGCCTGCGCGAAGTGCTGGCGGGGGCAACGCCGCTGCGCATCAATTTTGGCGCGCTGGCGATCGAAACGTCGACGGCAATTCGCCAATTCCTCGTGATGGCGCAGATCCTGCATCATATCGATGCCGATGCACCGATCCGCATGCTGATCGCCGAATGCGAACAGCCGCAGACGGTGCTGGCTGCGCTCTATTTCGCGCGCCTGTTCGGGATCGAGGACAAAGTCGATGTCTCGCCCTTGTTCGAAACCGAAACCGCACTTGAACACGGTGGCCGTTTTCTCGACGCGCTGCTGGCAGAACCGTCCTATCGCGATTACGCGCGCAAGCGGGGCCGGGTGTCGATCCAGACCGGGTTTTCCGACGCCGGGCGTTTTCTCGGGCAGATCCCGGCGGCGCTGGCGATCGAGCGGTTGCAGGGGCGGCTGGCCGACGCCATGCGGGCGCACGATCTGACCGATACCGCCGCGCTGATTTTCAACACCCATGGCGAAAGCATGGGGCGCGGCGCGCACCCGTCGGGCATGGTCGACCGGCTGTCCTGGCCGCTCAGCCGCTGGGCGCGCAGCCGGTTTGCCAAAGCCGGGGTGGCCCTGGAACCCGAAGTCAGCTTTCAGGGTGGCGACGGTTATCTGTTTTTCCGCAATGCCGATCTGGCGCTGGCGACGCTGACCCGGATTGCCGAGGCGCAATCCGCGCTGTCGGGGGACTATGCCCGCGATCCGTTCTACGACCGCACCGATCTGAGCCTCGATTTCTATCGTTCGATCCGCCGGGTGCAGCGCGATTACCTGGGCAGCGCGACTTATTCGCGCGCGGTGACGGCGTTTGGCCTGGGTATGCTGAAAGTCACCGGCAGCCGCGTGTCGCGCCGCCAGTCGGACATCCATTCGGATCGCACGATGAGCCTGCGACAGATCCGCGCCATTCCGCACAACGCGATCCTGCAACAGATCGGCCATGCGGTGAACGTGATTGCCGGCGCGGGCACCGCAGCGGGCGAGGAAATCGAATCGATTGCCGAATTGCTGGGCAATTCCGACCGCGGCAACCAGTTGGTGCGGCTGTTGCGTACGGCCAACGGGCTGGCCTCGATCAAGACCGTCGGCGCCTTCGGCGAACTGTTCAATTCGGCCTATTGGGCCAGCCGTCCTTATCGCGGCACCGAAACCAATCTTGAGGCGGGCTGTCTGGCGCTGGCCGATTACCTGACCAAGGACGATCGCGCCGGGGTGTTCCGCCGACTGGTGTCGCGCTTGCGCGTCGACTGGATGAAACTGCACCGATTGCTGTCGCTGGTGCCCGGCGCTCCGGCCGGGCGCGATGCGGCGTCCGACGATGCGCGGCGCACGATCGGTTTGCTGCAGGCGGTGCGGCTGTCGCTGTTGATGCACATGTTCCTGCGCGCAGTACAGGTGCCGCAGTTTTCGCGCGCCAACGACATCAGCCGCGACGACGTGCTGGAAATGGTGCTGTCGTTGCGCGTCGACGAGGCGCTGGCGCAATTGCGCCGCGCCTATCCGGTGATCGAACCGGATATCGGTGATTTCGCGCTGAACGAACCGAGCGATTATCCCGACGCCGAAGCCGAAGACTACAGCGCGATCCGCACCCGCTTCATCGACCCGATCGACCGCGCCCAGGCGCTGAATCTGCGCATTTCAGTGGCCATCGCCAACTATTTCGGCGCCCATGGGTAATCCCGTGCCGGGGGAACTTTGAGCCAATGATCCGGACCTGAAGTTCACACCCTTATCAGCCGTCACCCTGAACTCGATTCAGGGTCCATTTGTCCCGGAAAAACCGCCGTTCGCGTGGCGTGATGGATGCTGAATCAAGTTCAGCATGACGAGGTTAACGTGCATGGCCCGCATGGCCCCTCCCATCAGGGGAGGGGTTGGAGAGGGCTTTCCGGGATAGCGCTTCTGTGTTCCGGGCGCTCACAGTGGGTCTGATGCGCTACCCGATGAACAAGCGCCCGTGCCGCTGCGGGCGTTGCGGAGCGTTGAAAATGGCGCCGGCGGACAGGCGGCTGCCGCGCACCACCAGCAGGATCAGGTCGCCCGGCTCGATGCGCACGTCTTCGCCGGGGTGCTGGATCGTCTGGCCACCCTCGCGGTCGATCTGGACGATGAAGAACGCGCCGCTGCCGCGCCGTTCCGCTTCGCCCACCGTCTGCCCGGTCAGTGCGCCGCGCTCACCCGCCGTCACCACTTCCAGATCGAGGCCGAATGCGTTGAGGTTGCTTTTGATCGCGCCGACTTCGCGAATGTCGCCCAGCATGCTTTCGGTGGCGGGGAACAGGATCAGCTCGGTGATCCGTTCGGCGCCGATATGCGTGGGCAATACGACTTTGTTCGCGCCTGCGTGGAACAGCTTGCTTTCGGTGGTCGGCGCTTCACCACGCGCGATGATCTGCACCGCGGGGTTGAGATTGCGTGCCGACAGCGTGATGAACACGTTCGCGGCATCGTTGGGCAGCGCGCAGACGAGCACGCGCGCGCGATCGATGCGCGCCTGCGCCAACGTGTCTTCGTTGGTCGCCTCGCCGGTCAGTGTCAGATAGCCGGCGGAGCGCGCATCTTCGGCTTTGGCGGTGTCGCGCTCGATGATCACGAACGGGTGGCGCGCCTCGGTCAGGGCCTTGGCCAGTTGCACGCCGATGCGGCCATAGCCGCAAATGATGGCATGGGCGTCAAGTCGTTCGATTTCGGTCTTCATGCGATCGAGCCCCAGAAAGCGGCGGAATTGATAAAGATTGAAAACCTGGATCAGCGCGCCGGTCAGCACGATCATGCCGGTGCAGCCCAGCACGATGGTCATGATCGTCCACAATCGCAAGAACACCGTGTCGATCGGCCGGACTTCGCCATAGCCAACCGAATAGACCGTCGTCAGCACCATATAGGCGGCATCGCCCAGCGGCCAGCCGGCCATTGCATAGCCGATGGTCGAAACCAGGAACACGATCGCCATCCACACGATCGTCCCGGTCAACAGGCGCAGCGGCGAAGCGAGCAGGCCCCCCGAATCGTGCGGGGCCCCGATCAGGTGGGCAATGTTCGGTGTGGTGTCGGCCATGAACCCCCCGGCCAAGTGTGCGCATCGGCGCCCGGCTTGTCCAGCCAATGTGCTGCGGCGGGTCTGAAAAGGGCCGTTCTGAAACGCAAACGGGCGCGGCCGATGGCCACGCCCGTTTGCGTTTGAACAAAAAACGCCAGAATTACTTGGGTGACAACACCATCAGCATCTGGCGACCTTCCATGCGGGGAAAGGCTTCGACTTTGGCAATTTCGGCCACATCGTCCTGCACGCGGCGCAAGAGATTCATCCCAAGCTGCTGATGTGACAGTTCACGACCGCGAAAACGCAAGGTCACTTTGACCTTGTCACCGTCTTCGATGAAGCGGTGCACGTTCTTCAGCTTTACGTCATAGTCATGATCGTCGATGTTCGGACGCATCTTGATCTCTTTGATCTCTTGCGTCTTCTGGCTCTTGCGGGCGAGGTTGGCCTTTTTCTGGGCTTCGTAACGGAACTTGCCAACATCCAGGAATTTGCACACTGGCGGGTCGGCGTTGGGCGAGACTTCGACAAGGTCAAGTCCAACCTCGGCTGCCTGCTCGATCGCTTCGCGGGTGTACATCACGCCCAGGTTTTCGCCGTTCTCGTCGATCACGCGCACTTTGGGCACGTTGATCATCTGATTGAAGCGGGGCCCGCTCTTGACGGGGGGCGCCATCATGCGCCGGGGAGGGGGAGCTATTTTCGGTTCTCCTGTTGTTGCTGCCGATAGGTGGATTTCTG
>Ga0116227_10010695_pt1 | contig 15838 bp, 8 predicted proteins | sample S1TSphgellanicum_FD_89693 | JGI IMG/M metagenome (GOLD analysis project Ga0116227, IMG submission 89693) | Host-associated microbial communities from peat moss isolated from Minnesota, USA - S1T2_Fb - Sphagnum magellanicum MG | ecosystem: Host-associated > Plants > Peat moss > Unclassified... | reverse complement strand
TTTTTTTTTTTTTTTTTTTGTATTGACCAAGACTACCTTTTTTTTCTTTTAGCTATTGTCCGTACCGATTAAGGGGACGGATGAAATGTTCATCTGGCTTGATGATGGGACGGATTTAGGGGAAGATCAGAAAAAAATATTTAGGCCTTGGACAGCCCAGAATCAATTTTAATTTTTTTTGTATTGACCAAGATTACCTTTTTTTTCTTTTAGTTACTGTTTGTTCCAATTTCCCGATTAAGGGGACGGATGAAATGTCCGTCCGGCTTGATGACGAGACGGATTTAGAAGAAGACCAGAAAAAAAATATTTAAGCCTTGGACAGCCCAGAATCAATTTTATTTTGTTTTTGTATTGACCAAAATTACCTTTTTTTTCTTTTAGCTACTATCCATCCCAATTAAGGGGATGGATGAAATGTCCGTTCGGCTTGATGACGGGATGGATTTAGGGGAAGACCAAAAAATATATATTTAGGCCTTGAACAGCCCAGAATTTATTTATTTATTTTTTTATTGACCAAGATTATCTTTTTTTTCTTTTAGCTATTGTCCGTCCCAATTAAGGGGATGGATGAAATGTTCGTCCGGCTTGGTGACGGGACAAATTTTGGGGAAGCTTTTTTTCTTTTAGCTACTGTCCGTCCGGTTGGATGATCACAAAATAATAATAAAAATAAAAAACACATAACAATAAAAAAATAAAAAGGTTAAAAGTTTCCGGGGGACTTCACAGTGACCGAAGGTCACGGGCACCCACTAGTCATTCATTAAGTGACATAGAGAGGGTGATTCAGACGGAGGGGATTTACTGAGGTTCAAGGTACATGATGTGATGAGAGACTTGACTTTCTACGTACTGGAAAAGGATTGTGGCACACCCCCTAGAAAACAGCTTTAATTTTATTGAGCAGGTCAAAATTTGGAAGAAATCCCCAAGAAGTGTACAGCAATATCGGAAACTTTAATGGCAGCTACTTTAGAGTTAGGCCATAATGTATATGGCGGCTAGGTTTAGGGTTTAGCGTTAGTGGCGGCTACTTTAGAATTGGGAGATAATATAAATGGCGGCTAGGTTTAGGGTTAGGGCATAGTCTATATGGAAGTGATTTTTTGACATTTGGTTTTCTCAGGTCCCATGATTTTTGGGCGCTCGTAGATCATTTAAGCTTTGATAGTTGTTACAGGCTATTGTTTTGTGGTTTTAGCATTTGAATAGTGTAACCTTTGTAGTCTTGATAGGTAATACAATTTTTCTATTTCATGAACCTTTCATCCTTCTCTTTGCTGACTTCCAGTTCTTTTCAATAGCTGAGAACATTACTGTGCTGTATCAAGGAAGACTACTTGTGCCGTAAGCACGAGCGTTTTCAAGGCGAATTTTCCCTTTGTATTAGAAATTCCGGAAATTTGTGTTTCTGTCAAGCAATTTCCAATGGTTTTATCACCAATTTGTAATTTAGACACTTCAAAATCTGACAGCGTTTTCCACCTCCCCAAGAGGTGCTTTTAAATCGAACTTTCTCCCTAGCGGAGCAAGATAGAAATTGATTCTTGTGGCGGTGGTAGCTGTAGCTTGTAGACCTTCTTGGTTTCAATTTCCTTGTCTGACATTTTATTTTGTATCCGGCCACTTTCTCTTACTTCCTTTTTCTTGCCGGTTTGCCCTGCACGTGGCGCGGCTTGGTTCGGACATGTGAAGATTTATGATGTATACTAGCAAGATACGCGTACAATTCACATAGGTTGGGCGTTTGTTGAAGTTTGAAGAGGTCCCGTGCGTCTTGCTGATTTCGACTAGTGTTCGAGTAGTGTGTCCCCTGGGAGGTTATAATTAAAACGGTGGTCGAGCTTCATGTAGCTTCACTGAACTGTAGTGTCCATTGTGAGTGGAGTGTATTGAGGATCAGTCATGTCTGCCTTGGTTTTCTGTCGTTTCTGGATTGGCAACGTGCATGGAAAATTCACACGGAGGTTATGGTGGTATGTTTGACTGTTTTCCTTTCTACCATGAGAAATGAGCGACGCACTGCAGTGTCGAATGCTCGTAAGCCTCGGTGTTTGGAAGGTTCGCTAGTAGTTTTCGACTCTGGCTACTCTGGAGTCTGCATTCTTGTAGGCGATGACCATCTCCCTGGTAAGCTACCAGCTTGCAAGCAACGTTATTTTCTATAGTTTGTAAAAACCTAAATAGGTGATATTGTGTTAGATGTACTGCTACTGTCACGTGTTTTTGGTTGTGAATTGATTGTTTTTTGAACACTTGTACCAGATGATTGATCAATTCAATAAGTTGCTTTCTATGTTAGTCGCAGTTTTAGACTTGAGAGTTCTCAAATTCCATTCCAGAGCGAAGTAGTCATGTTTGTTGTTGCGGATGAACTCGAACCATTTTGAAGGCTTTTCTGCAGATATTCTTCCCATGAGTTGTATAGAACGTCGCTACATTCGTCCGATTTTTATGTCCTATCTAAATGATTTTTTTGAAAGGTTTCTTACGAGCCTCCGAATAATTTACCAGCAGCGGTCGACTTTTAGAGTGGTACTGTCCATGTGTGTGGCTAAAACCTAAACCCTAAACTCTAAACCCTAGGAGTCTACAAATTGACTGTGTAATGCTTAATTGGGAGTTCAGAGTGGAGTTCAGAAATGGGGCTTTTCTCTGGAAAGCAATACAACTCCTGTTGGCTGATATAAGAGCCACTTATACAAGCAGCGAGGAGCTTTGGATTGCTCTCAGCTCTTTAAAAACGAGGTGAATGGCAGTTTACAGTTAATGACTATACTGATGCACATGGTATCTATGAGTGTCACCATATCAAGGTTATATATATAACTTCGACAAGTGATCTTGATCTTCATGTCTGCTAATCTTGTGAGTTGCTTTCACCTTGCAGTTTTGTCCAGTCTGATTCTAATTTATTTTTAAGCATTTTGATATGGATTGCAAATTATATTGAATAATTGAATTGGTGGCCTGTTCTCTCGTGGCCTGTCTTCTCAGGAGGTTCGATGCTCACTGGTGCAGTGGTTCGGACTTTGGTTACTGTGCGGTATTCTGAACGTGTTGTTTTGGTTGCAGAGTGGTTCGCCAGTCCATCTGCTATGGCCGCCTTCTGGAGACAAGCGGAGGACTGAATTGGATGTTGTGTTGTTTCATGGGCTACAATTCACTGCAAACGACAGTTGTGATTCCTGGTGTAGGACATGGTTGCAACGAGATCATGAAGGTGTATGTTGGCCTCAACAATGGCTGCCGGATGATTTGGGAAAAGCTGTGCGGATTTTCTCAGTATCGTACAATGCACATGCAGTAACCTCCCCTCATGATGATGTATCATCGATTGCACATAATCTATTCCAGACTCTCATGAATCCTAGGTACCAAGTCACTTCTCTTTCATTATCAAAATGCTGTGTTTGGTCGAAGGTTGCTTGGTTTTGAATGTGCCAAGGACTTTGACTTTCAAAATTCTAAAAATGCCACGAGGGCTGCTGTGCTGGAGTTTGATACAATCTTTTTTTAAATCTTTTTTAAACGATGTTTTTTATTCTGAAACAGGTGTGCATTGCAAGATATATTTCAGTCACATAAATCTAGACATAAGTAATATGAATTGTAGAAGATGATTTAGTAGTCCTTGAATAATCAGCATAACAACTGAATTTGTTTTGTGCAGTTATGAATGGCATCATCCTATTGTGTTAATAGGCCATAGTTTTGGAGGGTTGGTGTTGAAGAGCTTGGTTGTAAAATTGAAGAGGGCATCAACCATCCGGAATCCTACCAATGCCTTGTCCAAAGCTACAGTGCAGTGTGCCGAAGTGTTTTTGAGGAATGTGAGAGGGGTGGCTTTCTATGCTGTTCCACATGCTGGAGCAAGCAATATTGCTAAATATGTGAATAAGTTGTTGAGATGCAACAAGAGACATCATCGTGGAATAATGGATAACATTCAACCCTGGCAACGAGATATGGAACAGTTATCAGTGGATTTTGATGACATTGTCCATGAAAACAAAATCAATATATATGCTTTTTGTGAGAGCAGGCCAATGGAGCATGTGGTACGTATGTGTTGGATGAAATGAATTTTTTGCAACCTGTGATGCTTTGCTGTTGTCCGGTGCTGAAATGTGTCATTTGGGTTCTATGACTGGTCTAGGGAATTTTGGTGAAGTTTAGTTCTGCCCAACGTTTAGCAAGAGCTCATTGCTACATGGTTGAGGATGCCAATCACATGGAGGTGTGCAAGCCTCCAAATAAAGAACATCCCAGCTACAAGTTGGTTCTACAACTTATCATTACCTGCCGAGAGGTGAGTTTCAATAACCTAGTTTGTTCGATATTTCATTAACATTGTAGCACTACCTACTCTATAAAATACAATTAATTTTTTCTGTTAGGAGGTAAGCAAGAATGCTTGAGATTTTGATGAATTATGAAGTGTAAAGTGAATGCCAAATGCAAATTTCATGGTGTAGAGTATTCACCTGAAGTCAGTAATGTATCAATGTTTTTTCTATAAGTAACAATTAGGCTAACCTTTTGATAATTGTATGTTGATTCTGAAGGAGGCAGGAGAACGTGATCAAACATTACAAGAGGTTCATGACTTGCCTCGATCAATATTTGGTATGGAGAGCTATCTGAAGAGGGTAGAAACATTGGTGACCTCAGAAGGAAGTGATGCAGCTCCTCGCTATGTGGGAGTATGGGGCATGGGTGGAGTTGGGAAAACTCTTCTTCTTCAAACTCTGTATGGGAGCCCAAAAGTACATGGCCATTTTCAAGGAGCCAAGTTCATTTGGCGCACAGTGGGGCAAACTCCTGACATAATGGCCGTATATCGAAGCCTAAGTGAAGGACTGGATAGCAAACCAGAATTGTATCTGAACTTAGCGGATTACAAGTTCAAATTACACAATCAGTTTTTACAGAAAAGAGTGTTCCTGGTTTTGGATGATGTTTGGGAAGATGAGGTGTTTGATTCACTTGACTTAGCCAAGGGAAAAGGAAGTGTCACATTGTTGAGCACTAGAAACCAGTCTTTATTGAAAAGAGCAAGTCCACACATAAGGCAAGAGCATATGACTCCTCTTTCAAAGGAGGATAGTTGGAGCCTTTTTTGCGTGCATGCATTCACACCCCCATCCAATGTTCCAGATGAATCAAAGGAATTCGCACAGTCCATGGCTCAGGAGTGCGAAGGTCTTCCATTAGCTCTGAAGGTTATTGGTGGAGCAATGTTTGGAAAAGACTCATGTCAATGGGAGCCACTACTGAAGAAGCTAAGGGAATCACGCCTGCAAGAGACGACTGTTGAAGAGAGGTTGTATAAGCGTTTGAAACTTGGCTATGATCTCCTCTCTGAGGATCGCTTGAGGCGATGTTTTCATTACTTTGCAGCATTTCCAGAAGATTCTAACATCGTTTTTGAAGAGGTTTTGTTCCATTGGACAGGGGAGGGGTTGGTTCCTAAACATTATGGAGATGATCCTAGACCAGAAGCATTTTCCTTGTTGAAGGAGTTGTGGGAGCGATCATTCATTGAGTCAAATGGACAGTTTTGTTCAGATCAATGTTATTTGCTGAATTTCAAGGTGCATGATGTGATGAGGGACTTGGCTTTTTACCTACTGGAAAAGGATTGTGGCACACCACATGCAAAACAGCTTTATCTCTATCGGGCAGGTCAAAATTTGGAAGAAATCCCCCAAGAGTGGAAAGCAATATCCGAATCTCCTGAATCAGAATGTACAACAATATTGGAAGCGCTGAGACTATCATTGGACACGAACAAGTTCAAGACTCTTCCTAAATTTTATGCACCTAAATTGGTGTTTCTACTACTTGGTCGAAATCCAATAGTCTCTTTACCAGCAGATTTTTCGAGCTATTTTCCAAAATTGAGTGTTCTGAATCTAAGGAATGGACAGTTTCACAGTTTACCTGACGAACTTGGTGATCTTAAGAATTTGGTTTGTCTTGATCTCTCTAATTGTCATGAATTAGAGATTTTGCCAGACACGGTACGGAAATTTCATAAGTTGAAATTCCTGATTCTAGATGATTGCTGGAGTTTAAAGTATCTCCCTTCAGGAGTGGTTGACCTCACTTCATTGCAGGTATTACACACTGCACATTGTGTATGCTTGACATGGGCGGAACATACATTATCACGCACAGCAAGAGCAGGATTTGGTGATTTATATCCAACCGTTGGAGCTTCACTGGAGAATATATGTCAATTGCTTCTTCTCACAGAACTTACAATTTTTCCACAAGACCATCCAGTGCTAGAGCAGTTCTCGCCCCGCAAGCTGATGCTAGAGCAGTTCAAGTCGCCCCGCGAGCTGCCTCACAGTATATCTTCACTTACAAAGCTTAAGCTTCTACAGGTATGCCTGGACATTGAAACCCTGCCAGATGAAATGGCATATCGGTGCATACAACTTCAACAACTTGAATTACGTTCCTCCCTATTGAAACATATTCCAACATCTTTCACACATTATGGGGCGTTCCCATCTCTTATAAGTTTAAAGTTATCTTGTGCTAAGCTTGTTGAATTTCCAGAAGTGGAAAAAGATGCTCTGCCTACATTGCGAACATTAGATTTGACTGGCTGTTGGTCTCTTAAAAGCTTGCCTCTTTCTTTAAAACAACTGACGAAATTGAGTAACTTGATTGTGGAATATTGTGACGATACACTTAAAGACTCATGTAGGACAAATTGTGAAACATCGTCAATATGGAGAAAATTCCATATTCAAGTTATTAATACGCAGAAAGAGCCATTACATGTACAAAACAGTAGAAAATATACATTCAGTGCCCACCATAGCAATGAAATAGCATTCAAGCGCATGTACATGCAATGGGAGATTGATTATCTAAACAGAGAAAGGAGCAGACAAATGAGAAGACAAATGAGAAAGATGGAAATAGAACGAAGATCTAGTTTGTCTACTAATAAATGGCAATGTCATATCCAATAGAGAAGTGGGCATTCAAAATAAGTGTGCCAATTATCACCATTGTATCTTTATTTATTTGTAATCAAAGTAATATCTCTTATCTAAATAACTTTGATCAGAATACTTTAAATTTTTAAGGCGAAAAAAAGACTTTTGTTTTGTTATTCGTTTGAGTCCTTAAATGATCAATAGCCACACCAATTTATTTTAACAAAATAAATATTTGGTTATTATATATATATATATATATATATATATTCAACCTATTTTTCCATTTTGTTCCACCCACTTGGCATACCTCTAATAGTTTTTAAAACAATTGTGTCATTTAAATCTCTACATCCAGATTGGTAGAAACAAAGGAAAAAAAAAAACATTTTAATTGAAATATGTGTGCAAAACATGTAAAATGTAATAATAATATTGAAAATAATATAAAATACAATATAAATAAATATAACAAAGGTGCGTATAATTAATCATGAAAATATATTTAAATATATACCATTATTTCATAGCACATTAAAAAATATTTTTTAGAACCTGAAGTGTTCCATAAAATAAAAATAATGGCCTCCCCGTGGGTAGAATTATATATGATAAGAATCATGTTTGATGTTCTATTCAAACTAGTGATTGCCTATAGTTGAATGCACATTAATTAATCATGTATAACCCTTGTAATCATAACAAGATGATTTTTGTTATTGAAAAATGTTAATATGCAACACACATAAATATAAATCTCCACTTTCTATTATGCAACACATCAATTTCCAAAATTTCCTATGTATGAAATAATGGAATTTGATTCTAAACCCAAAAAAAATGACATCAAATTTAAAAAACAATTGTTTATCTAAAGTGAGGTGAACATCAACCTCCTTAATAACCCAAGGTTAGCAAATTGGTCTACTTGAATGTTTTTTTTTTTAAATGTATAACATCATAATCCTTGTTGTTCCTGTATTTGGAATATTAAACTATTGACAATTGTGGCACCTTGCACAAGTTTCAACTTGATAGTCATTGTTTAAAACCATAAAAAAAATTTACTTTTTGCATGTCCTCTTTAAACCCAAAACATATGCCACACCAATAAATAGTCTATTGAATTTTTATTTAAAAATAAGGAAAATATTATTGTTGGGTGGAAATGGATTCCATTGGTGGATAAAAAAATTAATAATTGTTGGGTCAAAATCCTTTAAGGTGTGCCACCCAAGATGAAAAAAACCTAGTCCTTGATGTAGTCCTTTTTCATCTTATATTTTGATCCCATAAAAAATAATGAATCAAAAAATGTCAAATATTTCATAACTACCATATTTTAGACCTTTAGCATCTGTGAACAAGGACCAAAGCCATGATGAAGAAAAAAGGCAAAGCACCTATAGAAGAACATGTTTAAAACAAGACAACATTTGAAACAAAGAGATTCAAAAAATGTTGCAATGGATTAAGATGAATGCAAACAAACTCAAATGATCTAATTTGGAAAACTTGTTCAACTTGTAATAGACTATGTTGTGAGGGGACCAGTTATAAGTTTTTTATGAATTTGGGAAGAATTGGAAGATGAAAGAATCCAAGGACAAGTGTGTTGTCAAAAAAATATAATTGATTAGGTATTTATTCATGAACAACTTGGGATTTCCAAGGAAGGAATAGTAGATGCTACAAATGCAACTTTTAAAGAAGCAAAAACCACTTTGAAGAAGATTGTAAATCCACATGCCTTTGCTGAAAATGAACAATGGCATGTAGTTTGCATGAAGGAAAATGTCATGCTAGATTTGTAGTATTTTGTAAATTCTTTACCAAAAAAAGCGGTTAGGATATTTTAGCAACAAGATTGCTATTACTTTTGAGTTAACCAACGGAGGACAACTTATTAATTGGTGCCCTATATTTTGATTTAATTGAACTTAACATGTGGGACCAAACATTGGAAGAAAATAATTACCAACGCAATTTCTAGCAAAACTAAGGCAAATAATTGTTATTTGGAGCCTATCCTAAATATTTTGTTTAAAAAGTGGTTCCTCCTATCTGAAGTGCCTTCACCTTTTGAATTCTGTCATAATCTTTCATAAATGTGTCATTACATGTTTAAAATGACTAGGTAAAAAGATTCAACATGGTGACATTGTGACAAGATTTTGGTATGCCTTAAAGAATTTAAACCCTTTTGACCCTTCTTAGTGATACACATAAGGGAAGATATTTGCTAGTTTGGCCTTAGATTTATTTATCTTTCCATTTTCTAATTTATGGAATTTATTTAGGTTATAGCATGTGGGGTAAAAACAATGTTAATTCCCATGTTTAATTTAAAATGAAAAAAAATAAATGTAATTAATCCAAGTTGGAATTTAAATGGTGACTATATGAACCATGGGTGAAACGAAAATTTCATAAAACACAGCAACTTAAACTTACAGAGGAACCGTCAATTTTTTTCTTATAGTATATATTTAGGATTAGGGGGTGCATCAAAATGATAAAAATATCCAAAAATCCTAAATTCCCAAAAGGTGGACTAAAATTTTCTTGATTTTGGCAAGTTATGAATCTTGCAACTTTATGGGTTCATGATCTTTACATATAAGCTTTATTTTAAAATATCTCAACGGAAAGTTGTAGCCTTTGTATCACATGTTCAATTAAAAGGTGATTTTATCTTTTTTTTCAACCTTTAGTGGTTGGGAGTTAAATTGCCAAATTGATTCATGACTATTTTTTTTGCCATATTTTTATTTCATAACTCCAAATGAAAAATGTGAACCCTCTTTTGATAATCATTTTTCACAACATTTCCAATGACATATTGAGGATCTAATTTGGACATCATATGCCATTTTAACTTTTGTTTTAAAAATTTAAGACTTTTATAAAACTACAATTCCCAAAGTGCTTTTCATGTGGGAGTATTGATGATGATGAGCTTAGAACTTGTTGATGTTGTGCTCACAACAACAAAAAAAAAACAAAAACCAAAAAATAACAGTGTCAAACTTAAAACTTGCCATCACATTTGTAACACATTTTGAACAAATATGATATCATGATTAATTTAAAGCTAATTACAACCAACTTGTAAGCAAATAAACTAATAAGCTTGAAACAAGCTTGAAACTCATTGTCACCCTTGTAGCACAACCAATTAAAAAACTTCAATGATGTTGAATTCACAATGTGTTGTCATGGCACTTGTAGCAAATAAACAAAAAAGAATTACAACAATAATGATCTTGGAGCTCATTGTCACCATTATAAGACAACAAAAATCAAACAAAAATTAAAGATAATGTTTACTAGCTTAAAGCATTACATTGCCCTTATCTCAAAAAAAAGTAAAACAAAACACATGAGAACAAGCTTGAAACTTGATGCCATTCATGCAATATAAATTTTTTAAAATTTACTAAGTTTTTTTTTAAAAACAGATGAAAAAGAATGATGATGGCAAGCTTTGAGGAATTACCACCACATTTGCAACAAAGAAAACAAAGACAAAACAATGACATTTCAAATTTAAAAAACACAAAAAGGTCATCGCAAGCTTATCTTTAATGGAACCTACAATGGAGGGGTGCCTACTAGGTAGCTTTAAATGTTCCTTAAAACACATATGACTTACATGAGGGCAAGCCAAAGAGGAAGCTTTAGGTTGTTCTAAAGTTTTGCACAAAGGCTTGAAGAAACACAAAAAAGAAGTGATGATGAACTTCAAACTATACTTACCTGAAAGTGCATGTGTTCCTTTGGAAGTGAAATTAAGTGATGGAGGAAGTAAAATGTAGCTTGGAAGAGCATATAGACAAACTTATAAAAATGCAATATGAATATCAATGAAGGTATTGCAAGGTAGGTTGGTAATTGTGAGCAAGTAAATAAATAAGTAATCATAGTTAGGTAAGTAAATCTTCATGAGCAAGTAGATAGGCAAGTAGTCATGGGCAACAATATTTTCCTCCAAGATTACTCAAAAGCTTTAAACTTGATTAGCCACTCATTTGCTAACTAAGTTGGGGTTTATCCAACAAAACCCAAAACAAACTAAAAATTGGATGGTGCAATTGGTCATGGGTCTTATGGGCCTTATGGGCCTTAGGCATCTTTTGCAATAGAACAATTACAATAGATAACCCAAAATTACTTTAGAAAAGGAAATAAAAGAATTAAAAAATAAAGTTAACATCCCACTTTCTATTTCAATGTGCACTAATGAAGTTGCATCCCTAGTTCATTAGGAGTTTCATTAATCATATAAATGATATCATCAATAATTCATTATATTATAAATCTAGGGAATTCACCACATTTCTTGGTGATTGGCGATGGGTTGGTATGAACAAATGAATTCACTTAGAATAATCAAATTAGAAATTGCAACATGACATTTATTATTCAAATTAATTTAATTTTGAATCATTTAATAATTTATTTAATATTAATTCGATTTTTTATTTTTTTATATTAAAAAAATTTTATGTACATATAGTCAACATACACCATTGACCACATGAAAGTTTTAACAAAGTTTGAACCTTGGATTAAAAGGTGATAACCTATTGCCTTTGCCATCCAATCACCTCATTTGACATGATCAAATATATATTTATTATGTTTTTTATTGTAATTGTTTTCTAAAAAGTCAACTTCAATTATTATTATTATTATTTTCACACTGTCCAAATGGAAAAAAAAAACTTCAATTTAAAAAAAATTCCCAAGTTTTACACATCATTCGTATTTTAACAAAAAAAATAACTATTTAATTTGATTGAAAATGCATTTGAATCATGCAATTTAATACATTTCAACAATCATTTTTGAATATATATATATAAACATTCCCTTTTTTTTCACACTTTGTCCAAGTGAAAAACATCAAAAATTCCAAGATGTACACATCTTTAATATTTTCAAGAAAGTTTGACTATGTAATATGAAGAAATACAGTTGAAACTTTCAATTTCCAACATTTCAACAGTGGTGTCTTGAAGATTTATTTTCTTTAATCATTATTATCTTTCTCAAACTTTCTCCAAATAATAAATAAATAAATTTCATTCTATATATATTTCAAGATTTTCACACATATAATTTTTTTAAGAAAAGAAAAATGAAGTAATTTGACTAAAAATGCATTTGAATTTTTTTAATTTAATCCATTTCAACAATATGTTTTGAAGGAAAAAAAACATATTTCAAATAACATAAATTGTGAATAAGCCTATTAAAAACACATTGTTTTTTTGTTTCAAAGAATACTTGATTGTTGACGATCATATATATAGTATGAATATTATATCCCTACACATTTTAAACATCTATTTAATCAATATAAATTGTATAATTCTTTTATTATGTTAATATAATTATTTAATAATTACCCTAATGTTTAATGTTTAAGTTATTAAAACACATAATATTATCTCATTTGAATCTACTTGATAATGATACATAATACTATAAACATCATGTAAATAATTATTATTTTATACGCACTTTTTTTTTTCAATATCATAATTTTTACTAAATTTTATTATGAATAATAAAATTTCATCTTTTTAAGGGTTTTTTAATTTTATAAAATGACATTTAATACAAAGTATAACTTTAAATTGTATGACCAAAAAAATTGATAAATATAAAATATAATATAAAATATAAAATGATAAAATAAAATAATTATTTAAATATATGTTGACAATATTTGAATAATACAAAAATGAACTTTAGAATGAATTATTTTGAATTAGGGGTAAATGATTTTATCATCTAATTTTAACTATATATGGAAAAATTTTAATTATAAATTTGTACACATATAATTTTTTTGGTGTTGTAAATTGTATAATATTTTTATTTGAAATAAAATTGTCATCTAGTTTTTGGGGAAAAAAAATTATTCATGAAAATAGATTTTATAAAAACTATAACATGTTTTTAAAGTTGTACAAATAAATAATATTTTAATAAACTAATAAATACACATGTTTAATAAATACTTACATTCAATAACTATATATCTTTATTTATTTATTTGTAAATAATTTAAATAACAAAAAAAAGAATCTTAATGAATTAGACATTAATGATTTCACCAATGGTGAAATTGCACTTGGCTAAAATGGTAGTTAGTGAACCCATTTCACTTTTAAAACATTGTAGCAAATTGGGTTAGTGAATTAGACTCATGTTTCTTGCTAGTGGTGGGACACTACATATGTGTAAAACCAACACAAGGGATTTTTAAAAAAAGACTTTGCAATCCAAAAAACAATTGTCTTTTTTATAAAAAGGGGGTGGTCAAGAATATAAAAAACCTAGATTACAAATAATATATACAATAACAAGGGTCTACATTTAGATACAAATAATGTTCATACTCATGTGACAACTTGCATTTGTCACCTTTCCACAAATAATTTGTACAAACCATCAGTACAAGAATTTTGAACATGCACAAGAAGTGGATGAATTTATTTTTTTTCTAGTAAAAAGATAATAAAATTTCCATTGAATAATGCCTTTTTTTTTTTAGTGTACAAAAAATCCCTTCAAATCTTTAATACATTTCCCTTTTCAACGAGTTATTATCTTATTTCTATTAATGTAGTAAAAGTGTCTTGTTTTCCTTTTTTTTTTCACATCGAACAAGATACTAACAAGTTCAAATGTCCAATCTTAATTTTACAAACCATACCTAATATTTGGTAATTGGGTAAACATAAGTTAAAAATTTACATAGCTATGAAAGATTTTAAAAGGAGAAAAAAAAATATCCTTGTAAAATTGGAATTGAAAACATAAACACATTGAATTTTAAACATCCTATGAATTAAATCAACATAACATAATAGAATCAATTTCATTAGTGTTAAAAATGAATTTTCAAGTGAGGCATTCTTATAATGACATATTCCAAGATCATTCGGTAAGAGTATTTTCCAAGGTAATTACCATAATGTATAATAAAAAATATTTAGAAAAATTTAATTGTTAGTCACTATAATTTGCACAAATTCATCATAACCATAGACATTGCAAAATGTGGAAATACATATATGTTATATATTGATTTTGACATATACCCTTTGTTAATTATCCTCTTTAAAAATAATTACCTTCCATTCAAGAAGGATAAATTGAACAACTATATGTAGCCAAGTAAAATATAGATATGGAAAATATTTACCAATTTTAGCTATGAAATTAAAAGGGAATAAAAAACTTACCCTTTGGGTAAAGTATATCAAAAACATATTTAACTTTTTATATACCCATGGGTATATCAATGTAATTATAAGTTTTACCCAATAAACAATAGAATAAACCATGCTTAGTATTGGATGGTTGACAATTCCCACTTTTTGGGTCATGCATTTAACAAAACATAATATAATGATAGTTAAATCAACATTAATGTTTTAACCTTGCAAGCTAATTGTGTGAATAAACTCTTTTTGTTTTGGTGGAAAATGTTTTGATCCTTCTTAAAATTTCCACCAATAAACACATCGAGCCCAACAAGGTGAAATGTCATTATGTCATGTGGTAATGAGTTTTACAAGGGTTTATTTTAAAATGTAATTGGTGTTCCCCACCATTGATGGCCATCACAACTGGATCTAACATAACAAAAGTGTAACTAATAGATGATGTCCCATGGTCCATCTAGGAAAAAGCCTTAAAAGGTACTTGAATAGGACACTAAAATTTCTTCCATGCAAAAATCTTACTAAATCATTGATTTATTTTATGTTTGTTGAATACTTGCCTTGTTGTTTATTGATCTATTACAAGTGCTTATCTTCCTTTCTTTCATAAATTGAACAAAAGTCCCACAAAGTTTCAATTGTTGAACTTTACTTGAACAAACCATGCTTAATATTGTTTGATTACCACCCAACATTGATCTTGCCATAATTTAGAGGATTTTCTTTGATGTTGGTTGTTTTACAATCTTGTCATTTTGGTTGTCATGTACGAATGCCTTCAAGTTCCCATTGACGATTATTCATGTTCAGTTTAACATAATAAATTGGTGGATTAGCAAGAATGTGGGCAACACACATATTAGAACATTTTAATCAAGTCGAACCTTTTACAAAGTTATGTTTTTTTTGTAGTGGGGCCTTATTTTCCATCAATTGATTAGCAATAACATTTGTTAAATATTGTTTGGCCAACTTTGTGAACAACCAAATGTCATTTTCAAAACTAATTATTTCATCAAAGATGGTAAAGGCAACGGGTAAAATTAATGACAACGATTTCATACTAATCTTGAAAGCATTCAACTTGTAAGGTTTTGAAAGACACATTAAATGCTTAAAAAATTGAAATGAAAGTTTTTTTTCAAACAATTTGGAGGAATATAAAAAGGGAAACAAAGTAGTTGTTGAATCCACTATAAAATATTTTGTTAAATCTTGATAAGAAACTTGATGAAAGGTCAAAAATGGGAGATTTGATGGTATATGCACAATATTATACTCTATTTGATTTAACAAATTAAAAAAAAAAATCTACTATATTCATCAATGTTATTTGATTTTTAATTTCCTTGGTTCATAAAATGTTCCTTGGTTTTCATTTACAAGATATGCTTGGGGCATCAATGGATACATCTCCAAGCACCTTGGAGTCAACATTATATGAATTCAACCTCCATCTTGAAATTATGAGGAAGTCAAAAAAAAACCTTGACAAGGTTGTAGGTAAGAATAAGTTATTGATATATTCAAATCTTCCCAATTCATCTTCCAAAACATTATTAAAAAAAAAATTGTTTACACCCTCCAACTCCATTGCAATCCTTCATTTTAATACTAAAGATTTTC
>Ga0116227_10010693_pt1 | contig 15843 bp, 10 predicted proteins | sample S1TSphgellanicum_FD_89693 | JGI IMG/M metagenome (GOLD analysis project Ga0116227, IMG submission 89693) | Host-associated microbial communities from peat moss isolated from Minnesota, USA - S1T2_Fb - Sphagnum magellanicum MG | ecosystem: Host-associated > Plants > Peat moss > Unclassified... | reverse complement strand
TGTAATAAAATTTAAAATTTAAATTATTTTTATTAATTTTAATTTTATTTTTATAAAGTGTTAATTTGGGGAAAAAAAAATAAAAAAATTAAAAAAAATTTTTATAAAATGATTTTAAGCCCCCCCCCCCCCAATGGCCTAGTCATCCATCTTTTCAATGTCTTAGGGTGAGGGGGGTAAAATTTATGGTTTTCTTGACCAAAAGTTTTTTCAATAATATTTTCACACTATGGAAATAAAAAAGAAGGAAATAATTGGATTTTTTTTGTAAAATTAAAAAAAAATGGAAAAAATTGGGAAAAAATGTCATGTGGTCTATGTCTAGGCATAACCTAGGTGCCATGTGGCATGCTTTAGGTCTAGGCCTAGATCAATTAAGTGTTATTTGGCCTATGTGGTCAATGTTTAGGTAGTAGGTGCCATGAAGCTTAAACACACATGCTATTAAACTAGGCGAAATATTAGTAAATATTAATTTATTAAATTAATAAGGTTTAGGTCTAGGTAGGATAATGAATAATATTATTTATTTATTTTTATAATTGAATAATTATAATAATATATTAATAATTTTATTATCTATTAGTTAATATTACTTATAATAGGTATTTTAATCAATCATTTAGTATATGACATCAAGAATAATTGATCTAATAGTTAATACACTTGTAAGAAAAAATCTTGTATTTTTTCACCCCCACAGATTTTTATTATTATCCAATTTGGCTACATTTCAACTACAATTAGTCATTTTAAATTTGCAAGTGGCTTGTTGCTCTAATGAATAGTCAATATTGTTCATAATTCTTACATTCACTATGTTGTTCATTTATGAGTATAATTTGAGCCCTATTTTTTTTTTTGATAATTTCAAATTGCTAATGTGGAAACCTTTAAGTAACCTTTAATTTTATTTACACAATGCATTATAATGGGTTAATGACATTTCTTCAATTATCAACATGGTACATGAATTGAACCATTAATTTTTAACATTAATTTTCAACATGTTGAAATTATCACTCATGAGTTGCATTTTACATTCACCAAAATTTATTATAACACATGTAACAATTCAAGACCCCACATTTATATTGAAATGAATTACTGATTTTTTTCACATCTTTTCAATTATCAACATGTATATGAGTTAAACCATTCACATGTAATATGTTAAAACCATTACCCACATTAGAAGAAATTTGAAAATCAATGACTAAATTTGCGACTCATTTATAATTGTAATGGACACATGCGACTAAAAATAACTTAATTGTTTAATATAAGTGCCAAAAGATAGTCAATTACAAAAGGCATGACATGGCCATGAAATTGAAAGTGTAGTCATAAACCTTATGGTTAAGCCATAATTTCTCATCCATTGCCATGGATGAAACTTAGTATGACATGGAACTTCAATTTGTGACTACATTTGTAACTACATTTGGGATAGTTGCATGCTACCAAATGTGCCATTGATGGGTGGTTAAGATTTAACCACGTCGTAATTTTAAAAAAGAATGGCCAAAAACACATGGCAATTTTCCATTCATTCAAAAAAGATATATAATAATTAAAATATTTTAAAATTATAATTATAATAACTAAATATTATAATTACTCAATTATAACTTATCTTAGGCTAAACTATAGTAGTTAACCTATCCTAGGCTAAATTAAGGTAGAATAGGTTACCTAACATAAGCCAAGTAAGTAAGTAAGATCCTATTTATTTTGTCAAGGACAAGCCTTTTGACCGGCTCATCCCGAATGGCACATGCACTATGTTTATAACGCATACCATGAATTTAGTCCATTCCTTCACCTACTTATATACTTTACAAGTTTGAAGTTGTAGACAAAGGATATGGGATAAATTCTAATGAAAGGGAAACACTACAACACTACAACACTATCACATCCTTTATCTCATACAAAAATATTATCATATGTCCACACAATAAAATATGTATTATTTTTCAAAACTATTTACTACCTATCCTACTTACTACTTACTATTTACAAACTAACCTACCATATTAATAAAAACACTATGACATATCCACACAATAAAATACCTATTACTTAATTTAGTTACTTACTACCTACTACCTACCTTACCTATTAATTAGTTATAATATTACCTAGGCTACATACCTAATATCTATTACCTAACCAACTTAATTTATTATTATTATTTCAAAAGTCATATATCCACATAATAAAATATTTATAATTTAACCTACCTACCTAATAGGTCTACTAGTGCCTATCTTATTTATTACATATTACTTAGGTTATTACTTACAATCTACTACCTAGCCTACCTAATTATTATTTTTTAACATAGTTAATTAGTTAATCAATTAATACAAAAACATTATGACATATCCACAAAATAAAATACCTCTTACTTAGTTTACTAAACTACCTACTAGTACCTATCAAACTTATTACACACTACCTAGCTTATTTAATTAATTAATTAATATGAAAACATGGTCACATATTTCACACAATAAACTAATTAACGTACCTACTACCTATCCTACTTACTATCTAGTTTACCAATTAATTAATGACCTATCCTAGCTACCAACTACCTACCTAGTTCACCTACCCTAACTAGGTTTAACGTTCAAAACCTAGCAACCTATTAGTTACACTTAGTAAACAAACCTACTACTACCTATGGATAACTAAGGTCAATTAATTAAATATGCAAGCTAGGCTAGGCTATCAATGTACATAGGCATACTTAGTTTAATATAACCTATTTAAATTACCTAGCTTAATTTACCAATTATGTTATAATAGCCTTTTCTAGCAACCTATTAATTATTAAATAATATATCATGGAAGACCCATGGATAATTGTTAACAAGACCCATGGATGCATACATTGAAGGAATAATAGTCCAATTGAAATAACAAAATTTGTCATGTGTGGTTTTTTTTTATACATGTGGTAGAATATATTATTGTAGTTGCAAAAACAACTATCATCCATCAATGGATGCAATCAAAATTGGATGACATTGTTCACTTTTCATTTACATTTTCAATGAAAATCATATTAGTTGTAAATTGTAGTTGCATCTACAACTAGAATTTGGTTCAACCCTTCTTGTAATTACATATGCAATTATAACAAGTTGTAACTACATGGAGACATAGGACTAACACATTGTTTGTTGTAAAATAAGTTGGTTTGGACATTAGTCACATAGTAGTCGCAAAAATATGGTTAGAATGGATAACATTTCTTCTAGTGTTATTAAAATATATTGAAGCACATGTAGCTCAATGCTTTGCACTGATATTTGAATGGTTTAATGAGTTTTTCACATTTTTTGAACTGTCAACATTGTTGCATGAATTGAATCATTTAGTTTGAACTTATTGAAACCATTATTTAAATGTTACATATTGCATTTACTAGTATATATTGAAACACACATAACAATTTAATACTTCACATTTATACTTGAATTTTTTCATGTCTTTTGAATTATCAACATTTGCACGTGAGTTGAACCATTCACTTTGAATGTGTTAAATTCATTATTCATGAATTGCATTTTGCACTCACCATAATTTTTTGAAATAGATGTGTAAAAATTAAACAAGTTTCATATTTATATTTGAATGGGTTAGTGATCAGATCAAATGTTCATGCATGTAAAGTCTAGGATGTAAACTTTTAAATTATAATTTTTTCATATATTAAATTTTTTTTACATTTATCTAAATTAAAGTGTATTTTTTTCCTAATCTTTTTAGGCATAATGTGGATTTTTTTTTTATTACAAATGTTCATGATGCAATAACCAAAAACCCCATAAAAAGTCCCTTGTTTTACCATTTTTTTCTCTTGGTATATGAAAAAAATCCATGTTAAAAAAGTGATTAATTTTTAAAATTTTAAATTATTATTTTCTTAAACTATATTATATTTATTATTATTATTATTATTATTATTATTATTATTCTATATTATCATTATTTTCTTTTTACTATTATTGTTTAACCATGTTTTGACTATATGACCATGTATATGGATATATAAATTTGCTTAAATAATTTTATATTTTGGCTACAAGTCTTAGAACCCATTGTAGAACTATATCATTAAAAAAATTTAAATTCAAAATATTTTTTTAAAAAATTAAAAACTCCTTTGTTGATGTTCATGGCCTCTTTTTATGCTTGTAAAATGGTGGAAATTCACCACACAAAAAAAAAATTTAGTTACATCATTAATTTTATTTTATTTTTTTATAAAAAAATGGATAAATTTATAATGATTTCAAAGATTGAACTTAAATTTTTAAAAATAAATTTGATGCTAAAATTGTTTTTGTGTTTAAAGTTGGAATTATTAAAATTATTTTTTTGGAGGAGGGGGTTTAATTCCAAACATTTAATGCCAAACTTTTACCAAAGTATGTTACTTTTGCTTCTACAAAAGAAACGAAATTTAAAAATATTTTTACATCATATATATATATATATATATATATATATATATATATGATTTTTTTTCAAGTTGTGTAATTAATCATTTGTATCAATGTACGATTCATGTTGCTCAACAAATATTGTATTGAGAATTAAATGGTTATATTGATTTTTTATTTTTATTTTTTTCTGTGGCCAATTTTTACCAATTTAAAGGGGCAACAACATCAACAAAAGATTTTTTGAGAGAAACAAATCAAATTGTATCAAATTAAAAATATATGTTATTAATTTTTTACAATAATTATAGTATGTAACCATAATATTGAAGGATTTAAAAACAAGTTTCCAACTCCAAAAAGTTGTCTATAAGCAAATGTGGCTAAATCTTCTTATGGATGATTACCATTTTAGCAACATCACAAAAACAACAAAAATTTTTTGTACTTAATCATATTTGGGAAAATAAAATTTTAATTTTTTTCAAAAATGGACATATTTTACATAATGGAAATAATGTTGTTAAAGACTTAATGAATATATTCTTAAATTCACGTCGAATTCATAGATATTGTAAGTCAATTTAAATGAAAATGGATTTGTGAATTCATTCATGATATGCTATTTTAAGTTTTTTTTAAATCATTTAATATTTATAAATTATAATATATTTTTTGAATATATTGTTGAATAAGCTTCAAAATCGTGTTTTCATTTGTAACATTTGAATAAATTTTGAAAAAAAAAACCATACATTAAAATTTGAATTGCTTAAACAATTCCATGGCAAACATAATAAATTTAAACTTTATTTTCTTTGGTAATAAAACTTTGAAATGGTTAAGGCCTTGGTGTGCCTCCATGATGTCTTAGGTTCAAACCTTGATGAGTGTGTACATCAATGTTATCTCATATAAATGCAATAAATGAACATGTACATCATGTGATGATGTCAATTTTTTTTATAAAAATGAACATGTACATCATGACGGATGATGTCAATTTTTTTTATAAAAATAAACATGTACATCATGACAGATGATGTCAATTTTTTTAATAAAAATGAACATGTATGTCATGATGGATGATGTCAAAATTAAAAATTAAAAAAAAAATCATGGCATGTAATTTTGTCATGGCATGCCATGAAAAATTAGAATTTGTGATTCCATGATCCAAAAAAGAAAATGGAAATTTTTTGTATGATAACATGGCATTTTATTCCACAACATATTAACTTGGGACCCCATGTACCCATGTAATAATTTTTAAATAAAAAATTATTGAGTGCGATATATGACTATCCAAAACAACTAAAAAAAAATTCATTAAAAATGTTTTAATCGACTAGTCCTTTTTAACAAAACCATACAAGTTGCATAGTAATGAATTTTGTCCTATTTCACTAAAAACCTAATGAATTTGGATAGTTGAAAAGGATAAGATTTCTTCTTCCGATAGTTAATATGTAATAGCAAGATGTAATTAGGGTAAACATGTCCATCATTGAATGTTATGCTACCACCACACACCTATTATTAGATTTCCGTAGATTTTTGTTCTTCTTGAAAGATTTTTATGCCCATGGGTATGGCAATGGAAGGTTTACAATAATTCTTTGAAGTCCAAAAATAAAAGAGCAACCAAAAGAAAACAAAAAGAAGATGAGCTACTTTGAGGAAAAGAATATTAAAACCCTTACTTTCAAACTTCATAATCTTCTTCATTTCTTGTTTGTCTTTAATGATTTAAAAATTTGTGGGTATGCCTTTTGAAGCTTAGAGACAATGGAACAATGACCAAAGAGCTTGCACTTCAAAAGTCAAATTGTTCTTATGTCCTTAAACCAAACACTAATCCTATTCATTTCCAAAAGGCATATTTTGCTCATTTTGAAACCAAATTTAGCTTGAATTTTAGCTTTAAAAACAACAAAACAATGTGTACAAAGATTTTTGAATCTTTACTTTCCTCCTTTGCCTTCATTACATCCTATGTTGCAACTAGAATGCAATTTAAATGTTTATGTATAGTTTGTCATAATTTTGAAGTGTGTAAACTATTTAACTCTAGGCACATTAATTTAGTAAGTAAAGGGCAATTGAGATGAATCAATGAAAGAGGTTTAAACCCAAAATTTTATTTTAAAAAAAGAAGAAGAAAGTTATATATATATATATATATAAACTAACCCATCTAGACTAGGCTTACTTACCTATTTAAACCCTCCCTACCCATCTACCTAGGCCTATTTATCTACCTAACTACTTGCTTATGTGCCATTTGTTGACATCTTATAAACCTTAAATTAAACAATATAGATTTGATTAATTAATTAAAAATATTAAATGGCAAATGGGATTTATATGCCATGTGTTGTCAAATGCTTGATTTTAAAAATGAACATGTGTCATAAAAAAGGGATTGCCATTTAGTTACATATGCAACTTGCTATAGTAATATATAAATGGATGAAAATGTACAAGCATATCGTATGTACATCGTATGTACAATATGTCACATGCAATTAGATGTCATTTGCAACTAAGTAAAAAATCAATTACATGTGTTGCATGCAACTAAAAATTAGTTATCGATGACAATTGAAAAACAATGTTTTTTTTCTAATGGTTGGATTTATATTTTCTATAAATATGAATTTTTCTAACACTTGAATTTAGATAGTTGGTTGCACATCCATGTCTTTACCTTATGCACCTATTTCTACTAACTACTTATTTGTTATTGATTGTAAGTTTGCTAATTGTGTTTTATTTGTTTAATCTATGCATTGATGCAATAGACAATAATTGCACCATGTTATAATCAAGAATTGATGGTATTGTAGAGTTGTGTTTTGTGTCCAAAAACGTAGGCTACATGCAATACTAAGGTGAAAATACTCTTGCCCATTGTGATGTTGTTGTGTGTTAAACAAGAGTTGTAAAGCATTGGCTCGGGGAAGTGTTGAATTTTATCAACACCAAGACCCATGAGTTTCATGATGAAGTTGTTAATGTGGTTATCCTTGATAACATGGGTGATCTAGAGCCAAATGTTTTTGATTTATAACTAGCAAAACTTACAATCCACATGAAGCACCAAATGCTAAAAGTTTTACAACCTTTCCCTTCATTTTTGCATGTATTTCATAAGAAGAGATGTCACAATATGTTGGCTTTCATTTTAGATCCAAGGTTCATGAGTTTACAATTGGTGATTAATTATGTAGGTTGTGAAGTTGCTTATGCATTGGTTGTTCAAAATGATGAGCAGTTGTTGCTACCATTGCTGATTCAATGTTACAAAATGTTGATTCTTTTTGTATGTGATGAAGAAGTTCAGGTGTAGCACTTTGATTTTAAGAACGAAGATTCTTCTTAGACCCAAAAAAAATGTAGAAGCACTTGTCCAACTTGTGGCATTGGAGCTTGACACATTTCAATAGTGCCATGTTGATGTGGATAGCTACAAGTACATGTTATCTCAGTGGCATGTAAAGCTTGACACATTTCAACAGTGCCATGTTGATGTGTATAGCTACAAGTACATGTTATCTCAGTGGCATGTAAACAAACACAAATTTCCAGCCATGGCTATGTTGGCATAGAAAGTTGTTGGGATTCCCATGAGCCAAATCCATATGGAGCAAATCTTCTCAATTGATGGAGTCCTCATTGAACTTTGAAAATGCAACTTGCAAATTGACCATTTTGATCATCTCATTTTTATTAACAAAAATTGGCCTGACAATCCAACACCAAGCCTGCTGATCTTGCAAGCACATGCAAAGCATAATTGGAGTCAACAAAAGAATTTCATGCAAAGTTTTAAGATGAAGTCGAGCAGGAAATTTTTTTTTGATCTCTCTGACTACAGTTTTTCATATTCCTTTTTATAGATGTTCCTCCTTTCATCAAAATGGTGGCAGATCTAAGTTTTTTTTATCTTGCTCATTTCTTGATTTATTTCTAGATTTGTGATTTTTCTCCATGGTTGGTTTTGGATTATTCAGCCTTTTCTCCATATGCTTGAGTTCATTGAGGCTTTTATTCATGTACTTGCTCATTTCTTAGCTTAATATTTTTGAATTTGTGATTTTTCTATAGGACTGGTTTTTCTCCCTAAACAACATTTTTTTGGCATGGTTGATTTAGTTCTTGAAGCATGGCTGATTTCAACCGTAGTGTAAGTTGTAAGTGCATTACTGAAGGAAAACTGAAATACTTATCTTGCCAACTTAAAGAACTGGCCTTGGTTAGTTTGATAATTGGAAGAACTTAGCCAGACAAGGTCTTTGGCTATGAACTGATTCTTGTAATTGGTGCATTCATTTCAAAAGTCTGGTTTAATACTTGTTGGCCAGAGCTTAACAATTGATGGATTACAACCAGATCAAGGGTTTTTCTTGAGAATCGCCTCAAGTACCCGGTCAGGTTTTTACCAAAAACTTCACGTAAATAACTGGCCATCCAATATTCCAAACCCCCAGAATCGGCCGGCTCCATAAAATCTAGAAAAAAGTAAGAATTGAAACCAGTCAGTTCCTACAAATGCACAAAAAGAAGAAGGGAAAAAAAACCTGAGGTTATGAAAATATTTCAAAGTTAACTATCTGGAACCGCCGGTTCTATGAAAATCCAAAGACCACAACACTGGCAAGTACTAAACGTAAAGACCTAATACCAATGAAGTTGGCTCCATTGTCAAACCATGCTATCTGTCATCAAAGTACCCCACGTGAACTCCGAGTCCCTTCCATCCTGATTCCTTGCCACTTTGTAGGGCCTTGAGGTAGTACTACCCTAGACCTTACCAGGGTTCCAAAAACATTTAGTGATCTAATGAACTCAAAAGAAGGTTCCATTGTTATCAATCAGGGTAGCACATGTTTTTGTCACATTGTGATGAAAGTTGTGAACCAAGTCAAAGGAATTAATGGGGGGAACCTGGTTGAAATCAAAACATTTCACAAAGCGCAGTTGGGTTGGACACAGTTGGGTTCTGAACAGTAGCAACTTGCTAGACCCAAACCGTTAGGTCAGTTACTGACCTGTGCGTGACCTATGAAAGGACTGGTAGCCATGTGGTAGAGGTGACTAGGCCTTGTTGTTGCCTGACCTCAGTAAGATTTTGTTGTTGGCAACAAAGCTTTTGTTCGGTGTTTCAAGTTTCAACCCCTCAAAGCCTCAGAAGAACAAACCACCAAACCACAAACAGTAGAACAGCCCACAAGTGATCACTTAAGCGCTGAGGACAGGCCAGATCCAGGGGGAGGGCTCCATTGTTTCTGGTGTCCAAAAAAACCTTGAACCCCTCCTATTGGAGCATGTGGCACACTAAAAATCGTCAATAACGGATTAGAATGGAGAAAGTTATGGCCCCCCAAAGTAGAGGGTCAAGAACTCAGAAAAACAAACCACCAAACACTACAAAGTTTAAACCTTATCACCCAAAAAATTCTTTGTATATTGCTCTGTTTCTATTAAAGTTTCAAGATGATTTGTAGAACTGAAGGTGGCACTCCTATAGCACTTTAAATCATTTAAAATGAATAAGAAATGAGAAAGTTAGAAGCTTTGAAAGTAGGAGAGGTCCAAAGGGGAGGAAAAAAAAAAAGTGTCTTGTGAGTTGAAAAGCGTATTTTTCTTCTTGCTATTTTTTCATTACTCGTCTTCATTTGCACTTCAACTATGGTTTCTAGAGCTTGAGATAGTGCTCCCATAACATTTTAAATAGCTCAAAATGAAGCACAGATGATGAAGATCTAAAGAAGTGATTGGTGATAGGGTAGTGATTGGTGATGAGCAGTTCTATCCTAGCTTTCCTTGTCTTCTATTCACCCACTATGCAACTGCAATTAATTTCGTCAGATGATGGCAAATGGATTTCTATGTTCAGTGTTCACCTCACTATTTCTTGACCCCACTTTAGTAGAATATGAGAGTTAATGTGATGAGGACCAAGTCACAATATTTTTGCACTTGTCCAATAGGCTTTTGAGGCAAAGTGACTAAGATTTGCTGGTCCTGGTAGGACTCTCCAGATTGGGAGGTGGGGGACCCAGCAAAATAGTGAGAAATCCACTGGAATAGTGGTGTAGTGTGCGACTGGCTCAACATTTTCCATAAAAGACCCAACTATTTGAGAGGGGAAAGTGCAAATGGGTGAGTGGGAGATCATAGAAATGTACCCATGGATCTGACTGTTTTTAAAGTTATGTAGGGCCCAGGCCATTGTCAAATTGTTTTTTTGGTTGCTTGGGGTTTAATGAGTTTTCAGATGAATTTCTGACCCGGCATGGCCATGTGGTTTTGGGAGGCATTTTGATCAGACAATGGCACGCTCCAACTGGTGAGTCCAATTGCCCAAATTAAGGTTGCATCAATGAGGGTGGTGTGAGGGTGGTGTGAGGGTGGTGGGGATTGCAGGTGGTTAGTATGGGGCTAACTCTGAGAATTCATTTATGACTTGGCCTCAAGTCTTTGAGCATTGAGAGCTGCCTGCTGTCTCCTGTTTTCAAAGTTCCTCGCATTCACATTCAGTTTTGTACTTGAGGAATGACATTTTGCTGTGAATTTTATTATGAGTACCTAGTTTGGTAATTGTGAGTGCATGTATGAGGTCAGACTAACAAGGTGAGGTTACCTTATGGATGATTAGACAATAAACCATGGAGGTAATCTAAATAAATAATGGCTTTCCTCAAAGAAAGTAGGAAACTGTTATAAGAGTTTTGAACATGCCACATTATCAGCTATAATCAGACAACAGACACCCACCTGCAGCAAAGTTTTAAAATATAAATAAAAAGTATATATATATATATATATATATTGGTTGCAGGTTTATGGCAAAAAAAGACTTCTTGCTTTTGAGCCAAAACTTGAGCTCCATCCTATCATCTTCTAGTCCTGGGCAAGTGCTTGGTTAATAAAACTACCCTTATTTCCCTTTCATACCCATACATGATGGAAATTGGAATCATGTGAACTTATTACTTCCTTTTACGTGGACTAGGTACCACATTGCACAATTCTTTCAAACAAGGACTGACATGAACATGAATGCCTGTTGAGAACCAGTTCCAAGTATTTATTCATCTTGTTGTACACTGTGTTAAGTGTGGCTCAAAGGACATAATACTATTCTCAACAGGTAATAGGCCAGGTTGGGTTATTCTTCTAGAAGGAAGTATGAGATCCTTTTCCGGTTATAGGAAATTAGAATAGTGGTCAAGTGCTGGAGCAAACCAAGAAATTTGAACAGTAGGCTTGTTGTTAGCCAATTTGATTGAGACTTGCCTTTTACCCCAAAAATTACATGAAGAAAAAAATTGTGTGACATTGCAAGACTAAGAATCATTACATCATCCACTACATGTATAATTGTATAAATTTTTCAATCATCAAATTTGTAGGTGTTAATTTCTCAAAAGCTGAAAATGTGGATACATTTTTTACATTTTGAATCTTGGCACAAATGTACCACTAATTGCCAAAAAATGCTATGGACGATGAATGATACACACTTAATGGTATGTGCAAACCTCATGTATTTGCTATACCAGCCTGATCTATATAACATATGAACCATAAATTTCTGGACTAAACATGAATTACCATCTGTTAATTCTCAAAAGCTCTGAAAAGAAGGTTATGATATAGTTATCCGTAAAATCAAGAGATTAGGGGGCGAGAATGGCCAGTTTCGGCATAATAGGGCATCCAATGCTTAACTGGGAATGAAATTTTACAAAACGAAATAACTGGGACCCAAACTAGATTTTCCACTAATTTTGGTAGTAAACTGAGTTTCATCCCCTCTTTCATTTTTCCTGATAGCCTCCACTGCTGCTGCATATATTTTCAGTACTCCTACCAGTACAATTATTATAATTACTCTCGAATCTTGTGCATTAAATGCTGAGTTTCAGCATTTCATCTGAGATTTAATAAAATTTCCTTACTTTGCAGATACCACTGAAAGAGGGGATAGGGTGTGAAAGAGAGAGTGACTTTATGGATAACTTTGATATATTGGTATAGGTTGGATGTATACTATTATACCAACTGTTGTATATAATGAAACTGGTATTGAAGAAAGTTCAACCAAGCTTTTATGGATGTTGCATTTTTGAATGTCATGTATGATATCTGAATGAAAGGCAGAGACAAGCTTAAGCCCAAGCAATCAATGAAAAATGCATTGAAATTAAAACAAATATACTAGAAAGCCATCATAACACAGAATTTAGAACCCAAGAAATGCTCAAAGGCAACAAACTACGAACCAACCATTCTATACTAGGGTAGCTAGGAGGATGGCTCCTTGGTATAAATATTAAGCTTAACACTGAACTCTTATACCAAATTGTTTTCTCAGCAGGCCCAGAAACGAGCTGCTTGGGCCACTTTCAAGGAGGCCAAAGAGGCTGGCGAACGGGTCTACTGGCGTAGGGCCGATCTCTACATCAACCACAAAGTCGTAAACTCTCCTACTACATAGGGGGGTGTGGGCCAAAGAAACTTGTGCGTGTGCCTGTGAAACATCCATGGGGCTGCTATCACAAAGCTAGAAACACATGAACATCTGCTTGACCTATTTCAACATGTTGACGTTGTTGCTTTGACAGAAACACATCACTTCCCGGGCGATACATTCCCGGTCTTATCGAAGTTCTACTGTTTTGATGTTGCCAAGCCTGTGACTCCACAGGGTGTCGTTCGAAAACACAGTGGAGGCATTGCGGTACTAGTCAAGGAAACATGGGCAAATAGTACTGCTTTTTGGAAGACTGCAAGGGATGGGATTAGGATTTGGCTGCGCTTGGGCAATGCTTTCCAAAGGCCTTTGTTCCTGTGCATAGTATATGTTGCTCCACAAGGCTCGCCATATGCGGACAGCAGCCTGTTTGAACACATATGCCAAGAGGTTGGAAAAGCCATGAGCTTAGGCGGTGTGCTTCTTGTTGGGGATTTCAATGCAAGGACAGGCACAAACACTTAGTTCATCGATTGCAGTCAATTAGCAGATGTGCTGCTGGTGCCACAGGCCATTGAGGACACCCTACCCAACGATATGCTGGAACGCCAGAATCGCGACACCGTCATGGCTGGCTGGCATCGTGAGTTCCTGGATCTCTGTAGAACTACTGGGTTGTTCATCCTCAATGGCCGCACACCAGGAGACATATTAGAGGAATACACATGCCTATCCAATAAAAGTTTTAGCACTGTGGATTATTTTCTTACGACAACTGACCAATTAAAAGGTGTTAAGCGCTTAGAAGTTAACTGCGATGAAAAGTACTCATGTCACAAAGATGCGCACTCTGATCATAGACCATTGGTAGTTACAATCACATAACAGTGGCAACCCCCTCCTGTTTAGCAAAAGGCAATTAAACACCTACCACGTTTCAAATATGACACTGCCAGAACAACCGAGTTTAGCAAGAGTGTACAACATAACATCAGTGTCTGGGCAAGCCCAAATGTATTTGATGCATCTGACGTACAAACAACAGTCAATCTGTTATAATAGTGCATCACATAATTTGCAGAAGAAGTGTTTGGAAATAGACAAGTGGCCTTAGGAAAAGCAATAAAGCACAACCATAAACCTTGGTTTGACACAGAATGTCGCCAGACCAAAAGCCAGTTTGTTAAATTGTCACATGCACACCCAGATAGGCAGGTCAGACTTAAGCAAATGAAATAGTTGTACAAAAAGAAAAAACGTGCTTATGATGTGCTCAAGGCTAAACATGTGGTTTAACAAAGACGAATTTTGCAGCATTTTGGAAGCGGTACCATAAGCGTGTTGAGGGTGTCAATGGCATCACTAGCGAAGCTCTCAGGGATGGCTTCCAGCAACTGCTCCAGCCTCTGGTGGCATCAGCCACAGCAGAAGCTGTGACATGTGCCATTATTCAAGCCTAGGTGGTCTCCTTTCCACCCAATGGTATTGATTGCGAACAGTTGAATGTTGACATCACACTAGTTGAAGTACAGCAAACGTTCAAAAAACTAAAACGACACAAAGCTGCAAGCATTGATGGCATCAAACCAAAGTTCCTTTTGGATGCGGTTGTTGCCCTGCAGCAACCACTATTGATTGCTTTTAACAAAATTCTGTGTGAGGGCTATTGTGAATCACTCTTTGTTGGGATCATACATGCACTGTACAAAGGGGGTGACTGTAATCAGTTTGATAATTACATGGGGATCACAATAGGACCAGTCTTAGCCAAGGTGTTTGTAATGATTCTTGAATCCCGCATCAATCAATGGATGGAGACCAATGATTTATGCGCAAAGGGATAGGCTAGTTTCAGAAAGGACTTTAAGACAACTTGTTTATTCTTCGCACTTTGACCGAACAAGCTAGATTTCAAAAAAAGAAGCTATACACTTGTTTTGTGGACTTCAAAAAAGCCTTTGATATAGTACCAAGGGACCTGTTGTGGCAGGTGCTAGAGGGACTTGGCATCAGTGGGCGGATACTGGAATGTTTGCGCTCCATGTACCATCAAGACCAGGCCTACCTACACCATCCAGAGGAGGGGCTCACGCCCACTTTCTTCTGCCGCATTGGAGTGAAGCAAAGATGCCCCCTCAGCCCGCTCCTATTTAGCCTCTTCATAAATGGCCTAGAGAAATGGTTGAATGCTTTAGAGGGTGACACACCACCAATGTTGGGACAGCTAGTTGTTCACTTACTTTTGTATGCAAACGACTTAGCTCTCATGTCACACACTCCTGCTAGATTGCAAAAACAACTAGATGTCTTGCAAGCTTTTTATTGTGAGCGTCAGTTGACTATGAATGCCAAGAAAACCAAGGTTGTTGTATTTGAAGCATGCAAGTCTGTGTGTTAGGTTTTTCAGTATGAGGGCGAGGCTATAGAACAACTAAACTCTTTCAAGTACCTAGGTGTTGAGCTACACGGCACAAAAGGTATGCAAGTGGCAATATAGTGGTTAACAATGTCAAGGAAAAAAGGCAGTTTTTGCATTGCAGTGCAAATGCACAAAGCTGCGCATCTTTGACCCAGCATTACAATGCCAACTGTTTGATGCACTAGTCAAACCAGTGCTTAACTATGGGTGTGAAGTATGGTTAGACCACATGGCACGCAAACAGTTAGAGGTGGTTCATCGGGCTTTTCTGAAGTCGTTGTTGGGGGTCAACACCACGACATCCAGTTACGTCGTGCTGGTAGAGTGTCGCGCTCCCAAGTTCCTCGTGGACCCACTCGAGGGTCCAAGTATGCGGCGATGCGGAAGCGGTTGGAACTTGGGGCACGATCCCGACTTCTAGCACTAGAAAGGGGTGAGAGGGGCGTGCTAGAAGCCCCGGGAAAGACTAGGAAGAGTGG
>Ga0116227_10010692_pt1 | contig 15845 bp, 11 predicted proteins | sample S1TSphgellanicum_FD_89693 | JGI IMG/M metagenome (GOLD analysis project Ga0116227, IMG submission 89693) | Host-associated microbial communities from peat moss isolated from Minnesota, USA - S1T2_Fb - Sphagnum magellanicum MG | ecosystem: Host-associated > Plants > Peat moss > Unclassified... | reverse complement strand
GGCGGCATGGCGAACCCCGGGACGCCGAACTTGCCGCCCCCGTCGGAGAGATGCCACATCTCGTCGCTGCCGACGGGGGCCTCGATGGGAGCGGACGCGCGCCCATCCGGGAGCAGTTCGTCGAGGCCCTTCGGGTCGACGACGGCGCCGGAAATACCGTGACTGCCGATATCGCCGCCCTTGTCGACGAGCATCACGGAGAGGTCGTCCTTTCCGCGCTCCTTGGCGAGTTGGCGGAGTTTGATCGCGGCGGCGAGGCCGGCGGGGCCGCCGCCGACGATGAGGACGTCGACTTCGAGTTGATCGCGTTCAGGCATGAGGTTGCGCTGTTCTTCGCAACTACCGAAAGTTCTTTGCGGAGAGCGATGCGTGCAGCCGTTCGAGTGCGACGACGACCGCCAGACGGTGCATCGCGAGCCGCTCGTCCCACGGGCGCCGGCGCGGCGTCTCAAAGGTGGCGACGCGGCGGGCGGCGCGGCGCAACATGTAGAGCCCGTACGGCGTCCCGGGAAAGAACGCGCGTTCCGCGTCGGGATCCGGAAAGACGATGCCGCGCTCGAGGGAGCGCAGGTGATCTGCGTCCGGCGGATAGCCGAGGTCGAACGCAGGGCTGAACTCCTCGACCGGAAAGGCGTGCTCGTCCATCGCCCGCACGATCGCGCGCGCGAGCAGCGGGCCCTCCGGCGTCACCGCTTCGTACGCGTAGAAGCCGACCGCTTCGAAATCCTCGTGCAGGTCGAGGGCGAGCGCGAACGTCCGGTCGCGATTCGACGTCACGATCGCGCGCGACTCGGGCGTCATGCCGCCGCGATGAAAACTGCGGTTGATGTCGGCGCCCTCCGCGTTCTCGCGCGTGCCGCGCTCGTAACCGGTCGGATTGGTGCACGGCCAGATGCGATAGCCGAAGCGCCGGTCGAGCAGTCCGTCGCGGACGAGCGACAGTAGCGCCCAGGGCGAGGCCGGTTCGTCACCGTGCACGCCCGCGGACAGTGCCACGACCGCGCCGCCGGGCGGGGCCGCGATCTCCGCGACCAGGAGCGTGCGGCTCGCCCCGACGCACGCGACCTCGCGAACGGCGGCATCGCCCTGCGCGCGCAGCGCCTTCCAGGCGCGCACGAGTTCCCCGTACGGCGGATTCACCGCGAGCCGTTCAGATTGCCGCGTCGAGCAACTCGATCGGATGCGAGGCGATGATCTTGACCGACTTCTCCGCGAGTATCGATTGGATTTGCAGCGTGCAGCCCGGATTCGCGCTCGCGAGGACGTCGGCATGCGTGGCCGCCACATTTGCGGCTTTGCGCGCGCCGATCTCGGCGGCCGCCTCCGGCTCGAGCAAATTGTACACGCCCGCGCTGCCGCAACACTGATCGGCATCGGCGATCTCGACGATTTCCAGCCCCGGGATCCCGGCGAGCAACGCGCGCGGCGCCTCGCGGATGCGCTGCGCGTGCGCGAGGTGGCAGGCGTCGTGATAGGCCACGCGCAGCGGCAACGGGCGCCGTTCGGCGACGGGCCCGGCGTCGGCGAGAAATTCGCTGACGTCGCGCACTTTGGCGGCAAAGCGTTCGGCCCGCGCGCCTTCGATCAATTCCGCGTACTGCTTGAGCGTCGAACCGCAGCCCGCCGCGTTGATGATGACCGCATCGATCCCGTCCAAATCGCCGAACCGGTCGATGAGCGCCGTGGCGAACGCCGTGGCTTCCGCGGCGCGGCCGACGTGCAGCGACAGGGCGCCGCAGCAACCCTGGTCGCCGGGCACGATCACGTCGTACCCCTCGGCTGCAAGGACGCGGATCGTGGCCGCGTTGACGTTCGGAAAGAACACGCGTTGCACGCAGCCGGCAACCAGTGCCACGGTTCCGCGCTTCGTACCGCGAGCCGGCGTATAGGGCGGGAGTTTCGCCCGCAGATCCGCGAGCGAGAGCGGCGGCGAGATCTTGGCCATCGCGCTCAGGCGTTTGGGCAACAGGTTGAGGATGCCGCTCGCGCGGACGAACGCTTGCAAACCGCTCTGTGCGTAAAAAAAGAGTGGGACGGCGAGCGCGCGCAGGCGTGCGGGATACGGAAAGAGCGAGAAGATTGCGTCGCGCATCAGGCGATCCGCGGGCGTGCGCGGGTGACTCGCTTCGATCTTCGCGCGCGTCGATTCGATCAGCAGATCGTATCGCACGCCCGACGGGCAGGCCGTCACGCAGCCCATGCACCCCAAACACCGATCGAAATGTGCGACGACGCTATCCGTGAGGTCGATCGAGCCCTCGTGCAGCCCCTTCATCAGATCGAGCCGGCCGCGCGGAGAGTCCGCCTCCGCGCCCCACGAACGGTACGTCGGGCAGGCCGGTAAACAGAAGCCGCAATGCACGCAGTCGTCGAGCAGCTCGTTTTCGGTGCGATGGTCGACCACGCGTTTATAGTCCTCCGAGAAAGCGCCCGGGGTTGAGCCGGCGCGCGGGATCGAAGCGCTCTTTGAGGCGCTGCATCAGAAAAAACGAAGCCGGTAAGGTCCCGTAGGGATCGACGAGTTCGGAGAGCGTGCGATCGTGTACGTCGAGCACGACCAGATGCCCGCTCAGGCCTTCGACGACTCGGCGCGCGTCGACGAGCGCCGTTGCCGCCGTCGCGACGACCGCGGCATAGCCCGAGACGAATGCCACGCCGAGCGTCGGATAGACGACCGCACGCGTCTGAACGAGGCCTGACGCAAGCGGCGCCAAAGCACGAGCTTCCAGCGTTGCCAGATCCGCCGGCGGTGCCGAAAGCCGCAGCCGCACGTCGCCGTGCGTGCGCGTCTCCTCATCGAGCATTGCGGGTAATGCGGGGTTTGCGAGCCGTTCCGCGCTCATACCAAGGGTCGCGGCCAGCGCTTCGAAACGCGTCACCTGCTCGTCGACTCCGGCCGCAAACCCTTCGAAGAGCACGTAGGCATCGTAGGCGCCGAGCGCCACGCCCAGATGAGCGAGAAATGCGGCGGGCTCGAGCCGGCACGCGACGACACCCTTCGCGAGATCCGCGAGCACCGCTCCGCTGCATCCCGCGACGCGAAGCGCCGCCGCCGTCTCGGGGACCGGGTGTAAGCGGAACGTCGCGGTCGCGATCATGCCGAGCGAGCCGAGCGAACCCACCGCTAACTTCGGCAAATCGAAACCCGCCACGTTCTTGACGACTTTACCGCCGCCGCGCACGCGTTCGCCGTCCGCCCGCACGAGCGACACGCCGACGATGAGATCGCGCAACGTTCCGAAGCGCGTCCGGAGCGGCCCGAACGTGTTCGCAGCGACGACGCCGCCGACGGTTGCGAGTTCGGGATGCGGCACGTCGAGTGCGAGGCGTTGGCCGTGCGGCGCGAGCGTCTTCTGCAGGGCGGCGAGCGTGATCCCCGCTTCGACCTCGATGACGAGATCCGCCGGCGCGTACTCGACGACGCGCCCGAGGCGCGCCGTTTTCAGCAGCACGTCCACGCGCTCCGGCGCATAGCCGAGCCCGAGTTCGGTTCCGCCCCCGAGGAACGCGACCGCATCGCCCTTGGCGGCGGCTTCGGTCATGACGGCCGACGCTTCGCTTAGCGTCGCGGGGGCGACGATCGTCTTCGCGGGCGTACCCCGCACGGCCGTGCCGCCGACGCGCACGTCCCGCATGTCCACCGCCATCGTCAGCCGCGCCCGACGGCGTCGTTCGCCTCGACGGCGTGCGGCGCGTAGCGGCCCGGCACGTCGCCGCAGAGACGCGGCGTCGGAAACACCTTATTCGGGTTGAAAGCGCGCTCGGGATCGAACGTGCAGCGAACGAAGTTCATCGTTTCGAGATCGGCGTCGCCGAAGAGTTCGCCCATATACTTGGCTTTGTCGACGCCCACGCCGTGTTCGCCCGTGATCGATCCGCCGTAGCGAATGCAGATCTGCAAAATTTCGCCCGCGACTTTCTCGGCGCGGTGCTCTTCGCCCGGAACGCGCGCGTCGTAGAGCACGAGCGGATGCAGGTTCCCGTCGCCCGCGTGAAAGACGTTCGCCACACGCAATCCTTCGCGCGCGGTTGCCGTTGCGATCTCGCGCAGGACTTTGCTGATCTCCGAACGCGGGATCACGCCGTCCTGCACGTAGTAATTCGGGCTGATCCGGCCCATCGCCGCGAAGGCGCTCTTGCGGCCTTTCCACATCAGCGCGCGCTCCGCGTCGTTCTTGGGCATGCGTACCTCGATCGCGCCCGTCCGGCGGGCGATCGCAACGGCGGCGGCGGCGGTGTGCTCGACTTCCGCGCGCGTCCCGTCGACGTCCATCAAGAGTGCGGCGCCGACGTCGAGCGGCCAATCCACGTGCGTCGCCTTCACGATCGCTTCGATCGCGAGCGCGTCCATCATCTCGACGGCCGCCGGAACGATGCCCGCGGCCACGATTTCGGAGACGCACGCGCCCGCCTCGTCGGTCGACGGGAACGTCGCGAAGAACGTGCGCGTGAGTTCGGGCGTGCGCAGCAGACGCACGACCGCCTCCGTGACGATGCCGACCATGCCTTCGCTGCCGACGACGGCGGCGATGAGATCGTAGCCAAGCGGATCGGCCGCTTCCGAACCGATCTCGACGACCGCGCCGTCCGCTAAGACGACCGTCGCCGCGACGACGTGATTGACGGTAAAGCCGTATTTGAGGCAATGCGCGCCGCCTGAATTCTCCGCGATATTGCCGCCGATCGAACAGACGCTCTGCGAACTCGGGTCCGGCGCATAGTAGTAGCCCTGCGGCGCGATCGCGCGCGAGACGTCGAGGTTGATGACGCCCGGCCCGACGCGCATGCGGCGGTTCTCCAGATCGACCGCGAGGATGCGATTCATGCGCGAGAGCACCACGAGCAGGCATCCCGGAACGGGCAACGCGCCGCCGGAGAGTCCCGTGCCGGAACCCCGCGGGACGATCGGCATCCCGTGGCGCCGCGCCACGCGCACGACGCCGGCGACTTCCGCGGTCGTCTCGGGGAGGACCACCGCCATCGGCCGCACGCGAGCGCCCGTCAGACCGTCGCATTCGTAGGTTCGCAGATCCGCAGGATCGACGACGCAACGCGCCTTCCCGACGACCTCGGCAAGGTCGGCGGCGATCGCGTTCAGGGACGTCGGGAGATCGGGGGCCTGCATCACGAACGGATTTGACCGCAGCAGCCCCTCGTTCATCTAAATCTGCCCGGTGGTTCGAGAAAGCCGTGGTTGTCACCCTGAGCTTGTCGAAGGGCGCGTACCGGGGGCTCCGCTGAATCTGGCCCGCTGCCATCGTCACCCTTCGACAAGCTCAGGGTGACAGGCGTTCGGGCGCTGACCTTGTCGAACGGGCCGACCCCCAGCAACGCCGTCGTCACGCTGAGCTTGTCGAAGGGCGCGTCAATCCGCGGTCCAGTCGAGGAGCGCTTCGCGTTCGCTTGGGGGGAATTCGATTTTGGCTTTGATGGCTTCGAGGTATTTGCGTTTGCCGGCACGGTTGCCCTTACCGATGAGGACGGCGCCGGCCAAGCGGTTTTGCCAAAAGAAGAGGGCGCGGTAATGTTTCTTTTCCCGATCGATCTTGCGGCGGGTTTCGAGGTCGCTGCGGTATTCCGGTGAGATGCCGAACTGCGTGATCGTTTGCTCGGTGAAGAGCTTCGAGGAGTATTCGGGTACGTCGTGATAGCGTTCGTCGCCGCCCGCCATGTTGATCGCGACGACCTTGCCGTGCGCGCCCGCATTGTTCCACGTTCCCATCCGGTAATTCATCTCGGCGATCGGGTCGTAGAATTCGGCGATGTCGCCGGCGGCGAAGACGCCTTTGACGGCGGTTTCCAGGCGGTCGTCGCAGACGATGCCGGTCTTGACGCCGATGCCGGTGCCGGCGACGATCTCCGTGTTCATCGTGAGTCCGAGTCCCACGCCGACGCAGTCGGTCGCGATCTCCTTGCCGCTCTTGGTGATCACTTTGGTGACGCTGCCGTTCGACCGCACGAGCGTATCCAGCTCTTCTTCGTAGTGCACCTGCACGTTATCGGCGCGGGCGGCGTCGTCGACCATCTCGCCCGCGATCTCGTCGAGCATGCGCCGCAGAAACCGGGACCCGCGCACGAGCCAATGCGTTTCGACGCCGCGCGAGGCGAATGCCTCGGCGAGTTCGTAGGCGATGAACGAGCCGCCGACGGCAACGGCGCTCTTGGCCGTCTCGAGTTGCTGCGAGATCGCGAGCGTATCGTCCATGTACTGAAAGTTATACACGTTGTGCGCGCCCTCGGCGCCCGGCGACTCGCAGCGGTTGGGCCGGCCGCCGGTCGCAATGAGGAGCGCGTCGTACGGGTAGCCGCGGCCGCCCGCGTACGCGACCCGCTCGGCCACGTCGAGCCGCTCGACCCGCGTGCTCAGGTGCAACTCGATCCGGTGCTTCTCGTGCCATGCGAGGTCCCGGATGATCACTTTCTGCTGCGTCACCTGCTTGCGCAGGAGGGGCGGAAGCGCGATCCGGTTGTAGAGCGTATAGGGCTCGTCCGTGAACAAGACGATCGACGCCGACGTGTCGAGTTTGCGGAGTTGCTCGGCGGCGGTGGTTCCCGCGTATCCGTTGCCGACGATCACATATCGGCGTTGGTCGCTATTTTGCATCGATCCCTTTTCTCGTTCGTGGGTGGGTAAGGAGCCTCGGTTTATGGAAACACAGTTGTAGTATGGAAGTGCGGCTCGTGCAACTCCTAGGGTCTTTCATCACGACGACGAGCACGTATGCCTTGGCGCGGCTCGAATACGCCATGCGCCACCCGGAATCGGCCTCGCCGCCGCTGATCGACCGCCTATCGGACGCCTCGGAAGCCACCCTTCGCACCGAATGGGAGCGGATCGAAGCGCAGCTCGAAGTCGCGCGGCGGTTCGTGAAAGACCACGACGACGCGCGCGGCAAGCGCGCGGTCTACGACAGCACCTTCGCCTGGCTGCAGCGGACCACGCGAGAACTCGAGCAGTACGCCCGGGCCGTCCGCTGGGTCATGACGGTCGACGAGGGCCGCTAGGCCGGCGGCGGGCGCGGAGGCGGAAGGCCAAGCGCCCTCGCGCACTAAAGTCGCACGCATGGACTTCAACGACGCGATGGACCGGGCTCTCGCGCAAGCGCGCGAACTTCAGCGCCAGGCCGCCGAGGCGACGACGCATGCCGCGGAACAGCTCAAGCCGCAACTCGAACAGTCGCTGCAATACGCACGCGAACTGCAGAAGACGCTCTCGAAACACGCGGCCGAGACGAGCGAACTCGCCTCGGAGCAAACGCAACACGCCCTCGGCTACCTGAGCGATTTCGTGCGCATGGGCAACGACGCGATGCGCGAAACCGCCGAGCAGAGCCGCACGACCGCGATGAAGATGGTCGAAGAGTCGCGCAAGGTCGTCGAGAGCGTGGCCGCCGCGATCGGCAAACGCCCACCGGAGTGACTTAGGTCGCCGCGACCGGTTCGCTGAGCTCCGCGACGGCGTTACGCTCCGGCACGATGACGGGCACCGCCACTCGCAGGATCTCGGCGAGCGACTGGGGCCACTCGGCGAGGAGCCGGGACGCCCGCGCGGAGCCCGTGGCGCCCGCGTAACGCTCGAGCAGCGCGCGTAGCGCCGGAGCGTCGGGATCGTCCGCGGAGATCGCGCTCGGGCGGCACTCCGTCGGGCCGAACGACAGCCCGTGCGCGGTCGGATCCATCCGCCCGCCGGGCGCGAGATAGAGCACGCCGCCGCTCATGCCGCTTGCCAAATTGACGCCGACCGGACCGAGGATGGCCGCCGTGCCGCGCGTCATGTACTCGCAGGCGTGGTCGCCCGCGCCTTCGACGACGAGCTCCCCGCCGCTGTTGCGCACGCCGAAGCGTTCGCCCGCGCTCCCGCGAATGAATCCTTCCCCGCCGCGCGCGCCGTAGAAGCATGCGTTGCCGGCAACCGGTTCGTTCCGTTCGCCGAAACCGCGAACCACGATGCGGCCGCCTTCCATGCCCTTGCCGACGTAATCGTTCGCGTCGCCGTCGAGATCGAGCGTGATCCCGTGCGTTAGGAACGCGCCGAAACTTTGACCCGCCGTGCCGTGATAACGCACCGCGATGTCGCCCGCCTCTTCGCCACGCGAACGACGGTCCGCGCACTCGTGCGCCAGCCGCGCCCCGACGGCACGATCGGTCGGCGAGATCGGGAGTTCGGGCATCGTGTGCCACGGCTTGCGCTGCGAAATCCACGGCCGCGGAACGAGATCGTCGAGATGGGTCGGCTCCATGACGGGGCGCCGCGGGTTCTCGGGACGTTCCGGAAGCCGCAAAATACCGGAAAGGTCGACGTCGGCCAGCCGATCGTCGGCCAGCGCGCGCCGGCGCAAGAGGTCGCTGCGACCACGCAACTCGTCGAGCGAGCGCGCCCCGAGTGCGGCGAGCCGCCGGCGCACGTCGTTCGCGACGAATTCCAGAAACGCGATCGCCTGGTCGTCGGTGCCGGCGAATTTTGCGCGCAGCACGGGATCCTGGGTCGCGATGCCGACCGGACACGTGTTCTTGTGGCACTGCCGCGCGTAGATGCAGCCGAGCGCCACGAGCAGGGCGCTGCCGAAGCCGTATTCGTCCGCGCCGAGCAGCGTCGCAACGATCACGTCGCGACCGCTCTTGAAACCGCCGTCGACGCGCAAGCGCACGCGCGAGCGCAGGCCGTTGGCGAGCAATGCGTGATGCGTTTCGACGAGTCCGATTTCCCAGGGCAGGCCCGCGTGCTTGATCGACGACAGCGGCGACGCTCCCGTGCCGCCGTCGTGCCCGCTGATGTGAATCGCGTCGGCGTCCGCTTTCGCGACCCCGCTCGCCACGTAGCCGATGCCGGATTGCGCGACGAGCTTTACCGCGATCCGCGCGTGCGGCGCGGCGCGGCGCAGGTCGTAGATCAGCTGCGCGAGATCTTCGATCGAATAGATGTCGTGATGCGGCGGCGGTGAGATCAGCGATTGGCCGGGCTGCGCGCCGCGCAACATCGCGATCTCTTCGGTGACCTTGTGGCCGGGGATTTGGCCGCCCTCGCCGGGCTTCGAGCCCTGCGCCATCTTGATCTCGACTTCGTCCGCGCTCGCGAGATACGTGACGCCGAGGCCGAAGCGGCCCGAGGCGACTTGCTTGATCTTGCTGCGGCCGCGATCGACCGCGCGGTCGTAGCGTTCGACGTGCTCGCCGCCCTCGCCGGAATTGCTCTTCGCGCCGATGCGGTTCGTAGCGCGCGCGATCGTAGCGTGCACTTCCGGCGCAAGCGCGCCGAGCGACATGGCCGCGGTCGTAAACTGCTTGACGATTTCCGAGATCGGCTCGACTTCATCGAGCGGCACGGCATCGCGCAGCGGAACGGCCGAAAGCAGATCGCGTAAGGCGACGGGATCGCGCTCTTCCATCGCGTCGGAGAGCGTTTGGAACGCCGCGTAGTCGCCGTGCATCGCGGTAGCGCGCAACTGCTTGATCACGTTCGGATCGAAGGCATGCCGGACGCCGTCGCGGCGGAACCGGAACGTGCCGCGGTCGGGAAGCGCCTTGCCTTCACGCGACGCGGCGAACCAGGCGCGCACGTCGCCCTCGATGTCCGCGAAGCGGACCGCGGGCGCGTGCGCTTTCACGCCGGGGAAACAAAATTCGACGATCTCGCCATGAAGGCCGATCGATTCAAACGTTTGCGCGCCGACATACGAGCGTAGCGTGCAGATGCCGAGCTTCGCCATGATCTTGAGCAGGCCGGCACGCAGCCCCGTCAGATACGCGGTGCCGCTCCCCGCTTCGCTCGCGGCCCGCAGGCCGAGCCAGGGCGAAACGACGTTTGCGCCCGTACCGATCAATGCGGCGATCGCATGCGCGTCGCGCGCGTAGCCGTCGGCGACGGCGATCGACGCCTGCATGCGCAGGCCGCGCTGCACGAGACGTTGGTGGATCGCACTCGAGGCGAGCAGTGCGGGAACGCTCACCATATCGGCGCGATCGTCGAGCACGATGAGGGAGACGCCGCCACGTACGGCCCGCTCGGCTTCGTCGCAGATCGCGAGCAACCGCGCGTGCAACGACCCGGCGCCGAGTTCGAGCGGGATCGACTGCTGGACGAGCCGCGCATCGAAGCGCAGCGCGTCGAAATCGAGTTCCGAGAGAATCGCGCTTTCCAGCGCGACGGCCGCGCCCATCGCCGGGATGTCGCCGTTGATGTCGCCCGAGCCGACCCACGCGCGCAGATCGAAGACCAGCTTCTCGCGCAGCGGATCGATCGGCGGATTCGTCACTTGCGCGAAGCGCTCGCGCAGATATTCGGCGACGGGCGTCCGGCGTTCGAAGAAGGCCAGCGCCGCATCGTCGCCCATCGACGACGTCGGTTCGTTCGCCGCGGCGAGCACGCCGACGACGTCTTTGAGTTCTTCCCGCGTGCAGCCGAAACGGTGCAGTTGCGGCGTGACGGGCGCGCCGTCGACGGGCGCGACGCGATCGTGCAGATCGAACGCCCACGAGCGCACGACCTCCCGGAAATCCGCGCGGTCGCGCCGTTCGGCGCGAAATTGCTCGGTGTCCACGACTTCGCCCGAGGCGAACCGCACGATCAGCCGGCCGCCGGGTCCGAGGCGGCCGCGTTCGACGATCGTGTCGTTGCCGAAATTGACGATGCCCGCCTCCGAGGCGCACAGCACTTTGTTGCCGGCCGTGCGGCACCACCGCAGCGGGCGCAGTCCCGTGCGATCGAGCGCCGCCCCGATCGTGTCGCCGTCCGCGAAGACGATCGCGGCCGGACCGTCCCACGGCTCGACGGTCGGAACGTGCGCGTCGTAATACGCGCGCAATCGCGTGTCGCGCGGATCGATCGCGGGGGCGAGCAGCAGATCCACCGCTTCGTCGACGCGATAACCCGCGCCGACCATCGCGTCGACGGATGTGTTGAAATCGTACGAATCGCTCGCGCCCGCGAGCGTCGCGATGCCGCGCGCGGCGAGCCACGCGCGATTACCCGTGATCGTGTTGATCTCGCCGTTGTGCGCGATGTGGCGGAAGGGCTGCACGAGCCGCCATGACGGTGACGAATTCGTCGAGAAGCGCTGATGGAAGAGCGCGAATCGCGAGACGAACAGCGGGTCGCGCAGATCGTCGAAGTAGGCCCCGAGTTCGTCGGACGAGAGTAGCGCCTTATAGACGACGGAAGTGGCCGAGCACGACAGCAACGACGCGCTCGGACCGAACTCGCGCAGTGATTTCTCGATCATGCGCGCGGCCGAGCGCATCCGCTCGCGCACGTTTCCGGGACCCATGTCGACGATCAGTTGTTCGAAATTCGGCCGTGACGTACGCGCTTGCGAGCCGAGGATATCTTCGTGCGTACCGGGCGTCCGCCAGCGCAGCGGCGTGACGTCGAGAGAATGCACGCGCGCCTCGATGGCGGCCCGCGCCGCGGCGGCTGCGTCGGGTTCGCGCGGCAAGAACAGGCAGATCGCCGCGAGGTGGCTCGAGGAGGCTTGCAGATCGACGCGCGCGAGTTCGCGGGCGAGCAACTTTCTCGGCGTTTCGCACAGCAGGCCCGCGCCGTCGCCGGTCCGGCCGTCGGCCGACCGGGCGCCACGGTGCATCATGGCGGCCGCGGCCTGCAACGCGATGCGAACGGTTTCGTGCGTACCGGGACCGCCGAGATCCGCGATGAAGCCGACGCCACAGGCATCGTGCTCCTCGACGACCATCGGGGTAAGGTTTCGCGGAAGAACGGCTTCGTGCGAGATGGCACTGACCTCGCTTTGGAAGGCGATGGAGAGGGGGCGCGCCGACGAGCGCTCGATGAAATTATACTTTACGGCCTATTGGAGGCTCCGTCATTGGACAATTGTCGAGTGGCCAACGCGGTTCGTTGAACGCTCTTTGCGACGATTCTCCATAAGCCACGCAAAGGGAAATTCGTTTCCAGATTCACGGCTTAGCGCCGGATTTCGTCTCCGGCCAGCCTGCGTTCAACCGCGAAGACCGAGTGCGACCATCATCTCGTAGCCGACGCCGAGCGAGCGCTCGTCGATGTCGAACTTCGCATTGTGATGTGCGAACGACGTCGACTCTCCGCCGCGCGCGCCCACGATGAAATACGCGCCGGGACGCTGCTCCTGCATGAACGACATATCCTCGGCCCACATCACGATGTCGTGCTCGACGACGCAGGCCTCGCCGAGCACCGCGCGTCCGACCTCGCGCACGATCTCGTTCGTCGCGCGGTCGTTGACGGTCGGTGGGTAAGACCAGTGGTAGTCGAGTTCGTAATCGATGCGCATCGCTTCGCCGAGGCCCTTGACGATGCGCTCCATCCGCTCGGGCATCGACGCCCGGACGGCCGGGTCGAAACAGCGGACGGTCCCCATCAGCTTCGCTTCGTCGGGAATCACGTTAAAGGTCGTGCCCGCATCGAAGCGGCCGACCGTGAAGACGGCCGGATCCTTCGGGGCGATCTCGCGGCTGACGATCGTCTGCAGCATCGTGACGAAATACGCGCCCGCGACGATGGGATCGGCCGCGAGTTGCGGCATGGCGCCGTGCCCGCCTTTGCCTTTGACGATCAGCGTGTATTCGTCGGCCGAGGCGAAGAACGCACCGTCCCGCACGCCGATCTTGCCGACGTCGAGCCCGCTATACAGATGCAGCGCAAACGTGCGGTCGACGTGCGGATTTTCGAGCGCCCCGTCTTCGATCATGAAGCGGTTCCCGGCGCTGCCCTCTTCGCCCGGTTGGAAGCAGAACACGAGCGTTCCGGGCACCTCGGCGCGCCGCTCCGCAAGGGTTCGCGCCGCGGCGAGCAGGATCGCGACGTGCCCGTCGTGACCGCAGGCGTGCATCACGCCGGCTTTCTCGGAGCGATACTCCGCCTCGACCAGTTCCACGATCGGCAAAGCGTCCATGTCCGCGCGCAAGAGCGTCACGGGGCCCGGCCGGCCGCCGCGCAGCGTTCCGAGGACGCCCGTCTTCCCGACGCCCGTGCGGATCTCGTCGAGGCCGAGTTTTTCGAGTTCGGCAATGACGAAGGCCGCGGTCTCGTGCTCGACCATCGAAAGTTCGGGATTGCGGTGGAGGTGCCGCCGCACGCGCACGAGGTCGTCGATGGGAACGCGTTCGAGTGCCAACATGGTGCGCCTGATTCGGCGGCCGTTGCGGAAGTCCACCGGGCAACCGTTCCAACCCCGGACCCGCGCGGACGCGGTCGTTTTCACATGCCGAAAGGAGTGCGCGCTTCCGAACGGATACATCCCTCCTCGTCGGGAGGCGAACCCATGGCCGAGGCGATCACGAAACCCACTCTCGAGCGGCACGGGCTCGCCGACGAGCAACTCCGCTGGATGATGCGCAACATGCTGTTGCAGCGGACGCTCGATAACCGCGGCTTCCAGCTCAACCGGCAAGGCAAGATTCCGTTCGCGACCGGCAGCGAGGGTCACGAGGGGGTCCATGCCGGAAGCGCTCTCGCCTTCGTGCGCGGTCAAGATGTTTTGGTACCGTATTATCGGGACATCGGGCTGTGCCTCGGGATCGGGATGGATCCGCTGCAGGCGCTGCTCGGCATGTTCGCGCGCGCGGCGGACGTCTCGGGCGGACGGCAATTTCCCAATCACTACACGAACCATCGTATCGGACTGATGTCGATCAGCTCGATCATCGCGGCGCACTTGCCGCACGCGGTCGGTGCCGCCTACGCGATGAAGTTGCGCAAACAGAGCGGCCGCGCCGTCCTCGCCACGTTCGGCGACGGGGCGACGAGCGAAGGCGAATGGCACGAGTCCGTCAATTTCGCGGCGGTGCACGGCCTGCCCATCGTGTTCCTCTGCGAAAACAACGAGTGGGCGATCTCGACGCCGCGTGAAGCCCAGATGGCGATCGCCGACGTCGTGCAAAAGGCCGATGGATACGGTCTGCCGGGCGCGCTCGTCGACGGGTCGGATCCGATCGCAACCTACGCCGCCGTCAAAACGGCGCTCGATCGGGCGCGCGCGGGGGGCGGTCCGACGCTGGTCAAGGCCAAGTGCTATCGCTTCCTCTCGCACACGACCGACGACGACGATCGAACGTATCGCTCGCGCGAGGAGATCGAACGGCATCGCCACCTCGATCCGGTTCCGCGTTTCGAACGCGTTCTCGTCGAATTCGGCATCGCCACGTCGGAGGACGTGTCTGCGATGAAACGCGAGGTGCTGTCGCTCGTCAACGAGCTGACCGATCGCGCCGAGGCGCTACCGTATCCCGCTCCGAGCGATCTGTATACGAACGTCTACGAAGGAACGCACGAACCATGGCTGTAGCCGCACCGTCGACCGTGATGAACAACGTGGAGGCCGTCCGCCACACGCTGTACGAAGCGCTCAAGAACGACGAGCGCACGCTCGTCCTCGGCGAGGACGTCGGTGCGCGCGGCAACGTCTTCTTGATCACCAAGGGTTTTATCGAAGAGTTCGGTCCCGAACGCGTGATCGATACGCCGCTGGCCGAAGCCTCGATCGTGGGCGTTGCGATCGGCATGGCGATGGAGGGCCTGCGGCCGATCGCGGAGATTCAGTTCGCCGACTTCATCTATCCCGCGTTCAATCAGATCGTGGGCGAGGCCGCCAAGACGCGCTACCGCAGCAACGGCGATTACACGTGTCCGCTCGTCATTCGCACGCCCTACGGCGGCGGCGTACGCGGGGCGCTCTCGCATTCGGTCTCGATCGAAGCGCTCTTCTATCACGTTCCTGGCCTCAAGATCGTCGCGCCGTCGTTCCCGGCAGACATCAAGGGTCTGCTCAATGCGGCAATCGACGATCCGGATCCCGTGCTGTTCCTCGAGCACAAGAAAACCTATCGCCTCGTCAAAGGCGAGGTGCCGTCGGGTCACTACACGATTCCGCTCGGCAAAGCCGACGTCAAACATCCGGGCGACGCGCTGACCGTCGTTTCGTACGGACTCTACGTCCACCAAGCGATCGACGCCGCGCAGCGTTTGGCGACCGAAGGTTTGTCGGTCGAAGTGATCGATCTGCGTTCGATCCGTCCGATGGATCGCGGGACGATCCTCGCAAGCGTGCGCAAGACGCGCAAGCTGCTGATCGTGCACGAGGACAACAAGTTCGGCGGCATCGGCGCGGAGATCGCCGCGATGGTCGCGGAGGAAGCGTTCTTCGATCTCGACGCGCCGATCCGGCGTTTGTGCGGGCCCGACGTTCCCGCGATGGGCTACGCGTTGCCGCTCGAGGAAGAGTTCATGGTGTCGACGGACGAGATGGCCGAGGCCATGCGCGAGCTGGTGCGCTTCTAAGATGGCGACGACGATCACGATGCCGCAGCTCGGCGAAACCGTCACCGAGGGAACCGTCGCGCAGTGGCTCAAACGGCCCGGCGACGCGATCGAAAAATACGAATCGTTCGTCGAGGTCTCGACAGACAAGGTCAACGCCGAGGTTCCGTCGCCGGTGAGCGGCGTGCTGCGCGAGATCATCTGTAAGGAGGGCGAGACCGTTCCGACGGGCGCGCCGATCGCGATCATCGACGAAGTCGCGGGTGCGAACGGTGCCGCGCCGGAGTCGGCGGCGCCCGACCTCGCGCACGTTCCGGTCCCTTCGAACGGCGGGGCGAACAACGGAAGCGCGACGAACGGAAGCGCGCCGCGCCGGGAAAACGGCAGCGGGAACTCCGTCGAGATCTTGCGGCGCATGTCGCCTGCGGTTCGCCGCCTCGCGCGCGAACACGACGTCGTATTGACGACGGTGCGCGGCACGGGCACGAACGGCCGCGTCACCGCAAACGACGTGATCGCCGCGGCCCATCAGGGTCCGGCCGCCGTCATGGCGGCGACGATTTTACGCGAGCCGGAGCACTCGTCCGCGCCCGCTGCC
>Ga0116227_10010690_pt1 | contig 15848 bp, 24 predicted proteins | sample S1TSphgellanicum_FD_89693 | JGI IMG/M metagenome (GOLD analysis project Ga0116227, IMG submission 89693) | Host-associated microbial communities from peat moss isolated from Minnesota, USA - S1T2_Fb - Sphagnum magellanicum MG | ecosystem: Host-associated > Plants > Peat moss > Unclassified... | reverse complement strand
ATAATTAAAATTTAGATCTCAAAATCAAATCAATAATTTGATATTTAATTTATTATCTTAATTATATTTTTTATGTTGATAAGTTACTCAAATCATGATTTTAAAATAATTATTCATGATAATAATTGTTATAAAATTAATTTAAGTATATAAAAAGATATATTTTGAGTACCCAAATCATTTATTTTGAAGTGATCTTATATGTGGGTATTGCATTTAAGGTTGATTATTCACCTAAGGTTGTTTAAATCATTTACAGATTATTTCAAAATGAACTTGCATGTAAGGGGCAAGAACAGCCAGCTTCAGCATAATCAAGCATCAAACAGGCAACTAACTAGGAATGCAAATTTTACAAAACGAAACAACTGGGACTCCAATTGGTTTTTACATCAATTTTGGTGGTAAACTGAGTTTCATCCTGTCGTTCCTTTCTCCTGAGCGCCTGCCTCTACGCTGTTACATATATTTTCACTGCTTCTACCTGTACAATACTATAATTACTCTTGAACCTTGTGCATTAAAAGCGGAGATATAATAAAATGTCCTTGCTTTGTGGATACCACTGAAATAGGGGATAGGGGCTGAGAGCAGGCCCTAAGACAAGCTGAAGACTTTACAGATAAACTCTAATGTTTAACTTTTATTTTTTCAATATTCTATAATTATTAGATTACTCTCAAATTGATTCAAATGTTATGTATTGAGATGTTAAAAAAATTATTCTATAAATCTCTTTGGAGCATTCATCAGCCTTGAGAAACACCAAAACCGAAGGTTTAGGAATTTGAGAAACCCTGCTGATGATGATTGCATTGGAGGTGAAAAAAAAGATTAGCTGGAACCTTCAGTTCCCTGTCGAGTCACACAAGGCTCTTTTCAAAATGAAGAAGGAAACTAGTATCAAGAAGACCCTAAACCCTAAACCCTAAACCAAAGACACAGAGCAAACAACTCAAAATGAGTAGAGGAAAAGGCATGCAAGATAACTGAAGTTCAACAAGTGAAAAAATTAAATGAATTTTAAAAAGAACGTGAAGTACCCATTTTAGACAAAGAAAACAGGGTGACAATTTGTCATTCGGAGACCATGAACAAATTCTTTTTGTACAATACCATAGAACTTTGCTCATCCATATTCCTTATGCAATTTTCAAGCACGCTACCTACAACAAGGAGTTGTATGCCAACGATGATGAGCCATTCAAAGAAGGGCCAAATCTAAGGAGGAATTGGAGTGTTTGTATGTGTGTGAGTGAGTGTGTAAGAATGCAAATGGAGGAAGCACTGACCTCAATTGTCTTTGAAATTTGATCAAAGATGTCAAAAAGGATGTGATCACCTGCAAAGAACTGGTGAAGAAGCTGGCGAAGAATGCATTGAAGCTTTGATGATTATTCTTTGTAATAAGGAGAAAATTTGAAATTTGAGTAGTAAAAAAATCCAAAGTCTCCCCTCAAAGGAGAAATGAGCTCAATTTTCAGAGAGCAGGAACGCAGTTCTCCCAGATGCCAATGCTTGTGCTGAAGTTGCCACCACCTTGGTAGTGCACTGCCTCATTCAGAGCATGGCAAGCGCATTCATCCCAGCATTTGGCCATGGTGCTGAGCAACAATGGTCTTGGTAACGCTCGAGACACTCTTGCAAATTTTTTCCATGTTGCTGTTGCAATAGGCGAGCTGTGTAAATAAATGCCACACCACCCAATCCTCATAATAATCAGCAGATTGTAATCAAAGAAGGAAGCATAAAAAAAAAATCATTTACATGAAAAGAAACGGGCTGAAACAATCAATGGGTGTCGTTGATCTCTTACTTGGTGTTTGCAGAAGTTTGATCAGGCCAGACTGTTGGAGAACTCTCAGGATATGTTGGTGGCACAATCAAGAAAAGTGGTGCCATCTGAACCTATCAACAACAGAGAAATCACACAAACAAAACAATTCATAAACCCAACAAAACATAACAGTAAAGAGAATGAAAACCAGCAAAACAAAACACTAAAAAAGAGACATGAGCCTCTCGAACTGCTTTACTGCTACGAAACCAAGTGAGGAGTCATTCTTCTTCTTCCCAATTGCAATAATGGAGGACTGAAACTCTAGGCCCCAAATCTTAAAAAGCAATGAGTTTTGTCACATTAAACAACACTTATGGCATGAGGAAAGCACCAATGATGCCCACCAGGTTCCATTCCATACCATAGAATACTCTTGTGTTTGAAGAAATGAAACATTTGGACTAACAGCATCACCCTTGAAATAGCAAGCAACTACTACACCCTCCAATCCTGCTGCGGCGGCATCCTCTGTGCCTTCGGCACTAACCTCCACCACAGTGTCAATCAAGCGACTGTTGACTTCCGTGATCTCCTCTTCCAAACTTGTTGTCACCTGCAAGATTTATCAAATGTCCTGATGGATAACTATAAAGATGACATTTTCCCCACCAACAATATCTCCACTCACCTCACAAACTGATGCAAAAAAAATTCAAAGCCTCTTTCCTTTCACTTGACAAAATTTCGAAACTAGTCATAGTCCTTGAAGATTTCTTTAAGGCACTATTTTGTCACATAAGTCTTGGCAATGTCACCTCAATTCTGGGGTTTTTGATATGCGACACCATATTGTTTGTCCTCAGTTGTGCAGCATCAAATGGCCTGTGAAGGAGGCTGTTCAACAATGTCCCATCTCTTGAAATTGTACTAACAGCCATGGAGTCCATGTGACGCCGCCGCCTTTTTGCGCTGCTCAAATTGCTGCTGTCTTGGGAGGAGGCTTGAATCACTGCACGGGCTTGGAGTCGTGACTGTGTCAAGGCAGCCAAATCATCACCGACTGCTGCACGAGATCCATTACCTGGTCCTGATGCAGCTAGCCTGTCAGAACAGCTGATCACAGCATTCATATCATTGACTGCAGCAATGAGATTTGCACGTGGAATTGAGTCAATCTGCATTATTTTGAAGCGAGCTATTAGTAGTGGTGATGAACAAGCTCATCAGTCAGTCAGAGAGCTTCATGCTAACAATCATTATCACCACACTGAGACCATGGAAGAATTGAAAAGAAGACTATATATAATATGATGACTTTGCATGCCAACTGAACTTGTAGTCCAGAATTGTAGCTAGCTTGCAAGACTAGAAATGGAACAATATGAATAAAATGAGCTTATGATGGGGACAACCATCCATGATCTGAACAAACCTTCTTCATTAAGCGTTCAAGGGGAGGCTCAGTGGAGTGTGATTTATCAAGAAGAGGAGTCCCTGGAGAAAATGCTTGCAGAGTCTCTTGGGTGGCGCCACTCAGTTGCACATGAGCAGCAGGTGAGAAGTCTGCCATCAGTGGGGACACGGCCATACCCAGGGTAGTGATGGGTCCTGCATTGTTTGACACGGCTGCTGCCATTGCTGGCTGAAGAGCTTGGAGTGACCCCCCAGCTGTTGCCGCAGCATTGTTCACCAGAACCTTGGTATCAGAGTCATCATGTGCAGGTGGAGTTGCAGGAAGAGTAGAAGAGGGGGAAGGAGTTTGAAATGGAGGTGTCACTGCCTGCATGAGAGAAAGCTTCTGTAAATGTTAAGAATGTGTGTGACATACAGACAGCACCATGTTGACACCATGATGACAATTTTGGGATGAATATGGAAACAAGTAATCACATCTACTACACATTGACAGATTGTGTAGTGTGTGATTATGGATTGGCACACCCACCTTAGTCACAACTGGCAATGCTGCAAAGCTTTGGTCTGGCTGAGGAGACAGCTGCTGTTGAGGGGATGGAGCTTGCATAATCTGGGGTGAAGATACCAACTGTGGTGATCCCACTTTCAGTACCTGCTGTTGCTGCTGCTGCTGTTGTTGGAGCTGCTGCTGAATGTGTCGCTGTTTAATCTGCTGTTGCATCAACACCTGCAGCAGCACCCGCACACCCCCCCACATTTGAGTCCAGTAAAATGACTTTTGGGACCTGCCACTGTCTAACAAAGAAGCAAAGAAGATGACGAGTCCAACAACATCCTTCCAACAAAAGAATCAGAAACTTCAACCACAAAGAAAGAGGAATAGTTCACAAGAAGAAAAGGACACACAAAAAAAGAAACAAACAACCTTTTACCTGCTTGACAGCCTGCTGTTTAACCTTGATGGCATCAACCTTCATGTCTGTGTTGAAATCTACAGTCTGTGGTTGCTGTTGCTGCTGCTGTTCCACCACCCACATCAAACTCAGATTTCATGTGCAAACTTGTCATCAAAACCCTAAACCCTAAATCCTAAATCCTAAAACTTCATCTTGCAGGACTACAAAATTGCAGAGGGATTTTGGGGTCTTGTGCACAACTGGTCCATGACACAAAACAAACACAATCTTACAGGCAGACCTGAACAAAGGCAAACAACAAACCTGTTGTGCATGAAATGCTTGAAGTTGTGCAGCCTGGTTCTTCTGCTGCTGAATCTGCTGCTGCTGGAACAGTTGTTGCTGCTGCTGCAATTGCCGCTGCTGTAATTGCTGTTTCCACAGAACGCACCCCGACAACATTGAATCACAACCCAATGAATGGATTTCTTCCCCTAGTGCCACTGCTTCCCTATGTCATTCCCAACAATCCCCAATTGCTGATAAAAAACCAAACTTGGAAATGTGAAATAAGCCTTTACTTGTTTTACAAGCTCCTGGTTTTGTATGAGGCGCTGTTGCTGTGCCTGCTGTGTCTGCAACAGCTGCTGTTGCTGTTCCTGCTGCTGTTGTTTCAATGCATGCTGTTGATGAACGGACATACTTTGGCTCTGAGAATTATTGCTGCCACCACCACCACCACCTTGGTGCAATCCAGTTGCTGTCCCACTTTTCTGTAATGGGTTGTTGTTACTGTTGTTTAGCTGAAAACCAGTGTTGACCCCATTCAGTACATTGCCTGCTCCAGCAGGTTGCAAAGTACTAACCACATTTGGCTGCACTACCATCCCAGTTTGCTGCCAAAAAGATTGAGAGAATGTTCAAGTGATGCACAACCAAAATTCCAAGCACAGCAGAAGAAGCAATGTTCACCTGTATATGTATATATCTACTCATGCGCCAGTGAATCTTACAGGCATTTTGAAGTACGCATCATCATGAATGAACAAGAGAGACTTACACCATTCTGCTGCAATGCACTCAAGCTGCTTTGCCCTAAGGAACGGGTACTGTTAGATGGTATCGGGGAGCCAGAAATGGCCTGTGATGTAGGAACACCAGTTGTGGCTTGCAAGGGGGTCATTCCAAGACCCTGTTGTTGCTGCTGCAAGCCCACATTCTGTTGTAAAGATGCAAGAGAGTTGTTGCTGCTGGTAGGTTGAAGCATGTTTCCTGGGGTCTGTGACACACTGAGCTGCTGCTGTAGCTGCTGCAGCTGTTGCTGAGCTTGCTTCTCTTGCTGCATTTGGGAGAGAATTTGCTGCTGCTGCTGCTGTGTGAACTGGCCTCCTCCTTGGTTACTGACAGCAATTTGTTGCAATGGTGGCTGACCATTTTGCATCTGCAAAGACCATGAGTTTAGCAGCAGACTTGTTGATGAGAATCAGAGCCAGGGGGGTTTCTACTAACCACAATAGAATGTTTCTATTCACAAAGGCATTTGATTTCTTCCCACAGACACAGACCATTTGTGGTTGTTGCTGTTGCTGTTGCTGTTGTTGTTGTTGTTGTGGCTGCAGTTGTGGCAAACTTTTTGGTAAGGTGCTCAGATCTGACTGTTGGCCAACGACTGTTTGTTGTTGTTGTTGTGACTGTCCCGAGTTTGCAGGTGCTCCTGGCTGCGACTGGGCAGAGCTGGCAGGTCCGCCTGATAATGATGGTTGTGCTGGTTGACGTCTCTTCTTGAATGTCTCCATGATGCTTACAATTTGCTTCTCAAATGCTTCCACTTTGTCAAGGTTGAACTCTTTGGGCACCTTCTCTTTTGGTACCCGCAGGTAAGGAATCATACGGTGCAGAACATCCTTGTAGTGCTTCAGCTTTTGCAGCTGCTCAGCAGGCATTGGCTGGCAATGGTAGTAACAAAAAAGCTTCAGTATTCAAATGACAACCCACATGACAACGGACATAAGAAAACAACAACCAAAAAAAGAAAGACATATGTCTAGGAAGGACATCATCGCAGAGCAAACTCCTCAACAACACATGTTTCAAGGTAAAAGAATATGTGCAATTGTAACCCTAAAGTCCCCTGTTTGAACCAATTACAGTAGTGGGTGTGCACCTGACTGCTGCGGGTGGAAAGCATGGTGAAGAGGTCATTCATGTCCAGGAGGTACTTGTCCTTCAAGACTTGCAGCTGCCAAAATGAAGCACAGAAGAAGCAGAACACTGAATTTAGGAATCATTACCCCTTATACAGCAATGAGCCTTCAGCTGTCACCACTGCTGATGCAATGCTTTTCATTTTTTTCTATGGTGCACTGACTAACAACATACTGGGTAGGGAGAGCATTGATAAGAGCAGAGCTGAAAGTGGGCAACCAATTGCTACAAGAATTCTTGCATCCATCCATCAACCTCTGTAAAAAACCCACCTTTGTCCAGACAACTTCATGCTGGTCTCCATGGCTTGATGGCGCTGAATGTGCTGAGGAATCAACAGATGCTTCCGTTTTGCAGAAACAGCCCAATCAGTGGTTGTGCCAAAATTGTGCAACATCATGCCTAGGGACAAGAAGAAGAAGAAGAATAACTACAATCCAGAGTGTGTGCAATCATTGGGTATTTGCAACTTGCAAGGGATCAGCAGAATGGAAATGCAAAGGTGCAGAGAAAAATACCAGATGATGGCTCAGGAAGAACACGTTGCTGTTGAGCTTGAAGAATCTGAGGCTTCTGATCAAACATGCTTTGTGGCTGTTGCTGTAGCAAGCCTCCTGTCACACAACAATGATACATCCAAATCAATCATTGCAAAACAATGAATGTCCAAAACAAAGTGCTTCACTTTGCAGAGCCTTTGACTCATTGCAAAATCAAGGAATGAAAATGATAGGACAACAGCACAACACCCACCTGGCTGTGGGACTCGCTGCTGCTGCTGCTGTGGTTGCTGGCTCACCACTGGCAGCAAGTGTTGCTGCTGGGTCTGTTGAGCTGGCTGAGCAGGTGCCTGTGACTGCTGTGACTGGCTGGGCGTGGCAGATGTCTGCTGCTGCTGCTGCTGCTGTTGAGCTTGTTGCAGTTGCTGAAGACAGATACCATATCAAGCCCCCCAAGAAAGCAATATTTTCTTTAAGACAATTGCAGAGAAAACTCCACACTCAAGCTTCCAAGGTAACCAACCATTGAAGGTAAACAGATTGCACAGACAGTTTCCCAAACAACGGAGTACATGTGTGTGCAGGTGTGGACAACCCACCAGCTGCTGAGCTTGCTGCTGCTGTTGTTTTGCCTGTTGCAAGATTTGTTGTTGTAACAGCTGCTGCTGCTGCAATGCAGAGTTGTTCTGAGTCAGAAGCTGGTTATTGCCAGATGGTTGCTGCTGCTGCTGCTGCTGCAGAGTCGGGACCTGTAAACCAAAAACACTCTTACTTTATATCCAATAACAAACAAACCCACTCAAAGATTTGCATTTCCTCTCCACCAAGATGCACAGAAAGAAGCAATCACAAGACCCTAGTAACCAACCCAGCAGCCATTGACACATTTTATCCAGACATAAACCTGCTGCTGCTGCTGCTGCTGTTGCTGTTGTGGTTGCTGTTGCTGTTGAAAAGATTGTTGTTGATGCTGGAGAAGGGTCTGTTGATGTAACTTCTGCTTCATGAGAGCTTGGTGTTGCTGTACTCTCTGTTGCTGTTGATACAACATCTGCTGCTGCTGCTGCTGATTCTGCTGCTGCTGCTGCTTGTATCACCACCCATTGCGCCAATCCGAAAGCATAGGTCAGGCAAATTGTCTGATGACACATGGTGGCTCAAGCAGTCATGCTAAACCTTGTCCCACCCTGACACACAAGCTCAGCCCCATGTACCAAATGCTAAAGCAGAATGTCACATGCAAACATGAGTGTAAGAGACCTGCTGCTGCTGCTGCTGTTGCTGTTGCTGTTGCTGGACTGCTTGTTGTTGTTCCTGCTGCTGTTGAGCAGCAGCTTGCTGCTGTTGTTGTTGTTGTTGTTGCTGCTGCTGTTGTTGCATCTGCTGGATGCGGCTATTCATAATGGTTGAGTTCATGACCTGGCCTTGCATGTTGGGGATGAGGTTCTGTGGTATGGCAGCTAGTGTCGAAAGATTAGAACCTAGACTGTTTGCAGAGCTTTGAATAGTGCCTGTCAGAGCTGTGTTTGCCTGATGAGACTGTGCGGCCAGTAGTTGCTGTTGTTGGCGTTGCTGTAGCTGTTGCTGCTGCTGTTGCTGTTGCTGCTGCTGTTGCTGTTGCTGTTGCTGCTGAGATTGATTCGGCTGCTGCTGAACCCCATTGCTTAGGGCCTGTTGTTGTGCAGGATTCCGCACCAAAAGTGATGCTGAAAATGGAATTCAAAAATGGATCATCAAACTGACTGATGCAAAAGGCAGACATGCTTCAGAGAGAAATCCTGGAGGAGCTCCAACCTTGAGAAAGAGGAGCTTCAAGAGAAGTTTAGCAAAAATGGGTCACAAAACAGGAGGCAGAAGACGGACAACAACAATCCAGTTGGTTGCAGGAGGCAGCCAGCAAGTGTATCATCAATCACTGTTTTGTTTTCTACTGACCTGCTGGATCTGGCTTGATTGCAACCTGGCCAGGCACACCACCAGCACCTCTGGCTTGAAGTGCATTCCCATTTGCCTTGGTTTCGAGCGAAAGCATCTTCAATGAGATTTTGCGCAAGTAGTCTTGCTGTGAGATGACAAAGCAAGCATCACCCAGCAACAACACTCAGTCACGAGCTTGATTGGATCTCAAAACCATGCTTTTGCTTCTTCACATTCCAGTAACAAACAAAAACCCTCACATCAATCATCATCTCTACCAACACTATATTCCTGATCAACAACAAAGAGACTCGACTCAACAACAGAGATGCACCAAAAAAAAATTGCCTGATCAGTTGCAGCCTGGAAGATCTTGTCTTCAAACCGCCAAGCAATCTTGAGCAGCTCCTCCACACCATCCTGCCCCGCAACAGGCATATGACGCTGCAAGGTATCCATTCTGCAAAACGGGAAGAAAAAAAATGAAACCTTACACCAATTGATGCTCTTTCTGACATTGGAAAAAGGGTTTCTCAAGACCAAAACAGACATGGGTCTGAGAGGAGCAGCAGCATTTTGCAGCTGCTTGCAATATTCATAAATCCAAATCCCTCATGCTTGCTGCTTGCTTACGAAAGCAGCATCAGCAGCAGCAACAGCTCAGCAGCACTCCTTGATCAACCTACTGTCACCTGCCACCCACCACTTGTGGGATACACTTTTTTCTGTGAAAGAAAACATGGTGGAGTACTTCTGTGCATTGAATCACATCTGCTGCTGCTGTGAAATTCAGACAATCTCTCTATCGTCTTCTGTTGCAAAATCCAGAAAATTCACTCTCCGTGACAAAGAAGAAGAAAAAGAAGAGCAATCTCATTTGTGCAATTGCAGCCCTGTGTGTGTTGCTTGTTGCTACAATGGCCTCACACTTTTTGGATTTGCTTCTCTCGTGGATTAGGGTACCACAAAAAGAAGGAAGGAAGGATACAGAGAAGAGCTATAGGAAGGAAGTCTGCAAGCAACAGCAGGTCAGTGCTTCTATTTCTGAGATTGGGTATGTGAAGAAGAAGGAGAAGAAAGAAACTCACATCCGCTTCACAATCTTCTGCCTGGAGTCCTGTGCCAACGATGATCGCCATGTTGAAGTCGTCGTCGTCTCCATGCTTCTGCTGCCAGCCAAGAGGAAGTGGAGGATGAAGCGGAACCCAATTCGCCCCTTTCTGCAAAAAAACAGCTTCTCTTCTTAGCCCCGAAAACATCAAATCTCTAGACTGGATCTTCGATTGCAGGAGGGAGGGAGCTGCTGGAGAAGAAGAAAGCTCATGAAGAGAGAACAAAAGACAGATTTGAGACCTTCAAGATCACTCCCTGCTCCTCTTCTCACCAACACATCAGCAGCAGCCGCAGCAGTAGCACATCTCTCTTTCTCTCTCTCGCTCTCGATTCCGTTTTTCCGGAGATTCAAGACAACCACAATCAAAGACCTTTCATAGCTCAAAACTCACAACCCACAAAACCTTCGAGACCGAAGCTTTGGAATGTATCCACCAAGCTTGCTTGCTTTGCAACCGATCATCCAGAACAAAAAGCCTCTGCTTTTGGGCTACTCTACTAATACTAGGTTTGCAACAAGCCGTCCCTCCCCTCCTCCTCCTCCTCCTCCTCAAAAGATGATGATTGCTTGCAAACAACAAGTCCTGCAGCAACAAATCATTGCAGTGCAAGAGCTGCTTCTTCTTCAAGAGGACCTACTGCTGCTGCTGCTTCTTGTTGTTCTTGTCCTTGTTCTGCTGCTCGAGGAGGCAAAGGTGGAAGCTTGTTTTGGGGCGGTTTTGTTTTGTGTGTCTTCTATTTGCTCATCCTTGTTGTTGGACTTGTTGGACTTTGAGTCTTACTAGAAGAAGACTTTGGCAAATGTGCAAGGAGGACCAAGACGACCAAAAACAAGGGACAAAACACACACCACGAAGATCTCTCTCTCTGTGTGATCTCTTTCTGTCTCTCTGTGTTACTGTAGCTTCTGATTGACTGCAGACCAGGAGCAGGAGTAGTAGTGAGGTGGGGACAGCAGCAGCAGCAGCAGCAGGAAGGTGGGGGGTTGTCAACAACAACTTTTGTTCACATTTCTTCTTCTTCTTCTTCTTCTTCCTCCTTCCCCTTGATGTTGATGTGGGAAGAATTGGCGATGATTTTGTGAGAAGAAAGGATTTAGCGTGTTAGGTAAACGACAGTCCAGCTTCCATGCTTGAATGGTGGGGACCAGTTCTTGTGTCTCTGCGTTGATAGGTACGTGATTCTCTCTTCTTCTTCTTCTTCTTCTGCTGCTGCTGGTGTCGTCTCTCCATTGTGGGCTCCAGACGACAATTGTGGGCAGGAATTGGACATGAGCATGGAATTTGTGTTGAGCATTGATTGGGTTGAGGCAAAACAAAACGCAGAGCTTATGCGTCAAGCAGCATTTTTTTCTCCCTTTTGTCAGTGATCACAACACAGCTGTTGTCGTGATTCCTTCATGTACGGAACAGCAAATCCGCCGCAAGCAACAAACAAACAACCCAGCTTTCTCCTTCTTCTAGATTATTTCTTCTTCTTCTTCCATTTTCTTATTGGGATATGCACTTGCCTCTTTCCCCAAAATTGTTCATGCTGTAACCGACTCAGTCTTCCCTTTGTGAGTGTGTTTTTGTGGGTCCCTGCCCTTGCAGGAAGGAAGAGCTTGTCAATTTCCCGCAGACCCCACCACTAGTATTGCATATAAATTTCTTTTTGGTTCCTTAGCTTAGTTCTTTTAGAAGCAATCTCGCATGGTCGGTCACAAAAAGTTTCCTAGCAAAGGAGATGATGATGACCAAGGAGCAAAAGCTTCATAGCAAAAGGAGATGGCACAGGAGCCGGTGCCCTCTCAACCTGAGGAGGTAAAACCAGAAATTGCAAAAGCTTTCTAGCAAACAAGGAGATGGCAAATGAACTCTTGCTCTCTCAACCTGAGGAGAAAAAACCAGAAATTGCAAAAGCTTCCTAGCAAACAAGGAGATGGCAAAGAAGCTCTTGCTCTCTCAACCTGAGGAGAGAAACCACAAATTGCAAAAGCTTCCTAGTAACAAGGAGAACAAAGGAGCTCTTGCTCTCTCAACCTGAGGAGAAAAAACCACAAATTGCAAAAGCTTCCTAGTAACAAGGAGAACAAAGGAGCTCTTGCTCTCTCAACCTGAGGAGAAAAAACCACAAATTGCAAAAGCTTCCTTGCAAAAAGGAGATGGCAAAGGGGGGCTGGTGCTCTCAAACAAACCACATAAGAACAAACCACATACTGTTGCTGCTGCTGCTGCACAGCTCGTGGAGAAGTAGGACCCACAAACAGCACATAATACAGCAAATGAAGAAATCTAACTGCAAAGTATTTCACAAGAACTCTTAAGGGTGTGCAGTGTGAGGTGCACATTTGATTTGATACCAGCAATTCAAAGAAACTTCCGTCATCAAGGAAAGAAAGAGGCAGTACATGCACTAGAGGGAGCAAAACACACAAATGTTCAATCAGACTTCATGACAGAAACAAACAACCAAACAAAGCCTGTGAACCACTCAGTGAGCATTTCAATTTGGTGAGCATGATGACAATTGCATTTGCTGAAAGCTTATGTTGAAACAGAGAAAGCTGACCCCTCACAAGCTTTGTTGTAGCTTGAATGAGAAGATCGCAGGCACTTACTTCACAGTTGCATCACTGACATTGCAGAGGAGACCAGTACTAGGCCAGTATTCAGATGCAGCAATCACCATCCATGTCAACAGATATCAATTGCAACAATCCACTGCATGCAAGCCCAACTCACCATCTTTGAAAGAGATCCATCTTTCAAAGCAAATTTCTCCTGCCATCATCTTTCAGACTCTTTGTCTACCAGCACAGCAGGGTCCCAAATTTCTTAGCTCCATCACCATTGGGCACTGACATACACTTCTCAGGTTTCCATCTTGGTGAGCTCCATCACCATTTGCACTGACACACACTTCTCTATTCAACATTGTATTCCACTGACATTTTTAGTGCCAGTACATGGGTATCATGTGTGCTTGTCCAATCTTATTCAAAATGAAACCATACAGCTTGAAAGCATGAAAATGCGGGAACCAAAGATCCTGAATTCTGGAATGTTCAAATCCTGTCACTATGTCACTGTAATATTCTCCCTTTCACCGTGAGGACCATTTCTTTCATGATTGTCAAAGCTCCTCTTGTGAATATGACCTATTGAGGAGATTTGAAAACCCCAGGCAGAAATTTGGAACCTAGGGGCTGGAGATTGTGAAACTCAAATGAAAAATACTCACAGGAACATCAATGTCACCTATTATTGTGCTGCCAATTTCTCCTTCATTGCAGTGTCAAATTGAGTTTATTCTGAAGATAACCAAAAACCTGCACAAAAATACCTACCCCTAGACAGAGAGCTTGCTGTGCAGATCTCAACAAGATAAGTCAGGTGGCACAAATGACGGGCTGACAATCAAAGGCTCCACAATGAAGCCTTTCTTCTCACAAGCCTCTTTTAAGTGCCTCACTTGTTGCAAACCTTCTGGACAGAAAGCCACCACTGCTCCTCCGCTTCCTGTGAATTTGCATGATGCTCCCACACTACGGGCAGTCTCCACCATATCAATGTTCATTTTTCCAAGAGTGGCATCACCAAACATGCACCTGTTTACAGGCAATGACAGCATTTTTAAAGCAGTGAGAAAGTTGAGTAAATGCAGAGAGTAGGTTAAGGCATCAGATGCAAAAACAATTTATGTACATTGTGCAGTGTAGTTTACTGTGGAAGAAATCACTGCCTGACCAACCAGCAGATCCCTTGACAGCACTAGAATGCAGACACCAGGTCAGGAGGAACACTTTTCAGTTCTGAACCTCTTCTTCTTTGCTCTGTCTTGATTATGGAACATACATGGACAAGCCAGCACAGAAACAAACCTTCGCAAATCAAAGTTGTGGTTCATGAGCTCAGCAAATGTGTTGAAGTCCTGCTTTAACAATGCAGCACGCCCCCTCACAGCAAGTTCAGCAATCTCAGTCATACCACTTCTCACCAATTCATCACCCTCCAGCCACCTCCTCCTCACTGTGCTGTGAACCTGCATTAAGTCATAATATGGGCATACACTAATTCTCAAAATCCAGTACTTGTTCTGAAGGCAAAATCGCATAAGCTTACAGAACCTCTGGTTCTATGCTGACAAAAAAACCAGATTCTTCCAAGTTTTGAATGGGATTCGTACTAGTGTACAAACAGCTAGTCACTCTAGCATCCTCAGTATTGATGTGTATTATAAGATTGGTATGGAGGACAGGCCTTGCCAGAGTCACTGGGGTTCCTTGCATAAATCAAATAAAGTGTTGGAAGTAGTCCAGGATCCATGGGTGTATAAATGCCATTTCCTGTGCTCTCCAAAGCATCCCTGTCAAAATCCTGCTGACAGCAACAGATCAGTCAAATGCTCTGGCTGGATGCAACCTTCTCCTCAAGAGCTTTGGTTATAAATCTTCTGACTAGACCAAAAGATAGAGAGGCCAAAGGAAGATATCCGTAAGCCTGTAATAATGCAGGAGGAATGGGTAAAAGGACCAGACAAACCATGTAGACAAGACCTCCGTAGACCTGTGCCACACGGTCTTGCAAACCAGCAGTTATACCAAGTTCCTCTTCAGCAGTCAAGATCACTCTTGGCCTGTCCTCCACCTTCATGGAATCTCCCACATCAAAATGCTCCAGCAAACAGCTAAGTGCCGCACACACAATGGCACTTGATCCTGAAAGTCCAGCCTACAACATTGGCATCATCCACACTTGAAAATAATTTCAACTGCATTGCATACATGCATGTGTAGTAGTAGTAGTAGTAGGGTTTCACAGTCTTGTCCACCAAGTACCAACTTTCTCCTCCTACTCTTTCAAAAATGTGTACACTGATGGATGTTGTGTCACCATCATTTCAGAATTCAGTTCTCAGTGAAAGAATTGTAAAACACAAACCTGTCTGGGAATGTTCGTGTCATAAGATAGTGTGAAGTTGTTGTGATGCAGTGCGATCTTATGAGCTGCACAATAGGCATGGAAAACTTTGCATGTGGCCATGAGCAATCGGACACCTCCATAATATCCTTCGCTCTCCACTCGTTCTGCCTGCATTCACAATCACTCACTCTCTCTCTGTTTTAACAAATTTTGTCCACAAACACAAAACCCTAAAAAAGCCCTAGAAACTTGTGACCATTGTGCTGCATTTTGGAAGTATGAGCAATATGCTTGCTACTAAGGGATGATGATCTTGCTTGGTAAATGTGCAAACTCATTCAAAGACATTTGTCAATACCAGATCAAAATCAATCTCCAAAGCAACATATACACTTCTTATATAAGATCCATCGGAGCAGCAGAAGAATCAAAGCACAGCGTCACAGCAACAACCAGACACGTACCAAAAAGTGACGAGAATGTTAGCAATACCTAATCGAGTTCTTCTAACTCGACACTTCCAACAGCAGGCGGCAGCAAAATCACTATTACTGTTGCGGGGAGATAAAAAGATTCTCACCAACTGCTGCAGCGACGCAAACTTCGACGGATCGTGGACAGGATGCGGCAGGATGACGAGAGACTCGGATGGTTCCAATGTCACAGTGGCCGCGAAATTGCGCACAGAAAACGCCAGCGTCTTACCAAAGTAGCCATCACTCGGGTTCCCCAATAATCCGACCCGTGCGTATGCCGTATGCTGGATCGTCATCCTCACGATCTTTCGCGACTCACTCCGCCATCGCCTGCCTCTTCTGTCAGTCCAACATCACCGCACACCTCTTCTTTGAAGCAGACAACACAAACGAAGATCGTCAAACAAAGCCTAACCCGTATCTGAGTTCATCAAACTCTAGAGCCCTAATTCGAGATCGATCGTCAAGCCCTAACCCTAATTTGAGATCATCAAACCCTAATCTGACTGGATGAATTTGTGGATGGATGGAAACAACACTATGTCCATATCATCTATGTTTTTTTTTTTTTTTTATTACATTGTAAAGCCAAAGGGGGCCAACTTTCCTTTTTTTTTTTTTTTTTTTTTTTTTTTTTTTTT
>Ga0116227_10010689_pt1 | contig 15850 bp, 12 predicted proteins | sample S1TSphgellanicum_FD_89693 | JGI IMG/M metagenome (GOLD analysis project Ga0116227, IMG submission 89693) | Host-associated microbial communities from peat moss isolated from Minnesota, USA - S1T2_Fb - Sphagnum magellanicum MG | ecosystem: Host-associated > Plants > Peat moss > Unclassified... | reverse complement strand
TTCCCTTTTTCCCCTTTTTTCACTTTCTTTCCCCTTTCCCCCCCCCCCCCCCCCCCCCCCGGCCCGCATTTTCCATTATTCCAAAGGTCAAAGTGGACGGCACCGGGCGTTGGTAGAGTAAAAATATACGATATGTATACTTTACGTATACGTACGAGTATTCTACTTATATCTCATACCCTACCATACATACGTATATGAGGGATTTTCATATGTATATTTCATCCGAGTTTTTCATCCTACATACGTATGGAATACACACATAGTACCCTAGTGCACTTTGTGTTGTGATAGGAGTTTTTTGTTTTGTGTATTTATACGATGTTTACAATACTTACCATAGCTAGTTTTTTAAAAAACTAGCTTTTTTTTTGGAAGAATAAGGTGAAGCAATTGCACGTCCTGAGGTTATTAGGGTACTTTTTATACGTATCCGTAGGTTTTTGATGGATGTACGTTTTCTTTGACCACCATAACGTATGTCCAAAAGAAATATGGCACACCTTTTGAATGATTTGTTTGGGTGGTGGTAGGTGCTATGATGCTACAATAATAAGTTTGCAATTGTTGACAAGTTCCCTAAGTAGTTGGTGAGCCTTTTTTATATAATATTTTTTTATTTATATTTACTATTTATTATTATTTTTTATTTTATTTTTTTGAAAAAAGTGTTTTGTGGTCCAACTTGTCTTGTCTTGTGCCTGATTTTTTTTTGGTAAGGTTTTTTTTTTTTTTAATTTTAAAGGAAAAAATGAGAAACTTTACTTGAAATCAATTAAGACCAAGAAAACACAAATAGTCACCCAACACCGAAGGAAGAAGGGGTACTAACTTAACTAAGTTGAATTTCCGGGAAATGTCTACCGAAGTTGCTTGGAGCTTCTCGTGAATGTTTTTCTAATAGAATATAAATAGAAGAACATGAAGGAAGTTTCTCGAAGTCTTTGGAGACTCTAATTATTAAATTATTGCCTTCAATTGGACCCACATCCCCGAAAGACTTGGGTCAATTTCCTTAGGGTCACTTTAGATAAGGGTCCAAGGACCAAAAGCATAGGGACCAATTTGAATTGAATTAAACCTTGAATTGGACCCTTCTTCACATTTATTTATTTTTAAAGTTTTAAAGTACAATGAGTGTGTCTAAAAGGCTTGGGGTCTAATTCGAGGGCCCAATATCCAATTTTCAAGTTTTTTTTTTTTTCTCGGAACAATGAGTTGTGATATTTTAATATCCACCCAATTTTTTTCTAGTTTTTTCATTTTCTTTCATTTTTTTTTCATTTTCATTTTTCAATACAATCGTTTTTTTCTTGGGTGATTTTCTATTTGAAATGGAAACCTATTTAAAGATGTTTTGTAAATCCAAATTCCCTTCTGTATGTGAAAATTGACATTTTAACCCTTCACTTTCTACCCCACCTTCTGTTTCACCTCCATTTTGTGCATTTGGAAGGGCTGAAAATGCATTCCTTTTACCAACCAGCTTATGAAGATCCACAAAACCAACCATGTCAATTTTAGAATTGATCAAAAATAAGGATTTTAGTGTGCGTCAACCATGGAATGAGAAAAACCAAAAAAAATGAACAACCTTGGACCCTAACTTACACTTTGGTTCTTTAAATCATGAATTCTTTTTTAAGTTCTTTTTTATTGATCCAAACCAATTGGTTTTCCTTCTAAAATGATGCCATGTAAACTCAATCATAATTTGATTTGTTTTGGTCCTACACCTTCATCTAAAGACCTCCAAAATTAACATTTTTTAAAAATATAAGTTGAATGGTGAATGTGCCAATGCAAACCATGGTTCACCTTGACCATTTTCCACAAGTATTGGGGAAGTGTGTAGGTATTGTGTACAAGTTTTGGTGAGGTATATTTATGAGACCTTTTATGTAAACTATTGGTAAAAACATCTTTGTTGTAGATCCATAAATCGATTTTGCAAATTCAAAAGTTGTTATGGAATTTGCAAGTTGTAGCCAAACAAATGTCGTTGTTGCCCCACTTCAACAACATAAAGGTCATTAAATGATATTGTTGAAAAGCTAAAAACATTTTAGCTTGTTGGAAAGTTCATTGACAATAACATGAGTTGCAAGTTCAAAAGTCTTCTACATTCCCAAGCCATTAAATGAAATTGAAAGTTTTTCATATATTCCAGTTGCAACAACTAATTATTTAAACCAAACGATGAATGAAAATGTGGTTGATTCCATAATTAATCTTGCTTCATTTTTGTTAGGTTGGAATGGAGTTTCTAAGGGGAGTGTATTGGTGCATAAACATCTATTTGGCAAGGTGATGACTATAATGATGTTGGGAAGTTGAGTTGGCTTGTGATTTTAAAGCAACATGTCAATAAACGCTTCCTTTTAAATCTAACAACAAAGTCAAACTAAGATAGACGCTTTTGTTTGAATGTGTTTCTAGGAAGCATAAAAAGTTTAAATGCCCATATTGAAATAATAGTCAAATTTATATCTTCACCAAATAATGTGGTAGACTTATGAAGGAGAAAGAAAACTTTTGAACTTTACTTTGGTGGAAACAAGGTTGAAGTTCATTGAGTGCCTCTACAATGTTTTTATCACCTTGTAGAATAAAAGTTGGAATTGTAGCCACAAGCACAAACACAAGAAATAAACAAAAAACAAAAGTTTTTTCCTTTTGCACCATACCAAACATTTTGGTGACAATAATACTTTGTGCATTGTTGCCAATTTGTGGGGCTCAACTAATAAGGTTAGCATTTTCTTTGTGATGTAACTATTGCAATGGAATGTAGCATTCACAATTTCATCCTTGACAACACCAAGTTGCTAAAGGTGTGTTCAATGTATTGTCATGAAGATGTTATAAATGGGTGTAATATCAGAAAATTAGTCATAGATTGGTATAACCTTGCAATACTCTTATGATATTTTCATTACTTACCCACTTGGGTTTTATGCTACTTGAATGCACTATTAGAATGATGATCAACTAATCAATTGATGAAAAAAATGAATTGATTTCAATGTGGAAATTAAGTTCTGTTTTGAATGAAATTGCAGGTAAATTGAATTGAATTCAAATTCCTAAATTGATTTCAAATACATTGAATGGAATTTGGGTTCAATTGAATTCCAATTGCAAATTTAAATTCAATCTGAATTCAATTCAAATTTAACTAAATTCAATTCAACAATTGAATGAAAATTCAATTCAATTCAATTCAAGAGAAATGTGAAGCAAATTGGTGGAAAAGATATTGAAAATCTATTCTTGAATATGTTGTTGCAAAAAAAAACTTATAAAAATACAAAACTAAGAAATTATTTTTTCCATGTATTTGTATTAAAAAATGGGTTGAACATATTCCAATTTGGAACTATCCAAGTGATGACTATGACATGGAACCTAAAGTTGTCTTATTAAACCAATTCTAATGAATCAATTGTCAATGGAATATGGTTGTCCAACAATACCCCTATTGATAATTCACACCCTTGGTACAAGGTTTTGAATATTTAGGTTGAGATTAACGTTGGGCAAACATTATTTGACTATTTAAAAATTTACAATTTTGGGTATTTGAAATACTCAAAATTAAAAAAGAAAGGCTTTTAGGATTTTTTAAAATATGGTTTTGGTTTTTTTTTTAATTCAAAATTTTGGTTTCTCTCTAATATATTTATCTCTTAACCAAAAAATAATTAAATATAACTATAGACTTTTAGTCTAAAAAAATTTACCATCTCTTTAATTGAAGATAATTTTTTACCAATTTTAAAGTGTTTTGAGCATGCAAACAATTACATTACAAAAATTTGTCCAAAATTTTCATCATCAAATGTGTTAACTCAATAAAATATTTGCAAAATGCATCAACATAACAAAAGTCCCATCTTGACTTCTTTCTTGTTTTTCCAACTTCAATCACAAACAAGATATTTAGTTAAATACCTATAGAATACATCAACACAACAAAGCATTGCTCATTAGTTTGAGTGAATCTAAAACATAAGTTTGTTCTTAGTGTTTAGAAAACTCATTTGGATTTTGGGAAAAGCAAAAAGAAATCGATACAAAACACAAATGAAAGAATAAATATTTAAATCATTAATTCATGTGTAATAGAAAATACATCACCAATGTTTATATGTGGAAAAGGAAAAAGATCCCAAAAAGGTAGTGTATGTTGGGAATATGTCATTTTTTAACTTATCAATTATTGATCACTTTAAACCCTAGGGATTAATGTTTGGCAACACTACCCCTTAAAACACAAGGTTTAATTTCTACCTATAAACTTTCTAATTATGTAGCTTGGTATCGGTCTTCATGTTATTCTTTTTGTATGATTATAATCATTGTTATATGAAATTGACATTAAATCTTATTGAGATGAGTTGAATCCTCCATTAACCATATGAGAACAAATGGTATATAATACATAGCTTATTTTGTTTAAAATTTGTGAAATATCTGATCAACTTTCTACACTTTCAAATGTGTATATCTCATAAATGTCTTGATTGTGAAAGAGTTGGGCCATTTTTCAAACTATCATTATGTTAAAAAAATTGATTGTGAATTTGCATAAGTATGAGCATGTATTGATGTCTTAACTTATAAAAATATGTTTGAGTATCATAGTTCTTGGCAAGTTTGGCACATGTCTACCAATTAATTAGTTAATTTTGAAGATTCCATTTTGAAAATAAAATATTTACAAATATTTCAAAATATTTTTCATTTTTTTCACAATTTTTTTTTTTGAAGAAATTAGTTTATGAAAATGTCAATACTTCTAAAAATAATATAATTTATGTTAAAGCGGCCAAGGTACCACTATAAGTTTATTTTTGTATCTTGTTTTTTAACCCATGGTTTGTCATATAATGGAGATGTTTGAAATTAAGCATAATGACAAAATCTTGAAGGGTATAATTTTTTATCATACTCATCTTGAATTGTGTGAAACTATGTCATCATAACATGGGCAAAAACACTATAATTGTTGTCCTTATTGTTTGACTTGTCTTCCAATGTGTTTGAAAGAGGAATCTCCCTAAGTAATTTCATGCCAATATGGTGTTTGGCCCAACATTAACTTTTAATGAAAATATTTACTACCATGAAGGATATATTCAAGTTGAATGGAATTTAATTCAATGTCTTCATGTACATAATGGTATTGAATATCGATATGTTTATTTTAACTTATTCTAAGCATGAAACTTAAGATTTTTAGATAATGTGATAGCATTTTTATTATTAACATAATTATAGTGGGTTCCTTTTGAAGATGTCCAATATCATTGAATAAATGGTGAAAGTTTGAACCAAAAAAATTAGGCCAAATTTTGAACCGAAAAAATCCATCTAGTCTTGAATTGATGACAACATGCATGAGGGAACTTATTGTTTGATAATAAAGCATATTTTAATATTAGAACATTTTCATCAATATTTAAGCAAAAACCTTTCATTAAGGCAAGGCCAATATTGAAAGGGGTAGATTTGGTGTTAAAATATTGTATGTTGTATTTTTGAACCACTTGTTGAGAATATTTTAATTAAAATATTCTTTAAAAACCTTCTTATTAATTGGCCTTGCCTTGGTAGGCAAGGATATTGTGTTTAGATTTATTATAGAATATAGTAGCTTATGGGATATTTGCCCTTAGTTAATAGGTCCATTTTTATATGAGGATTTTTGAAAGATGATATTTTAGCTTGTGTTGTGTTGAAACTTGAGATTACTTAGAAAGTTATGATATCTTGAAAGATTTTGGTTTCTTGTGGAGGATTTTTTTTAAGTATATATTTTTTCATGGTGAAATATTTCAATTTCCATAATTCTTCTTTTGCCTTAAGATACTTTTTAATGTAAATGGCAAGGGCATAGTGTGACACACCCCTTGTTTCACAACACTTGGAGTCCAAATAACTGTAGTGTAATCCCCTTGATGTGACATTCCAAAAAAAATTCAACAATTTCTTCATCTCAAATATTAAATGAAATTTTGCTCATAGCATGAACAACCATCTCAAATACAACAAGGATTATGAAGTTGTCTTTCAAGTGCTTAATATAAACATTAACATTGACATCACTTCTTTTGAAACCTCAATGAATCAAAAAAAATGTTTAACCTTTGATACCACATCCTAGGTGAATTGTTTCAAGCCAAAGGGCTTTCAAGAGTTTGCCAAAAAATAAACTTTTTGTGGGGTTTTCCAATCTTTGAAAAATTTCAATGGAGCCATAAAACACATTAAATTGATGTAGTTTTAAAGAATGTTGAGTTGCCAATGCAAGTATAGCTCTTATTGAATTAAGCTCGACCATTAAAGAAAAAGTTCCCCTATGGTCAATCCCTTCAATTTGTGAATAACATTTGGCAACTAAATGAGCTTTGTTTTTATCAATTGATCCATCAAAATTGATCTTGATTTTAAAGATCCACCAACTTCCTATTGTTTGTTTAATAGGAAGTAATGATATATACTTCCAAGTTTTATTCTTTCTTAGTGATGGTAATTTGCCATAATGATGCATATTTTCTAATCAATGTATAGTGAAATGAAGTAGGTTCCAATGACATTGGCATTTGAGTAATCAATGTTTTGTGATGATAATTAGGATGTTCTAACAAATGTTATCCCAACATAAATTCAATTAATCTATTGGGTTTTATATTTACCCTTAGGATCTTTTTTAAGAATTTTGATTGAAGGTACCCATTTGTGGGTTTAATTACTTATTAGTGTAGCTTGTGTTGTTGGCCCAAGTGTGAACACATTGAGGGCTCAATCGATTTTTCCTTCGAAACCCAATTTTAACAATTTGTTTGAATTTTTAGCAACAAAATCAAACATCAATATCTTTCATGCCTTAGTTTTGAAATTTGTGAAATCAACTCTATTAAATCAAACTCACCAAAGGCTTTCCAAGAACACAAAGAATGCCCCCAAATCCTAGTATATTTTTCAATTTCAATTTTATTTAGTTTTCATTGAAAAAATGGTTCAATAATCAATAGCTTCCATGTTATAGCTCCAAACAATTTCAAACCAAGTCGATGCACCCCTATTCATCGAAAGCTTTCCAAAGATATTAAAAGTGTAACATGAAATGTTATGGTTTGGGAGATCTCAACATGATACACAAAACAAAACAAACTACCTTGTTTCATAAATAGATGTGTCAAAAGATGATTGAGAGATGTATTTGGATCAATATTCAAAGCATCCACGTATGATGGTGATGGAATCATGTCCAAGGTTTTGGTTGATATTCTCAAGTTGAAAGTTCAAAATATTTTGTTGGGATATTGGGCCTTGAATGTTGCTCCTTACATAATGAATTTTTGAAATTTGTCTGAAAAACTTGGGATCCAATAATAAATATGCATGTCAAACACTTCAAATTTTATTCAATTTAGAGGTAAACATCTTGGCCTTGTATTAATTTTATAAAAACATCTTTTGAAATAATTGTTCTTTTGTTAGATTTACTCATAAGTCTATAAGTATATACCTTTTTGTTTCATTATTATAACCAAGAAAAATATACTTAATTGTATGTGGGTTTAATTTGTTTTCGACCTTTAGGAATGAAAACAAAGGTCTAACAACCAAAAAACATGTAAATTTGAAAGTTTGGGTTTAATGTCCATTCCATAATTGATAAGGAGTTTTATTCAATAAAACAACATTTGTCAAATTTTGATTTTGTAAATATGTTGTCACATGTATACATTTTGCCCCAAAATACTTTTGATAATTAGTAGTCAGTCAATGAAGTTAAGATTGCTTCCAAATTAATGTTCAATTTCATCTTACTACCACCCCATTTTGTTGTGGGGTGTCAAAAATTATGAATTGCATTTGTATGTTAATTTCTTGGTAAAATTTTGTGAATTCATTTGACTTGTGCTTGCCTCCATTGTTCACTCTTAAGACCTTGATTTCATTATTAGTTTGATTTTCAACTAATTGTTCGGATTTTGCAAGGGTCTTAAACTTATGACAAAATATTAATGGCACCTTCTTTTCAAAAGGTTTCATAATGTTGTTTTCCTTTTAAACATATAATATAGACAATTGGTGCATTCATGCATGATTAATAAGCCCTAGGGTGCTTGTCCCATAAGTTTATCTTATACAAATGAATTGTTGTTGGTATGGTAATAACATTTCAATATGATTTTGTGATGTGGCATGAAGTTCATAAAACCCATTTTTTGGCATATAATTTGCAATTATAGTTGGTGATATTAGAATATGTCTTCTAGACTTGATTTCACCTCCAACTCCATCTAATTTTTTTACAAATAAAAGTTTTTTCATGAGACATGAACATTAAGTACATCTAGTATGGTCTTACCTTGACCATTGAATAAAATAATCTATACATCTCCTTGTCTTTCAATGCAATGTGAAGTATCATCACCCAAATAAAGAAGTGACCTTTTTACCAAGGTTTGTATGAATGAGTGTCAATATGCCATGTGGGGTCCTTCCCCTTGGTAATTAACATTATTGTAGCATACAATATGTTGTCTTCGACAACTAAATTTCCTTGTCTTGTACTAACCTTTTCATCAATAATTCATTTGTATGACACTCTCTAATAACATATTTTAGTTTCTCGTAATAAAAAAAATTTAATTATATGGTTTATTAAAGAATTCATTCATATTTCCTCAATCTTTTTGTAAGGTCATGTAAAACATTTTTTTTCTTTTGGAATGACATAAGTATCTTTCTTGCAAAAAGAACCTTTGAATTGTCATTACTAGAATGAAGATCCTTCATCAAGGTTTATTCTTGAAAAAAATCCATCATTAAAAAAATTGAGTCAATTTGTTTATCTTTTCAACATTGATAAAAAAAGTTTCTATGATACATTGTTATGCATCAATGATAAAATTATATCATTCTCATCAATCAAGCTTCCAATTGAAGCTAATTATTCTTGAAAATGTCAATCAAAATGGATGAATATGTTTGTTACACTATTTCTTTCATTTTTAAGCTTTGTAATTTATCTCTCAAGTGCATTCTAATGACAATATTTTTTGTCTCATAGAACCTACGTAAATCTTCCAACACTTCATCAAAAGTATGACATGATTGAATATGAAATACCAGTTTATTATAAAGGTGATTGGTGATGATAAATGTTGTCAATAAATCTATATTTTTCATTCAACAATGTTTACCTTCCTAACAAGGCAATGGTTGAAAACCCAATATGGCGAATGTTGCATGTTTCTTTTTTGAGCCATTCGCAATAGTCATAAATTTTTATATTCTTATGATAAATGATAATCAATGTTTCCATACATTGAAATATGAACCATCAAATTTGGGGATGTCTTTATTATTTCACTTTATGATGCAACACGATTGACAATTTTCTTAAATTCATAGAAATCTTTTCATTTTGTGTATCTTATCAAAATGCATAATATTTTTCTGAATTATTTTGAATGACCTACTTTGATACCATGATACAAAACACAAAGGAAAGAAAAAAGATATAAACCGAACTAATTTAGTTGTAATAGAAAATACATCACCATTAATGTTTATATGTAGGAAAGGAAAAAGATCCTTAAAAAAAAAAGTTTATTGCTCAAATATGTCTTTTCACTTTCATAGTAACAATTATTGGTCACTTTAAACCTTAGGGATTAATGTTTAGTAACAAGAACAATCATTCCACAACACACTAATAAATCATGTTATTTAAAATAACTCTTCCACATCCATGTGGAAAAATTGCCGATGTGAATAAATTTTTAGGAAGGACATATTAGATGAAGAAATTATTTTAGAATTAAAAATGTTTCCCAATGATTTAGAAAGAAAAAATCAACATTTAAAAAAAGTTTCAATTAGAAAATCTTGAAGAAGAAGAGTTGTACTTCTTGTTGTAATGATTTTTTTTTACTTGATTATTTGGCATGTGTGTTGTTCAAGATCCTTCAAGCTCCCAAATTCATGCACTTAATAATATTTTCAAGTTGTCCCTATCTTTTGCACATGTGCTTTTCGCTATCCTATTTGAAAGTTTTTCTAGAGGTGTTCACAAGTCACATTCTCTTTCACTAATAGATTTCTTCAATGCTTGAATGTTTTTTTTGACTTTTGATGATAGAGAAAAAGAGTTCCATTTCAAAACCTCACTAAATTCCTCACCTAGTGTTAATCTCAAGAAATAAATCACCAAAATAATAACCTTATAGGTGCAAATCCCCAATATTTTACATTGAAGATTTTGGTTACCTTTTTAAATTATTGAAATGTAGGAAATGGTTAATTTCTTCAAACACATTTATATTTGTATCACTTTTCTCTTTTTTTTGTTGCATTCTACAACCTTTGTTGTAATACAAAAATGAACACATAGGTGAGAACATAGTTAGGGGATTATTTGAACTATTACAATTTCAATTTTTATGGATTATAAATCAACTTAAAATTTAAAGTCATGTTCAACATTAACACTATCAAAATTTGAATTGTCCATGTTGCATCCATAAATGGAAAATGTGCATTCAAAAAGTATGTGATTGTAATGTCAAAAGGAAAAAAAAATACAGACCACCATCAAATGAGGAATTCAAAAATAAAATGTATTGAAACTTTTCCAATACAAGAAATTTTGATTTAAATTTTTTGAAAATGTCATATTTTTTGTCATTATTGCATTTATAGTTCATTTCATATTCAAATATTCAAACTTTCACATCAATTTTTAAACCAATCACATGTGTAAGGATATTTAAAAGGTGGTCTACCACTACTTTTGATCAAAAGCATAAGAAATAATTATTATATTTGTAAGAATTTTAGCTAATGTAAGATGTAAAGTTTCAAAATGTCAAAAGTGAATCACCTAATTACACTTTTACTCATCTAAACTTTGTTTAATTTTGGCTTAAATTTCTACCCAAAAATTTATCACCATCAAATCACATAAAAAAAACCCAATCACATATTGTTAACAATTATATGCCTTTAAAGACCCTAGGTTTTTTATAACTTTCCATACAATAAAGGTATCTACAAAAGCAAGAGGACTCAAGATGAAAAAAAAAAAAAAAAACAATTTTCTTAATAAGAAGGTGATCTTAAGGTGAATTCAACACCTAAAAACAAAAACAAAAATAAACATTGGTAATAAACACAACTTGAAATTCCTTTTCTCCGTTAGGTTGGTGAAAAAATGAGTTTGTACTTGAGTTTAGATTTTGCTTTAATTTTTGTTATCATTGCTATGAATGTTATGCAATAAATACTCTTTCATGAAAAAAACTATTGTTCTTCACCCTCCTTTATGAGAAAGTTGCTTCTCTTTGTCTTGAGTTTGCTTTCTTTTGCACATAACTAAAATTTAAAGATGAAAAAATATTTCATAGTGAAAGAGAGGCCCGAAGACACATTTATTTTAAGCATAATTTCAATGCATATTCTCTCTCAATCCAATAGCATTTATGTAAAGTCCCACCCATGATAATGTGCATGCACGGTTGTAGTAGACTTGAAGGTTCACCCACATGCAAGTGACAAAACTTACCTCGTCTTTGTTGAACAGTTCTAGAAATGTGTATTTCTTTTAGGGGTCGCCAGCCTACTTCCCCTGGTGATTGTATAAATGATCAAGGCTGCTGACAATTTGAGGAACACAGAGTTCTTTGGAGCAACCCTAAACCCTAAACCCATCGCGAGACCTCTCCTGGAATTTCTCCAGATTCAGGCCTACAACCATGGAACTTTGACATGTGATTCTAGAATGATCTGGTGAAGTTGATTTCAAAAGATGAGAGTTAGAATTTCAATGGGTATATATGTTGCTTGTCTCCCATGCTTGGCTTTTGACAATGCTTCAAGAGAAAATATTCAGGTTTTGACTAGAGACAACTTCTTGCGCTCCGACAATCGCAAACACTCCCTTTGAAGGTCACCTAACATCTCACGAATGATCTTCTCTGTAACACTCCTAAGGTAACCTTTTAGAGGCCATGGTGGCATCAAGGTGGGTTCAAGAACTTGATGAAAGTGAACCCAGGTTCCAATCATCGTGGGATCTGAGGTTTTATCAACAGCACTGTTTTCAGTTCCTGTAGCTTGAGGTTTTGAATCAGACTCTGGATCTTGTAGGGGCTCAAGCTTCCAAGAACCTGAAAACTTCCTCATAACCCCTTGTCTCGCCAAATCAAAAAGCACCTGCAGTACACAGAAGAACAAATGAATTCAGCACTCACTTGCCACACCACTATTCAACTCTTCAATTGTTTTACATCACCAAGAGTAGCTTGTACAGGCACCTCACAACTTCCATAGGCCTAAGCCACTGAAACCAAGTTAAGGTTGTAGTTGATCTACTAGGTTAAGGTTGTAAGCTTGTATGTAGATGCCCAGCAATCTTAACCTAAAACTTTCATTACTGTTCACACTCACTGAGTGTTCTCGTCGGTTTTGTTCAATAATCATTCGTGATGCAAATGACCCTGAGAAAACCAGAAATCGCCAGCGACCCAACTGCTCCAGCTCCACCAATAGCCGGTTCCCATCATTCTCCAGAACTTTGCGGTATGACACCTCCTACCAACCCACCATCCCTGTTGTGATTTGAACAATGTAAATAACCAAATCATCTTCACCAATGAGAAATTCTGCAGTATTTAGCTTGCACAACAATCATGAACTGTTGTTAAAAACTCAGTTGGCGAAAAGGAGAAAACCTTGATATTCTTGAACACGCGGTGATTGTTGGGATCTGTGAGAATGTCATAAACTCCATCAGGATCCAAAGGAACTGAAAAGTGGATATCAATTTCACAAAAGGAGCCTTTAACCTGAGTCACTTCCAACACCGATGGCTCCTGCATGAGCTCTGTTGGCACCCATGCTTCATCATCCAGATCTACCTTCCCAGAATTGTCAACACCCTCTAAAACCTTCTCCTCTCCACTGTGATGATGCCACCCTAACCACTGCCCTGCAGGCATTCTGAAACAAAAGCAACACACGGATGAGAGAGATGACACAGAGCCATTACAGTCGTATAATGGAAAGGCTTTCATCCTATAACCAAGCATGACTGTCCCTGGCCTCACTGCAAATCCTTTACCAGTTAGTAGAGACTGTGAAAAATCTCTTCAGAATTGCTGATGCCCCAACCAGCCAATTTTTTTTGTGCAAAACTTTGCTCAAATGCAAAAATACATTCCAACTCTTGAACAGATGTCCAGTGTGGCTACACCAGAAAAGTGAAAAAAAAAACCCTGGCCCCAACTACAAGATGACCAGGACTTGCTATTGAGCACATCAGTATGCAAAAATTGTGTCTCAGTTGTATTTCCAAGATTGGCTCATAAGCAGATGGTTCATTGATGATAAGAACAAAACCCTAAATGTTCATGCTTGCGTGTTTCACTAATCAGATTATACATGAGAAGCAAGAAAAGTCTGCATCTGATGCAAAGATATAAGAACTTCTCAAAGATGATGCAGTGTAGATGTCAAGCAATTGACTTACTTGGTGACAGTGCTGGTTTGATGCTGTTAAACAAAACCCAGGAATTCCACAGGAGTGTGATCTCTGCTTCTCAACACCTGCAAACCCCACATACAAGAAGAGCTAGGTTGATGAACTCAAGAGTTTGTCATATCTCCAAACAGGACTTCAGCCTCCTCTGTGACAAATCGCTGACTAAAAAAACTCTCTTCATCTTGTTAGCAGGGTGAGGTTGCTTGCAAACAAATCAATCCTTGATGCAAAACAGGCCTAGAACAATAATTCTTGTACAAAAGAAAAGCCTGCAACTGTGCCAAGCTGGATCTCAGATCGCATAATCTCCCATCCCGAAAGCTTGGATCTAAATACAGTCCAACTCTTGAACAAAACACCTCCACATGTCTTTCAGAATGTATCTAGAAACCAAACCCAATTTCTGAAACAAGAGTGAATCACACCTGCAGGGGGGAAAAAAAAACACATAGCCTCCCAGGCAGATTTTCTTACACAAAAACCCATGTTCCAAAGCTTGGATCCCAATAGTAAGATCAGGAATTGGGCACAAACAATAATCCCCAGAGAAGTACCCCACAAACCGCCCCCACCCTCCGCACCGTTGACCTTTCTTTTCCCTCTCCCCCACCGGCCCAAAAAAAGGAACAATTTTCAAAACATCGATCTTGCAAACGACAATTGCGGGGGAGAATTCGAACCCGCCACCCAAATTGGAGTTGGGAGAAGGAGCGAAAGCGCTGTGGCGGTTGCGTGCTGCATGCAGCTTGCGGATCTCGTCAACACCTCCTCGGTCTGTGCTCAGTACTTCAGCAGCCTATAAATCTCTCGAGAATTTTTTGCTCGGGAAGAAAAACTCCAATAAAACTCCGATTTTTCGCGGCACATTGACTTCGATAGGCTACAAATTCAGCTCATCAAATCTTTAGGAATTGCAGAAGCGTCGAGAAAGAAGCTGCTGCGGGGCAATTTTGTGAAGAAATCGCTGCGCATTCGCAATAGAGAGAAGAGAGGTCCTCGCGAAGCACACTGCCGTGGCAACACGGGTTACCTGAAGGCTGTTAGGTGCGACGGGTCAAACCTAGGGCTATGAACGTAGGTTTGACCCTATGATAGGTACCTACTATCATGCTATTTTGGCTAAGCATTTTGCTATTCCTCAGGATCAAAGGAACTGGGAAACTTCTTGTTTTTTAAAATTTAAAAATAAAAAAAAAGAAATAAAGAAATAAAGAATTAAAAGAATTAATCTTAAAAAAATTTACATGTATTTATTAAATTCAACCATCTTATTCCTCTTGGAATCCATTCACTATGGAGTAATTAGGCCCATTCTTGTAATTAAATCAAGTACCTGAATTAATAAATACTAATAATTTAAAAATAGTTTGAAAGTGAAATGCAAAAGTTTGATTAACTCAACACATTATTATTATTATTATTATTATTTGGCAAAATGTGGAGTGGGGAAATACAAGTCAATCGCGATTAGTTTTAGTGTTTTTCTTGGTGTGAAGTTTCGCCAAAATGAGAACAATCAAAATTAAAAAAAGGGGAATACTATGTGAAAATATTCCCATATTTTCTGATAAAAATCCCCTAATTTCAGATTTTTTTGGGTGACATTTGGATCAATATGTGTGTGTGTGTGTGTTTGGGCAAAATTTTGCCACTTGGTGACAAGGAAAAAAGGGGGGTTGCTCTAGGATTCTTTTGGAAAAAAATCTGCACAAATTTTAGAGGGAGAGGTTAATTTTCCTTTTCGATCAAGTTCCCAAAGGTTCCTATCAAGTCTTCAATGTGTTCCCCAAAATGTTCCCAATAGCACCACACTTTTATCTCATATGCTTTGGCCAAGATTGAAATTTTGTGAATATAAACAATAAATGGGAACACCAAAGGGAAGCACCTATATGATGTCTATTGAGAGAGTGCTCAATGTTTCAAATATTTTTTTTGTGATGGGTCGGTCAATCAATGTGACTCCTTCCCCAAAAGAAAAAAAGAAAGAAAGAAAGAAAGAAAGAAAAAAAAAACCTTTGATCACACCCATCAACTAATTGATAAGAAGCATGAATATACATACATACATGAGTGCTCTTCCCTCAAGGCAAAAGCCAATAAAATGAAGTTGGTGAAAACAATGAGTTCATCGTCGCATATCAAGTTATGCCAAAAGAGATAAAGCCAGGCCTCATAAATTTGTGCGTTCGCACAAATCAAACAAAATAAGCTAATTTGTGCATTCTCCCTTGGTCAAAGTTGTGCATCCATCTTTATTTGGTGCACTTTGTGCGTCTAAAAATA
>Ga0116227_10010685_pt1 | contig 15857 bp, 15 predicted proteins | sample S1TSphgellanicum_FD_89693 | JGI IMG/M metagenome (GOLD analysis project Ga0116227, IMG submission 89693) | Host-associated microbial communities from peat moss isolated from Minnesota, USA - S1T2_Fb - Sphagnum magellanicum MG | ecosystem: Host-associated > Plants > Peat moss > Unclassified... | reverse complement strand
TCATGATGATGGGGTGCACTGGGATTACAGTAAAAACAGCAATAACATGTTTGCTGGTGGTTCCATGCTGGTGTCAAGCAAAATGGGTTTGGCAGTGGGGATTATTATTACAATGGTAGTGGCAATTTTCTGTGGGTGGTGGTGGCACTATGTTTTGTCGAAGGAATCAAAGGCAAGAACAGCTTCCAACAAGAAGGCACCACTACCTCCGGGGAGCTTGGGGCTTCCCCTTTTGGGAGAGACTTTGGAGTTCCTACGTCTGACCAAAGCCAACAGATCTGCGGAATTTCTCAATCGTCGTGTGGCCAAATATGGACAAGTTCAACCCCTAAACCCTTCCCTGTTGCTCCTCCTCTCGACCCTACCTTCTTCCCCCCGCATTCAATTGAGATTTCTGTCTGAAGTCTCAAGAAACCCCATCCCTGGCATTCAATTCAAGCTCTCTAGATTTGAGTCCTAAGATTTTTTTTCCCTCTTCTCAACCCTTAGTAGATTCTTTTTTCACATTCAATCAAAAATCTGCAGACTTGGGATTTCTGTCTTCTCAACCCATTCATTCTTTTCTACTCGATCAAAGTCTCTAGATTTGAGTCTTGAGAGATGTTTTGTGTCTTTTCAACCCTAGCTTCGTCTTTCTCCGGACTTCGATTTTTTCTGTCTTCGCAACCCCATTCTTTTTCCTTCAAATCAAAGTCTGTAGAAGATTTTAGTCTTGAGATTTTTTATGCCTTCTCAAACCTAGCTTCTTTCCTCACGGTCGATCAAAATCTCCAGACTTGAATTTCTGGCTTCCGAACCCCCATTCTTTTCCATTCAGTCTAGATTTGAGTCTTGATTTTTTAATCTTCTTGTCTTCTCAACCTGCCTTCTTTGCCATTCAATCAAATTCTCTGGATTTTGATTCTTCTTGTGTCTCTCTCAAGATTTCAGTCATTGTCTCAAGATTTTGAGTTTTGGGATTTCTTTTGTGTCTTGTGTAAGCCAATTTTGTACAAGGAGAGGAGGAGAGTTGACATGACAAAGAATTATTAGGTCTCTGGTTTTGGAATGAGGATTATTTTGCAGAATTAGGGCTCAGGGTCACATCTTTCAAGCTTTTGCATATCAAACTTCACATGAACTTCCTCTTCACATGATCTTCTTGTGTTATTCCAAGGGTGTTTTGGAGCACACTTTTGACATTTTTACAAATTTTTCACATGTCTTTTTGACCTCATTATATGTAAATAAAAGATTTATCATTTTTTAACTCATTATATGTTGATTATCACAATTTGAATGTTAGGTGCATAAAAACTAATATTTTTTATAACAGTTTTTTGCAGGCATGGAGGGGAAGTTGCCCTTGTATGAACATGGCCATCAAGCTGAACTGCATGCATTAGAAAATGTAATTCAAACACCACCAAATAGGCCTTTTGATCATAAAGATTTGTTATGGGAAGTCATCATTCCACACACTAGGATGCAACAAGGCCCTTGCCTTGTTAAGATTGCATTCATCCCCACAACTTGAGTGCTTGATTTCATAGTTGGTGAAAAAGGTAAAGATGGTGGCCAATGTTGTTTTCTTTACAAAAGACGCATCATCGACCTTAACAATGATTTGCAACAACCGCCAACAGATAGTGCTTCCGAGTTTTCAAGGTTCAAATTTTAACCTCTATTATAATTTTGCACCAAGATTTGCATACATATTATACATGCTTAAATGTGATGTTCATCATCTAATGAATTCATGTTACTATTGTGTCAACATGAAATATGTGATTAATTGTATGTTTTGTAATGCAATGTATGTTCATAGGTATCACAAAATCGGTTGGCTAGTTGTTTGTAGGTACCAATGTCAATATGGTCTCAATGATCTCACAAGTGTTGTGAAGGATATTACATAAAAGCACAATGCAATTCCAAAAAAATTGGACATCAATGGAAAAGTAATCCCATCAAGGACAAGCCACAAGGGTACACGAGATTCCAAAAAAAAAATGGGGTGGTTCTATAAAAAGATGATGTAGAGTTGAATTCACCATTAAGACATTGTATTTGCTCAAACATGTATTAAAGTTATGTTTCATTCAACAAAATCATGTTAATTAAAATGGTCTACATGTCCATGGGTATTTAAAGATGGGTGATAGATTTGCATTTGTTGCCCATTTATCAAAATAGATTAAGGATTTTGTGATGGAACAACTAAGGCTTGGGCTCATGGTGTCTCAAATTATGGCAAAACATATGCAACATGTGAAGAACATCATGTTAGGGACATGCGAGTTAAATAGAAACATGTTTCTCATTGAGCAAGATGTCAGGGTGTTGTCTGGGAAATTGACTCAAGAAACATACTATCTACATAAGAATGATGTGAAAAGTGTGTGTATGTGGGTTTAACAATACACCAATTCAATGTTTTACTATTAAAAAACTAAGGTAGAAGTGGATGGTGGTTTCATTAGGCAAAACATGCCTTTCACTCTAAGTATCCAAACACCATGACAAAAGGAGATGATGATTGAACATGGGCACCAAGGAGGTGTTGCAATTGATGCAACCTTTGTGACAAATGAAAAAAAGGTGATACATTATGTTTGATACATAATACATGCATAGGTGATCTAATATACTATTATATATGTAATCTGATGTCATTGAAACATTAATAGGACAAATCAACGGATATAAAAAAATACATGTAGAAATTTGAAATTGTTAATAGATCATAACATCTCTTGTCAATGTTTAACTAACATATTTCTATTGTGAATTGTGGTAGTTCCCCCTTTATACCATGATGGTGTTTGACCAATGGCACAATGGCATTCCTATAGCATATTGCATCACATCACAATGTCGACAAAAGGATTTGACACCATGGATGCATGCTTTGAATGAAAACTTTCACAATACTCACCCATCATGGCATCCCAATGCTTTCATTGTTGATTGTGCCCAAGGGGAAATCAATTGCATCAGGTAAAATCCTTATCCCTCCCCCCTTTCTATCCAACAAATTGCCAACTATCTACTATGCATGTCACTTGCCCCAATGGATGTAACATGCATCAACAATGATTGTAATTAAATCCACCAAGTTTCATATATAATGCATTTTATTTCTTACAGGACTATACAACCAGACATTGCCAATTTCTTATGTTTGTGGCATGTGAAAAAAACATGGCAAAAAAAGCATGTATCAAGATAAAAGACCCAAAATTACGTAATAATGTATTGCAATAAATAAGGAACATCATGTATGACAAGGATGATCCATCTAGAACACGTGTTGAAATGTGGGCAATGCATATGCTACAATATATCACTAGCAAATACCTTGCATCTATTGTCTTTTGGAAATACATGGAGGAAAATTGGCAACATAAAACTCACATGTGGGTGGTTGGATTTCGAAATCTACCATATGTTGGGCAAGACACCAATGCTACAATTGAAAGTTACCATGGGACATTAAAGGCCCAATTGAAGTCAAGGAAAAGTAGATTGGTTGGCTATTGTGTGGATTGGTGCATCCATGAATTAGTTGGAGATGTCCTCATTTAATATTGGTATCAAAGTCTATGTAAGAACTTTGGGTTTTGTGAACGACAAACACCAACAATTGTTTGTAGTTGGGGCCTTATTGAGGGCACGGCTAATTCTTGACACAAATGTGACATTGCCTTCCTATGATGGTGATCCAGCACATGTCATGTCATAAAAAAAAACCCATATGTAATACACCATCCAAAACCCAACATCAGAATGGGCATGTTGTAATTGTGTCAATGCACAACGTGGAAACATTTACAAGCATCAACTCAAAGTTTTAATGCTTTTTCATCCCAACCTTGTAGAGGGCACAATTGCTCGGTTTTGTGGATCATTGAAAGGGACTTCTCAAGGTGGGTTGAAAAACCTACTTAATCCACAAGTGGGTACCCCCCCCCCAACATAGTGACAACTCCACCTACATCAATTCATAAGTTGACCACCCCAATACAAGTCAATTCAAAGGAATAGCTTCAAAGCATGGCATTGGATATGGTGGATGCAACAAGTGGGAATCACCCAACCATGAGCACCAAAATGGGGTCTAATACATTGAAAAACTAATTCATGATTACAAATTTTGATCAAAGTGAAACACCATTCTTCATAACATTACAATACAATGGACTAATAATTCACAAAAATCATATATACATGCATGTTACCACCCAACCATGAACACCAAAATGGAGTCTAATAAAACTCTTTAGTTCATAAAAACTCCAAAAAATTGTTTAATCCATCCTATATCCCCGTTTGGGTTCCCCCCATGCATAAAAGTCAACTTCCCTAGTACTTATTTACAATACACCCAATCCTCTTGTGATTTGAAGGCCACCTCACCTACATTCCAAAGGCCTTAATTGTGAATTTTGCACACCTATAGTTGCATCCAACAAAGTATAATCATTATTAGGGCTTGTATGCAACAACCAATGGTCTATATGGTGGCAAATAGCCACGACTTGTGTCCTTGACTTCAAGCTCCTCCACAAGCTTCATGATGGTCTGTTTTTGAAATTCCATAAGATCAAATTGTGCATTCCAAGATTTGCTCAAGATCTGCACCAACACATAAGGTGATAAATTACACATCCAATGGTACAATGTTAATTTTTTTTTGAAACACATTACATTGACTATTATATATTGACATTCTAATTATTATGTTTTGAATGTATTACAAAGATAACATTGTTGTTGAAAATTGTTTGATTCTTCAATCTTGCCCTGTAAGCCAAGTATTGGCAAAGGTTATGTGAAGTAACATATCCACATTCCCAACTCCCAACCTGTGTAGAGATGGGGACTCTCAACATTAGCTTTTCAACCAATTCATTAAATGTAGGATCACCAAGTTGGACATTTCATAATAACAAGGCCCCACAAATCCATTGAATAAAAATGTCACGTGTTCAATAGTCATGTACCCTAATCTTGGAGTCAAAATGAAAGGTGTGGGAAGGCTCCAACACAAGCAAACTCCAATGTGTGGCACCGTGATAAGGTATTATCATAATGTCATATCTAGTTTCACCTCCACCCAATGATAGGTGAAACTTGGCCCATCCCACAATGGCCTCCAACTTTATAACTCCAGTACCACCCCTTGTACCAAAACATAAAATCTTCAAATATGAAGTGACCAAAGCACTTGTCACAAATATTGCCTTTCGAATGTCTGGAGGGCTATTGAACTAGTGGCTAAATTTCAAAAAATCCATCATGGAACCCCCCAACCAAGCCTAAGGGTTCCAAAACTTGGCAAATTTTGAATTTGTAATGTTCAATTCAAAATGTGGTTGTCCTCCAAAAAAAACAACATTCGAATTTTTTGCTCTAGTTCCAAAGAACATTCAAAACATAGAATATAAATGTAAGACCATTGTTGATACACTAATACACATGATTAAGGTCAAATGCACATGAAAAAAAGAATATTGAATGTGTTTTGAAGGAAGAAATTGTATTTGATGGATTGAGTCATTTCCGGTACTTTGTTTTTTCCAAGGAAAATAAAGTTAATAATAACTAAAGATGACACATTCACATGCCTCATAAATATTATCGAATACATTAACTCACTCAACATATCATTTGATACACTAAGGCTACAACATTAAAAAAGGAATATGATTGAAAAATAAATTATACCTAATACACTTATACATTGACACTGTGATACACTAAAACATTGACATAATGATACATTGATAGTAAAAAATGTAAGATTTAATTACATGCATGGGGTGGAAATTACATCCATTTATGCAAATTCTCTTCCTTCAAACCACTGAAGGGGCAAAATAGGGAGATTTTTCCCCCTCCCATGATGAAAAAAAAATAGAACTTCAATAATTGCATAAGCATAGGTGGTGGGATCTTTCGAGTTTGAAGCCCAACTAGTAATTGTTGTACGCTTTGTGCCTTCGCAACTACACAAACAAAATAACATGGTTAGTATTAGGGGATGGAATTGATATCTAGCCAAACTTATGCAAACATAAATAATTTACTTACAATCATGGCACCAAGGGAGCTTTGGCATCTTCTTCAAGATATGTTGATTAGATGCAAGTATTTGCCATGTTGTATTCCAATTCCAAGATGCCTCCTCGATTCATTGACCATTTTCTTTTTCCCATTGAACTGTTGTGGTATGCAAATTCAATGTGCATTAAAGCCACCTCCATCTCCCACTTAGACAATTCAACCTTGAACGTCATCAATGCATGTCGATATGAAACATAAGACATCAACATCTTGACTTTGTTAAATTGGGTTGCATCTTGTTGATCTCGAGTTAAGTTGTGTAAAACATTGTTGATAAGGTTATGCACAATTTCATAAATTTTTTGGAACTATCCCACAACATTCACATTGCAAGGGAAAACACACAAATAAATCATAAAATACTTCACAATTCATGATACACATTGTGGGATTCATATAATAATACATAAAATGTAACCTAATTCACCGATACATATAGCTAACTTGATACATTAATATATACATGTAACATGGTACACTGATACATACATGTAACTTGATACACTAATATCAACATTTAATGTAATACATTGATATAATATACTAATGTATGATATAAATAAAATTACAAGTAACAAAACATTAAAATGAAGTTATTCATACCACCCCAATGCAATACCAATGGCCAATTGTAGCTTGAAGGGCTACTGTGAATGCATCAATGGCTATACAAGCAACGATTTCTAAGACCATGGGCAATGAAAAGTAATAGGTTTTCAACAGCAGCATCAATTATTTAAAGTCAAAAAGTGGTGGGAACTTTGTAACACATGTCAAATTTTCCCATATGTAGATATTTCTTTCTCAATTGTCAAATACTAATAATACACTCAATGTATTATTCACACCACGTGTTAGTAGCACAGTGGTGCATTTTGGTTTAATTAATTAAATTTTTTACTTTACCTTTACATTTTGAAACGTGACAACCTCTTGTCCATTTGTTTTGAAAAAATTCTTGCTTTTTCTATATATAGATAGACTATAAAAATTTTAGTGTATTAAAAGGTATTTAATGTATCAATAAATCATTAATGTTTCAACAAATCTTTAGTATATTAATAGCACATGGTTAATAATAGTTAGTTATAATATAAAAATTGATGGTAAATGTGTACTAAGTGTCAAACTTTCATGTTTAAAGTTTATTTTTCAAGTGTGAAAATACGTTTATAATACATTTAATGTATTGTTCACACCACGTCTTACTAATTAGCAGCATAGTGGTGCATTTCGATCGAATTAATTATTTTTGACTTTACCCATACACTTTGAAATGTGGCAACCTCTTGTGCATTTATTTTGAAAAAATTCTCGCTCTTTCTATGTCTAGACAAGTTGGAAAATCTTTAGTGTATTAGAAGGTCTTTAATGTATCAATAAATCATTAATGTATTAATAAATATTTAGTGTATTAGTTATATATGGTTAATAATAGTTAATTATAATTAGAAAATGATTGTAGATGTATATTAGGTATCAAAATTTCATATGGAAGGTTCATTTTTTAGGTGTGAAAATATGTTTATGATACATTCAATATATTGTTCACATCACATCTTGATAGTGGATTAATGGTTTTTAACAAAATTAATAGTTGTTTTACCTTATAAACTTGGAAATGTGGCAACCTTTTGTCCATTTATTTTTTAAAATTCTCATTATTTTTGTGTTTAGAAGGGTCGAAAAAGTCTTAGTGTATCAAAAGATCATTAATGTATCAACACATCATTAATGTATCAATAAAGTTTTAGTGTATCAATGACATATGGTTAATAAAAATTAGTTATTATTGAAAAATGAGTAAATGTATATTAGGTGTCAAATTTTCATATGTAAGGTTTATTTGTCAAGTGTGAAAATATGTTCATGATACACTCAATGTACTGCTCACATCACATCTTGATAGTACATTATGGGTTTTTTATTAAATTAACAGTTGTTTTACCTAACCTATAAACTTGGAAATGTGGCCACCTTTAGTACATCTATTTTGAAAAATTTCCTGTTCTTTCTATATTTAGATGGGTTGAAAAATCCTTAATATATTAATAAATCCTTGGTGTATCAAAAACATATGGTAATTTATAGTTAGTTATGATAAAAAAATGATGTTAAATGTATGTTAGGTGTCAAGTTTTCATATGTAACCATTTATTTCTTAAGTGTGAAATATTAATAATACATTCAATTTATTATTCACACATGTGTCAACAATGAATTGGTGGTTTGGTACTAAATTAACAATTACTTTACCTTACCCATAAACTTGAAAATATGATAACATCTTATCCATGTATTTTTAAAATTTAATGTACTAATATTTTTTGATACATTAACAATTTTAGTATAGTAAACAAACATTTAGATGTTCATCTATAAAGTTTTTTATGCATGTAGTCATTTTGAAATTTTCCCCACCCTTCATTACACAATACATATGTACCCTAGGATTTAGGTTGATGATATAGCATGATGCATGATGACATAATGCATGATGGAATATGATGCATTGATACATTACCATTTCAATACACAACAAAATGAATTTTTTTTCACCAGTACTCCCTGAAATATTTATCGCTTTGTAAGAAATAATTTTACTAACAATTACCCTGTTTTCACTCACATGCACACATTTTCACTCGGGCAGGATGCCCCTGCCTTCCAAAAGGTGCTAATGTAGGCACTTGGATTCATGCAATTTTATATATTATTGTAGTTTGCATGCCAAATGCATAACAAGGATGTAATTGATCACTACATAGAGAGGATGAATATCGAAAGAAATGTTTGATAAAGAGAAATTAATCACAAAATCAATGAATATTTCCAATACAAATGATATTTATACAAGACAAGCAAAATAATTCACTAAAATAAACTCATTCATTGTAATCTTAATGGATGGAATTTACACATCTAGATCAAGTTCAAGGATGATGAGATTGACCAAAGTGGATTACATCACCCACATGGATGAACTCATCTAATTGCATGTGAAAGGACTTGATGAAATTATGCTAACATCATAGTCTATCCATCTTCAAGCTTTAAAAGCATTTACTTTGAGTTTTACCTCAGATTGAGTTGGCCCGTTGGTTACCACTCATGGAGTGCTAGCTAACACTCCCTTGGTTCTTCTGGAGCGGTGCCAGCCCTTTTGCAGTCAAAACCAAGTTCTCAGATACACAAACCAAAGACGAGACCACAAAGAGTTAAAGTCAAGGGAAAAGTCAAAGGTATGGTCCAGTCATTCAGGCAGCTAAAATCTAAAATGTGACATCACTTTGCAATCCATTTACCTCTCGTGAAAGGAACTATACTGAGTCAAACTACAGAAATTTATTTCAACACCAAAACACCAACACAAATGTGTTCTTTCTTGAGCATGTAAAACATTTACCTCCATTGGGTACTGACAGTTTTGCGTCATTGTTTTCACCCCACTTCCTGAAGGCCTGAAGGTCCACCAGGTCCACCATTTTTCCAAACCCATCAGATAGTCAGATGAAAACCATTTCTGGTGTAATCATCACATGTGAATCCCTGATGAAGGGTGCAGTTCTCTGTTCCAGCTATTTTCTCAACAGACAACTACCAACATGCATGAACCATAACACAGAACTATAAAGGAATCTGCCTTTTGGCAACTTCAGAGCCATGTTATCATTGCCACTACAACTTGTTAACCATATCTTGTGTAGATGCTTTACAAGAGCAGAGCAATCTTTCCCTGTAGGAGGCAGCGCTTGCAAACTAGATGAGCAGGACTAGGATTGGGATTTACAGACCCACACACTATGAGTCACAAGATATCAGACATTCAATAATACTACTTTTAAACAAAATAAAAATAAGTAAATCAGGACTGTGGGATTCCCAAAATTCTGATGAATAGGATTTTTGTCCAACAAAGAGTATGGATTCAGGACCCAAATATATCATTTCCACTAAAGAAGAACCAGACTCCAAGACTAACCACAACACTTTGTATAGCTGCAAATAACCCCACTTGCCAAAAAGATCCAGAGAAACAGTCAAATTAGTGTGATAGGAAAGGAAACTTCTAAATGCTAGTTTGTGCAGCCATTACAAACACTGCTGTAGCTGCCTTCCACAAACATCCTAGAAACTTGGTGGAACAATTTTGTGGGCTCTGGAATATGTGCAAAAATGCCTCATACCTCAAATTACTTTGGAAGGGCATACCCTACCAAATCTTCATCACCTTGTTCATTGCTGACCTTATCACCAATCAATCTCTCAATAGACATTAGATGCTCAGTGTGGATTCCCAAGATGTCCACTTTGGTTGCCCTTTCTGTCCCCCATCACAGGCATGCTGTCAGCATAATGTCAAAATTGTAAGGTGCTGGAATAAAGAAGCCATCCCATTTTGAGGGTGTGTTATGTCAAAAGACAGATCTGAATTACCCCCCATGGCAATAGCTCCTCAATGACCCTATTCATTGACCCACATACAATGTTGTATAAAACATGGGACAGTACACTGCCTGTAACATTTTGCTGAGTGGAGTTCAAAGGCAATAACCAGAAAACTTCCATTGCTGCACACTTCCACTTTTGCACACAAAGTGTGCAAAGCAGGTAATTGTTCCAAGTCATTGCAAGGCGCTTGTCCTTCCCACTCCTACAAACAAAAGCAACAGAAATCCCTGTAAGCACAGATGCCAGCTTCCTCCACCTGCACTACAGCAAATGTCTTCACTCGATTATGGCTCAGAGCACAAGAAAAGGTAATAACTCTCATGAGAATCATAACAGAGATATTGGTTCATTTAGGAAGACATAGGGTCAAACAACACAGGTTCATGCAGAGTAACAGACAACCTCTTCACATATTTGCAAACAAATGATTGAAATCAGCACAGCACAGAATGAAAACATATATAAGGGACAGGTACAGAGACTGCACTGCAGGAACAAAGCACACAGTACCTGGCAGAAATGGCAACATCCGAATGGCCACCACACATGAGAGTCTCCTCAACAGAGGGACAAACAGAACGATACGTGACATCATCATTACAGCTGAACAAACCCGTCACATTTCTGCTGGTATAGCAGCATAAACATCACAAGGCCTTCACTACAACAGGACAGTCCTTCCCACATCAACCAGCCAGCCAGCCAGGAGCACACACCTCCATATGAGGTTGGCAGAAGACCACCTCTAGTAAAGTAAAGCCTACCACAACCCATTGATAGCCACACTGTGAAAATGATCATTTAGACTTTGCAAATCACCAAAGTCAATGCTGACAAGAAGACCATGCCACCTGGCTAACATTCACTTGAACCACATTATGGAAAAACTCTGTGCACAATTCAGAGTTACAACACAAGGGCAAGAAATCTGTCTCATTTTCAAGTACCCTAGTAATGCACAATGGTTCTTGGTCTAAATACATTGTTCCCCAACCCCACCAAAAAAGAAATAAAAATACTTAGGAGACATCAAACCCATCAGAAGCCAAAAACTGCAATGCCATGACATTCTGTTACAGAGGGCCCAGTCAAGTCCATTAGCAAAGTTGACTTTAGCTTCTGACTAAGACTTCATGATTGCAACATTCACTATCCTAAACAGCTACAATGCCTGGACAGCCAAATATTTTGGGTGAAGCTGCAGAAGAGGATGCTAGACACTCAAAATTGAAATCCAAAAGGATGTCACACAGCACCCTAGTGTACAATAAGAGCAAACAAGCTTGCTGCAAAGCAAGAGCAGCTGCCTTCCCACCTGCATACAAGTCTGGTGCTGGCGATGAACTCAGCAGTTCAATTATGAGTCCCTGCCCATCTACCATCATGTGTACAATCTAACAGGCCTTCTTGGAATGCTGCAGCCAACCACTATGGCTCAATAGGGCTTGCTTTGCTTCGTATCACGCTTCAGCTGCACCTTCAACCTTTTACCGCTCAGTTGAAAGCCGTTCATAACATTGATGGCAGCTTGTGCTGCTTCTGGGGAGTCATAACTTACAAACCCTGCACCATTTAGTACTTAAAGATCATCAACAGATACAGATACCTAAAAAGCACACCACACAACAAGGGCAGAAAGAAACATGCAAACTAATGAAGGAGGTAAGGTAAGTACCAAAGCATTTGCTAGCACCCGTGGTCTTGTCTACAAACACTTTGGCACTGATGACATTACCAAATGGTGAAAATGCAGCAGACAACTCCTGATCACCAAACTCAGGCGGTATATGATAAATGAAGAGATTGGCTCCTGCTGGCCCTGAAAGTATACCAAAGATAGAACCCACACAGAATATTCTGCTCAGTTGACCTAAATTATTGCCACTGACTGTAAGAAATCCAGGGAATACACACTGAAAGAACATATGTAGAAAGGTTGCCTACCTTCTGTCTGGGGACCAACACTGGTCCTGACAGCTGCTGCACCCGGATTCATAGCCACAACTGGTGAGACAGGTGTAGGGTAGGGTGTGGGGTGAGGGCTCATCATTGGACCTGGATAGGCCATCCCACCATACTGCCCTCCCCCAAATGCATAGGTGGTAGGCTGCATAGGTGCATAGGTCATAAGATCTGGCCCTGCCCCAGGAAGAGTTGCAGATATACCAACTAACCCTGGTTGTGCTGGGTATGAGATGATCCCTCCATAATTGTTCATTGCCTGTTACAACCACACACATATCCAAGTTTAAAATCTGATCAGCAAGGATAGTTATATGGTGAGCAATCAGTGGCAACCCTATTAGATGCTTATTTTTGGTATGCATCGAGTCAGTGTACAGCAGAGTGCTTCAGACCACCGGGCATTCTGTTCAGCTGCTTCAGATTGAGGATCCCTGACCACACCAAATAACAGAAGCCAAAAGAAATCCCTCAAATAATGGATCCTGGTGGATTCACTGAAGTACAAAAGTGAAAACAAAAGTCAGTCCAACTTAGCACTGACATCATTCAAAGACTGCTGGCATGACTTTGCACAAAAAAAAGAAGTTCAAAGGTGGTTAAGGACCTGGTAGGCATAACCATTGTAAGAAGGAGCAGGTGCATAACCCATCGGTAATGCACCAAACAATGATGGCTGCTGCTGTCCAGGAACTGGGGCTGCTGAAACACTCTGGTCTTTCTGCACTTTACGGGCTTGCCTTTCTTTCTCAGTATCTGCCCATTTTACCACCAAAGCTGATGGTGAACCCTGCCAAGAACCAGTTATTCATGAGCCAGTCACCTATCATGACAATTACATGCTTTAAAACACACTGTTTGAAAAATGTGCACCATTATGATATTTGGCTACTTGAAACACTCTACTGCAAGAATCCTACATTGACAATCCTGCAAATTTTGGTCATCCATGTGAAGAACACTACGCATGATGCTTTCTAGTCCATATAGCCACCTATCACATTCCTACTGACTTGCACAGTTTAAGAGTGCACATCTAGATCAAGCTCTTCTTTGTCATGGAAATCAACCTCCATAGTAATCTGCAAGTTCCATGCTCAGATAAATTATTCTCGTCCATTCACCAAATGCTCATGCACAACAGGAAGCAGCAGAGAAAAGATAAAATACCTCCATCTTATACACTCCATTGAGGGCTTCAATGGCACAGATTGCCTGGTCTTTTGTCTCATATTTGAGAAAAGCACAAGCTGTGACACCATGTCCCAAACTCAGTATCATTCCTTACTTGAGAGCACAATTCCATGACACTCCCCACTCATCACTTCTCATCACATACTGGATTAATAGACTGAAGACTCCATGCTCTTAGTACGTACAAAAAAGCTTCTGGCAAGAAATGTCCAAGTTTCTAGCTACAGCATCACACACTGAGGTCATGATACTGCTGATACTGCAGTGATCCTGAGAATGCTACAAAGAAGTTCAAACACAAAGCTGAACAGGACAATTTGCAGCTCAAATACCATATCACTAATTGAGATTGAAAGTTTTATAAACATTGGGCTACCTTTACTAGTCGGCTGGGAGCCTTTGATCACAGATAGCTCCTTGATGTTTCCATAGGGTAGAAACACTCCCATGACATCTGCTTTTGTTGCTCCCTTGGGTAGCATGCCAATGAAGAGCTTGTGCTCTGCCACCCACACTTGAAAGCTCAGCAAAAGGACAAATAGTCAGAGGACATGTGGACCTAATGTAGCTGTCCTGAATCAATGTAAAAATTGAAGCTGGAAGCTGTTGACAGCTCAGGTTGCCAAATTAGCCAATTTGCTATAATACATGTTGGAGATGTCTCACCTAATCGCTCCATCTCCCCATCAGCATATTTCACTTGCAAAGGACTTGTCACCTATTTGATGCAAAGAGGCAGTGCCAAACAACAATAAGACTATACATTCCGCAGACAAAATGTAAAATGCAGAAAACCCACCTTTATGTGCACAATTGCAAAACCATACCTGACACCTATCCTAAGTGCAAACACTAGAGCACCTTTTTTGGCAGAATGACAGACATGAGACAACCAGCATTAGACATGTTCTTCACACAAGAAGCCCTCAAGTTATTTGCACACTCAAAAGTGATCAATAACAGGTTAAAAACCCCTTCTTAAGAGAGCTACAGTTTACCGGAGGAAGAGTGCGCTTGTTGTGGAAAATTTCAATTGCATTGTCAGCTTCTTGCCTTGTGGTGTATGTCAAGAAGCAGCACCCTGCAGAAAGACAGTAGAAATTAGGAAGAGATCAGGGTAGAAGGATATACTTGGCGACATTTTCAGCAGACACGGATTTTCTGGCACACATTGACAGCATAGGACCAACATGCCCCCCAGAGTCACTAGGACATTCTCATAAAACTTCGTCCTGTGCAAATTGTGCAACGCCATTAGGAGGTGCTTCAACCAAAGCGGAATAAGAAACCCTAGTCTAGCACATACATCCAGAGCACATGAAGGCAACCCAAGCGACAATGTCAGGGGTCGGAACTCCACCACCCTAATTACGCGAAAAAAGACGCAAGCATGCTTTCTTCGTCTTCTTTTTCCGACACATCAATGTTCACAACATCAAAATAGAAGGAAAGACACAAAAACTGGAAAAAATAAAACAAAACAAAAATAAAACCTCCATGAAAAAACACCAAACCAAAAACCAAAAAAAGAAATAACAGCCAGACAGAGCAGGAGAGTCACTCTCTGACCTCGAGACTGTTTGGTAAGCTTGTCCTTGATAATATTGATTTCATAAACGGTGCCAGCTTCAGAGAACACAGAAGCCAACTGCTGCTCCGTCAACTGCTTAGGCAACTGTCCCACAAACAGCTTGACAGTATCTAAACCCCTACTCATGGTCTGTCCATCGTACTCGAATCTTAACCCTCCTCCTCGTTGTTCCTCCTCCATCAGCCTGACCTTCTTCACCCCTACGCCCTCGTCTTGTTCACGATTTCTCGCACTGAGGAAACGCCGAAACCCCCAAGAGGAACCAGACACACAACTCGCGACAAAGAAGCGAATCGCGAAAAAAAATGTACCCACAATCCAAACCCTAAAAATGGAAAACCCTAAAAAGGAGTTCATTTCCCCACCTCCTCCCATTGAATGGTAATACCCTAAATCTTATGCTAGTTAGCCACTAATTAAACTTGTGGGCTCCACTTTCCTTCACACTACTAGTGAGATGAACTAGGTATGTGATCACATTATACTAGTGTGAACCCTGTGCATAATGCACAGGTGTGTTATTTCAACAATGTTTGGTTGATGTTTTTGG
>Ga0116227_10010684_pt1 | contig 15857 bp, 13 predicted proteins | sample S1TSphgellanicum_FD_89693 | JGI IMG/M metagenome (GOLD analysis project Ga0116227, IMG submission 89693) | Host-associated microbial communities from peat moss isolated from Minnesota, USA - S1T2_Fb - Sphagnum magellanicum MG | ecosystem: Host-associated > Plants > Peat moss > Unclassified... | reverse complement strand
AGAACGGATAGCTATAATGATCGGCATCGCCGGAGGTCAGTGTCAACTGACCATTCACCACGACATAGTCGGCGACTGTTCTGGTGACGTATACGCCCTGCCAACGGCAGTTACGGTTCCACATCACCTGCGCGCCCGCCTCAGCCGGATCATTTGCGTCCGGGATCGGGAAGGGTGGCGCCCCGTAGGCATTGGTGAAGCCAAGACGGGAACCACCCGAAACCGGCTGCGCGCTTAGCACATTGCTCGCGGCATTGGCGTAGACTTCCGGCGTTGCGATGGCGGTACGATGTGTGGGGTAAACATCGAGACGGAAATCAGGATATTTCTGAATCATCGCCACCACACCGTCTGAAAGACTGTCCTGGTATTGTGTGAGATTGCCTGAATTGATGCTGAAAAGCTTCGCGTCACCGGCGAAAAAGTCCGGCAGTATGCCGAACGGAGCGCTTCCCGGCAATGCAATGTTATCGCCGGTCCATGCCGGGATGGTGCCCGCGGCATTGCCCGCGCGCAGAGCGCCAAGCGGTGTCAGCTCACTCTTTAGCCGGTCCGCATCGGCGGCCGTAAGCGCTGCCTTGGCCCGTTTCGGAAAGCCGAGGCCCGCGCTAGCCATGCCGACGCCGCCAGCGATCATTAAAGCAAGGTTTCTTCTTTTCATTTTGTCCGTTTCCTAACCCTAGAAGGTATGTTCGATGTTGAAGGATACGAAGCCACGGTCCGACAGGGCTCCGTCTCCCTGGAGAGACGTGTTCGGGGCGCCGATATAGTCCTGGTATGTCAACCCCGCCGTCCAGGTAACTTTATAGATTGCCGTGACACCCACGTTTACGAGCCCGGTTCCCTGGTTCTCGGTCGAATCGAATTGCGAACGGTTGAACAGACCGTATTCCACGCCAACCGGAAAGTTGAACTGAACATTTGGAACGGCATCAAAGAAGTATGTCGGAGTCACGAGAAACTGGAACGCGCCAGCTGTTGGCTGCCGGTTGGGAATTTTTGACAGAGCAGCGCGATTCTCGTCGACGGAAACGACCGAGTTCATGTCATACTCGGCAAGCACAGCTATGCCGCCCGGGTCCCACGAGAGTGAGGGGGAGAGATAAATCATCGACACCTGGGCGTTTACGACCTGACCGACCGCATACAAGGCGCCAGCGTTGGCACTGCCTGGATAAGAAAGGCTGCTCCCCAGGTCACTTACCAAAGGTGTATTGCGCCGGTATGAAATTTCGCCCGCGACGTTTGTGGGACCGAAACTGGTTGAGAACGACGTGCCATAAAGCTGAATGTCTCTTGGATAGACCAGCCAGTAACTGCCAACCTTGTTAGGCGAGCTGTTCTCAACCGCTTGCGGGGCGCCAGCATAAATTTCCGGCGATTTCGCATCATAACGCAGGGCAAACAGACCGAGATCGTAATTTCCGAGATGCCCTTGGACGGACGCGCCAAACTGCCCATTACTGCTGGCGGGCTGGTTGTTCTTGGCACGATAGAATGCCGGGCCTGCGTTAGACGGGCCCAGAAGAAGCCTTTGACCGCCCTTGTCGAGAATGTCCGAGTTGCTGAAGTATGAGCCTACGCCCTCAAAATTATCCGGTTCCCATTCAAACTGGTAATAGGCCTGCAGGGTGATGGTTTGGTTCGGTTGGTAGGTGACGACCATTTGGCCGGTTGGCAAAAACTCCTGCTGCGCCTGCGCGTTCGGCGTGGTCTGCGCAACCTGGAAATCGATCGGCGCCTGGCCGGCGGAAATTCCATCGCCCGCGAAAAACAGACTTTGACCCCATAGCAGCGTCTGGCGGCCGAATTTTACCGTCAATTCCTGCCCATCATTGGCGCCGAAATACTTCGACCCATACACGAACGCGTCGAGCAATTTGCCGGTTTCGCCGTTCGTATTCCGTGTGGCGCTTGTGAAATTCTGGTTGTCCTCGGTCGAGATGGGGTTGAAGGTTGCCGGCGAATTGTTTTGGCTATGCTGTAGATACACCGTGTTCAGAAACGCTTCGCCGCTGACATGGACACCATAGTCGCCATATTTAACATCGAAGATCGGCAATATCTCGAATTCGTTTGAGACCAGGCCATGCCGGAAATTGTCGTCACCTTCGTTGCCGTTCGTATCGCTCAAAATCACGGCCGACGGATCGTTGACGCGGAAGATATTTGAATATTCCACCGTTGTGTTCAGGTTGATCTCGAGATCCTGGCCGGCGTAAGTGCCACTATAGACATTATACGCGTGAGACACATGCGGCGCGGCTACCAGGAACGCACCTGCCGTGGTGCCTCGTAGCATGAGCGAACGAAGCCGCGCCTGGCGCGCCGGCGTTCGCGGCCGCAAACTATGGCGGATTGAAACATATATTTCGAGATCTTGATTTTTCATTTTGAGGTTACACTCCCGACTGGACTTGTGGGCCCTATTATTTGGCACAGCTTATAATTTTTGGCGTATCGAAAGGACCCGATATTCGATTTCCTCTCGTACGCTTCAACACCTGGCGCTGCTTGTGAAAAGCGATCCATCTTAAAAGGTTTTAACGTCTACACCAAGCTGACCAACCGCGACGTGATCTGATCAGCTTGGCGCATGGCGCCGGCGACAGTGATGCCTTGCCGGCTTAGGCTGCCAAAAAGGCAGGTTCTCTCACTTCTGGAGAGAGTTCAGCTAGCCGGGGCGCGACCTCCTCGGAAAACAGCTTCATGCTGCTCACGGTCTCTTTGGCGCCAAGGAACCCGGCCTGACCCATGATCAAAAGGTTGCCGAATCCACCAACGTCTCCATAAAAAGATTTAATCTGATTATAGACCTGGTCCGGCGTCCCCGAGAACATGATGCCGTTTTCAATCAGCTGTTCGCGCGAAAAGGCTTTGAGTGCATTCGGATCCCGCTCGGAAGCATTCAGCATCTTCAGCCGCGCTTCGGGGGGCATGTAGCCGGGGGGAGTCTGGAACGGCAATGCAGACTTATTTGAAGTTGCGTACCACATCAGCTCCTCGGCGCCCTTGCGCGCACTCTCTTCGCTGTCGCCAACAAAAACCAGGCCACAATAAGCGAGCTTATCAATTTCCATCGCAAGGCCCAGCTCCGCACGGCGATGACGATAGTTGTTGAAGATATTCATCGCCGGCTTGCGGCCGACCAGGAAGGTTGCAAGCGTGTAACCGTGGTCGGCAATTTTCGCCGAGCTGCTGGCCGTCGTGGTCGTCACCCATATCGGCGGATGCGGGTCCTGGTACGGGCGCGGCCAGATGTTGACCTGGCGGTGTTCAAAATGTTTGCCCGTCCAGCTGAACGGCCCGTCGTGCGTCGTCCAGGCCTTCAAAATCAGGTCATGGGCTTCCCAGAAGCGTTCGCTCATGTCGATGGGATAGGTATTCGTGGCGGAAATCTCGTAGGGCACGCCGCGTACAAAACCACACTCCAATCTCCCGCGGGAGATCACATCGATCAGCGCCATCTCTTCGGCGACTCGCACCGGGTCGGGCCGGTTGGCGATTGGGTTGCCCAAAATCAGAATCCGCGCGGTGGTGGTGGCGCGCGCCAGGATGCCGGCGATGATCGGGGCTGAGGGATTGGCGCATGTGGCGGTCGAGTGGTGTTCATTCACCATCACCTCCAGCCCTAAAGATTCCGCGGTCTGCCACTCATCAATGTAACGATGCCAAAGGTCAGCCGCTTTCCGCGGATCCATATTGGAGTTCGGGAGCGTGACCCGGATCGAATCATATGTATCGTCGGGCGGCAGAAACGGATAAGCGCATTCGCTGAAATACCAATACTTCATGGCAAGACTTCTCCTAAATGTTGGTTACGGCCGCAGATACTTTTTCTTTGCGTCTCAGGAATGCATTTAGATTATTTTCAAATTCCTTAGACTGTTCGAGATGCGGAAAATGTCCGGCATTTTCGATAACGGCCAACTCGGCGCCGGGGATGGCTTGTGCTAGCGCCTCACCATTGCGAAGATGGTTGATGTGATCCTCGCGGCCCCAGACCACAAGTGTCGGAGCCACAATTCGGCTCAGCTGCCGGGGCAGCTTGGGGTCGTGCAGGTATGGCCGCCAGCCGTAAACCGCAACCGCCTCCTGGGCGCGCGCGATCGCCAGCAATTCAGCCTCGGAACGCCCGACCGTGCCAAGGTAGGTCTCAGCGTCATCGGGATTGACAAACGCCAGCTTACGTATGTCCGCCATGGTGATGGCAAATATATCGGAAATCGTGCGCTCATCCGGTTTTCCGGTCCGCACGCCGAAGCTGTCGACGAGGACCAGCCTGGAGAGCCATTGCGGCCGCCGCACGGCAATCTCGGCGGCAACCCAGCCGCCCAGCGAAAAGCCGATCAGAATGACATCCTCAACGCCTAGGTTCTCGATGTAAGTGATGAAAATATTCGCCAGGTCATCAATCGAATCGCACCAGGCCGGGCGCCGCGACGTGCCGAAGCCGGGAATCGAGATCGTCAATACACGAAATTGATCCTGCAGGCTTTCGAAAATATCGAAGTGGCTCTCGGTGTCGAACAAGCCAGGGATGACAACGATGGGACGCCCTGTCCCCAGATCCCTGACATTCAGTTCAAGTTCACTAAATCCATCCACGTTTCCGCTCCAATCGTCTATTTCGATGATCGGTAATGCAAGCCGGAAGCGTGGGCAGTGACTTTGGTCACCGGCAGGAAAATTATATTGGATTTTTTTCGGCGGCATCGCGTCCGTATGGGAACGTCTTAAGTGCGCCGAGCGCTTTGCTCGTTTGATAAACAAAAGTCGCAAGGCAAGGCGTGGCGATAGACTAGCGATAAACTGGCAGGCTCCGGCTTTGGTAGCCAAGGCGGCAATCACTTTTCAGTTTTGAGAGGATTTTGTGATGACCGTGTATTTAATTGAAGCGTCCACCGTAACGGACGAAGCGTTGTTTAAAGAGTACCAGGCGGATGCCGGAGCTTCGGCGGTCAAGTATGATGTCGTTCCAGTCGCGATCGACAAGAACCCGCAGATACTGGAAGGCAAACTGCCAGGAGAACAAATTGGCGTTCTTAAATTCAATAGCCGCGCGGCTGCCGATGCGTGGTACAACTCACCCGAGTACACCAAGGCACGGGCCATTCGCCACAAGAGCGCCGAGACCAAAATTCTTGCTGATCGTCGAGGGATTTGCCTGAGCCGGCGGTTTCACCCGCCCACATGTGAATGGGCGCCAAAATGGCGCCCATTCACTGAAATACGCTGGCGTTCCGGCTATGCCGCGGAGGCCAGAAACGCCGTCTGGTGGGGCTCGTCAAGATGGATGTCGAAACGCAAATCCTTGCCATCTTGCACGGCAATCAGCGTGTCGCGCATCGCGGCCGGCACGAGTTTCAGAACCGGGTCGGCCGCATTGGCCGCCGTTTCATTTGGGAAATAAACTCGTGTGCGCAGCCGGTAGAGTGTCGGGTGGATAAACACGGCCAGGTCCAAATGTGGCGCCTGTATCTGCCCATCCGGTAAAGCGTCAGGCGCCGGCTTTTTAATGACGACCTCGTATTCGCCACTTTCATTGCCCTGGCCGCGCGCGAAAACGCCGTCGCCAAAAAACTCAATCATGCTGCCTGGAAAGACGATGGATTGGCCGGTGACGTCGAAAACCTTGCCATGCAGGCGGATGGCACCTTCGCTATCGGGTGCAACGGCCTGCTGCACTTTTTCAAACATCAGACAGCCGGTATAAAGTGGTCCGGTTCCTTGCTCGGGAATCTGGTACATCATGCTCAATCCTCCCAGGGGGTTGCGTCCGGGCCATCGAGAACGATGTCCCAGCGGTAGCCAAGCACGCGCTTGGGACCAAAATGCACGGTCAGTGTGTCGTCATATTTCGCAATCAGTGCCGAGCGCTCTTCCGGCCGGCGCATGCCGCCGACGACAAAGTCGTTCTGGATCAGCGGATCGCCCTCGAAATAGACCTGCGTGATCAGGCGCATGTTGAGGTCTGGCCCGATCACGGAGAAGTGGATATGCGCGGGACGGAAGGGAATTCCGGAGCCTTCCGGCCCCGGATAGGCGGCGGGCCGGATGGTGGTGAAGCTATAAACCCCATGCTCATCCGTCACGGTCCGTCCGATGCCGATAAAATTCGGATCCACCGGCACTTCCAGAGGATCGACCGGGTCGATATAGGTTCCTGAAGAATTAGCCTGCCAGATTTCGAGAATGACGCCAGGCACCGGAACGCCTTTGCCATCCACCGCGCGACCTTCCAGATAAATTCGTTGCCCAAACGGCTCGCCATCTCGCTGATTCGTGAGATCGTTGTCGTTCGGACGGATTTGGATGCGTTCGCGCGCGGCACTTGTGGATGTTCTCAGCCAGGCGTCAGGCACTTCTACGTTCGGCACACGCGGGACGCGTTTGCGCGGATCGGGCGCCAGCGGGGAACCGTGGGACAGCAGCTTTTCGAGAAAGCTCTGTGCGAGTATCTTAGCGTCGCCATCAGCCATCGTTTTCACTCCTTTATTGCAAACCCTCTTAAAGCGGCTTACCTTCTACGTTCTCTCCCGGCCACCGCAATCAATCAGCGATAACCGGTGCAACGCGGCAAATAGACCGCGCGCGCCGGCAAAACAGCAACTTTAGTCGCGCCATCACCCACGCTCAAAAATTGCCACCGTATGCCCCGCCAGAACGCCGCCGTGCGAGTGCACCATGGCGATGCTGGGGTTGTCCGCCTGGCGGCCCAAGGCGGTGCCATCGAGCTGCTGCAGGGCTTCAACAGCCTGATCCATGACACAATTCAGGAACGACTGGCCGAATGAGAGCATGCCGCCATTTGTGTTGAACGCAAGCTTGCCCTTGGCATCCAATCCGCCCTGCCGCAGAAACTCCCGCGATCCTCCCTTTTCGATCACGCCCAGATCTTCAAGGATCATCGGGATCGCGAATGCGAAAGGCACCACGGTTTCCAGCACGTCGATATCCTCAATCCCGAGGCCGGCGAAGCTGAGCGCCTGCTTGCCCGCAAGATGCGCGCCGGTGGTGGTTAGGTTGGGCCCATCCTTCCACGGTCCAAATCCATACAGCCCCATGCGCCCGGTCACATGCTCATGCGTCACGCATTCGCCAACGGAGCGCAGAAAAATTTTAGGGCCGGCTGGAAGATTTTCCGCCCGCGTGAGGATGATGGCGCCGGCGCGGCTGTGGCGGTACCAAGGGGCACAGTGCAAAAGGCGGCTGGGCGAGGCAATCATCGGCGAGGCAATCACCTGCTCAATGGTGAGCGGCCCGCGGCTGCGCATCTGGGCTTCGGGATGGTCAATCGCCCGCGCGCGCATCGAGACCGACACGGTTGCAAGATCTTCCTCGCTCAGCTCACGTTCGTAGACGAATCTTTGCGCGAATTGTCCGTACAGTGACGGCGTGATTGGATCATAAGGCGCTTCAAAATGCGCATCGGATTCGATCGTGGCATTGTATGCGACCGCGTCCACGGGCAATGCCGCACCCGCATCCCCGCTTGGACATAGCACGTAATCAGCCAGCCCCGCTTCAAGGAGCAAAGCGCCGTATTTAAGGCAGCTGAGCATGCCCGCACCATGGTTCATGATCGCGGTTGTGGAACTGGGCGCGATTTTCAACTCAGCCAGCAGCTTCTGGCCGAATAGCATGAACGCATCGCCCATTGGTGGACGATGCGTGAACAGCGCGTCAATCTGCCGGCGCTCGATACCGGCGCGGGCGAGGGCGAGGCGCACCGCGTCCGAAATAATCGCCACGGTGCTCTTGGCCACATCCCCATCCGCCAAGGGCATGTGCTGGGTCACCATGGCATAGCTGGCGACCGCCACGTTGCGAAATGCCATGGGACTAACCTTCCTGATCGGAAACGTTGAAATTCAACAAAACACCTTTGGGGCCAGGTGCAAAAACCGGCGTCACCCGCAGCCCGATTGCGGCGCGTTCCGGGGGCTCTATCCCGGCGAACAGATGCACCCCCTCGTCAAGCCGGATAAGCCCGACCGTATAAGGGGTTTTTCGCGCGATCGGCGCCCGATGGATGGTCGAATAGCTATAGATGGTGCCATTGCCGCTGACTTGCCGCCAGCTCAGATTGGCGCTGAAGCAATTCTCGCAAGCATCCTGGCGGGGATGGGAATATCGGCCGCAGTCACCGCAGTGCCGCACAAGCACGCGGGATTCCGCCACGCCATCCCAAAATATCTTTGCTCCTGGGCATACGTCGTAGGGCCCAATGATGGCCCCATCGATTGTGAGACTTAGCCCATCTCCGAATTGCTTGTTCAAAGTACGTTTCCCTTGCTTGGCGAGGCAATTATTCTACACCGAACGTCACGGATGTTAACAACTTTAGTACCACGGCCATTGGCTTTCCGGCCAGCGGCCGGAAAACCGGATGACTCAGAGGCTCGGGGAAGACTCTCGCATCCGCTGCTGCCCGCCCTGCCCCATCGCATATCGTCGTGTGGCCGCAAAATCCACCAATTGCCGGGCCATGATCAGAAACTGGTTATCGACTTCCGGTCTCAACGGGTCTCCCTTGGAATCAAACAATGGCTCCTGGGAATTCAACGCGATACCCATGGGGGACGGCCAGCCGCGCAGCGAGTGAACAACGCTTCTTAGCGCGTTCATGGTGGTGTTGGCACCTTGCCATCCAGCACCTGTCGCCACGCAGCCCACCGCCCGCCCGTCAAAATAGACCCTGGCGTCATGCGACATTTCTTCTGTGTAATCCAAAGCATTCTTGATCAGCCCGGATATGCCGCCGTGATATGCGGGTGACCCAAGAACGATGGCATCAGCACTTCGCAAGGCGCCGATGAAGCCAAGAATATCATCCGAAAGCTCCGATTTGCCATGGACATACATCGGAAAGTTCAGCGAAGGCCCGGAAAACATGGTCGCCTTTGCGCCCCCCGCCGCCGCATGGCGGAGCACGGCCCGAACGGCCTGTTCCGTGGATGACCCTGGCCTTAGCGTACCGCCAACGCCCACAATGGAAATGTTTTTGGCAAAATCATCACCCAAGACACGAACTCCTTTCCAGTCTTCCTAACAGCCGCTTATAAATTTCCCGAAGGCGGATACGCCGTCCCCAGGAAGTCGAGCACGTTAGTGTTAAAGGCATCCGCCTCCTCAATGTTCGGCAAATGGCCGGAGCCTTCAAAAACCCGCAGCCTTGAATTGGGAATTCTCGATGCCAAAAGCCCGGCATATCCAGGCTCCCGCAATTTGTCATGCGCACCGGCAACAAGCAACGTGGGCACATCGATTTTCTCATAGGGCGTCCGGTCTTCCTGACCGAATTCCGGCAATGGAGCGACGGCCGGGGATTTGAAGCGCGCCACGGCGATTGCCTCCCACGCGCCAGGCCGAACCGCTGAATGAAAGCGCTCTTCGACCAGTGTCTCGTCACGAAGCCATGACTCGTCATGGATATAGGTTGATACGACCGAGCGCATGCTCTCCAACGTACAATCAAACTTTAGCGCTTTCTCTCGCGCCGCATTGAGCGGCACAAACCCGCCGCCGGACGCGCTCACAATAGCGCGGATCGGCCAAGGCTGTTCACCTGTTGCGGCCACCTGCAATAGCAGCGTGGCCCCCATTGAACATCCTATGAAGGCTGCATCATGAATATCCAGCGTCTCAAGAAACCGGGTCATGTGCCACAAGCGCCGCGCCCGGCCGCCGCCAAAATCATGCAGCTTATCAGTGTCGCCATAACCCAGCCAATCCGGCGCGATGACGCGATACCGGGAAGCCAGCGCTGCAATATTCATAAACCATGTAAGGTAGCCGCTGGCCCCGTAACCACCATCATGCAACAGCACCACCGGCCGCCCCGCGCCGATGTCCAGATAATGCGTTCGGATTCCATCTATCCGCAGATACCGGCTGGAAGCCTCGAAGTTGGAGCGTTTCATGTGATTGTTAGTGCCTTGGTTTCATGCGGCCGGGCCACGTGACTATGCGCCGCAATGGCCGGACAATGTCCCTGAATGATCCCCATAGCAGTGACTTTAGTGGGTTTCGGGTTGCCGTTTTTTTGCCAGGGACGGCGTGGTTTGGAACTTAAGTATTGGCGCCGATTGTGCCGCCGCCGTAGTTTTGAACCAGTTGCTGCACTTTAGAAGGACTCACGCCATGGACGGCTTCGCGATGACTGGCTTGCCGATGGATAGCTTAAGAGCCTCCCTGAAGACAGCTGGGCTGCACGACTATATTTCCTCGGCGGCCGAGATTATTGAGGAAGCGCGCGCTGGACGCGTCTTCATCCTGGTTGATGACGAGGATCGTGAAAACGAGGGCGACCTGGTCATTCCGGCGCAATTTGCGACACCGGATGCCATCAATTTCATGGCCAAACATGCCCGCGGGCTGGTCTGCCTGGCGCTCACCAGGAAGCGTTGCGAATCGCTTGGGCTATCCATGATGGGCCAGGCCAACGGATCGCGGCACGAAACCGCCTTCACCGTTTCAATAGAGGCCAAGGAGGGCGTCACCACCGGCATCTCCGCCGCCGACCGGGCGCGGACGATCGCCGTGGCGATCAATTCCGAATTGGGACGCGAGGACATCGTCACACCCGGCCATGTTTTCCCTTTGCGCGCGCGGGATGGCGGCACCCTGGTCCGCGCCGGCCATACCGAAGCGGCCGTGGACATCGCGCGGCTCGCCGGCCTGATTCCCGCCGGCGTGATTTGTGAAATTATGAACGATGACGGGAGCATGGCGCGCTTGCCGGATTTGGTCGCCTTCGGCCAGCGCCATAACATCAAGCTTGGAACCATCGCCGACCTTATCGCGTACCGCCGCATCAATGAGAAACTGGTAAAGCGTGTTGAGCAGGCAGTGGTCCAGGACCCCGGTGGCCAGACCTGGCGCATGATCGCCTATGAAAGCCAGGTCGATCTGGTCGAGCACCTGGCGCTCGTCAAAGGCGATGCGTCCGGGCAGGAGCCCATGCTGGTGCGCATGCACGCCGTGGACACGATTGGCGGCTTGTTCGGAAACAGCCAGGCGGAGAGCCTGCGTGGCGCAATGGCGCTGGTTTCGCAGGCCAATCGCGGCGTGATCGTCCTGCTCCGGGAAGCCCATCCGACGGCCGTCTCCGCGCATATTCGTGAGCTGACATCGGGCAGGAATGTAGAACGCCCGTTGCGCGATTACGGCATCGGCGCACAGATATTAATCGATCTGGGTATAAAAGATATGATTCTTCTATCCAATCACAAGCGCACGATCATCGGCCTGGAAGGCTATGGCTTAAACGTGGTGGAACAGCGCTGCATCGACGGCACCGAGGTTTGACTGCCGCCGCCCTGCTGCCTGCGCGCGCTGAAAACACTCACAATCTCAGCTCACGGCAGAAACCCACCGTGAGCTGAGATCGTCACAAGAGATGACGCGGTTAGAGCATGATCGCTTCAAGCGCGATCATGCTCTAACTTTTTTTGCTGAGGGCGATTCACGTTTTCGGCGCGCTCAACCGAGCGCACCTCAAACGATCACGCTCTAGAACCAGGGCACCGCCGGTTGTAAGCCGCACTCGACACGGCCGTGAAGTTCGGCGTTGGTTGCAAACGCCATCCAAGCATGCAGGGACAAAGCTTGAACGTCGCGAACCATCAGCTGTAACGGGTCACGCAGGTGGATGGCGCTTGCACCAGATGCCTTTTGCACGACTTCCACGACTTCGCGGCAACGCATCAGGCACCAGGCCAAGTGCGCCCGGGTCCTTACGCGGTTCAGCACGTTATCCAGATCATTGGCCACCCGCATGGCGGATTCGGCACAGCGTTCAGCATGAAAGCGAGCTTCCTCCAGCTTCATAACCGCCTCGTCCATCTGAAGATGCGTTACGACCGCTTCATTTTGTTTGTCGTATTGCGTAAACGTGATGCCCCGCTTGTGAATACGATCACGAAACAAGTCCACCGCCGCGGCGGCGAGGCCAAGCGGAATTCCGCAGGAGCCGGCGGTGAAGAAGGAAATTGCCGGCATGCTGTAATACGCGTCGGCAACTGGCTCCGCGCTGCGGCTTAGGTTCAACACACGGTACGCCGGCACAAATACATCCGCGACCGAAACCGTGTTAGAGCCAGTCGCGGCAAGCCCGGACACTTGCCAATCGTCTGCGACCGAGACATCTGTCATTGGAAGCAGGAACTGCCCCACTTCAGGCGGACCGTCACTGTTGATAATGAGCGAGCTCAGCATCGCCCAATGGGCATGGTGCTGACCGGTTCCAAAGCGCCATGCGCCCGTCAATCTATATCCGCCGTCGACAGGTATCGCTTGTCCGGAAGGCGTGAAGGCCGTCACAGCACGGGGGTTGGGAATCGAGTAGAATTCGTCTCGCGCTTCCTGGGTGAATGGAGCAATCATATAGCATCCGCCGTTGTAGATGCCGCTAACCCAGGCCGTCGAGGCGCAGCCACTAGACAACGCCTCTTCGATAGCATTGAATGTTTTAAGAGACACCTCTCGTCCACCACGAGACCGGGGGGCTGTGAGCTTGAAAACACCCAGGGCTGTCAAATCCTCTATCGTCTCATCCGGCAGCCTCCGCAGCTTCTGCGCTTCGGTCGTCCGCCCTCTGAGTACCGGAATCAACTTCCGAACGTTTTCGAGCAGCTCAACTTCGTCGGACGCAATCATTTCGTTCACTCGTTCTGCAGACACAGTCATCACGTTCACTTGCCGTCTCCTTTGATTTTTCAATACTGGGCAGTAACACAAAACATTGCCGGTAACTCTTATATTTAACGAACGGTTATGTGGGATTTTGGCATGCGGATAGCAAAACCGAGGGTCGTCACCAGTGGCGAAAATTCATGTAGAGTCTCTTCACCGTCATCGTTTGCCATGGAGTTCCCTTATCCCATCATCGAAACCCTCGATCAGTTTCTTCCCGGCTCGTATCATCCCGTCGGACAAACCGGAGACCGTGCTTGATCTGGGCCGGAGCGGCCTGACCCGTCAGGAACTTTAGTCCCAAACTGAGCGCGGCAACTGAACTATGAGATTTTCGCGGCGACGGCAGCGCTCGACGCGCTGGGCGTCCAGCGGATTTTCCGCAGGGAAAGGCGCTTATCGAGAGCGGCAACCGGCATTCCGGCCATCACGCTTGCGGACCCAGCCGAGAAACGCCCAATGTTGTTGAGGTCTTTCGTTTTTACATAGAAATCAATGCGCGCCGCCGGCAGTGCTTGCGCCGCGTTTCAGCATGGCCACGGAAACCAGCGAACCAACCAGAATCGCGCACAGAAGCCCGAAACAATCCGCATATCCCATTATTGTGGCCTGCGCCTTTATCGTGGCGCCAACCACATTCACGGCGCGCGCCATCGCGGCGGCCGGGTCGGCGGAGCCGTTGAGCATGAAATAATGCTGCAGCATGGCCAGCCTTGTCTGCGTCGCCGGATCGTAGAGCGAGACATGTGCATTGATGATGAACGAATGATACTGCTCGCGCTTGGTGAAGTATGTTTCCAAAACGGCCGTCCCGATCGCGCCGCCAAGGTTACGCATCATGTTGAACAGGCCCGACGCGTCGCCCGCCTCCTCCTCGGTTATCCCAACCATCGCCACGGCGGAGAGCGGCACCATCACCAGCGCCTGTCCGACGGCCCGGACGACGTCAGGCACCAGCAGTTGCGGGCCGGCAATATTCGGGTCGAGTGTCAGATTCATGAAGCAGCTGGACGCAAAAATCATCAGGCCCAGGCCAACCAGCAGGCGCGGATCGATCTTGCGCATCAAATACGGCACACACGGAATGACCAGAAGCTGCGGCAACCCGGTCCAGGCAACCACCTCGCCACTTTGCTGCGCATCAAAACCTTGCGCGACCGCAAGGTATTGCGGCAGCAGATAGGCCGAACCATACAGCGCGAAACCCAGCATGACGTTGCTCAACGTCGCGAAGCCGAAATTGCGCCGGCGCAGCAGCCGCAACCGTACCAGCGGCGCTTTGCGCAGCAGCTCCACGATGATGAACGCGCCCAGGGCGACCGCGGAAATAATGCTGAGCTCGACGATATACGGGGAGCCAAACCAGTCATCCACGTTACCCTCATCCAAAACGGTTTGGAACGTCGCAAGCCCGATCGCCATCAGACCGATGCCAAGCCAGTCCCCGTGCCGCAGCAGATTATGCTGAGACTTCGAACTCGGTAGCGCATAAATCAACCCGGCCAGCATGAAGATGCCGGGCACCATATTCATGTAAAAAATCGTTTGCCAGCCATAATTATCGGTCAGCCAGCCGCCAATCGTCGGCCCGATCGCCGGCGCAAACGTGGCCGTAACCGCGAAGCCGGCGAACCCCATCGGCTGTTTGCCCGCCGGCAGCATGGAGACGATGATGGTGAACGCCATCGGGATCAGCACACCGCCGAAAAACCCTTGCAAGGCCCGCAATGCGATCATTTCCGGCAGACTTGTCGCTTGCGCGCACGCCACGGAAAACAGCAGAAACAAAGCGGTGCTGGCAATCATGTAGCGGCGCAACGAAAACACCCGGCTTAAAAAATCCGTCATCGGGATCACCACGATCTCGCCGATCAAATACGCGGTGCTGATCCACGTGCCGTTCACCCCGCCGGTCCCGATTCCGCCCTCGATATCGGGCAGCGAGGAATTGGTGACCTGGATGTTCAACACCGCCATGAACGCGCCCAGCAGCGCTGCCCCCACCGCGATCCAGGTTTTTATTGAAACCGCGGCGTCACCGGGCGCAGCCGCGGCACGAGCACCCTGCCCGCTCATGCGTTGGGCTTGGTGTCGATGGACGGCTCGACGGACATGCCGGGGCGCAATTCGCCCAGCAGCGGGTCATGCGGATCGATGGTGATTTTTACCGGAACGCGCTGGACGATTTTGGTGAAGTTGCCGGTTGCGTTATCCGGCGGCAGCAGCGCAAATTCCTCGCCGCTCGCGGGTGCGACGCCGTTGACCACGCCGTGCACGACCACGCCAGGAAACGTATCCACGCTGATCGCGACCTTCTGCCCCGGCCGCACATCCGTCAGCTGGGTCTCCTTGTAGTTGGCGACGATATAAACCGCCCGCAGCGGCACCACGGCCATCAAATTGGTGGCGGCCTCCACATATTGCCCAACCCGCAGGCTGCGTTCGCCAACCACGCCGTTGATCGGCGAGGTGATGACGGTGTAGCCGAGGTTCAGCTGGCTTTGCCGAAGTGCTGCCTGCGCAAGAGCGAATTCGGCCCGCGCCTTGACGAGCTGCGCGCCGAGCACCGCCATCTGGGTCTGCGCCACGCCCTCCGCCGCCATGTCGCGCTGCAGATTTGCCCCGGCGTTTTGCGCGCTGGTGCCTGATTGCTGCGCCTGCTGCTTGGTGCCGGCCCCGCTTTGCGCCAGGGTCGCGTAGCGGCCCTCATCCTGGCGCGCGAATGTGAGCGACGCCTTGTCACTCGCCACGGCCGCCTGGGCTTCCGCAATCGCGAATTTCTGCTGGGCCATTTGCTGGACCAGCTCATCCACCCCCGCCGCCGCGGCATCCGCATTGGCCTGCGAGGAGGCGAGTGCGGCGCGGTAATTGCGGTCATCGATCCGCGCCAGCAACTGTCCCGGTGCCACGACCTGGTTATCCTGCACAGGTACCGTGGCAACATAGCCCGCAACCTCGGGGCTTATGGCGACGCTATCAGCCTGTAGATAGGCATCATCGGTCGAGACCATGAAGCGGCCGGATGTCCAATAGCCAATGCCATAGACCAACACCACCACCAACAGCGCCAGCCCGCCCACGGCAAACAAGGCCGAACGAAGACAGTGTTTGTTACGCCCGGCCAGGGCCTGGGCGTCGCTCTCGCGAACGGAGATTTT
>Ga0116227_10010683_pt1 | contig 15861 bp, 9 predicted proteins | sample S1TSphgellanicum_FD_89693 | JGI IMG/M metagenome (GOLD analysis project Ga0116227, IMG submission 89693) | Host-associated microbial communities from peat moss isolated from Minnesota, USA - S1T2_Fb - Sphagnum magellanicum MG | ecosystem: Host-associated > Plants > Peat moss > Unclassified... | reverse complement strand
TGTTTATTAAATGGCATATTTACATTTTGAAAATTGTTGAAATGTTACATAGTTTTGTCACTAAAACATGAAAAACTAAACATTGTTTACACTTGTTGTGGCTCCTATTAATGTGACCACACCTTAAGCTAAGATAAGGTCACCAAATATGCACAAAAACATTCAAAAACATTGAAACACGAAATAAATAGAAAAAACCTAAAGGTGCAATCAAAATAACACACCCCACTCCAAGCATAACCAATATTTATTTTTACATGTTTTGAAGCGGTAAACTAATTAATTAATGTTGAGAATGTGTGAAGTGTTTGAAATATAACATTATAACATTATAATACATTTCAAATGAATATAATAAGTATAAAGTGCTTGAAATCACTTATTAGGGACTACAACCAATGTTTAAAAACACAATTTAAACATTGAAAGCAATGTAAATTTGAAAAACAAATCAATTAATCAATCACAATCTATCATAATAGCTTGTCAAAAGTCACTATGGACTAGACAAATTCAAGATTAAAAGAGTAGGTGTGAACCTTAAAACATAAAGTCATACCTCAAACTAGAGTTGAACACATTGAAAGTAATGGAAGGGGATTACCTTTATATTTGTTTGGGTCCTAATGTGTCAAGTAAAGGTTCCATACATGCTAAATTAAATGATTTTTTTATTAACTATAAAAATCTTACTATATTTTTATTGACCTATGTTAGGGTAGGTTATGGGATGTCATTCGTGACACATGCATTACCATGACCAAAAAATTCCCAATGTGCATGATGAAAACCATAACAAATTATAACAAATACATGCATACACTTAAGTTCAATCACACAATGATAATCTAAAATAAAACAACATAATATGCTAAAGAATATTCAAATAAAATTTTGTACAAATGTGAAATACATGGACAATTTGGGGAATGGTGCACATTAACCTTTTGTTTATAATGAAATTCACCAAAACATGCAAAATCAAAAAATGACATGATCTTAAGGGTTTCAATCACCAAGTTTTTTATATTTGGTTTTCCATGTGTAGCAAAAAATATAAGTGATGATTAAAAAATTATATTTCATATATGGTTTATAGTTAAATTTGACTAAATATCCTTGAGATAATTACCACTTTTTCTAGATCTTCTTATGGATGATTGTCATTTTGGTTGCATAAAATAATTCCTAGAATACACAATAATCCATATATGATAACATTGGGGAATTATTAAAATTAAAGGTGTTTCAAGGAATACAACATAAGGTTTGAACTTTGGATACCAACATGTGATTATTATTAGGGCATTCATGATATTAAACCAAGTGGTATATGGTATGACAAGCATTATGAAGGACTCAAAATAATTTTATTTAAAAAAAAAATTTGCTACCTCCTTTTGAAGGAGGCACATGTTAATCATCTCAAGAGATTTCATCTTTATACAAATTGTTTTGAAGTAGATATTTCTTTTAATCTTCATGCTTTTATTAAAGAAAAAAATATTATGGATAAAACATGAACATAATATCTTTACATGATGAAAAGAAGTTTGTCAAATTCTTGAACCATCCTTGATCTCCAATCAATCTCGGTCGCCTAGTTTGTGTTAGAATCTTAGGACTTATGTTCTATGAATATAGACATTAAAATTTTATTATTATTACACAAAGAAAGTCCTCCCCAACCATAGAAAACACATAAACATTTTTCACCTTTAAGCTCTTGTATCCAACATCAATTCTAAATACCATTATAATGAACGAAGTAAATTTTATTATCTTAAATTAGGTTTCTCATTCATCATACTTTCACTAAACCTAAACTAGGTTTCTCATTTGTTATACCTTCATTAAACCTAAACTAGGTTTTAAATCACGTTTTTTTGTCTTGCTCTTACATGTCCACGGGTTAAACTCTCACCCCGACAAGATCATAACAATATTTATGCTTCCACTTCCTAAGGCATTTCATTGAGAAATTCATTGTCATAATTGTAATACAAATGTAAGTGAATTTTCTTTCTTTCATTTGAACTTCTCTTATGAAGTGATATTGTGTGTCAATATGTTTATCTTTAGAATGAAATTTAAGGTTTGCTAATAACATTATTGTTCGTTGATTATCAAAAGACAATGTAATATGGTTAGGATGATCAAAATCAAGATTATAATCTTCTCAAACAAACAATTTTATGCCAATGTTTATGACATTGTCATATATTTTGATTTGTACTTGATAATGCAACCAACTATTATTGTTTGTATGTCCAATTTATAATGCATCTAACAACAAAATAATAATAACAGGTCATGATGTCGATCTTTTTATGTTAGAATTGTTGCCCTAATTAACATCAATATAACCATACAAAATAATTATCTTTTGATTTTGTATATTGAAGTGTATTATCTAATGTACATTTAATGTATCTTAAGGAAACTTTAGATGAGGATCCAAGGTTTAATGACCAATGAATTCAAGCAATCTTATTGGTTGAAAGCTCTAAATTGATCCCAAGGCCTTTAAACGAAGGTCCAAGACCAAAAAGTGGGAAAATGCCTTTAGGATAATAGTTTTTGTGATGTCGTTTAATGAAATAAGATTTTAGGAGTGCAGTTTCACAAACCTCAATACCAATAACCTTCTTAAGTTAAAGAATGGGGACCTCATAGCAGCTAAACCTACATGGCACATGCTTTGGAAGGAAAATTAATTGGGTTAGATCAAAAAAATAGTGCCGAAAAGAGCTCTTAATTTGGAAAACCAAGAATCAAGCTAAGGACCAAAGTACAGTCCAACTCAAGGATTCAATTTGCTTCAAATTAGTCCAAATTGGTTCTTGGGAAATTAGACCCTAGACCTTCGTCTAAAGTGTACATTTTTAGCAACTTGCCAACATTTGCACCAAGCTTCACAAAGAATTACACTTAGCAAGTTTTGTATATTGTGAATGGATAGTCCAACTGAATACATACAAATACATACATTAGACATTTAACAACTTGTAAGTATGGAACTCCTATTAATTTTTTTCCTCTTATTTTTAAGGACAATCATTTTGTTTAACTTCACATTAATCTCAACAAGGGTACATATAAATTTGCACTATGTCATTCCAAATTTATGTAAAATTTCTAGTAGATATTTCTTTTATGACATTCTAATCCAACCATCCTATTGATTTCTAATCATTTGAATTTCAATACAAAAACGATTATATTTTAAATTTGTCATTTCAAATTCAAATTCAAATTCAAGAGTCTTCTTCATTTGTTGTGATAAGAATATGGCATTGCTCACTAGCGTTGTATTATCAATGTAAAGAACAATCATAGTAAACTTTCCTTCTTACTTCATCATGTAAAGATTAAAATCAACATCATTTCTTATACATCCAATAGAGATTATATATGAGTCCATCCATTATTACCAAGCCCTAGAATACTACTTAAGTTGTATAAAGCTTTTTAAAACTTGCAAATTTTTCGTTTATTTGTTCTTTCTTTAACCCCTCAAGCATATTAATATATATATTCTCTTCTAATACTCCATGTATGAATTTTGTTTTAACATTCAATTGATGGATTTTAAAATCAAGTTGATCAGTTAAAATAATAATAACATGAATAGAAGAAAGTTTTACAACCAATGAATAGATATCACTATAATCTACATCCTTGACTTGTGTGAAACCTCTTGCTACTAAATGAACTTTATATATTTAAAGTTTCCTTCAAAATTTAACTAAGGTGTGAAAATTCACTTATAATTCATCATTTATTTATTGTTTGATAGTATCGTTAATGTATGGAACTTTTATTTTTATATATTAAATGAAATGTAAATTCAATAACCACTTTTCAATGAGTTACATCAAGTTTAAATAAAGTTTTTTCATATGCAATTGACTCCCTCTTATAATATTGTAGAATCAATGCGTTTGTTTGGATTTTGTTCACGTAGATGACTTCTTTCTCTCAAACTATGTGATCAATCTATTGGGTTTAACAATCTTTTTAAATGGTCTTGATGGATATTGCATGTTTATTCTATATTAGGTGATATATGATCAATGTTATAAAACTTTTCAATTTTTTCCATTGAATCCAAACTCAAGTGCGGTATAATTAAATTGTAGTCTATATTTTTGGTTGTATTTGTTGTGTACTAATATGTTGTATTACCAAGTTAGGAGGGGTTTAAACTAAGAAAATAATTATTTAAAGCATGTATTAAATAACAATTCATTTAAATTTGTTTCATTTTGCTCATATTCTAAACTAGAGTTCATTTCTTCAAAGACCACATCTCTAGAGATAATAATGGTAATTTTTTTAACAATTTTAGTAAATAGATATAGGTTTTTTTTTTCATTATAGCCAAAAAGTATATATTCAATTGTATCAAGGACTAATTTCTTCCTTAGATCCTTTTGCACAATAGAAAAGTACATTTAAACATTTTCAAATGAATTTAACTTTGGTTTCCCACTGATCCATAAATCAATATGAATCTTTGTATCATCAAGTACCTTTGTAGGAGTCCTATTTTAAAAATAGTTAATTGTCAACAAAGCTTGGTCCCCATAAGAATTAGAAAGACCAAAATTATGCAACATGAAAGTTACAACATCCATTACAATCATGTATTTACTCTCTACAACCCCATTTTGTTAAATGTATGGAATCACTAAAAGAATTATTTTTGTTTACAACCAATTTTTGTAGCTAATAAATGTTGTTTGCAATTACTTTCTAAACAATGTCATTTGCAACTAAAATATAATTACAAATAACATTTTTTAGTTGAAAAATTAGTTGCAAACCAAAGTTTTTCTTCTAACAAATTAGATATTTCATTTTGGAAAAATCGATTAAATTTGGAAATATATATATATTTGTATTATTGTATATTCGGAACATATTCTCTTTTATTATATATTCCTAAAATTTATTTTTTTTTGACAAATTTTTTTTGACAATTGTTTATATATCTTGAAAATATCAAACATTTGATATGTATGTTTAAGAAAATAAAAAAATGGATACCTAAAAAGATCATCTATTTATCATATATATAAATTACAAAGTATTTTGACCCATTACATGTTATTTATATCGATTCACATATATCTAAATGGACAATACCTAGTAGAGCATTACCTCACATTCCTTTTTCATTAAAGAACTTTTCTCTATGTTGTTTACCTAATAAACAAGCTTTACATAGAAATCAATATGTTCTTTATATCATAAGGTTTTAATCCTCTAACCACATTTTTATCTTATAATTATTTCATTCAATTTTGATTAATATGGTGAAACCTATGGTGCCATAAATCAACCCTAATATTCAATTCAACAACTACATATACTAGTGTGGCATGTGCCATTGGCCCAAGTATGAACTCATTTCCCAATTCCCCATAATTGAATTGAATGATAGACCTACAAGTTTGACCAAGTTTTCAACTTTTTTCCTTCCAAAACCTAGTTTTTTGGAATTTATTTGAATTTTCAAGGACAAAAATCACCTAAATTTCAATATCTCCCACATCTTGAGTCCAAATTCTTATGAAATAAATATTGTTAAATCTTAATCATCAATATCTTTCCAACAACACCAAAGGCACCTCCTAATTCCTCTAATTTTTTTGGTTAAGATTTAGTTTAATTTTTAGTGCAAAAGTTATTTAATATTTAAGAACTTTTACATCACAAGTCCAAACGCCATGGAACCAAGCCAATGCACCCCTGCTCCTTGAAAGCTTTCCAAAGAGACTAGAAACAACCTACCTTCCTTCCTAGATAGATGTACCATGAATACTCATTGATTCACTATTGAAGTGTTTAATTCAATGTATAGGTCATTCTCAAGCACACATTTAACAATAATAGCTCATTTTGCACTTGTTAAAGTGCAACAACCTCCTTTAATAATTAACTTTCCATGAGCTAAATCAAATTGTTTAATGGTAAAAAAACCATTAAACCAAATACATGGAGTTCTTTGGGAATTTTCTTTCTTCCTCCATTATTTAACATAATAGAAATATCTCCATAGCCATAAATTTGATGTGTATTACCATCTCCTAAGTAACCACTTGACTTGTGTTCAAAACTTCATAAGAAATAATGTGTTCTTTTCATGAGCCATATGTTGAATAACACCAATGTTTATCAATCAACTTGAATCTTTGCCATTCTTAATGATTAAAACCACCATATACAATTTGTTATTCCCAATTATTATATTGCGTTGTTTTGCTTTAGTAGTTTCTATAGCTTTTATATAAAAATAATTATTGCATACCTTAATAACATGTCTCAAATTTTTGCAATAAAAATGTTTTAATTTCTTAGTTTTAGTCAAATCTCCTCCATCTTGTTGTGTATTGTCAAAAAATGGTGTTTTCTTCATGTGATTTTGAACAAGCTTCTTGTTCACAAACAATGTGATGGAAGAATCTATTGTTGATGCAATGGACTTCATCGCTATTTCCTCTTGAAGCAAATATGTGATTAATGAACCCAAAATAACATTGGGTTGTTTTTTCAAAAACATAATGAATTTCCTATCTGACATATGCAACTATGCATTTATAAGGACAATAATGCAAAATATGCACAATATGTCACATACTACTTCTTCACTATTAATAGGTAACCAAATTGTAGAAAGTGGACCAAGCAAAACTTAAAACATGTGTATGTGTTTGGTCACACTTTTAAATTGTTTCATTTTAAAACATGTATGTAATGGATCTTTCAAATACATGCACATGTCATCGCATCTTGTGCTTCAAAGAGGTTACATAATTTTCTTTAAGACATAGTGGAAGTGTCACATGTTTGTACATGAGACATAATGTTGTTATCTAAACAATTATTAATGATTGAAAAAACAAAGGAAATTCTATTCTCCCGATCCTAAATACTATTAACATGTCTAATAAGTAATGGCGGTGCACCAACAATAAGTGCAAGCTTGGCCTCAATCCCATTGACTATTTGTCCAAAGTGCAAAGAGTCACTTGATAAATCTATCAAGTGAGCTTACAAGAAAGTTTTTACCAAAATAAATTTCAATAAGTGGTGAAAATTTATCAAAGTTATTTGAAGTATCAATCTAATTATGTTGTAGAAATATCACTAATCATGGATATTGATCAAATAGATCTAAAAATATTTACAACTGAATTCAAAGATGAAGGAAAAACAAACGTTGAATCAATTTTTTTGGCCAAAGGTACATTTTCATTTCAAATGGAAGAAATTCATGAAAACACATTTGATCATCTCAAGGGGTGATCTTCTATAGAATGCTTTAGAAATATGGGGGGGAAAAAAAATTATTAAAAAAAACAAACCGTAGATATTAAATGAAACTTGTTAATGCCATTTAATTTGAAAGATGATCAAAATAGTCAATGACCTTTTGATAAATGTTGTGTTGACCTCAAGGATGGTTGGTACTTTTACCAAATGTCAATGTTCCAAAATGTTCCTATAATGTAACTACCATATATTTAGAATATATAATTATGTTGTAACACTACATTGTGTTGGTATCTTAAAACCTATGTTCTTTGAGTATAGACAATTTTTGTTATCAAAACATGAAGGATTTTATTATATAGAAAACTCTCATCCCCCATAATTGTTTTGTGTGATTTTTCACCCCCAAGTTCATGTCTTCTACATCAATTGTAATTACTATCACAATGAATGAAATAAAATGTATCATCCCAAATTATGTTTTTCATTTGTTATAGGTTGCTAACTCATGGAGAATTCATGTTTCTTCCTTCAAAGCACACAAGGTCTTGAACAAAACTCTAAAATGATAACAAAATTTGTTTTGGAAATACCAAAAAGGTGTTGATGTATAATTAAATTGAATTTGATGCATAATTTGTTGCAACTTACAAGAGTTTGAAATCCAACCATTGCATGTATGTTGAACATTGAACAAATGCATTAAAGTACATGAAATGTAAATGGTTGGAATATCTACTAGTGAAGGAGGGATGAAGGCATGTTCATCTTATGCGACATAATTTACTTCTAAAAACTAAATGATAAAGTTGAAAAAATTAAACATGAGTGGAAAACATTAATTGTATAACATCAACCTTACATATTTAAAGCTTCTACTTCAATAAAAGATTGATGTCAATGCTTTGGGAATATTTTGAGGACTAGAAGCAAATCAATTTGGTCTTTAGTAAGAATTTTGCAATTAATATGCATGTTTGACACTTTTGAAATGTGATATGTTTGATTTGGAAATATTATGCTAACAAGTGTTGTATAAGGTGAAAATTTATGTTTTTGAAGATCAAGAAAATAGTTGTTACATTTTTCATAACCAAAATTGAACTTATAGATGAATATAAATTAAATAATCCCTTCAAGCCAATGAAATCTTTGATAGGCTCCTTTGTCATTGGTGTCTTCCTTTTAATATTTAATCAAAAGAGTAGGCTTAGTATAACTGAAGTTAACCAACACCTTTTTTAGTAGGTGAAGCCGATACTTTCACCTTTTTTATCAAGGTTTTTTAACAATTATAATTATCACAACAATGTAAAAGTTTGGATTTGAAGACCCTACTCTAATCTTAGGACAAGAAATGTATATTTTTAGAACAATGTGAAAGAAAATTGGGGTTTTACTATTGTAACAATGTAGGTCATGTTTCATTCAAGGTAACTTGTGATGAACATTCCTATCTTCAAGCCATTGAACCTCTTTTACCGTGCTAGAAATTGCCTTAAATGTTGGTGTTCAACTTTATAAAATTCCCATCCAAGGTAAGTCTCTCCCATGGAGTATCTATTTTTTTGCTAGAGAAATCACATGTTAAAATGGATATTAATCAACAAGGGGAAAGATGTTCACTTAATAACATATGAACCTTTAAACACAATACAACATCAAGTGTGTACGAATTGCTATTAATCCTTGTTCACTATTACAAAGCCCCTTAAAATTGGCAACAATTCTAATATTCTTTGAGTATAGCATAATCGTTAATTCCAGTTTTGTGAAGCTTTGCATTTTCAATCAGTTTGCACACATTTTGAGTAGATAATGTAATGCATGTTGTTGATATTGAACCAAAAAAAAAAAATTCAAAAGAAGAAATGAATTTACTTTTCTAATTCATATATCCTAAAGGAAAAATTGCCCCATGTTATACTTTAAAGGCTAGTCTATTGTGGATTCACAACACATTTCAAACATTATCCATCAAAAAACAAATAGACAATGAGCATAATGAAATCCATCTTGATCTTTCCATTAGAACTTTGCATGAAAATTTATTTATTTGACTTTTTGAGTCTTGGAGAAACAATCATGTCAAATTGACATGATTGTTAAAGGTTTGGGAAATTATGGATTGTTGAAAACATTGGAAAAGGATTTTCGAGCAAAAGCCATTGAATTAAACACTAACTTTTTTTATTTATTAATGATAATCACTCATAATGTATGTGATAAAGACTTCAAAGACCTAGAAGTCCTTGGAAGAACTATTTGACAATCATGAATTTGCAGGGATTTGGTAACATGCATTGTAATTTGATGCATACTTTCATTTAAGATTATTAGTTCATCCATTCATTTTTCAAATTTAATTTTACATAATTGTTTTTGAAAATTTTCATGCCTACAAGTAGTATGGATAACATCAAATTTTCACAAACTTAGTGTGATTTGAAAAAAATTACACTTTCAACAACTTTGCCATTGGAATTTCTTTTAAATTCCAACATCTAGTTTCTAAATAAATTATGTTGAATCTTACAATCTAACTTAAGGTATGCGATGAATACAAAATATCAACAATTAAAATAGGACATATTTCCTTCATCTTTCATGAAATCACCAACAAATGAACTCGTGGTTCTAAAGCAAAAAAAATCTTTTGGTGGGGAAATTTTGTAATCTGGTGACCCAAAAAATAGGAATATCTTGTTGTAGATTCCATTTTTTTTTAAATTGATATTTTTTTTGGGGGAAAAAAGGTTGGCCTCATTTGACCATTGTTTAATTGGGTGGAATTTTTTTGCCAATTTTTTTCCCATTTGGACAATATTTGAAAAAATGTTGATAATTGATGTTAAATCTTCCATGGGTTGTTTGCCAATGATGCTACACCAAAAAAATGAAAACAAAACCCTCATTCACATGACACAAGTGATGAATATTCCCTGAAATGCGGGACCAAATTAAATGTTTAAGGTAACATTGAATACTATGGCATTATGTTATGTAAAGACCAAGCTTATTTATGTGTAATTTCTTTAGTTTTTTTGGCTGATGAAAGGGTAGATGAATGGGTGGGGCATTTTATTTAGTTTTTTTCTTTGGCCAATGAAAGGGTGAATGAAAGTGTAGCATGTTTTTTCAGTTTTTGTAGGTGATGAAGGGGTGGCTAGGTGAAGGATATTTTTTTAAAAAAAATTAAATAAGCAAAAATAATGAAAAATTGCAATTTTGTTAAAATCAAGTAGGGGTTATTAAGGGTGTTTCAACTGCATTAATATGGTCGAATAAGCATGCTTGTTGATTGTGTAAGTGATCAATTTTGTGAACTCCTTGCATGTTATACATAATTTTTGTACTCCCCCACATTCCCCACTATGTTCTAATAGTGGGATACTTGCCTTTAATGTTAGAAAGTGGGTAATGTAGGGTAGATTTTAGTTTCCAACACACCCCTAGGTTCATCCAATGACTTGTTGGGAACCATAATCCACCATGGGTGGCCTACTCTTTAACACATATTTCTAATTAAAAAGGGTTTTAAAAAAATTCTTTAAATTGTGTTTTAAGAGGAAAGTTTTGACTTATAAAACCCACCCCTTTCAATGTTAAAATAAGGGGGAAGTTTTTGCATGTAGGGTAAAACATGGGTATAGTATTTATGTGCATCCCTTTTCCTCAAGCTTTACCCAACATAAAAACCTAGCCCAAATTTTCTTTACATTGGGAGAGCCTAAATATTCACGGCCACATTTTTTTATATCAACTTAAGAAGGCATGGGGGATGGAAGTGGTTTGAAGGTGAAGAGGGGACACATAACATAATTTGATCCAATGGTTTGTGCATTAAAGCTTTTACATACATGGCTTGTGGGAGAAGAGATGTAAAAGGTCCAAAGAAAAGAAAAAGAAAATAAACAACTTCTTTTAAGGAATGAAAACAAAATTCCTAGTCAAATTTATTACATCTTGGTCAATAGTGTAATGCCATTCTTGCAAATTGGGAGGGAAATTACACTTTATAAAGCCCCACCCAAAATAGATAAATTGTTTTGGTCAAATCTTTATATATAGGGGGAGGCATTGTTGTTAATGTTTCCCCCTTCATAAAAATTGAAGTTCATTATAATAAAGAGAACCTAGATGCATTCAAATGAATGTTATAAATCACTTTATAACAAATCTTTGGTACTTTAGGGATATTACATGTAATTTCCCACACCTTCAAGAAAAATATGAGAAATATTGAAGAGTGAAAATTTGTATTTGGGGAGGCCCTCCAAACTCCACTACAATTTTAATTGAAGTTTTTTTTTTTTTGGGTGAGTTTAAGGCTTATTACACGTTTTTTAGTCCCAATTATAAGTTAGTTACCTAGGTAAGTTGATAATTAGTTTTACAAAAAGCTAGAATTAGAGTTGGAATTGTTCAAGTAGAAGAAAGTTTGATGCAAAACTTGACCAAACCCAATTAATAATGTTGATACGTGAAAAAAGGAATAGAATTATACCAATGGCTCAAAATAAAATTTCAAGGTCTAGTTTTAAAGTTTTATTGCTTTGAATTTTTATGATGCCGTTGAATTTTTCATTTATATTTTGGTCCCTTTCCATGTTTTGTGTTTTTATGACAAACTTTTGATCTTTCAACCTTTTGGTATGTCTAAGTGTTTTTATTTTGTCTTCAATTTTTTTTCTATCAAGCTTTTGGTTTGTTTAGGTGTTTTTATTTAGTCTCCAATTTGTGGTCTTAAATTTTTTTTGATCCCTCTTTATTGTGTTTTATGTTTTGTTATACATTTATGATTCTAAACTTTTTATTATTTTAAGTGTTTTTTTTCCCTCAATAAGTTTAACATGGAAGAGTGGTGGGTAGCTTGTGCATTTCCAAGGTTTGGTGGTGTTTTATTGTAATTTAAGCCATAACAATGTAACATTGTGGTGTGGTAATAGTGCATGTTAGCAACCAAGTTGCGGATTATTAGTTCCAACTTTCTATGAAGCCCAATGTTTGTGTATCTATTGATGGTTAAGGAAGAGGTGTGGAGATTATTGCAATGATGATGAACATTCTATAAAAGTTTAAGTGTGAAGGACTTTGGGTTAACTTTGTAAGTTTGGTTTGGGTTTTATGAAGTTTCTATTTCTTATATATGAAAATAATTTTTAAAACCTCATTTGCTAGTCATGGAGTTGTTGGTGATAAAACTACATGAACCTTATATTCAACAAGGTTATTATTTATAATTATGTTTGTGCAATTTTGGCATTAAAAAGGCCCTACTTATTAATTGATGAAGCCATGGTGAACAATAACACTACTTTTAATGTCAAACAAACATCAATGGGCTCATTTTTGTTGATATTTTTTTTTACTTTTTAAAGGTTTAATCTTACATGCAATGATAAACCTCTTATATTTATAATCAATTTATTTTATTACTTTAATATTCACTTCGCTATCTAATAATTTTTGACAAGAAAATAGTTGCATAATTTTTTTGAAAAAAAAATCATGATCTAAAGTCTTATTAAGGTGACTCATTTTCATTCGTGTGAAAGTGAACTACTAGCCATAAAATTTGAAGGTGGAGGCACCTAATAATGTCATTGTATCCTAAACCAACACCTATAGTGGTTTCATATCACCCCTCAAAACAAGGTGAAGAACAAATTGTACCTTATTGTTGAAGGAACTTATTCTAGACAATTCTAAATTTTGATCATATACATGTTCAAAGCCTTTCCAAGTATGCAAAATATGCTTCAATGTTTTGGAATCTTTTCAATTCTAATTTAATGTTTACAAGTTTGAACTAACCCATCATTTATTTTGTGAAATTTTCATTTCAATTTAATTAGCCATACTTTCAACTATTGGACGTCAAGGTATGATTACAAGGTAGAATTTCTATAACTAAGGGATTTGCAAGAATAATTGAAGATCATTGACTAATAATGATTAGAATGTAACCTCTTTATTGTTTACCCTATCTTCAATGCCTTTGAAAGCATCTATAATTAAGAGACATTTGAAATCCTTATTTGTCATTGATGAAATCTCATGTTTCAAAGGCCAAAAATAATACACAATATGAAGAAATGGTTTCATCACAAACTATAAGCAAAAAAATCACCTAGTTTATTCCATGGTTGAAACAACAAAATGCAAGACCTAAAAGGGACAATTTCAAAAGTTCCATATTGACACCATGGTTGCTTTTGCATATTTCAACGAATCACAATTGCAACAAACAAAACAATGACATTTAGACCTTGCAACTAAGTTACTTGTTGCCATTTTTGCTTATGCAAGCAAAAAAAGTGAAGCTAGAATTGAATTGATATCAATGCAATGATTTGTTAAAAACAAGAAGTTGCGTGGAAAATAAAGTTGTGGATGAATTGCAATAATTTCTATAGCATTTTCATTCACATCAAGGTCATAATTCACATGCTTATGGATTATTTTGAGATGAAGTAAGGGATGAATTCTAACAATTTTTGAAACACTTTCATTCATATCATAATCCCAATTTACATGTTTGTGGATGTAATTTGGGGTAGTGTTAAATGTGTGTTGTGTCATGATTCAAAAATGCTTATTTCAAAGGTCCCTATAAAATCAATTGCATTTATTCAATGTTCATTTGTATTTAACATATGTTTACTTTGCACCTTGGCACATGGGATATAATTTTTTTAAACAAGTTGTCCATTTCTATTAAAATCATGAAAATAAAAGCATAAGATGCTAAGTGCACATTTCACAAGGAAGGCTATTGTTATATTTAGGGTGCAATCTATGATTTTTAAAAAATTAAATAAAAATAAATTTACAAAATTCCAAAATTAATTATTTCATTTTAGGTAGGTTCAAAATTCTCTTGACTTTTGCACAAAAATACATTTGTGATCAAAATAAAAACTATTTATTGCCAAACTCCTTATTTTGACAACTCAATAAGGAAAAGTTAATACCTAATGAACCTTGAACCCAGTAACCTAATCTCTCCCTTGCAAGCAAGGCCAAGAAAGACTATATACATATTCTATGTATACTCATCGTGTACATACATATTTATTGTAGGTATATTGAACACGTTCATATGTACATATATAAAGAAAGTAGGAGTTTTTTTAGGGTTTTTTAGAACATTATCATTTCATTGGGACAATGGACAAATTCCTACAGATTTGTTGTTGCAACCTTAACCTTAAGCTCACAACCAAGGTAAGGGCTTGCAAAGGTGCGGGCGAAAAATGAAGCCTGGGAAGCCTGGGAGTCACATTTCATGCTCTTGGGAGTGAAGGAAAGTGTGAGGGAATGAACCCCCACACTCCCAAGTGAACTCCCACTTTGGGAGTTGGAATCCCGATGGACTTCCGAATTTTTAGAGGGCCATTGAAAAGGTCAAAACTCATTGGATTAAAAAGTTCCTTATATTATTGGAAAGCTATCATAATGTAAATGTCTAAAATGGGCTCACATGACCCATCTAGGTATTTGAAACATAAGTTATGGCCAAAAGAAAAGTCGGGAGTTAAACTGTCAATTTAACTCCCGACCACTAAACGTCAAAAATCGTCCCAATTTACCTGCGTGCAAGTGGCAAACCACATACCACTAGAAAGTTTTCAATAAAGATTATAACTTTGATGTAAACCTCACTTCAATCGGAGGTCTGCACAAAAAATTATTGGCATCCAAAGTCACGAAAATCCTGATTTTGGGAATTTTGAGACTCCCAACTTGGGAGTCCCGGGACAAAATGACATATGGGTGCTAGCCCCATGGCCAAACACAAAGAATACTATAAGGGGGAATGTGGTGGTTTCTCCTAAGTCCGGGCCATGGTGAGTTTTGTGAGTTTGTGTTTTCTTGTGGTTCGTCTATGCACTAAAAGTGCTCCAAGGTCCATGTGAATAATTTACTCACTTGTCATTCTTCCTAATCCCCACCTCCGAGCTCTAGCACACCCTTCTACCCCCGAAATGTTATGAGCTAAGGAACATGCCCCAACTCCTTATCCTTCCGTTGCTTTCACTTTGGACTCACATTTGAATATATTAAGGAGCTTGAGAGTGCGTCATTTGTCCTTGTGTCTTGAATAATTGCATTCGGCTTCTGGTCTTGTGCTTAATTTTACTTTTTGGGATGCAAAATGAGGATAATTTTGGGCAATTTTAAAAGATGAACAATGAGAATAGTGAAATTGAAGCCAGGAAATGATAGTAGTTAAAAGCAATGGAACTTAATCTAGCTCCAGTTCCCGTACTATAACATCCTGGTGAGAGATTTGATTTTGTGAAGTCCAACCCTGTGGAAGTCTCCAACAAACACCAACCACAATCTAAAAAAAAGAGATTCGTGTTTCATTTGTAACATTTTTGTTGTCAAAGCTAAAATTAGGGTTACCTTATTGATGCCATCTCTTAGCTCAATTTTTTTTAGGTTTTTTTTTTTTTTTTTTATCATTTTTAAATTCTTTTTATTTTTTTTTTTTTTTTCTTTTTTTTCTATGTTTTAAATTTTTTTTTTATTTTTTTTATCTTTTTCTTTATTTAAAAAATAAAAATTTTT
>Ga0116227_10010682_pt1 | contig 15863 bp, 10 predicted proteins | sample S1TSphgellanicum_FD_89693 | JGI IMG/M metagenome (GOLD analysis project Ga0116227, IMG submission 89693) | Host-associated microbial communities from peat moss isolated from Minnesota, USA - S1T2_Fb - Sphagnum magellanicum MG | ecosystem: Host-associated > Plants > Peat moss > Unclassified... | reverse complement strand
TACTCAAGTGCAAACATAAATCTTTATTGAAAGGAAACTACAACATAATGCTCACAACACAAAACACAACATCAAGAACTCTCCAAGGTTCTTGTCACAAGAAATACACAAACTTGTGTAATGGAGAAAAGAGAAACAAACCATCAACACCAAGGTATTTAACTACAAGACCAAAGCACAAATAACCAAACTAAAATAAGTATTGAAAGTAATTCAACCTTGTGAAAGTAACCTAGTTACTTTCCTACTCTAGTAACTAATGAAACCTAACTAGTTGAGCTTGAATTTTCAACATGACTTGTGGGCACCTTACAAAGTGGTTGTGGGAATCACCATTAGGCCATGCTAGAACAACCTCAAATAGCCAACCTGGTTATAGTGGAAGCCATTACTAAACTGTACACAAAAATGAAATATGGGTACCCAGGGGTGAGAGTAAGAGATCCTTTTGTGGCATTGTGGGAAAGAATCTGTTTAACTTTGGAAAGGAGGCAGTAGTCTGAAGGTTGAACAGACAGTGTGTTGGCAAACTTCACATTGTTCTTCTACAAGGTGTCAATAGCAATACCATCAGGTGGTCTGTTTCACAAGAATGGATACAAAACTGGCAAATGACTACTCTAGGCATTACATGTATATTATTCCTTGCAGCTGCAATTTGGGCGTCATGTAATCAATTCCACAAACTCCAGTAAAAATTTTATTTGCAGAATGGAAGCCTGTGGAGTTTGGCCATTCCAATTTCAACATAGCACAGAGGATAGCAGTGTGAAGCTCTTATGCAGTGATTTGTGTTGTTGGTAACCACTTCCCTCTTTGATGAACTGGATGTTGTTGGACTAAATTTAATCAATGCATGTGTAGGAATAGCAATCGCACCTATAAATGGAAACAGTGGCATAGAGGTGATCCTGGATCTTGATCAACCAGGCAGCAAATCTCAAGAAGCCCCTCTCCTGACCAACGACTAATGCAGCCTTACACTTACCTTTTGCAACTTGGAAGACAAACCAAGTCTTTAGCTGTTACTGCCTCTAAATCACCTCACGTGTGTGCATGGCATTACAAAAGTATTTTTAGTTCATCATGGCAGACCTTCTGGGAATAGAACCTGTTTGGTCTAATCATCAGGCAAGGGGTGTCTAGTTTCTATCTGTTGCTAGGTCATTTGTAATGAACCTTCTCTACACCAGAGAATCGGCCTTGTTCCAGTGGTGGCTGACATTGTCTACCCATTGAATTGGAAAGTTGCTAGTGTAGTTGCAGTAGTTGTTTGTCAGATTTTAAGTTTCATTCATGTCACAGACATTACTTTGTAATCAGCAGCACATCTTTGAATACTGCATTTATCAGTGGGGAAACATGAATTGGGCCCCTGAAAGAAATGATTTGTAAGTACTGAAGTTTGTGACTGTCATCCAATTATAGCTGAGAATATTCTCCATATTTTAATGCCTCCTCTGTCAAGCCTTCAACTGGAACAAGCAGTGGGCTGGTTCAATCTGGCCAACAAAGTGCCTTTGCTTGAATCACACATCTTCTACATGCACCCAGAAGGTTCACAGTTTGTTTCAACCAGTCAAATGTCAACAATGCTAGAGATTCCTCTGAAGGAATTCAAGACTGCAAGTCCATGGCTCTTCTCACAAGGTAACTCTTAAGCTCTTGGATCACATAGTACTAGATGCAAAACTTTGATGCTATATTTGCTATCAACCAGTGGAAAACTCAATGTCTCTTCAACCATAAATCATTTGCATAGTGTTTGCAATGGAGGATTTACAATAAGGGCCAGTATGTTACCAGATGGCATAGAAATCCCATGAGATTGAACAATTCAGAATTTTCAATCATGTCAAACAGAAGAGAAGATCCAATTAGCTGCATGCACCTGATACTGCATAGATCATGGGAGATTAGTAAAGGTATTACAAACTAGATTTAGTTACCTGGAGCCTGGATACCTTGAGGTGGTTTGCCTTGTCCTAGGCCCCTTATTTTGGGAATGCCCCCAACATGAGGTTTTAACCTACACAAATGAACACCAAATGTGGGCATTCTCATATGTATGAGGCAAACATTGTCATGAACCTAGACATACAGAGATCATGAGACATACAAGAAAGAGGGTTTTCACTCCTACTCAAGAGGGACAGATCTTATGCCAACTTCATAAGATCCCTCAGGATATTGACAGATATAAGGCCCTTCCACATATGCTAGTAAATTTCTTTTGAGTGTTGCATCTGGGCATTGTAAATTTTGCAGCAATAAGTTGCTATATGCTTAAACCAAAGAGCGTACGTTAGTGCCACAATTTTCAACAGATTTGCCCTCAAAAGTAGCTGCATTAATGGTTCTCAAAAATCCATCATGGCATGTACTCTAAACTTTTTCCTCTTCTTCCTTGAGTACAAGGGTTTGGAAATTTGGTCCTTAGTGTTTCTATAACTAGGTATTCTGTACCTCCTTCTGTAATTCAATTTTCAGTAGTAGACCCGCTTCTAGTACCTCATCCAAGTTTGTTTAATCATCTTCCTTGTGTTCCTGAAAATCTACTAAGTGGAAAAATAATCCTTGGGTAATGATTCAAGTTTTTCTTCAATCCCTTTATACTTTCCTCCCTCTTCTAATTAGGCTTCAACCCCTTTGAGAGCTGAATCATAAAATATGTAGCTACCAAAATATATGTGTTCCATGTATAGATCTCCTTACATGTTTAATGAGTCCTATAAGATCCAATCCCCATTTGATGAAGGGTTCTACAAGCAAAGTAGTCACCAACTTAGCTGTAATAATTGCGATTATCTTGCTAGTTCCTTGGTTGTCACCATTGTATAAGCTTGGCCACAAATACTTTGCATCCAAATTTTTTGGTAGGTGTTATTTGTTGAAAAATGTCATCCTCTAATAGCTTTATGCATTTCTTGTAATACTAATTCAGGTTGTTTTGATTTGCAAACCTGAATTAGTATTACAAGAAATGCATTCAGGTTTGTTCAGGTTGTCCATTGTGCAGTTTGCAAGTCTTTTGTTGTAATTCATGCCAGAGTTGCATCTACCAAAATAAAGCCTATGGTATGCTGAAATTGATGCTCAATTTTTATAGTATTGAGGTTTTATAATCCTAATGTTTTTGATAATTCCTCTAGCGGTAAACAAGTCTAGATCTATTGCAAAAAAAATGTAAAGTCTTCCTCATTAGTCATTCCATTAATGAAGTCGTAACAAAGTAGAACTTTTGGTGGCTTGTTATTTTCATCCAATCATTTAATGACTACAATGGTTTTTATTGTATTATTTTCCTTCATGATAATAAAATTGGTGTTGCAATCCTGAAAAACCTTAACATCTTTTAGGTAGGGTCTAACCAATAACATGAAGTAAGCTGCTTCCAACACACACTATTATGTATTACAACAAAGATGACTACCAATGGAATATCATGAATATGGATTTTCAAAATATTGGTTTAGCAATAGTCTAATTTGTAATTTTGAAGTTACAAGGAGTTGGTTTGGGAATTGGTAATCCATTCTTCTTCCTTGGTTCTTCTATAATGATATTGACCCTTCAACCACCATCCAATAAAATGTCTTTTATTATATTCCTTACAACCCACACTAACTGATTGCCATGTGGTGATCTATGGCAATAGAAGCTATAGTAGAATCAGGTTTACAAAGGCCTAAACATTTCCAAAAAAAAGTTTGGAAAGAATGTATTTTTTTGAGGTTTAGTCCAAGACAAAAAAAAGTTGACCCAAAATCAATATGTTTGTTCTCCGTGATCTTCCTTTTTAACAATTTTGGCAGCTCCTTTTTCAATAGTCTAATTTTCAATAAGCAATTTGTTACATGTATCATCTTCAATGGCCCTTTGTCGCTTTAGCTAAATTGTGGGATCCTTCTCTTACATTTGTTGTATAACTACTTAAACATGACTTTTGTAGCTTTTCTTCTACAACCCAAAGAACATTCGATTTGGTTTTTAGTGATTCCTTATCTTTGAAAGCCACATATTAAGGTACTTTACTTTGGGTAGTGATTGTTGTAAAGATGTTAACTAAAACATTCTCTCCCTTTAGTCCACTTTTTAATGGTTAAAATTATAATCACCTACTTCAGTTACATCAAAAAATTGGTGTGGCATACTATCAATATTGCTTCCATCTGGACATCAAGCATTCACAAGTGTAGATTGACATCTATTATAATTCCTTAATATCATAGGTCCTTGCAAGTATTACTGACTTCTAAAATAAATAGTCATTGCATTGTCAATCCTTTGCTATTCTTGTCTTCAGCTTTTTTCACTCTTCTAGGCACCTAACATCAGCTCTGTTAATGAACAATCCTTGATCAGGAAGGTCCAGCAAAACTATATACCAACACCCAATAATAATGTCACCCTTGTTGCAAGGCTCCTCAGGAGAAAATGTACCCAGCAGAAAATGTGGCTACAGAAATGAAAGACACAAACTAGCATAGAAGTAGCAGAAAAAGCCACTTGAAATGGATTAACCCTGTGAAGAGAACAGCCAGCTTAAGTGAGGAGATAATATGAGGAACAAGGTTTGGAGCATAGCAATGAGCATGAGATAATATCAAGTGTCTGCTTTAGAGCAGCAGCATGCTATATTCACCTTACAGAGAAAACAACTTGCTATATTTCAAACTTAATGGTTGTCTTTCACTGGCCAATAGTTTCTTAAATCGCTCATAGATATCAGCCAGATGATTTAATCATTGCAGCAATGCAAGAATTATTTACAGGAGAGCATTTATCTGCAATTCCAGGACTGCAGGGATTTCCTCCATTGAGTTGAGACTAGGTAGAGATTAGAACTCTGTACCACTATTAATCTATGCATGGCCTTTCCATTTACTTGCGTTATGACAACACCTAGATTAATGCAGGCAAGGTGCTCTTTGACAACCAGGCCACTATCTCAAAGCACATGAATTGCACATTGGAATGTTGCTTGCTTTATGTATGTCTGCCAAAATCCATGGCCATTACCATGATCTGAAACTGGGGACCTCCTCTGGTTCCTTGAAGATTGCATAAGAGGGAGTATACCTCGATGTATGCACAAAACCCCAGAGCTGCCAAAAATAAATCAGTTAGAGAAACATCTGGTGGTCGTTAAACTAGGTCTAGATCCTTACTGAGTCTCCCAGCCTTGTGTAAAAGGTTACTTGAAAACAGGTTAAGATACCATTCACTACTGTATTGGTCAGGCAGATCAACTGCTGCTAAATACAATCTGGCCCATCTGGCCCATGATTAGGCACTACTTGCTAAATCAACAATTGGTGAATGCTACCATAATGGTAAGGGCCAATTTACACTGTAGCATAAACTAGGTGCTGATTAAATCAGTGTCTGGCCCTGGATCCCGGTTTATGGCTAGGATAGTAAAATTACAGTTGTGCTGTTCCCCAGCTGGAAGGTACTACACTAGCTGTTGGTAGGAAGGTAAGCAGTGCAGCTTGTGAGTCACTACTAACAGCCAAGAGGATGAAAGAAAGGAAAAATCCACTGACAGACCTTGGCAGACTTTGACACAAAAGCTTGGGGTTGAAATAATTTCAATAGATGGAAAACCTGCAGTTGCCATCTTCACTGGACTTACATTGCTGTAGGTTATAACAGGCTCAAATTAGGGAGGCAGATTGAAGTACCTCCACATCCTTGAGGGTGAAGTCTTCTCTTTGAGAAAGGCAGCAGTTGCCATATGTCTCACAAGCCCCACTTGACCCATTCAACCTGTACACAACACAAATGTGTGCCTTCTCAAGACTTGATCAATAAAATAGCATGAACTTAAGCAGGCAACTTGAAGAGTTCTGAGATATTATGTGGCAATCCCTGCAGAACTTGGTGGCTGGAAGTGAAGTCAGAAAATTGTCTTTGGTGTTACTGTAAAGAACCATAAGTTTCAGATTACTCACAACTCTGCATCAATATGCAGGGCAAAATGACCACCACCTCCAAAAGCAAGGGACTCAGTTGTGCAGAGCACAAAATATCTGTTCAAACCTGTAAATTATGCAATACTGACTTCAGACCCCACAGAAACATGTGCCTCCATGCATGCTGGAAGAATCCTTGGAAAGAAAAAACTCAACAATTACACATTAAACTCATAACACGTATGGAGAATCTACAGGACATGAAATTGTCGGCATCTTGAAGTCTCACCTGTGGGGTGAAATACATATGGAGGATCAGCAATGTTTGTGAAAACAAATGACTCACTTGTTCCCTGGAGAAAAGCACAGATCACAGCTTTTCATCAGACATGGATGAACGAACTTAACACATGAGTGCATGAAAGGGAACCATCAATTAGTGTACAACAAATGCAAGCAACATACAATGAGAAGATCCCAACAACAGTTAACTGGGACCCTTTCAAATATTGTAACTCAGACCACAGAGTCCCTGAAGGGAGAAGGGACCAGAGAAGACAGCATTTCCTCAAATCCTTGTTAAATAAGACTGTTCTTCTGATGCAAGGACATAAAACTTTAAGGCAACTGGTTGCACAACAATGTCAGTTTGTAAAACACACAAAAGGCTTCACCTGATACTTCTTTTTGGGTGTTGGTTGCAATGGTGCATTCATCAAGCCACCAAACACAACTCCATCTGTGTCCCCTGCCACCTGGATATGAGCCATGCCAAACTTTAATTGTAAGGTATCCAGATCATATTAGAGAGCTCTTACAACAGGTTTCCTGAGTTTTCAGTCATGAACAGTCTAGTAATCTAGAGAAGCACACAGAAAGCAAGACAAAAAAAGTATCCAGTTCAGGGAAAGGATCAATTCAAACACAGAGAGAAATCAGGGACTGTGTTAAAAGAAAACTCAGTTTCAGTAGGGAAAACAATACCAATAAGCAAGGCCCTGGCAGCATGGCACTTCTCCGATACAGGGTAAGTAGTGACATCCCATGTTTCTGTGTACTGCTCATCACAAACAAGGTGTAAATTGTAAGTCGCAAATATCCCTTCAGAAAGTGCATTTGAGAAGACTGCAAAGATCACCAGGCATTGCATTATTTAGTGACATCTAACAACTCAGACAAGTGTTGTCAGAATTCAGTTGAACATGATCAGGTTCATATTGTGGGTGCAGTTGCCTAGATGTGCATACCTGTATAGAAGCACCCACTGTCGTCCTTTGGCAAGTGTAGGCAGTGCTGAATGAAGAAAGCCACGTAAGCTTTCAGACATAAGCGAGGATTTGTCTGATGTTGCTGGAAGGTCATCGTTTCCCATAGAAACCATTGCCTGCTCTGACACACTTCCTATCATTCTTGAATGGAACAAATCATGTTTATCAACCAGCTGCCAGTCAGCCTCATCTTCAATGTCACCTGTAGTCCTCCCAACTAGTTTCATGTCCTCTGCAACATTTTCTGCCCCACAAGCTTCTACTTTGAGTAGCCCCTGCACATGACCAGCTGGATTGCTTGCTGAGCTTGCAGGCACATGAAAGGATCTATCTTTCACCTCCACATGGTCAGCTGAGGATGACACAGCCTCCTCTGCACCTCTGATGTCTGCCTCAGAGCAAGAAAGAAGATTCCAAAGGAATGCAGACAGCGAGGATGTGTCAGGCCCTTCAAAGTCCAAGTCCCCATTGCTGCAACTTTCCAATTCATTTGACCTATGCCCACTATTGCGATCACTCTTCCGATCCACATTCTCTGATCCAGTGTCAAACTCCTGGTCAAAATCACAAAACAGAAATCCAATCAGACACAAATGCCCTAATTCTTATTTGCACATGGCACTCACAAAGAGGTCTGCAGACACACAGATCATCCATCTTTCCAAGGCCTTCAAAGAGAACAACCATGACCATGTCTTTTGGATTCTCAGCACTCCAAAATTTTCCTTCTAGCTTCAACAGTGCCACTGTAAGGCATGAGGAAAGCCGCTTTGCATCAGATAAACAATTCTCAGCTTGTCAGAGCTGCACATTAAAATCTAAGAAATCGATTCTCCTATTGCCTGACACCACCATGAGGATTTCGACCTGGCGACAAAAAAGAAAGACTCGCAGGAAAACATAAGGCTGGGCAATGCTTCCTAATGATGTTTCTCCATTCAGCTTCGGGGGACGACTCCCAGGAAAACATAAAGGCTGGATAATGCTTCCTAGTTCATCAAGGTTAATCCCGAATTCACGAGCTCTAATGAAATCCATCACCCCGGGCCACTAGGGTTACGGAACACACCCCAAAAAGACACGACAACAAAGTGAAGCTCGGCACCTGTTCTTCATCGGGATCCTGCGTAAGTAAGGGCGCGTGCTCATGCGACGGGAAGGACGGCGTCTTATCAGCAAGGAGACGGCCGACCTTATTCCCGACGCTGTCTACCCAGCCCAGAGGTTTCGCCAACAACCCCATTCTCGTGACCCCTTTTTCCCTTTTCTTCCTTCCTTCCTTCCCCTCCGAAACCTCAAACCACAGCTTTCGAGACTCGCCAGCAGCTTCTAATTGTGTGAAGTTCCAAACGCCCGCGTCACCGACGATGGATGGCACCAGCGCTGTTGCCGCTGCTATTTCCACAAGCTAGATTCTCCTGCCTCTTCTAGGGTTTCAAACTTCAAAACCCCGTCCACAAGTTAAATTCGGACACAAGATCATTGGGGAATTCTTCTTTCCATCATCGTTTACGGAAGTGTGCATACACATTTGGCCCCCCTCGCGACCCCGCCCATCCTCCCGGTTGCCATTGACTTCGACCAGAAGCGAGCTCGTGAAAAGCTTGACTCCTCCTACATACACACTCCAGGATCATCCGGATGGCGCTTTAGGCTTTCAAACCCTAATAGAAGAGACAACGACAAAGAAGGCCATTTGACCAGAGGAAAAGCTCCTTTCTTTCTTGACTCACCAGGTGCACCAAACTTCTGGTTTGTGGCAAAGAGTGAGAAATTGAAACTCAAGATTACTTACTTGTGAACTTCTTCCTCCAGATCGTGCTTGTCCATTTCCGGCGATCGAGTATGTTCGGGGTTTCTGGGCAGTGTTTTGTTTTGAGCGAAATTTCGCTTTTTTCGATCTGAATATTGGACTGGCGAATCACAAAGGGCTTTTTAAATTGAAAATATATAAAAATTAGCAAATATCTCATTAAAAATCTTTCAATGTTGTCGCCATGTAAAGAACGGACATTTTTGTTTCGCCTCTTCGTCGCCGTGGGAAAACATCTATTCACATAATCCGCAACTTATTTTAAGGTAGATCGTTAGATCTTCACACTGAGTATCGTTGATATCGAAATTCTAACCCCTCTTTCAAACCGGTTTTTGTTAAACCCTTCCTCCTCCCAAAATCCATTTCGCTTGTCATGTGTCCAGTGTTGAATAATGATTCTGTCTAGACTCCACAGTCCAAAATCTAGTGTTGATGTGTAATGTGCATTCTGCAACACTACAACTTACAAGCTTCAAGCAACAACCAACCAAAGTTTAGGTGATGGGAGTGATCTTTCAACATGGCGCTTGCGAATCTTTAATAGATGTAGACTCTAGATTCTAAAGTTGTTGCAAGCTTGTATGAGCCATTGAGCATTGAGTATTGTAACTTGTAAGGTGAGTTGATGTCGCGGTGAAGCACGGATTCAAGCTTCAACAACAACGAATCATGATCATTGACCAATAAACTTAGACATTAAGCTTAGAGCGAAGTTTGCTACTCTTCAAAAATACAAATTTCAAATTTTTTTTCCAAGTTTGATTTCAATAATCAATGCTCCCAAATTCCATTTAAGTGTGTGTTGTATGTTTCTATGTGCATTGTGTAGTGACTATCAAATCTTGATCAATGCTCCCAAATTTCATTTGAGTGTTTGTTGTATCTTTCTATGTATAGGGATTGTCGAATGTTGAATCCCAACTTTGCAAGTTTCATCGTTGAAACCTATTTGCACATCAATTGGTTAATACCAACGTTGACTTGCACATTAATTGTCAGTGTCAACTTGCACATCAATTATCAACATCAATTTGTGCATCGACTACCAACGTCGACTTGTGCATCAACTATTAGCATTGATTTGCACATTGATTACCAACGTCGACTTGCGCATCGACTATCAGTGTCAACTTGCGCATCAATTACCAACGTCAATTTGCAAGTTACGCATCAACAAACTAGTGTCAACTACCAATGTTGACTACCAATGTCAACTTACGAACATTGACTAATAGTGTTGATGCTTACATTGACTAACAGCATCAATGATCCCTATACTCACACTCCATGTTGCACGAATCACGATCTGTAGTTGTTATAGCCTTTATTATAACCCTTAGATTTTTGCAATTTGTCGTTGAACCAATCAGAGCCCTTGGATTCCCAAATTTTTATTGTGCACTCAAGTCTTACATTGTTCGACAGTAATTTTCTTTTGTTTGAATTGATTTTCAATTATCTTTGTTTAGGATGCTTGATATTTGAAAACCAAAAGTTACAACTCACTACTCATAGATCAAGGCTCACAATGTCTATGGTTTTTATGATGTGCAGAGCCATAGTCGAAATTCAATTCGCACCACCAAATCCCGACTCCAATAATAATGAGTCATGACTTGATTCCTAAACCTTGCTTCACTTACCAAAGTTGCAAGTGGTATTAGGCAATTTAATTGGATTTCTTGTATGAACATTTGAACATTAAGGTTGCAAGTATACATGGCAATGGACATCGGTAGCATCGTAGCAATGAACCTTTGAACATTAAGGTTGCAACTTGCAGATATACATGGCAATGGGCACTAGTAGCAATGAACAATAAATAATGAGTTATGACCTAAAACCTTTAAGGTTTGGTTCAGTTTTTTGTGTGAAATTATAGGGAATGGGCACACATTGCAACCATTTTTTTATTTGAAATGTTATAGGGTTATAGACTATAGTGACTTGCACTACCATGTGCATTCAAATTTTTTATTCCATATTTACTTGCAATGAACCTTTTTTGGTAAATTTCTTAAGTTTTCATTTTTGGGTTCATTTTGTTGTTTGAAAATTGTTATTTTGTTTCAAGCTTCAACCATGCCTTCAAAATTACAAATTCCAAATAATTTCAAATTTAAGTATTTTTTTAGTGGTCAAATTCCAAGATAAGCTTTGGCACCTAATGAGTTTATTTATTTTGATGTACCTAAATCTAATCAGATGGGTGAACAAAAAAGTCAATTGCAAAACCTTGAATTGACAACTATTTCACCTCAAAATTGTAACATAATTCCTAAAATATTTGAACCTTCTAAGAAACCTAACCCCCTTGTTGTTGCGGATGTGCATCTTTTTAATCTCAAAAAATGGAAAAAAAAACTTTTGATAATCATGTGAATTACAAGCCTCAAGATGTTTGGGCTTTGAAAATGCCATGGGCAAAACTTATTTTCAATGAAGCTAGACTGGTTACTTTTGTGAAATGTCATGTTTGTTCTAAAATTGAGAAGAAGAACAAGGTTTTGGTGGCTAAGTGGGATTCCATCGAAGGGTCTAAGCATGATAAAGTATGCCCAAAAAAGTAGTCCTTAAAAAAATAATTTCAAAAATAGTATTTTTTCAACATTAACATTTAAAAAGACATTAAAAACCTATTTAAATTGCATTTTGAAATCATAAAGCACTTCATTGAATTTATTGTAAGTTGTACATAAAGTTTGAAGAATTTTTATATAAGAAAAATGGATGAAAAATATGTTCTAAATTGGTTGGTTGTTCCAATTTTCCAAAATATGTTTACATTAAATATTTGATAGATTATGACTAGAATATGGAAAGTTGAAACTATATGCATACACACTAGGCCTTCATGAACTTGAAATTATAATAATTATAATTGATGTTTTAGTTTCATGTACTTGTAATTCAATTTTGTAGAATATAACATGTACTTTCTATACTTGCATTTCAAAAAAATGTACTTAAAGGCATATTAAAACATTTGTTTCTTCAATATTATGCAATGAAGTCAAAGAGCTTATAATTGTTGATCATTGACTTAAATAATATTCATGGATTCAATACATTAAAATATACTTTATGGATACTTTCCAAAAAAACAAGTGTTTTTGGCTAACATATTTTACCATGCTTATGCCTTGAAAAACATGCAAGTAAAAGGAAAGCTTTTGATGGTAAAGGGTTTATGTCCAAAATGTGGGCATGAAAAAATGAAATTGCTTATGCTCAATTACCAACAACAATTGTCTTCCAATATTGGTTAGGCAATGGTTCAGATAAAAGGAAACTCATTCAATTTGCTTCTATTTCGATCTCTTGAATAAAGGTAAGCCAATGATAGATTATGAAGATTTCAAGCCTTTGTTTGAGTTCTTGAAGCTTCGATTTATTCTAAAAAAACATTGGACTGATGTGGCTAGTTGGGAAATGGCAAAACATAGAGAATGAGGTGAAAAAGGCCACTAAAACTACTATCCAAGATGCCAAGTTTGTGTCCTTGACATGTGATGAGGTTATTTATATGGATAATGCAAGTTGGGCAAGTGTGCATGGTTATATTCTCCAAGATTAGTGTTTCATACCCTTGTTGTTGAATGTGAAACTTGTGTTTTCTTGATCTAAAAATGATGGTTTAACTTTATTGATCATGAACTCTTTGCTGACAAAAAGGGGTTTGTAGGAAAAAAACATTGTTTTAAAGTTGGGCTATTTTGGTGTTGATGGGGTCAATACCTTCCAAGGCCTCAAATATGGAATTATAGTTCAAATCCAATGGCAATATGCTCCAATTGTCACTAATGCACATTGTATGGGTCATTGGACTAATTTGGTGATACAAACCCTCTCACACTTACCTTTGGTATCTCGCATTGAAGCATTTTTACAATGTTTGTATGTTTATTTCAACCACAACCCCAAAAGACGCTTGGAATTTACCAAATTGGCAAAAATCATGGAAACTAAAGGCACAATATATTATGGAACATCAAAACCAAATGGATATCCATGATTAATCATGGCAAGCGTGTGTTGTCTAAATATTGCACCCTCCTCATGAAGATGCCATTAGATGCACCCACCATAGCATCTACCAAATCTAATTTGTGTTTGTTGATTGATGTAAAAATGTTGTTGGGGTTGAATGCCATTATGCCACTATTGGAGGTAGTCCATTCACTGATCAAATTTTCCCAACTACGTGATGTGTGATTTCATAACAATAGTGAAAATTTGTGAAGGGGATGTATATAAGATGTACTGTGACAACCAATTTTATTTCCAAGGTGACATATTTCGAAATTTCCATGCCCTTATCAATTTTGCTCATGAAAGCATAAGTCTTCAATGGATCACAAATCTAAATAAAGGAATAGATCACCTAGCTTTTAAGTTTGTTAAGCAACATGTTTGGGCCACATATGTAGATCAAATTGGGGCATATGGTTTTGTGACAAGACATGTGTTTGAAAAGGTTGTGGCATTTGTGAAACGACAATGCATAGAACTTGCCAATCAACTTATTATAGAATTACAATATCGATTCCTATACCAAAACTTGATGGATACATGTGGGGTTGTGTATTGGTTGTAATTAAAACCTAAAGTTAGGTTTGCTGCTCATTTAACAATCCTCAAGGCTATCGTTTGCTAGTTTAAGAAGGTTGGGCCTAGTGAGGTATGGGTTCTAGGATTGTTTTCAACCATTGCTTTTAATTTGCAAAGATCTTTGTTTGTCTTTACCATGAAAAATAATGTTAAATTGACAATGCAAAAACCATTTGATATCAACATGCTTACCAAACTATGGAAAACCCTTTCTTCATCTCAAATTCTTAAACAAAAAATATTTGAGTACATCAAGTAATTGGCTGAATTTGATGTGGTGCAAGTGATTGGTTCAATAGAAAATGAACGTTGTTTTTCTACACTCACCTTTATGAAAATTAAATTAAGGAATCTATTGACAGAACATTTGGAAATAGTCATTTGAATGTTTAATCAGAAGTTTTTCACCATGTAAAACTTCCCTTTTGGAGCAGCAATTCAGAATTAAAAGGAAAACAAAATTCAATATGGTGTTAAAAATTGAAAGTGAATGTGAATTTTACAGCTGCCCTTTGTTTCCATGATCCATTTTATTTAGATATGATGATTTTTGAAGCTTCGATCAAATTCCAATCACCTTTTGGACCTTAAAAAAACATGAATTGACACTTTTTTTTACATTGAAAATTTAGGACTTAACAATTTATTTTGTAGGTTAGGCTTTATGGTACAATGGGCATGGCTTCTATGGGTCAAAGTTTGATTCCCCATATAGCTTTGTCGCAAAAAATTGGAAATAAAAAATTATTATTGGCAAAAAAACTTGAAAAAACTTGAAAGCTTGTCACCATTGCCGTCCGTTGCCCCAAAATTTACTTATAAAATTCTTTTGTAGCAAATCATATTCGACCAAATTTTTCCCCTAATTGTCGAAGACCTACATACCTCCTTACCATGTAGTTGGGCAATTTGACACATAATATGCCCATGTGGCAATTACAGCTCAAAGAGAGACTAACATGTAGCCAACTTAGCCAAATTCAAATATTTTTTTAAAAAACATTGTTTTTGGGTTCTTGATTTTGTACAAGTCTACAAAACCTTAATGATGTTTTCCATTCCCTCTCTTCCTCCTCCTATTCCATATTTACTCATTATGTTGTCAAAAGACGGATGTAAAAGGTTTATACCTACCGATTTAACAACTTTTCAAGTCTTCTTAAATGGAGAAATCGGCCATGATAATTAATTCTATCATTTCCTACCTCCCTTATACTTATTTAGGACCTACTTAATCTTATAATCTTTTACAGACCTTTAGGTGACGGAACTAACCAAGTGTTATCTCCTCCTCTTCCATATATGATATTCAATCTATTGAAAAATAGATTCAAAGGTCTATCCCTATTGATTGACAAGTTTTTAGGCCTTGTTAAATAGAAGAATCGGCCCCAATGACTGATTTTGTCACCTTCTTATCCTACTTTAAGACTTATTTAAACTATTCAACAACTTGTTACAAACTTTTAGGCCAAGGAAAGGGCAAGTGTCAAACCTACCCATGTTCTAGTGCACTAAAGATAGGGCTCAATCAACATAAACATACAAAGATATTCATGAGGCCCTAGAGGCGTAGGGTTCTTACACCTACTCCTTAAGAATGGGAAGTATATTATGCCACTTAACCATTAAGTATAAGATAATGAACTTTTAAAAAAATTGTTCCTAGGTTTATAGGCCCTCCAAGGGGCGATAGCCCCAATCTAGAATTATTTAAAATTTGGTATTTGATATACATATTTTAAAATATTGTGAGATTTTTTCTTGGGACAATTCAATAGTTTTTAACACTCAAAAAAAAAAGGGGGGAAAGGGGGGGGGGGGAAAAAATGAAAAAGGCGCATCAAAATGAAAAAGGAACCACTCAAGGGGTAGGGCATTTTTCAATTAAACTCCTACCCAAGGTGGGAGCCAAGGGTGTGTTCATTTTCGAAATATTCAGCTTTAAAGGTGTTACACCATGTAAAGCACCGGTATAAATTTTTTTTAATTTAAGGAAAAAATGAAATGTATGCTCTGTTCATGGAGTAAAAATTTTACTAAATAATGGGTTGTTTAAGTACATTAGAAATATTTTTCCAATTCATTATGATATTAATGAACTTTGCATTGGTAGCCATAGTTTTTATATGGGAAGCAATTTCATCTCTTATGGATCTTGTCCACATTGTTATTGCTTTCATAAACAATTTCAACTCCATTTTTCATTTTCTTGCAAATTTTGAAAATGTCTTTTGGAATTATTCCTAG
>Ga0116227_10010681_pt1 | contig 15866 bp, 9 predicted proteins | sample S1TSphgellanicum_FD_89693 | JGI IMG/M metagenome (GOLD analysis project Ga0116227, IMG submission 89693) | Host-associated microbial communities from peat moss isolated from Minnesota, USA - S1T2_Fb - Sphagnum magellanicum MG | ecosystem: Host-associated > Plants > Peat moss > Unclassified... | reverse complement strand
TTTTTTTTAATAAAATTTTTCAAGTTAGGTCAATTTTGGTTCTCAATTCTATAACCACCAGTTTCAGCTAATTTCCAGTTCCAATTCCAACATCCAAAATGTACTACACAAACAAAAATTAAAATTAAAATTTCATTCCAAGAAAAGACAAGGATTGGAGCAACATCAAAAAATGGAGTTTATTTTTTGATCTTGCAAGTTCACAAGACCAAAAAAAATGGACTCCTTATCATAATAATAATAATAGAAATTTTTTTTTTTTTTTGCATGCTGAAAAAATGGTTTTTTCTTTTCAAAAAGCTCACAAGACCAAAAATGGACTCCTTGAAAATAATAATAACAATGATAATTTTTGTTTTCACAAGTCTAGAAAATGAACTTTTTTTTCTTTTTCAAGAAGTCATGTTTTTTAGTTTTGCAAGTTCAAAAGACCAAAAAATGAACTCCTTGAAAACAAAAGCAATAAATGAACAAAAAGTTCCACTTTTTTTTTTTCGAGTCCATTTTTTGGTCTTATGAGTTAACAAGACCAAAAAAAGGAATCCTTGAAAAACAAAATGGAACTTTTTTGCAAGTCCAAAAAATGGAATGTTTTTTAAAGGAGTCATGTTTTTGGTCTTGCAAGTTCAAATTGGACTCTTTGAAAATAATCATAAATTCCATTTTTTGCAAACACAAAAATGGATTTGTTCTTTTTCAAGGAGTCAATTTTTCACTTTTGCAAACCTACAAGACCAAAGAATGAACTTCTTGAAAGAAAATAAATAAATAAATAAATTCAATTTTTTGGACTTGCAAAAATGGAGGAATGTGATGAGTGGGAAGATGATGAGTAAAGTGATGAGAAGGAGGAAGACTCACAAGATGGAAAAGACCACCATCACCACAACCATCCTCACAACAAAAATAGAAAAGAATGTTAGTTAATGAATAAAACAACAAGCAAGAAAATCATGAAGACACTTAATACACGACTTACTTCGTTTGCAAAAAAACTCAAGAAAAACATAACATACGAACACTTGAACAATTTCTAGGACGTCCTTGAATGAGATTTGATATTGAACGTGCATTTTTGTAGAACTTGGTATTGAACTCAAAATCAAAAAATCCCATTCCATGGGCAAAAATTGAGAGTGATAATGTTGCATAACAACAACAAACATACGTAAAAGCCAAAAGCCTCATAAAGCTCTATATAAAAAACCCAAGTTCTTGTTTCAGTGTAAGCTATAGAAAGGAAAATATTATATACAAATGTGTGTTTGACCTAATAAATCTATTTGACATCACAAATTGTTTAATCAAAAATCAATTGCATGTTTTATTTTGTTTCTTCACAACATCAAGTAGGATATCAACCAACAATGACTTGAATATACTCATGAACCTTTCCTTGGTATTGAAATAACTTTGCATGCAATCCAAGGATTTGCAAGTTTCAAAGCTTCCAAACCTATGTTTTTTTTTTTGAGATCTTCACAAAAGGTTATTTTATTGCTTCTATGTTTGCTTCATTGCATTGAAGGGAAACAAAATAAGGTTTGCATAACATGAAGCAAACAAGAGGAAAAATAATAATACCCAAAAAAAATCGTGGAGCAATGCAACCTAGTACTAGTTCTTCTCACATGTCAACAATTCCAATCATTGTAGAGCAAGATCCTTCAAGGAAAAAAAATCAAAATCTTGCATGATCCTTGATTCCATGAAAAAAGAAATCAAATAGCATTTTCATCAAACCATATGAGCACATGAAAATTGCAATGAAAAATGGTACCATTCCACAAAAATGACAAGTCCTTTCAAACCTTTCTAATGAAGAAGATGACAAAGATGCAACCACTTGAACTACCTTCATAATCCTTCATATGCTCCTACACATTCCATTTGGAATTGTCAAGTAGATGGCCATACGAAAAATTATGCAAAATCCTCCCTTATATATACCAACTCCAAGAAAATTTGTCATTAAAATTTGTTTAAATGCATGAAACCACCACCCAAGGGGTTCTTTAATTTTAGAAAAATTTCAAAAACTTAGAATTAAAGGTTATAACAAAATCACTTTTGTTTAGTTTTTCCTTATGATGGATGGCTTGTGAGGAACAAAACTTCCAAAGAGTTTTGTTGCTTCTTTTCTACAAGCAAGCTTTGAGTTTAAAGGTCACAAAAACTCTCTTGTACTTATTTCTTCAACTCTTCTTCAATCCGAGCTCCCCCACTCACTCACCTTTATGATTCCTTAATGGTTATGCTCGAAGAATCTTAGGAGAAAATGTATTAAATATTCAACATCAATGTGCTAAACTTACTAGGCTACCAAGAGTGTGGTAGATCTATGGGGGACCGATTTTATCTCACATTTTCAGAAGATGTTCAATGTCCATCTTAGTCTTGAACTTCCTTTTTTTTTTTTTTCTTTTTCTCTCATTTTTGTGACGTAGCTGAAGTAATGGTCATCCATATAACACAGTTTAGCTAAATTTGGCTATAAACAACATGATATGAAAGCCAAAAAAAAGTTGCATCTATCAAACTTTTTTGCTACATGCTTTACATCCCAATACAGAAATGCGAAAACTATTCCAAAAGTTGTCAAAATTCGACAATTAAAAACCCAGAAAAAAGCACATAATTTTTTTTAGCCATCTTTTTTTAATAAATTTAAAATTCAAAATTTTAATTTTAATTTTTTAAAAATAAGTATTTAAAATATTTATTAAAATTTTAAAAATCTAAATTTTTTTATAAAAAAAAAACTCTGAAACTCCATCCTTTTGGATTGGAGGTGGATTCTTGTTCCATATGCTAGCACTCGTTATACTTGTTACCAACTCTCCCCAAGTCCTCAAAAATCATTAGTGGAGACGATTTGAGAATGTTTCCATCGAGACAAGCATTGATTGAAGTCATTCATCCATCTATCCATCCATTCATCCATCCATCCATCCCTATTACAATATGTAGTTGAGAGTTATTGAAAGCCCCGACTTCCGACACACTCTACTAACTCCGCTCTACTAAGTCCTTTTAACCTAGTTGGTTCATCATCATAATCGGATAGATATCTTTTGTTTCTTTGATTGATTGTAAATGACTCAAAACTTCACTCGCCAAAAGGAATAGCAATCAGATTCCAGAATTCAAAACCCACCAAAACTTAATCAATCAAAGAAACTGCAGTTCCAATCATCATCATCATCATCATCAACAACTGCAACTCTCATGGGAACTGATGCCAAAAACACACACACACACACACACACACACACATCAATTCCAGACCCAACATCATATGGCAGGTCCTGGCCAAATGTAGGTGAAATTTAGTCTAGGTCCTGGCCAAATGTAGGTGAAATGTAGTCTAAGTCCTGGCCAAATGTAGTTGAAATGTAGTCTAAGTGTGTACTCGAGTTATCTTAGTACTGAATAATAATAATAACTCAGAAGTGCACTATGGTTTGGGAGATCTCAATGAATGTGAGAAACAAAACAAGGGGTGTGTGTCACACACACTGTGGCCTTGCCATTTACATTTTAAAAATATCTTAAGGCAAAAGAAGAAGAATTATGAAAACTCAAATAATTTCACCATGCAAAAAACATAATCTTCCCAAAATTCCCTCTAAAAGAAACCCAAATAAATCCTTCAAGATATTATTATAACTCTATTATAACTAATCTCGAGTTTCAACACAAGCCAAAATATATCATCTTTTCAAAAATCCTCATATAAAAATTAGACCTATTATTATTATTATTACCTAGGGGCCTATAAAAATCCCTTAAGCTACTATTATACTCTATAATGACTCTAAAACACAATATCCTTCTTGCCTTGGTACACAAGGCCAACAAACTAGGTACATCACAACTAAGTTGTGGGTACCTTCCTTAATAGAGAGAGATTCAATGTTCCCTTAACCTTGGGCCCACTTCACACTAGGAGTCTTTAAAGGCCAATGTTGAACTCAAATCAAGCATTCCTATTGGTGCAAAAGTTGAAATCGGCCCCTCAAGGGCATTACACTTGGAGTCAAGGCTGAAACCGAAAAAAAATAATTTCAATCTGCCCCAAGTTACTAATAAATTAATTCCAACCTTTATGGCCTTGTATTTATTGGATTTTTCAGAGTTTTTTTTTAAATTATTATTAGGCAAAGTCGATGTAGAATTACTCCAAAATTTCAGACATATCAAGAGAAATTTTCCAAAATTTTCAAAAAAGGAAAATTTTGAATTAATACCCTAGTACCTTTGGCCAATTCGACACTAATAATTATATTATTTTCAGAAATGTTTGAAATTATCCAAAAATTATTTCTTCCAAATCAAAAAAATATTGTGAAAAAAAAATAGTGAATATTTTCAGAATATTCCAATGTGTTGAAATGAAAGCTTCAAAATTAATTAATTATTCAATGGACATTTGTTGAAATGGCCAAGGTACTACTACAACGGTATGTGTTCAAATCAAAATTTAGACTTTGAATGAATAAAAAATTAGCTTGAATCGAAATTTAGACTTTGAATGAATTTTTTAAATGAGCTTGGATTGAAGCAGACTATGATTTATAATTGGTAAAGTTTTACAAACCCTAAATTCTAAACCCTAAACCTTGGGTTTTTCTTTTTACCATGGTTAAAAAAGTGTAATAAAGAAGTGCTGATTTTCTTTAAAAAAACTCAAGGAACCTTAAAAAGGAAGGAAAGGAATGAAGGAAAAAGAAAGCCTCATCACCACCACCATCATAGGGAGAAGGAGGCAACTAGGGTGAGGTTTGAGATCATCACACTTGCTACTAGGTATACCCTAGTTAAAGAAGAAGGTTAACCGTTAACTTGATGCTCTTGACCACCTCTCCTTTTGGTGCTGGTGAAGGCCTCATTTAATGAACATGCGTGAAACAACCCATTCATGACACTTGCTGGGGCCCTTCACACATGTCTGCTCATTCATTCATTCATTCATTCATTCATTTATTCATCCATTCATTGCCAACCTAATTTGCTAAATAAAAAAGTGGCTTTGGATGGATGAATGTTAACACCATTTTTTATAAAAGAAAACTTCCTGCTGGTCTGGGCTTTTATTTTTCTTTTATTTTTCTTTTTTAATTTATATAATTAATTAATTAATTAATTCCTTCCCCTAAAAGAGCCTTCAAATTTCTTCTTTTCCTTTTCTTTTTTTCTTTTGGTTTCCCCAAGCTACAAATATACCCTTCAAGGATATTTGGTGTTTTTTTGAATTTTTTTAATATATAGACGGTTCTTTCGGAGTGGTTCTTACTGGTGTTATGCAGTTTTTTTTAATGTGATGGCAGGTTTTCCTGGTTCTTTCGTCGGGTATATGGGTACTTATGACCGCCGGTTCCTAGTTCATGAAACCTTTGCCCTTGGAACTGAATCAAAAGTTGACGAAATCTGAAAACTTGCCCCCACCTCCGCCTCCAACCCACCCTCAGAAAACAAGCAAGGTTCTTTGAAAAAAAATCAAATTCCTTGGAATTAGAAAATCGGGGTTCTTTAAACGAAAACTGGAAATATTTAGAATTAAAAACACGTGAGGTTCTTTGTCTGAAAACCTCATTTGGTGGAATAAAAAACCGGGGTTATTTGCCAAAAAAATTGGATGTGTAAAAATAAAACAACCTAAGGGTTTTAGTTTTAGGGTTTTGGGGTTTGACCTTTCACTTGAGCTTTGCGATGCGCACTAGTTTTTTCCATTGTTGCAATGCGCAAGCTTTTTGAATGCGATCTAGGACGAAGACACAATCATTTTTCGTCTTTCATATTGTTTTTACTCATCACTCTACATGGCATTGGAAGGTTTGCAAAGTGATGAGGATGAAGAGGGTGATTTATTTCTCTATAAAGAAATTTCATAAATTTTTCAATCAATTGCAAGTTCATCGTTGATATTATGTGTTTTGTGTTTTGTGTTCTATGCTTTGTATGTTGTTATCTCCCATCTATTTGCCCTCGTTTTTCCTTCTTCCAAAGCTCAAGAGCTCAAGCTTTGAATATTTTTTGCAAGTCTTCATCAATTTATTTCATTGTGGTAGTTCGCGTTTGCAACAAGGACTACTATGGCCTACCCACTTTTCTTTCTACTATCTATTACAATGGCATCATTTCCAATTATTAATGAATTCTAGTGCTAACGTGCTTGGATCTAATTAGTTTTGTGTTATTGCTAGAATGATGACAAGTTACAACAACACCACCAACATAGTGAATGACTTCTAGTGACAAAGTCATATAACAATGTTGGTGAGGAGGATCTTTTGGATCAAGAAGTATTGTTGGAAACCATGAAAAAACAACTAGTTTGGTGGAAACTTCACCAAAGGACTTCGCCCACATGGGCATTCTTTAAGGTAAATGATAATCAATAGATTGATTTGAAACAATCTGAGGTTATGTGATGCATTGTTTGCCATAAAGAGACATCAAGCCCTGATATTTCGGCCTTGTGCACAAGGTGTCACAAAGTGCTCATTGCTTATAGTAAGTGCAATAGCATATCAGTGATGACAAAACATGTGGAGCAAGACCATGCTTATTTGCTTAGGCAATTCAAAGAGGAGATTGTTGGTCATCCTTGGTCTCATCACGATCACGAACTTACAATTAAGTGCTAGTAAGTAGCCTTGTGTTTTATACTGGATTTTTTTTCCTTTCCAAACCTTTTCCTAAAAGATCATGACATGCAAAAAAAGTTTCTACAAAATGTCATGTTGTTCATGATTAAAGGTTTCTTGCCATTAAGGACAATGGAATCTATTTGGTTCCAAAGATTGGTTCTCTAGTTGTGTTGGAAGGTGAGTTTTTTGTCCATAAAGGTTTTCACCAAGTAGGTTTTCTCACATTGATAAACATGACATTGACCAAATTTGTGCAACTTGCCTAAGCAAAATGCTTGACAGCCACTTGCACTATCAATTTGCAAATGTCCAAAGGGGTGCACGATGTTTTTGTGATAATTGTTAATTTTATGTCCACCACTTGGGAGCCCAGGCACATCACGATTGGGTTGTTTGAGGCGATTGTTATAAGTGGTGTTACCATGGTTGTGAAGCTCAAACAAATCCTTGACAAATTAAGGATCACCCAAAAGATTTCGGCCTACATCGAAAATAAGGGCTCCAACTTGCAAACTTGTGCTCAAGCTTTTAGGTGTAATTTATGCATTTTTTACATTTTTCAAAATAAATGGCTACTATTTTGGGCATGTGTTATGGAAGGTATGTCAATATGCCACTTTTGATGACAAGGTGGTTCATTAGTTCCATTATGCTTCAATCAAAGTTGCCCAAGTAGATGTGCAAAAGTGTATCACATGGTTGAAGAAAATGGGCAAAGGGAGGCAAGAGTGGGAAAAGGTGTGCATGGATTTTGGTCTCAACCCTTGCAAATTGAACACCTCCATGAAAACAAAGTACATAAAAAAAATTCCATCCCTTTTTTTTTTTTTTTCCACATGTTGAATTTCTTCGTTTTTTTTTTTTTTGCTTTTGGTTTCCTTCCCATGGCTCATCCATGTACATGTTCAAATGGATTTTCTCATCATGGCAATTTCTTTCTTGGGCTAATTGGAGTCGTGTGGTGGCTGATTATTGGGATTTGAATTCTTCAATGTCTTTTTTTCATTGTTGATTCCATTCATAGTTTTTCCCCCATGGTTTATTTCTGACTAGGTGGGCTTCATAGTGGCCTCATTTTATTTAAATTGAATTTGTTAGTGGTTAATGTGAATTTTATGGAGTTTGTTAGTAAATGATGTTGATTAATATGGAGCTTTCCCTAGGCTGATTTTTTGGGGGTGCTTTGTTATGTTCCCATAATTTATTTTTCTATAATGTTAGTGCCTGATTTATTTTGAGCTTATTTTGGCTGATTTCTTTTTTCTGAGCTTGTTTGTGGCTGATTTGAATTTTTAAAAAAATTATTAATGGCTGATTTGATGTCTTTTGAGCTTCTTTGTAGTTGACTTTATGTTCTTTCAACTTTTTAGTGGCTGATGTTGGTTTATTTTCAGCTTTTTATGGGCTGATTTTTGTTTTTTTTTCAATTCTATTATGCCTTGTTGATTTAATTTCAGCCCTTCCGTGGCTAATTTGATTTTTTTGGAACTTGTTAGTGGCTGATGTTGATTTATTTTCAGCTTTTATTGGGCTGAGAGTTTCTGTTCTTAGCTCTATTATGCCACGTTGATTTAATTTCAGCCCTTCCATTGCTGATGTGATTTAATTTGAAATTGTTGAGTCTCCTTCAATTTATTTTGAGCTTTTTATTTTTCTCTATTTCACAAGTATTTATGCCTCCCATAATTTAATTTCATCTCTTCTAACTAATGTGATTTACAAGTTTGCAAGTTGTGTTTTGTTATTTCAAAATGCATTAACTTACTGGAATGTAATTGCATTCTGTTATAGTCAACAAACAACGACACCCTAAAGTTGTATTTCATCTTCAAGAACATGGGCAATTTGTGAAGTGGTGGTGAATGTTTTGTCACTAATCATGACTAATTGTGTTCTAAATCAAAGCCACGGACATTGGACATGCTATTATATGTGATTTGCAAAACCTACTAAGTTCGTGATGAGCTTCTTAATGAGGTTGTCCTTAATAACTTGGGTGATCCCAAGGCAAATGCTTTTGATGTAAAGTTAGCAAAATTGATGATACGTGAAGCTCCAAATCTTGGAAGTTCTTCAACCTTTCATTTCATTTATGCATGGTTTTGATAAGAAAAGAGTGCACAATATGTTGCTGTTGATACTGGATTTGAGTTTCAAGAATATGTGGTTGGTGGCTAATTACTGTGGTTGGGAACATGCATATGTATTGGTCAAGGAATATGATGTTGATTTGTTTCTACCCTTGTTGGTGTAATGTTACAAGATGATGATGCTAGTTGTATAACAAGTCGAGGTTTGGGTGGAAGGCTCTAAGGTTGAAATCGAAGATTTGTTTCAAAAATCGAAAACTAATGCAAAATCTATGTCCTAGATTGTGGCACGAGAGTTTGATGCATTCCCTTGCCACCATGTTAATGTGAAAAACTACAAATGCGCATTGTTTTGGTGGCACATCTATGAGCAAAGGTGGCCATTGGTGGGCTCGTTGGCTCAACAAATCATTGGGATTCCAATAAGCCAAATTGAAACAGAGCGAATTTTCTCAATTGTTGGAATTCTCATAACACCAAAGAAGTGTCAATTGCAAACTAACAATCTTGACCAATCGAAAGGTTGGGTGTTCTTAGCCTTTTAATTTTGTAAGTGCATGCAAGGCAAAATCTGAGTTTTTGGAAAAGCTTGACGCAAAGTTTGAAAAAGAGGTTGAGCATGAAAATTTCCTAAATCTTTGTGATTTGTGAATTTGATTTCCAATTTGTTGCTTTCAATTATTCCTTGTTCCTTGATGCCCAAAATGAGCAAACATATGGATTTTTTAAATCATCTATTGTTTTGAGTTTTTTGAACTTTAAAGTGGATCCTAAAACTTCACATATACCGAATTGTGGCTGCCATGTCAATTTGTTATTTGTTAATTCCCATCAATGATTTCTTCATTTTTTCCTTGGCTGATTTATTTTTTGAGCTTTGCCATGGCAAATTTCATAGGCTCCATATTCCATGCTTGTAAGTTGTAAATGAATTTGGCAAAAACACACTCTTTGAATTGCATTGAAAATGGAAGTTTGTAGTCCATTTGTTCAAGCTTTCCATTTTCCACATAATTGAAGTTGATAATGCTCTGGAATAATGTTTTCTAAAAATCAACTTCATAATTAGCCTCATACTCGGGTAAACATAGAGGGTTTAATTTGACCATTGACTCCAAACCCAATTAAAACCTGGACTAGTAACCAAATTACCATAACCGGCCAAGTGTTTTACCTTAAACTTGAATCAAGACCAGTTGGTTTCTTATTAAAAATTTGGCCCCAAAAAATTAACATTTTCCCAGTAATACCCCTAAAACTAGCTAGTTCTTTGGAAAGTAAAAAAATTTAAAACCTGAAACCAGTTGGTTCTCTAAAATGGGAATTTTTAATTAACCAAAACCAATTAGTTCTTTCAATTTTTGATTTTTTTAAAACCCAAAATTGGCAATTTTTACATAAAACAAATAACCAGACACCATTGGTTATCCTACCAATTATTAACATTTTTCAGGGTTTTTTATAAATATTATAATTATTTTTTTATATCATAAACAAGTTAGCATTTTACTATTGATAACCTACCAAGATGATAATCAAGACAACAACCAATTATATATGCATAATATATTATTCCATATCCATATTGCTTTAAAAGTTCTTGTAAACTTTTGCACCAATGTTTGGCCTTACATTTTTATTGCCTCAAATAATCCAATTGCAACATAGTTTGGCTACCAATTATCACCTTAAAAATTTACAACAAAGAAAAAAAATCATGTGTTCCATTAAATATTCATAATCAAGTTAGCAATGGAAATAAAATAAAATAACTAAATTAGTAAATTGTGTGTGTGTGTGTGTTTTGTACATTATCAACTTTGAAAAGATGGCATCACCCCAAAAAAGACTTGAAAAAAAATTGAATTTATCTTTTTATGTTGGCTTTCCAATTGTCTTTTCATTTTCTTCAATTACTTTTGAAACTTCTACGTAATTAAGATATGTTTTGCATTCATGCATTTGTCTTTTAAATACCATTATACCATAACTTTTCAAGTAAGATATATATATTTACACAAAATAGATGTATTCACTTTATTGTCGTGATAAATTATGCACCTCATCATGTGTGCATTACTTACAGTCACTATCTTCAAATAAATGGAAAACCAAAATTAACAAATCGCCATTGTGAGGTTTCCACACCAAAAAAATAATTTTCTAATGTTTTATTATTTTATGATTTGAAATAGGCATTTTTTAAAACATTTATTCTCCAATTAGTTTTCATATTGCAACCTTTGTCTTATTGAAATAAATTTCACATACATTTCACTAATTTACATACATTTTCATCATCCCTTTATTGTTTCATTCTCAAAAAAAGAAATCAACAAACCAAGGTTGAGAACTCAAAACAAATAAATGTTTGTTACTAATTATTTTTTGTACAATAACAAAATAATATACTATAATATAATATAATCAAATCACACACACATAATGATGTTTAATAAGTCTAAATACTTATAAATGTCTTTTACATATAAAAAATAGTTTATGTGAATTTAACCAAAAAATAAATATTTGATTAGGTTTCATTTATTTTATTTGATTATCTCATTGATTGCATATTATATGTAGGTTTTCAATTTTTTGTGGGGAAATATTCAATTACTCAACTCGTCGCAATTCTTCAAATTTGTTCTCATATTATAAAAACAATCCAAATATTTGTAATACAATCACATTTACAATTTATGCACATGAACAAAATTAAAATGAAGGATTCATATGCATGATTATGGTGACCTAAGGATACAACTATTGAATATGTAGTTAACATAAATATACACATTAACTTTTATAGATTCATCAATACATTTGAATTTTGGGGTTCATTTTAATTAATTGACCAACATTTTTTTAAGAATTCCAAAACATGTCATCAATGCCAATATTGGACATGGTCACATGATTAATGGAGTTCATTCACATGGATAGTCATTCATGAATTCATAGTCCATTTGTAATTCACATTTAAATAACTTGTAATTAATTCTCAGTTCATGCTTAGATAACTTTTAGTTCATTCCCAAGTGTTTTTAGTGCACTTTTAATTAATTCTTAATTCATTTTTAATTACATCCTAATTAATTCATAATTCATTTGTAATTAAGAAACCTCTTTAAAAACTTCCTTACGGTGGTGGGCACATGGAAACCTCCATGGAAGCTTTTTTGAATTAAGGCCTTAAAAAAATATAAATAAAATTAGGACCCTGTTACCTTCAATTTATTCAACACCAATTTAAGGTATGATCTTGTTCCATAACCTTGTTATGTTCCTTTTGTGTTTACGTTTTCATGTTTTATCACAATAAATATTTGTTTACACTTTTGTTTGTACACTTCATATTCTTGTGTTTAACCTCTTGTGATTTTGTCTTGTTTCTTATTTCTATGTTTGGATTTAAATTTAGATTTATCTTTTTCATTATTCATCTTCATAGTTCTCATGCCCATGACAAAACCTCGATATCTCACATAAACCAACAATCAACACATGCAAATTAACATTTTACTCAAATGAAAGAAAAAAGGTTCATCAAGATGAAAAATTTGAAAAAACTTCAAACTTTTTAACGAATTTAATGAATGTTAGAAATTGGATCACAACACCACCAACAAGGTAAATGCAACAACATCAATACTTGCATAAAACAAAAGATGGGGAAAGAACCAACAAGTGAAAGAGGAAATAGCAAGAAAACTAATCAAAATAACGTAAACAAAAAAAAATGAACAAGGGGTGGAAAGAACAACAAGCACTAATAGAATGCAAGTAAGTAGGAGGATATTTTGTAATTGCAAATGACAATTATTTTTTTGCAAAAATTGATTGTAAATGACAATTTTTCTTCCAATGATCGCAACCACATATTCTCAAGTTATGGGTCAATTTACTAAATTGGTTGAATGCATTAAAAATGAAATCAAGGTTTGTGCAGAATTACATTGAAGTTTATTGTTGGGATCTTATAATAGAAATGATAATTGTTATAATCGCACATTTGACATACAACATGAACCACCTTGCAAACACCACTATGTTTACTATAACTCATGAATTATTTTATTAATGGGTTAATTTGGTTGCCACATAGATGTAAAAGGTGAACATTGTTGATTAAAATTACTCGAATAAGTGACATTGTTTGAAATACAAATTGACCATTTTAGGTGAAAAATGTGTGCATTTAATTTTTAGACAAGATTGTTGCAAAATACAATGATATATAATAGAAAAATGAGAGCTTTAATCCAAGTTAGTTGTTTCAATTATTTTCTAACATTGAGGTACAAGAATCACAAAGCCCTACAAACTTTGATGGTTCAAGGTTTAATTTGCTAAAACATAGAGGGTCAGATTTTGAGTGCGCAAAACAAGGTGAAAGCACACTAAGTTCCCCAAAAATTGTAGTCACAAGTATAATCTTTATGCAATTAATTTTTTTGGTAATGTACGGACATCATATTTTGGATTTTTTTTAAAGTATATTTTATTAACTCTAGACAATCACATATTGGATTTGATTTGCTAATCAATTTGATTTGATTTGCAAGTCAATTAGATTTTTTTTAATTAATTAGATTTAATTTGATATTTTTAAAAATCCAATAAACATTGAAGAACTTGAATATATTTGTGACAAATAACATTGTCACAAAGCTTGAAATTTTGTGCATATATTTCAAAACTAGGGTTGTGGGTTGAACTTTTTGGTGAATTCTTTTAATGGTGAATGATATTGATATACATTGACAAAAAAAGGAACATTTAAAAAATTAAATTTTTAGGATGAAATTCCATTCAAAAAATGTTTGTTTGCATTTTAAAAGCAATAAATACAAAATATTTCTCTTATAGGGAAAAGAAACCCCCCCACCATATAAAAGAAGAAAAGATTTTATAGTTTGACATTGCATTATTTTTCTAATTTTCTTTTGTTTGGTGATGTTCCATGAACTACAAACATGAAGCTCTATGACCATTCAAAAAATGTAAATTATATATATTTTACATACATTATTTTATTTAATCCTCTTCACATAACTGTTGGATCAAGATTATTTTAAACTCAAAGTGAGCTTTGAATTCCAAAATGTTGTCATGTAAATTTTAAAGCTTTTTGCTTATGTTGAAGATAGTCAAAGGATGTCATCAAGGTTTCAACTTATTCCATATTACAATATTTGTTGTACATCATTCATTAGTCAAAAACAGTTCACCTTTAATGTGCTTTCACCCAACATGTCGATTCAAATCCACCAATTGAAATATTTGGTTGCATGCCTTTTGTTGATTCATCACTCGAGTTTAGAAAGGTTGAATCTTCAAGTGAGTCCACATCAGTTACAATCAAGCCAACCAACATGGAAAGGCAACTTAACAATTCCTCAAGAGACCCCATTTTTAATCATCAACAGTTAATTACAATAGATTCAAGGCCTAACATTGCACTGATGAACAAAATGAAAATTGTGATCCAACTAAAGCCACTTAATCAAGATCAAGCTGAATAGGCACATAGAGTGATTTTGACGCATCTTAGCAGTCAAACAAAAGGGCTATTGATGCTATAGTTGGTGATCCAAGTCCAAGAACTCATGATCCACCATCTCAATCTTGAAAAGAATTTTAAAAACTTGAATAAGAATGCGAACTAGGAACATGCACCCTTAAATTTGGCTATGGAGGTTGTTGAAGCTAGCTCCAAAATCCAAACTACAAGTTGAATCTTTGGCATGCTTGTCACATTTTTGAGAAACCATATGTATAAAATAACACAATTGCAAAGAAAAGACAAATATGGAGTTCTACAAAAAGTTTGGCAAGAGGAATCACTTGTGCAATATGTGAAGAAGATGTAAGCAATCAACCATTCAATCACACTTTAGAAGGCATAATCTTGATCTATTCTTAACAGTCACCCAAGGTTTCAAGGTTGGTTGTGCAAAAGGATTGTGCCCAACATTGAAAGAAGCTCCAACTAGGTCAATGTGATGATGGGTTTCAAGGCGTTTCCAAGGAATTTGATGGCGTCAAAATGGGAGCGCTTGGCTTAAAAGTAAGGACCCAAATCACTAGATTATATGGGCTCCCTAAGTGCCCCTCCATTTCATGTCTAGTTTGTGGCTATCCACAAAGTGTTATACCACAACCTGATTTTTCAGTATTATAATAATTAAGTAAATTGGGAGTATTTTGTGACTCCACTAAATTATTTTACATTATGTGATTTTCACTAAATTTTTAATTGCATATAATAAATTTTTAATTTGCAAATTTTCAATATTAATTCTAGTACCTATGTTGTCTTCTTCAGTTACAAATATGTGATGTAAAATGATAGATTCTGATTTTTGTAATTGTCACTTAGGAGACGATTCTAACCCTAAACCTTATGAGGGTCAGCTAGCTGCTTCTTTCAAACACTTGGAACACTCCAAAAGAGGAATAGGACCTCATCTTATGCCTATTGTTTTAAGAATGGGAGGGCCCTTAAACCTATTTGTAGGTACAAGGTCTCTACCATTCATAATAGTAGGTGTAAGATCTGTAGGCATAAGGTACTTTCCCACTCCTAAATAACTCAAGTGTAGGATCCCTAGGCGTAAGGTACCTTCCCACTCCTAAATAACTTAGGTGTAAGATCCCTAGGCGTAAGGTACCTTCCTACTACTCCTAAATAACTTAGGTGTTAGATCCCTAGGCATAAGGTTACCTCCCATTCCTAAATACTAGAATTAAGATCCACTCTCAATTTTTATTTATTTTTTCAATTTTTGATAACCAAAATTTGGCGAGAAAATAAATAAAATAAAATAAAATAAATCTTTCTAAATTTTAGATATCACAAAATTGGGGGAAAAAAAAAGGGGGAGAAAAAAGAAAAAAAAGAAAAGAAAATACAAACCCTGGTGGATGCTCAACAGTGAAAGTTTTTTTTTTTTTTTTTAAATTTTTTAAATTTAAAATAAAATATTTAAAGGTGCAAAAAAACAAATTAAAAAATCCAGCCTTTATTTTCAAGCCAGAAAAATGAAAGAAAGGAATATTCCATTAATTACCTGAAGTAACTAAGTAAAAAAAGTAATTTGGGGAACCCAGGTGGGTA
>Ga0116227_10010680_pt1 | contig 15866 bp, 7 predicted proteins | sample S1TSphgellanicum_FD_89693 | JGI IMG/M metagenome (GOLD analysis project Ga0116227, IMG submission 89693) | Host-associated microbial communities from peat moss isolated from Minnesota, USA - S1T2_Fb - Sphagnum magellanicum MG | ecosystem: Host-associated > Plants > Peat moss > Unclassified... | reverse complement strand
TTTTTTTTTTTTTTTTTTTTTTTTTTTTTTTTTTTTTTTTTTTTTTTTTTTTTTTTTTTTTTTTTGTGTCTTTTTCCCTCTGATGGTCAGCAAATGTTTATTTTTCTTCTATGCACCTAAGGTGGTTTTGTTTTCATTTTTAAATTTTTTTTTGCACCTAAGGTGGGTTTTTTTGTTTTTTTTTTTTCACAATGGAAACCACCTCATGGCCACCAAGTGTTTTTTTTTCTTTCCACCTAAGGTGGGTTTTTCTTATTTCTTTTTTTTCACAATGGAAACCACTTAATGGCCACTAAATGGTTTTTCTTTTCCATGTCTGAAACCACTTGGTTGCCATCAAATTATTTTTTTCCTCACAATGAAAACTATTTGGTCGCCATTAATTGGTATTTAAAGTTTTTTAAGATTAACTTAACAACCACTAAGTTATTTATGTAAATTGTGTGTATGTACCTTACATGTTACATAGGAATCATTTAGAATGTTTTCATTGTTGATTAGAAAAACTTAATTAAAAATAACACCTTCACTTTTATTCCATATTGTTTGGGGGGGGGAGGTCAAAGGGAATAATATAATACTTTTTTTCAAATATTAAATAAATGAAAAAAATATTAATTTAAAATTTTATGAGGTGAAAATAAATAGGAAATTGTTTTATATTAACCCCAGAACAATTGTCAATTATATTATGAAAGTTTAATTGAATGAACTTTAAAAGTTTTGTAAAGGTTAAATAGTGTAATAAAATTGATGATAACATCTTGGTAAATGTTAATTTTCATTTCTTGGTCTAATTTTTAATTATGTATTTAAACATATCATTATTCAAACTATCAGAGTTTGTAATAACATATTTGAATGATAGTCTATCAAAATGCTCTTAAATCCATATTTGAACCAAAGTCATATCTACAATGAACTTAAAAAAAAATTCAAAAAAATATGGATTTGAAAACAAAAGTAAAGAACAAATACAATGTTATCAAAATTGTTCTTCTCAATCAAGTCTTTTCCTCTTACTATAGCATGAACTTCCTTAACAACAAAATTACTAAAACATAACAATTCAAAATTCAAAACTTCACCAATGTCATTCCCAATTTCTTGCCATGAACATTAATTCAAATTGTCTTTTGTTTAGTCCTAACCAACCCAAACTTCATTCTTCCTTATAATGACAACACATATATGTCCACTTTGTCCTATAGTGACAACACAAGTCTGCCCTTAACATCCCCCCCCCCTACTTTGGATTATGTCCTTGAAATCTTGTGAATAGCAAAGTAATATTTGCAATTGTAGAGAACAACTATAAAATTATTTTATATGTTGTTAATGAACTACTTGCACTTCTTGAACAACATATATATGAATAGATTCATTACCATTTTGAGTTGTTGGTTGCATGACCTTTGTTATACTTAACTCCTCAATCTTAAACTAAGCCTATGGTATCTATTGATGAAATAGTTGTTGTACTTCTTCATTGGTCATTATATGACCATTATTTCTTTCTTTTGGAGATGTCCCCCTATTGTAGTGGTTATACCATAAATTATAGATTGAAATGTAGTTTATATTGTCATGTACTTACATTTGTAGTTTCCAATTCCTTCTACTTTAATTATTCTTAAGTTCCTATGGATACATCTATAGCTTGTTCCACTATTGGTATGTCCTTTTGTTCAACAAGAGCATCTTCTATTCCACCTCTAGTACCCTTCATTTCTTTAGGCGCCTTTGATTATACCTATGGTGTTTTTCCACTTGGACTTGTTTGATACTACTCCTTGTCAAATTCTACAAAACCATCTTCCAAGGTTATAAAAAGGGATCAATAAACAAATTAGGATAAACTTCCCTAAACACTTCGAAGTTTCTTTTGTACCTAGCTTCATTTGTTTTATGTTCATCAAACAAATTATGTACATCCTTTTGCAAAATATCTTACACTAAGTTCCACTAGACATCAATGTTTAATGCGTCTAGTTCCACGGATTTATGTTTAATCCTAAAGATAATGTTGTGCATCAATAAGTTACCATGCTTTCAAAATCTATGTTTTGAAAAGTATGGTTCCATATTTTTCAACTTGTCTATGGCTGTTTGTATGTGTTTAACATTATGTTGAAATGCTTGAATTGCCTTATTATAGCTAGCTTGAGTCTAATTCTTTATGAAGATTACATCATTCTTCTAGTGTACAACAATCTAAAGGTGAAAGCATGGTAAAGTGTACAATTAAAAGTACTTGCCAGTCTACTTGTCAAATGAACAAAAAGTAGGACCAAAACCCATCACAATATTGTTATACATTCAATCTTTTTAATTGAATGATAAATAACAAGATACTTCTTCATTATTATGCATTAATTTTTAATTTTGCATTGTAAAAGTAGGTTTCAAGTAAACTTTTTAAAACCTATTTTTTGCAGTGTAACATTTGATTCAAATATGTGTTAAGTATATTTACCAAAGAGAAAGTAGATTTTTCTTTTGGTGAGGCCCTTGAATATACAATGATCTTCATGCTATAACTTCATACATGTATATTTCATTAAATTTTCAAATGAAAAAGTAGGTTTGAACACCATGTTGATTAGTCAAACTCAAACCTATTTATTCCCTATTTTTATTATTCCAAAGTTTTTGAAATTTTGTAGTTGATTTACAATAAACCCAATTGAAGGTTTAATAGTTTCAAAATGAAATTTTAGTAAAATTTGAATTTACTTTCTTGCGTTTTTGTGAAAAAATGCCTCTTTTTTAACCTAATTTTTTGGCAAATTTTTCTATATATTTTACCATGCTTTCATCTCTAAATATCTTATTTGAATTGTAAAATCTTTGTTTTTTGTTCTTTTACAATATAATCCAAATTGTTCTTATCCCTTTGCAATGTTGTACATTGAACTTCAAAAGGATGTGTTTGTTTCTACAAAGCCCAATATTTATAATCCTAAGGACTCTTGATTCTACTTTAACAAGTCTCTCTCCACCTTTATCTTATTCATGGATTCCAATTGTTGTTCCAAAATATGTTTCCTTTGACTCATTTATAAAAAATTCATTTGTAGTTTGTTTAATTATTATTCCTTAGCCTATAATAAATTTTTATTTGAAATTTCCTACGACTTAACTAATGCTTCATGGATTCCAACTCTTGTACTACAAACTAGAGTTTTTTTTCCAAGTTTAACTTTTTTGCTTCATGTTACTTTTGTTATAATTTAAGACCTAATTTTTTTTTAATAATGTGCAATGTGTTGGAACATCTTAGTTTTTTACATATGCTATGCCTGTTCATTGACAAATCTTGGAATCTACTATGTTTGGAATACTAGAATACCTCCTTTGGATGTTTATTTAGATGGTATAACACTCCTATAGGTTGCATAGTAAACTCCTCCTTCATAAAAACTTATTGATGATGATGGGTTGTCCTCCTACCTATGTGATTAGCACAATTTCTATGTTTATCTATTGTTGTGGTTATGGAGATTGTGATCTAGATGGAGACCTCCCAATAATATCTAGTTTTGGATATGAAGATTATTTCCTTTCTTCCTTTTGTAATTCTAGTATAAATTCAAGTTGTGATGCATGTGGGTTATTTGGTCTTAGAACATCTATTTTGAGCTTGGCATGTAATTCCATTATGGGATCAAGTGGTGGTGACCTTTTTTTTCCCTTGCTTTTTTAGACTATTATTGCCTTAAAATAATATATGTGGATGTTGTCATTAAAGGTTGACGCAAAGTTCTTCTCATGTGTGCCTTGTCCTCTTAAAAGTTAAAAGATTCTCATCTTCCTCTTCCTCATTAGATTTTAGTATAGTTTATTGCACTCCTATTTGCTTATGTACACTTCCCTAGTTTTAAATTTGGTTTTAAAAATCTAATGGATGACTTCAAAGGGCATTTGTTCTTCTACAACCTCTCCTTTAATTCTGAAGCACTAGGTTTGGATGTAGTAGGTTGTTGGGGATTAACATGCACTAACATTGTTGGCACATGAATGGCATTGTGGATTAACAATGCGCTAGATTTGCATTTTTGGGTTCAAAATCTATTTCGCCAAAATTCAAAAGAAGATCACCAAAAAAATTTTAAATTTAAATTATACATAGTTTGATTATGCAAAAATTTAATTCTAGGAAGCATCTAGTTTTGACAATTCATATATCTAAAAGCAACATTTTCAAGCATTTTACTTCAAATTATCAACAAGTTTTAAGAAAATGCCTTGAAAATTTGTGAGCTTGAAAATACGTTGTCAATTCTCACAATCTTGAATGCATTTCAAGCCATGGTATTGCCCACAAAGGTGAGAATATGATTGAGTGGTACTACAAGGAATGTCACACCTTCATTTTTCAAGACCCATCAAACTTTGGAAAAATATAGGAAACACATAAATAAAGGTTTTTGTAAATTTTTGTTGAATACATTTATTAAATTGTATAGATTTTGAAACTTTAACAATGTAAAACATATTTTAAAATTTGATGTTCCTATTCATTACATTCACACAAAGTTTCAAGAACGTCACAGTGGTTATGTTCTTTAAACTTTTTGGTCGGGAACATTTTTCAAACAAGGTTTGGGGTTTTTTTTTGTGGATATAATTTTCTAAGTTATTTTAGATGGTATTTTATTTGATATTTTTATTGGGTAATTATTTGAATAGGTATAATATAGTATGAATTTCCAAAATTTAAAATTTTGATTCCTGAAGGGGCCACATCAATAAGGAATACAAATTTGTAATGATTTTCACCTTTTATAATTTTAATGGAAACTTCAAGGCATATATTTTGACATGTAATAAATAAACATGAGGAAAAAAATAATTATCATTATGAAAACATTTAAAGAAAAAGGTCCATGAATATTATTTGGTTAATTCTTGTTCCTTGATTGTCTTTTGAAGGTGTTTCTAATGGGTCCACCCAATCATACTTTCATCCACAACCTTGTACCAAGATTTGTTTACTTGTCAAACCTACCACATCATCAAAAGATCCATGGGCAAATGAGTAAAAATTTGTTTAACAAAGAGTGCATTTGTGAGAGGAATGAATATATGACCAGGGTACTTGTATTCAAGTTTTTGGTCTATGGGTTTTGTCATTGAAACTAACGAATTCCTTTTCTATTGGCAATTTTTGGTTCATGGTTTTTGGGGTAGAAGGCACCTTAGATTCTAGTGTGGTGGGAGAAAGGATTTCAAATTTTTTCAAGCATTTTGCAAGCTATGAAATGGTTAAGGTTTGCATGACTTCACAAAAATTGTGAACAAAAACACACAATGTGACCTCAACGACAAGATAAAACATTGGCAAAAGGTGATGTCTTTGGCACAACAATCATAAAACATCTCTTTTTCCTCACTTGACATGGTGGATATGAACACCATCTCTTGAAATGAAAAGGCTAAACCTCACCTCAAAAAACTTGCTTATTTGCTAGAAAGAGTGAATCACATTAAAGGGGTGACCTTTTCTAACTTCAAAACTCCAAAAAGAAAACATGTGTAGCCCTATTTGCTCAACTCCAAACACTTGCACTCCGAACACTCCACACCAAGTCCAGCCCCACATTTCCTTCTGTTCAAAAGCTTCACAAAAAGATCCAATAATTCATTGCAAACTTGCTTGAAAATCAAACTTTGTAAAAGAAAATCCCTAATGCAAAAGCTTGAAGCTAGTTCCAAAACAACAAGCTTGTTCATAACAAGCTTTATGAAAAGAAGAACAAGGTGATGAAGAGAAATGAGCAAAGGGACACAATAGCAAGCTTCACATGTGTGAGGGTTTACAATAGGAGTTGTGATGCAAAATCCAGTTTTTGGTCCTTTGTGGTTCCTTTTTCTTGGCAATGAATTTCTTCATTTGTGCCAAAAAAATTATATATATATATATATATATATATAATTTTTCACATCATTGGGGGCACTCTATTTTTTTTAATCATGTGTATGGCATTATTGCCCAGGTTTAGGAAAGGCAGCCTTTCTGTGATGTGTTTTCAGCACTTTATGGAAAACTCTATTGTTCCCTTTTCAATGAAGATTTCAAGTAGGTGGCTTTGCCAATAGTAGCCAGGTTTGGGCCACAGTAAACCAGCACACCATCCACTGGATGCCCGCTAATACTCAGTTGTGGAAATCATGGTTCTCAAAAAATTAAAGGTCTTGTCAAAGAACCTACATTGAACCATCCATCAGTTATTTGCCTATTCATTTAGGAAACCTGTTAGGTTATTGAAAATTTTCAAAACCCCAAAATGGGTGGTTATTCTATTTTGTGAAAACTGGGAACCAAGGATTCTTTGATTTTGAATTTTTTTTGAAAACCCAGGATTAGAGCTTACGACAAAATTAAAGAACAGCCCAACACTGGTTTGGGCAATCTATCCAGTATTTACTGCAGAATATTGATTTTTTAATCAAAACTTACTTCAGAAATGAACACATCTGTTTGCCACAAAACCCTATCGTGGTGACAGCCTGAGTTTATCCTCAACTGAAACACTCTCTAACCCCAAAAGCTTGCTCTCAGTGTATATCATGATCTCACATTTTGTTCCATTCAACCTCACATTAAGGATTTATGGCCATTGGTGCATCTGCTGAAGACCCACCACCCTAACAGGCTCACTAGAGCCAGGCATGCCAAGCATAAGTCTGCCATGGGCAACCCCATTCTTGACCACATTAAAGTCTTCAGTGGCAGATTATGACATTTTCTTGACCACATTATATATCACAATATTCCGATGATGATCATACACATGTAATAGTGACCAAAATGTGTCTTTCAACATCATTTTTTTTCTCTGAATGGGTGAATCTGTGACCCCATATATACCTAATGTCATGGAATGACCTCACCCTTGGCCATTGTGTTGGGTGCATGCATGGTCTGGCTCACTCTAATGGGGTCACTAGCACTTTACCCAACATAGAGGCAGGGGCTTGACCATTCCATAGGCAGTAGTCCTACACAAAGAATATTTAAATCGAAAGTAGACTCTTCCCTACCTACTCACCTATAAATTTAAAATGTGCTACTCTCATCCTCACCCACCTACCCACCCACCTACTCACCCATCTAATTATCTACCTACCTACCTACCAACACTTTAAGTAAGTACTTACCAAACCCCACTTACATGGCTACACATACCTACCTAGTTGCCACTCCAATAGACCCCTAATGGTTGAAAATGATGAGAAAAGACTAAAATGAAGTATTCCATGGAACTTTGTTTTGTTCACTCAAATAACTAACTAAGGGCACAATTAAGTATTTTTCACCACTTGTATAAAGGTACTGGAAATAGACATTGGCTTCAAACATGATGTTTTAATATGTTCTAAAGGTATTGCAGAAACTTTTGAAAACTCAAAGTATGTGAACCCCTCAAACAAGGGTATTGCAAGTTGTGCTCAAAGAGTGATTTGCAATATAATGGGGGTATTGCAAACCCAACACATATGTCCAAGGAATATGGAGCTCCAATTCCGTTTAGGTGCATCTAATGGATGTTGTACTCAGGTTCATCAATCAATTAAGCCTAGATTGAAAATTTTGATTTGCTTGTTTTAATGGTGTACTTAAACAATGTGGATTAAATTTAACAATATTATGTCCCTATAATTATTTATGTTATTTAGCATTAAGGTTTTAGAAATTTGGGTTATGGAGACAAAAAAAAACATTTATAACTTTTTGCACCTTTTAAGCATAATTAAAATCTGACCTAATATGGATTTTGGGGGAAAATTGGCATTTGTACATATATGGCACAAAACACATTCATATTTTTTCTTCTTTTGTCAAGGAGAATGGAAAAAGGCTCGTTTTGATAGACTAAACAAACATGTAAAAGACACAACATGGCTTCCATTCATTTGTTTGTTTCACTTAGTTAAGGATCTAAATTAGGGCTTAATTAATGGTTATAATTTTTGGACATTTGTAAATGATTGTATATTTATTAAGGTGTTTGGTATTTACCATATTAATTGTTTAGGGTTTAAGGTTCAATGTTTATTTGTTTAATGGTATTTATGTTGATATATTTAAGTTTAAAGTTTCATTTAATTTATTTATGAGATTTGGCTTCAATAATGGCTTGTGTATTTATTTTTAAAGTCATGTGTAGTTGGTTGTTTAAAATTATCATGGTTTGTGGCATCCACCATTGGAATTATTGAGGGTTTTATATTTTGTTTATTGACATCCATATTGATTTATTGATGGATATGTTTTCATTTAAGGCCAAAACCTCATCGAGCATCAATGGCATTGTCCTTTGACATCAATTGTACAATAATCCTCTTTCAATAAACTCCTTTCATATCTCTTTTTTTTTTTTGCTTTTACTTAAGGACTTTTGCTCCCCTTTGTCCATATGGATGGTCATGGAAGTATCAATTTGCAAATACATACCACATTTGGACAAAAAAATCCCATGGTCAATGTGTTATCATTGTTGCATGTGGGTATTGCACATTTTGATTGAAAACCCTACATATATTGAACTGATTGTCTCTAAAAGGATAAGGAATATTTTTTTTGCATCAATTTTAAATTGCCATAAGATAGTCATGTGGTTTTTTTTATCATTTGTAAACTATTGTTAATTTATGTGTTATGGTAAGGTAATTCACTTCTAAGATTTAAAGGTTTTGTTGATCAGGGTTTAATGGCTTTGTTGATTAGGGTTATTACAATAAATAGTGAAGGCATTTCATGGGTTTTCAAAAGTTGGGGACTTATATTACATGGCTATAATTACATATATGAATGGGCATTGTGAGGCAACTTTTGTAAGCATAGTTAAATTATTATTCTATTGACTTGTACTAATCACATATCACAAAATATCATTGAGTAATGTGACACCTATTATGGGACTCCTTGTGGTGGTTTCAAATCCATGTTTGCTGACCTAACATACTAACCTAGCATATTTACAATTTGATGATGGTGTGTCCAATGATGCGGATTGCAACAAAAATCAAGTTGATGAGGTTGGCATTGTCAACATTGGGGGGCTTGCAACCATGGATGAGGATGGTCATTGTGACAATGTCAATGTGCTCGAAGGTTCGTCTAACCCCATGAATCAAGCCTTAGTTCACTTGCATGAAACAATGGCCAAAATCACTATTGGATGTGGAGAGGGTGCAAACACCAAATTGTGTGACCATTGAACATCATTTTTTCAAGGAGTTGCATCAAACATTCAAGCCATCCATTTGGCCTGAATCAACAAATCCATGCACCCGCGAATGGTATTTCATCAAGTGTATGATGGGTTCAAGAACACCATCAACTAAATGAAAGATTGGCATGAAAACAATGATGGAGCACTTAAATACCCATGTATTTCAAACTTAATATATGTTGGATTCCATATTCATTTATACTTAACCCCTTACACCTTTGACCAACTCAAATCAAGAATTATTCACTATTTTCATTACAAAAAGAAAGCCCAATTTATGTGTTAAAGTAATTTCCAAATGTTTAGGTAACTAATATGTGTTAATAGATAATTTTTAATCACAATTATATGTGGCTAATATAAAAATCTCAATGTCCAAGTAATACACAAAACAATGAAAGTTTCTTGCTTGTAAATATCCAATTCAATTGTAATACCTCACATTGGGTAATCCATAAAAGCCTTGGGCTGAATCATTTTGGGCTATGTTCAGGGACTCGTAGTCAATGCAGCTTTTAGTTGATGTACTAACTATAGTCTCCAACTATCTACGTAGATAGTCGACTAGACTACTGAGCAACGTAGATAGTCGACTAGACTACCAAGTAACGGTCATAATAGACTAGACTAAAGAGCAACGGTCATAATCGACTAGACTACCGAGCAACGGTCATAATCGACTATTACTCAGTTGTTGTCGGGTCAATAAAAACTCAAACTAAACGTAACTTGCTACTCGTGACATCCAACAACAGCAGCTTGTGACATCCAACAACAACACGATGCGAATGGGTCTGCCATCGTTCAGAAGAGGGCTCACAATGAATAAACGACAACAGTCTACAATTAACTAATTCAATGCCAGAGTAGTCGACTATGTAGTCGACTATTTAATGAACTATAGTCGACTATCTATCTATGGGCTAGAGGATAGATAGTTACAACTACGACTATATGTAAATAAGGACCGACTACGGGTCCCTGGCTATGTTATCTGAGGGGTATTGTTCATGACCAAAAAAATTAAAAAAACTTGCAATACCCCACTTTGGGTATCAAATGGTTGACATAATAATAAAAAAGATATATTTCCCATATATTAATCATATGTATGATTGAAATTTTATTTTATATTTTATAAATATATAACACAAGTTCTTATGTAAATTTTATTTTTTAGGATGCATAATATTAGCTTAAATATTGGTCTACATATATTGTTGTTCAAAACATATCGAGTAATGCAATATTTATTTATTTAATAATATTATTGTACTATTATATTGATTTAAAATAGGATAATAATTTATTTAAATTTATGTTAAATGTAAATTCAATCTATATAAACCCATTATTATGTATATTGTAATTTATTTATGATATTTTCTATTTTCAAAGAGAATTAAAAATTTCCAAAAGATAAGTTATTCAGATTGTGTATTTTATTAATGCATATAATTGAATATTATTTCAAAATAATATGAAATTTGATTTATGACATATCAAATAATGGCATATATAATCAATGCATTTTGATAGTTTAATGTTTATTTGCGTTTATATTATAAAATATTTAATATTTTTATTTTATTTTATTTATTAAAAAGAAAATACATGTAATTTTTTCTTAAATAAATGAATGGCTACTTATGCTTTAAAAGTATAAATGTTGCATAAATATCAATTTTTAATTTTAAAAAGAAATTTAATTGAAAATTGAAAATTGAAATATAAGTTGCTAATATTATGTACGTTTAGTCAATGTAATTATTAAATTTATGTAAAATTGTGTTTACCATATATCAAATAATGATATACTTTAATTAATTAATGTGTGGATTATTAAATTTCTTGCATTTTTATACATATTTTAATAATTGTTTTATGTTAAAAACTTTAAGTAACAACTCAATATAGTTGAAAGACATTTTCAAACTCATAAATGATAAAAATTGTTCAATGCAAAATCATTAATATATGTAAATGAAAGTACTCAAATGTAACTATAATACCCTCATTCTATTGATAATTTCGTTACCTTTTACCATCAATGTGACCAACTTTAAAATACCTTCATTTATTTGAATCAATATGTATAGCATGATATATTGGGCTAGAATAAATATTTTTTAAAAAATCCTCTTTTCTATGAATTTGAAAATCTATTTAAAAAATATTTAATTTTTAAGTAATTTTTTATTTTAAATTAATTATTAAGATAGTAAATTTATAGGAATGCAAAAACAAATTATAATTCCATACATTAATTAATTAAGTATATCATTATTTGATATATTGTAAACTAAATTTTATATAAAATTAATAAATGACATTGACTAAATGTACATAATATTAGCTACTTATATTTCAAACCTTAATTAAGACTTGATATTTATCCAACATTTATATTTTTTGAATCATAAGTAACCATTCATTTATTCAAAGAAACTTTACATGTATATGTTTTAATAAAATTTTAAGAAAATTACAAATTTAATATATTATAATAAAAAAGGGAATGGACATTAAAGTATCAAAAAAATATTGATAAGATATGGCATTATTTGATATGTTATAAACTAAATTTCAGTATACATAAAAATAATATTCTATTGCATGCATTAATAAAATACACAATTTTAATAACTTATCTTTTGGAAATTTTTAATTCTCTTTGAAAATAAAATACACCATAAACAAATTGCATTATACATAACCATGGGTTTATATATACATCACAAAAAATGAAATGTACATAAGAACTTATGTTATATATTTATAAAATATTAATGATGTATTGTATAATTATTTTAAGTGAGAAATTATTTATTATATATCAAAAAACTATAAAATAACATTTTAATCAGACATAAGATTTATATAAGAAATATTTTAAAAAATTTATGTGAGTAATTAAATTAGCATAAAATTATTATTTTAAAATGCATTTACAACTATAAGAGGGAAAACGCCTAAATATGCACATAATTGAAAAAATGTTAAAAATTCACATAATTTTTTTGATTTTGACAAAATTTGGATTCTAACATTAAATAATAAATTTCACATTAAACCTTAAAGCCTAAACCCCTCTACCATGAATATGATCAATTTTGCATTACTTTCATTTTAAATCATCTTGTAAAGTGGACAAATAATTTTGAAAACATGAATTTCATTATATATTGGGTGGGAATCAAGTATTTAATTTTTTTCTTATGTTTCATGTTTAATGAAATTATCACAATAAGATGTGGGTATTGCATTTAAACTTCATAATTTTCTTTAATTTTCTTCAAATTATACCTTCTACCATTAATGTGACCAACATTGCAATATCCCCATTTATTTTAACCACTACATGTGGCATGATATATTGAACATGAAATAAGTATTTTTTAAAATATTCATTTGTATCATGGTTTAAGTTATTGTCACAATATGGTGCGGGTATTAATTTCCTTCTAGGTTTTGGTAGGGTTATGCAATACCCTTCCAAATTTCAAAATATATGTTATGGAGCCCAAAGGATTTTTGGGATACCTTAAAAAGGGAATTGTAAATGTATTGAATAGTTTTGGGCACGAATAATATCCATTTGATAATCTAAACCAAAATAATTCAGCCCATGATTTTTACAAAATAGACCAATGAGGGTATTACTTTCTTTCTAGGTTTTGGTACATCTATGTAATACCCTTCCAAGTTTCAAATATATGTTAAGGAACCCAAAGGATATTTGAAACACCTCAAGAAAGGTATTGTAAATGCATTAAATAGTTATAGGCAATGAATAATACCCCTCCAATAGCCTACACAAAAACAATTCAACCCATGGTGTTTCTAGAATACCCCAATGAAGGTATTGTTTTTTTTCTAGGTTTGAACTTTAATTTTTGGGAGTAAAGAAAGGCTTTTTAGTTTGAATGCGATATTAGAATATTTTATTTGATAATTTCATCAAATATGAATTTTTTTCTCATATGTTGAAATATATTTATAACCATTAACACAATATGATGCAAAAAATAAATATAATGCTTCAAATAACAAAATTTGGTTGACATGTGTTACAAAAATGTTTAAGTCAAAAACAAACCCTAAGTAAAACGGGGAACATGTCGTAATGTCGTAATATGTGATCACTTCAAACATAAAATGTTGCCCTAACATCTTGAAGTTTAAAACAATAACTTAACCAAAATGGGGATAAACTATAAGTTATATGGGTCATTACTTGAGGGGGATGGGATTTCATTTACCCTCCTATAACATGTTGCGACAACCTGCGCATCCCAAGCGTGTTGATGCATAAATACCCCTCAATTGGCCAATGTTGCATGCACAACATTAGCCACAAACACCTCCCTAATGGTGCCTCGAACCTTAAAACAACCAACAAAAAATAATTATTATGGCATATGCGACTAAAACCTAAAATGAAAATAAAATAAAATATGGCATTATTAAAATTTATTGACCATAGATCATTTATGATTCATGGTACTACGTAAGAAGGCCAATATCTTTTGTTGCATTGTTTTATTGGACGTATTCGTCTAGTTCTGTTCATCTTTGGCACCTTTAATGCCTTTGCATACCTAGCTCAAATCATTCGAATCACAATTGCCAAATTTTCATCACATTCCACCTTGGCCTTCACATTGAGTGGGATGGACCCCACACCCCATGTAATCATGCCAAGAAGTCAAGGATGGCACTAAAGGCTCAAATTGTTCGAATCACAATTGCCAAGTCCTCATCACATTCCACCTTGGCTTTCACATTGAGTGGGATGGACCCCACACCCCATGTAGTCATGCCAAGAAGATCAAGGATGGCACTAAAGGTTAACTTGATAACAACGAGCTTAGGAACCTCAAGTGTGTCCCCCCATGGCAACTTGGAGTCTTTCCCATAAAAAATATATATCACTTACAAAGCTTTGAGGTATTGCCTAAAGAATTATTCCAAAAAAACATGCCTCATAGACCCCTTCACATGGAGAAGGAAGGTGAGGCAAAGGTTTGAGGACCACAATTAATGAATATATTGCAAAAAAAAAATTGATAAAAAAAACCCCACCCATCCTCTTTACTTGAGAGGATGTGTGGGGCAATTAATTATAAGAAGTAAAGTTCAAGATGTTACTTTCATCAATTTCAACATGAAGTTTAACATTCTCTTATTCTAGCATTGCACTTTAAAAAACTATAGTTTCTTGTTCCTCTATCATGTTAATTATACTAACAACCTCAATTCTACTAATATCTATTGTAAATGTTTCCCCAACATCAACATTAGCTTGCACTTGTTCATCCATATTCCCATTTGAAGCCAATGCATGCACATCTTCAACATCAACTTGCACTTGCTATCCAATTACCTTTGTCTCCAAATCTTCTTCATTCATTGCAACTAACATGCCATATGCAGATTTAGTTGAGGCTTGTTAATCAGAGGTAGTAATCCCTCTTTTCTTCCGAATTTCCATCTACCAAAAGCAAAAAACCACAAATTAAAAAAAGGACCATTAGTAGTAAAAAACAAAAAAAGGACCACCACAATTGTGCAATAGTAAAAACAAAGAAAAGGACTAGGGAAAAAACACAAGACTAGCATTCAGTGGAGGCAACAACTAAAAAAACAAAAAAACATTGTAGCAATGTTCGTTTCTACAAACAATAGGAAAGAATTTTCTTAAATTGTCTCTCAAGCCACCAACAATTTTTTTTTTATAAAAAATGACGACAACAAACATTAAGAACAAATGAAAATGATGAACCTAGCTCGTTGTCCATTTTGCACCTTTACAACATCACAAGAGGACAACAAGTTAGGCTCATCGTCCTTTTCCAACTTGCAAAACACCAAAATTAAAACAACGACGAATAGTTACATTGCTCGTCATTGTTTTTTAGTGTTTGCTTCACACCTCCAAAAACAATAAATGATGACAAGCAATGCAGTTGTTCATCGTCTTTTTTTCTAACTTGGGAAAAATCAGAACACAACAACGAGTAACACAACTGTTCATCATCATGATTTCACACCTATTCCTAAACATGAACAAGATGATGAGCCCAACTCGTCATCTTCCTTCACACTTGCAAAAACAACAAAACGATAGTAAGCAGTGCAACTACTTGTTGTGATTTCGTACTTGCTCCAAAACATGAACAAGACAACAAGCCCAACTTGTCATCCTCTTTCACACCTATAAAACAATGGAAGAGGATGACAATGATGTGTGTGTCATCATCCTCTTCATAGTTGAAAACCAAAAAAAATATTTTTTTAAAAAGAAAAAAAAGAAGGAAGCTTAATACCTTAACCTCTCGCTTTTGACACCTTCAAGTTCCTCTTCTTGTCACACTCCTAAAGCTCCTCATCTCTCCACACTCCTCAAGCTGTGGAGAGTCTAAAGTGTTAGAACCCTAATCAAAGCTCAAAACTACTAAAGCTCTCCCTTGGTCTCAAGCTTTAACAATGTAGGTGAGTGGAGAAGGAGGTGGGTGTCATGAGGGAGGTAGGTGGGTTGGTAGGAGGAAGGGTGGTAGGTAGTTTGGAGGGGGGAGGTAGGAGGTTCCCAAAAAAAAGATTCGGGTCAGCGGTCGAGCCAAA
>Ga0116227_10010679_pt1 | contig 15867 bp, 12 predicted proteins | sample S1TSphgellanicum_FD_89693 | JGI IMG/M metagenome (GOLD analysis project Ga0116227, IMG submission 89693) | Host-associated microbial communities from peat moss isolated from Minnesota, USA - S1T2_Fb - Sphagnum magellanicum MG | ecosystem: Host-associated > Plants > Peat moss > Unclassified... | reverse complement strand
TAGGGCCATTATGTCAGGAGTTTGCCCCACTGTGCGCCAAATGAACTTGGCTCCTTGAAAATGGCCATGTACCTTTGCGCTCCCATACAGTGTTTGAAGAAGAGTTTTCCCAACTCCACCCATGCCCCATACTCCCACATATTGAGGAGCTGCATCACTTCCTTCTGAGGTTACCAATGTTTTTACCCTCTTCGCATAGCTCTCCAGACCAAGCATTGATTGAGGCAAGTCATGAACCTCTTGTAAAGCTTGATCACATTCTCGTGTCACCTTCAGAATCAACATACAACTATCAAAAGGTTAGCCCATTGATTGCTCAAAGAAAAAATATTAATACATCATTACTGACTTAAGGTGAATACTCTATACCAGGAACTTGCATGGGGCATTTACTTTACACTATCATAATTCATCAAAATCTCAAGCATTCATGCTTACCTCCTAACAGAAAATTTAATTGTATTTTATAGAGTACGTAATGCTTCAATGTTAACGAAATATGGAACAAACTAGGTTATTAAAACTCACCTGTACACAAGTAATGATAAATTGTAGAAACAACCCATAGCTGGGATGTTCTTTACTTGGGGGCTTGCACACCTCCATGTGATCTGCATCCTCAACCTTGTAAGAATTATTTCCTGCTGATCGTTATGCTGAGCTAAAATCCACCAAAATTCGCTAGTCCAGTCATAGAACCCAAATTGCACATGTCAGCGCCAAACAACATCAAATCATCATGGGTGTTTGGTTGAAAAAATCCATTTCATCCAACACATACATACCACTTGCTCCATTGGCCTGCCCTCACAAAAAGCATATATATTGATTTTGTTTCCATTGACAATGTCATCAAAATCCACTGATAACTTCCATATTTCGTTGCCAGGGTTGAATGTTATCCATTATTCCAGGATGATGTCTGTTGTTGCATCTCAACAACATCTTCACATACTCAGCAAATTTGCTTGATCCAGCATGTGGAACAGCATAGAAGGTGACCCCCCTCACATTACTCAAAAACACTTTTGCACATTGCACTATAGCTTTGGACCAAGAATTGGTAGGATTTCGGATGGTTGATGCCCTCTTCAATTTTACAACCATGCTCTTCAACACCAACCCTCCAAAACTATGGCATATCAACACAATAGGATGATGCCATTCATACCTGCACAAAACATATTCATTCGTTATGCTGATTTTTCAGGAAATATTTAATTGCCTTCTACATTTCATATTAGTTATGTGCGACTAAAATATATCATGGAGTGCACACCTCTAACATTATGCAAATAAACCATTCCACACTCCTGCACTGCAACTCTCCTCATGGCAATTTCAGAATTTAGAAAATCAAAGCCCTTTCCACTTTCAAAACTAAGCTTTTAAACACCAATCTTTAAAAACATAGTGTATTTTCACAAATAAGGATGATTCCCTTCAACCTGCACAATACATTATTGTCCTATATTCATTTTTTAGGAAGCATTGCAACACCATCTATAATTGGCTGATATAGTACCACTGAGAAGCATACAGATATTCTATGCAATTGAGAGATGACCAAGTCCCAACTTTCCGCAACTCTACATAGTTGGACCCTCAAGTGGGTTCAATTCGGGACTTGGGAGTGTGTCATTGTGGATGAACATTCATGGATAAAATTTGATGAATTTTAATGATGAAATGAAGATCATCCATCAAATTTTATTCCATCCATTAAAGTTATCCAAATATTATCCATGATTTGTAATATGAAAACATGGGATTAAGTAGGACTACAATCCAATCTAGCGACAATTTGTGATTAGCAAAACTCATGCCACCTATTATGTCATGTTCTTTTGTCACATGACTAACTTTTACCCCTAACCTCAAAACTGTATATATATATATATATAAGCATTAAACAACAATGGAATCTTCAAACCAATATGGCTAACACAAAGAATTAACATAACATGTAGATGAAATTTTAAGAATGAAGTTTAGATAAGCTTTCATGAATGAAATATAAATTTCAACAATATTTCATAATGATTTTATGGCATATTGAAATTTCATGAAAGTGTAAAAATTTTATCCATTAGTATTTGAGTTTTATTCATTTCCTTCACCTCATAACAAAAGTGAAAAGAATGGGCCATTTGCCAAATTGCCTCCACCTCACAAAAACATGCAAATTGAATCAAGGGGTTCGACGTAATTCCTTTTGCTTCAAGGTGAAGAGAATTAGGTGGTGATTTGATTGTCTCCACCTCACAACAAATGTGTGAAATAAATCCCTCTATTTCATTCTTGTGTGGAGTATCAAGCAATCACATGATTCTTATTATGTTCGCAAAATGTGGTGGAAAAACATAAAACCCAAAAACATGTTATAGTTGTAATTGATGACTTTTGTTAGATGTTCAAATGAGATGGGAATATAGAATCTTGTAATCTTATGTACATGGGAATTTTTTTCTACTCGTTATGTTTACAATTAATTATATGGACAACACATATTTGCACCTTAAAGGATGTGCATTGGTCTTGGACATTGCGAGGGTGAGAAGTTGACATTAATATAATTGTGTTTTTGGATTTGAAAATTACATTGTTATAATTTTCAACTTATTATGATGGTTTTTGAAAAAGTTAAATTGTTTTCTTTGAATCCCTTTGCACAATGTTTTAAACATGTTGGATTATGTGGGGTTTTTGGCCAATGAAAAACATTTTGCTTAATGTTATATAATCCAATGTTTAAGGTTTAATGTCAAGTCATGTTATGAAGGATGTCATGATGCATGGGGTTGAAAACCTTAGCATGTACAATGATGAATCATTTGATGCACTTTTCAAGAAGGCCGATGATGACATTTAAAATCACTCCTTTGGTTACAAGGATGGTCGTTTGCAAATTGAATTATTTCATTTGCATAGGTTAAAAAGTCACTTAAGTGATGCCAAGGTTCTTGGAATTGGAAGGAAATAATGGTGTGGAAGGAAATGTGACGTTTTGAATAAATGGAATTACAATTGTTAAAGGGTGGATGATTGCATGTGGCCTTAGGGAACTTGTTTGTGATGACGATCTTAGTGAAAATCATGTCAAAATAATAATATATGGAATTGCCAAATCACAAATCACCAAATTATGTCCATTTGGATATATGACCATGGATTCCAACAATTTTTGATGGATGTTATCTTTGGTCATTGTTTTCTTCCTATGATCAAGATCACATGTTGGAAGATGATGAGGAAAAACAATTGGTGCAAGGAAACAAAATTAACACACAATTGTTAAAATAACATAAAGATTTAAATGTGGAAAATTTTGTTTCAAAGATTGAAAAACCTTTGTATGATGAGCCAATTATAATGTGAGCACATGCATATTGATGCACCCCCAAACTCCTTAAGAGACCCAAAGGTGGGTCTTAAAGCAAAAACAATGAAAGAAGAAGAGAATTAGGGCACGCTCCCTAATTCGTAACATTTCGAGGGTAGGAGGGTGTGTTAGAGCTCCGAAATGGGACTAGGATGAATTCACAAGCAAGAGTTCAAAATGATATCAACTTGCACAAACTAAGAAAAGAGGTTAGTTAGTGTAAGTTGAATAAGAGTGGTGTGCCGAATTTAATAGGGATGACTTCAAGCACAAACTTCACACGGCCCACAACCTTTGGGAGGAGGCACCACTACCTTCCCTATAATATACTTTGTGCCTCTTTGCGAAGACTACATCCAAATGTCATTTTTCCCTAGGACTTTCAAGTGAGAGTCCTAAAACTGGGACTTTTCGTTTCCCAAAACTTTGGACACTCATATATTTCTCAAATCAAGTTTGCTTCGAAAGTGCAAGGACAATATCTTATAGCCCTTGAAAATATCTTTCCAACATTGTATAACACATTCCAATCAGACCTCATTTGACCCCTATTTTGAAAGGATTTATGGTTAAGAGTCAAATTTCCAATTTGATTTCCTCTCCTTCTTTTGATCATAACTCATGTCAATCAAGTTTAAATGAACAATGCGTGGGCATTTGAAGCATCTACGCTTCAAGACCTTTCTAATGGTGTCTTAGGGGCTCAATTTGGTGTTTGTTTGCCTTTCCAACCAAGGTTTTGAACATTTGGAACTCTGGTATGAGTGCAATTCCCAAAGTGAAAATGCATTTGAGAGTCATTAAACTTCATCCTTTGCACTTTTCCCCATTTGTGAGAGTGGGTTTCACACCTAAACACACTTTCGCCTTCATGGGCCCTTGGATTTCACATTTAGTCGTCGAACCCAAGGTTAGGGTTGTGCCACATATGCTACTCTATCAACTATAACTAACATTTTCCTTGTAATAAAACATCTATCATCAAACATTAATTTTGGGATTTGTTATTTGGAAATAAAATATCCTATATCTTGGATGTTCCAAACATATTGCATGAAAGAATAATAATAATAAATGAAAGTTCATCATAATACAAGGAAATGATATTCATGAAATTTTTAGTACATTATCATTGGGTTGGCACAATTTATTTACATGTCATAGAAAGAAAGAAAAATAACATGGTTATAGACATAAGCCATGAGGCAACATTGGGATGAAGAAACAATAGTGTGCAACCAAGGAAGTGGAATCCAATGTTCAATCACTCATTGAACATTGTGTTGATATAATGCTACATGAAATGAAAAGAATTGGATATGGTTGACAAAACATTCACCTTCTAATTCCAAACACATGGAAAAGTATTTGAGAATGGAACAATGATGTATGCCAAATTTCACGCATATGTAAACTTTTCATGTTGATTAACAATTATGTAAATATGAGATGATGCATAAAATTAGTTCTAACAATTTTCATTATCATATGTGTGTGATTGTAGATTAATAAAAAACTAAAATATTGATCAAATCTCTTAATATGTTATGAGTTGATTGAAAGGAAACATCATCTCAATGTGGATGTTTGAAACAAAGGTTCAAACTTTTCCAAATGCATAGTTTAAGAGCCTTTGAAAAAAATTAATTCTAAAGTTGGAAAAAAAAATGTTAATGACAAGGAACACAAATTGAAACTCAAAAGGCATAAGAAACACCAATAATCATATAAATAATTTTCTCCTAGTTGAAAAGCAAAATCCATTCAATCAAAGGAGGAGTTCTTGTGCGTCATTCATAATAAAATGGATCATTGCAAGATTCATTACCAAGGTTGCAAAAGAAAAACAAAATGGTTATTGGGCTTGGTCAATTTCCAATGACATTGACTGACATGATTGTTCAGAAGCATGGGGATAATGCACTTGCTCAATATTCTAATAAATTTTGAACAAATGACCCTATTTCATTATTAGATTGCTTTTCATTTGTTAAGAGCTTTAGGGATGGAACCAATTTATAAATCAAGAAATTTTAATATTTTCAATTTTATAGTCAACCTCCATTTTTATTTTACGTTGAAAACACATTTTTTATTGGATCATTATTGAATTCATAACGTGCTTTAACATTTGCTCCTTCCCACCCTTTGTACATATAATTCTCACATGATATTTGAATAATTTTTTAAAATACCAAAAAATTGTACAAATTACGATCTATGAAACAAAAATAAAAATAAAATAAAATTTGAATACCATGAATAATATTGAAATGACTTCATTATGGTTATTTTCATGTGCATTTTTGTATTCTTATGTTTTGCATTGGCATATATTTCTTTGTTAATAATTTTTTGAATCATGTCAACATATTCACATGAAGCCTAATTAAACAACACAAGCTCATACGTCAATAACATAACATGTTGAAATAACCTTGATACAAATGAGTTTTGACCAATGGATAATAATGATATGATGCAATGTGTGATAAAAAAAAAAATTTCCTTATTTGCACGAAAATTAAAAGCATAATAAAAATAAAAATAATCAAATGTTATTGCGAAGTGAGACAAAATTCCAAGTGTTCTTAAAACAATTCATGCCAATATTAAACACTTAATTTTCATTTTTCTAAAATTTGAATCAACTTTTTGAACAAATGACTTGGCTAGCATGTAACTAATTGTCATTTATCCCTTTGCATTGTGCCCTAGATGTCATGTAAATGGTTGGAATTTTGAAAATCCAACTTGGTAGGTTGCGGGTCTTTTCTTTTTTTCTTTTGTTTGACATGAGTTTTGAAGCCTTTTTTATGTTGGCGCTTGTGTGCATTGAGACTGAATTTAAGTTGATACAATTTCCAATGCAATTGGGAGTTTTTTTTTCACACAAAAAGAATGGGTGAGGAGAGGGGGACTAGAAAAAAAAATGTAATTTTTTAACTACAATTTGTGATTAAAAAATAGTTGTCAACAACATTAACAATGAAAATAACATGGGTTGGATAAGGTTCACTTTACATTAGGAGTTAGGGCCAAAAAACTTGGGGCCAACTTTGAGCATTTTTGGGTTGCAAATTGGCCCCAAGTTACTAATAAATCTTAGAACATTGACATCAAGATATTAATAAATGCTAGAAAATTGTAAATAGTGCTGATTGGTCCAAAGTTCTTGTAACAATCACCAAACTTGAAGCTTGATTCTCACAAGTGTGCAACGTTTAGATTCCAATCTTTAAAAACAACTTACGTAATATCAAGTTTAATGCAAGATCCTGATTCCCAACTTCAACGATAAGAAACCAAATAATCATCAAACCTAAAGTTTAATTATCCCAAGTTTGCAACATTTAAACTCCAAAGCTCCAAACACAAATTACTTAATCGCATGCTTAATGCTAGATTTTGGTTTCAACAATAAAAAAACTATAAAAATGAATTCAATTTGTAAGGAAGATTTCTACTCACCTTAAACCTCTAGAGTTTGTGGTCTATGTGCAATAGCCATAGTGCTCCAATAGTGGCTACAAAATTCAGAGCGTTGATGTTAAGGAGCTGTCACTAAGAAAACCATGACCTAAACAAGTAAAAATGACATCTTATTAGAATAGATCAAAAATTGGAGGCAACATTGTGGCGGAGTTGATTGAAAAAAGAACAACAACATTGCATTTCCATTTTGCAAACACAAAAATGCTTGTAACAACACAATGGCGACTTGTGATGTGCCTCTTTCAAAAGGCGACATCTTGTGGTCCTCTTGCATTGTACAAACTAACAACCATCTTTGTCGTTGATAGAATAGATGACCTCTTTTTTTTTAAAGGATGTCAAATGATGGCAATTTGGACAAAATACAAGCCTTGATTTAGGACAAGGAGGTAGAAAGGTTTTTTTTAGGTCGTAAATATGTGAAATTTCTCCACTACAAAAACGCTAGTGCTATTAGAGAAAAGAAACTCAAAAACAAAAAGATAGAAATAAAAAGAAGTGCTCTCCATAACTTTGGAAGGCATTATTACAAGTTGATGCTTTAAAGTACACTTGAGGAATGTGAAGCAAACAATACATGTTCAAAATATTATTATTTCTTAATCTTCAAAGTTCGATGAATGTGTTTGATATTCGTCATGTTTAAAATATTATTCTTTTTTGACGCATGTTAATGAATACGTTTAACATTCATCCCTTGTAGTCATATATTTTTTAAGGAGTTAGGTTAGGGTTAAATGGTGACAACTGTAGAATGGTTAGATGCTGGCCAGGTTAGGGTTAAATGGCGGCTATTTTAGGGTTAGAAAGCTGGCTATATTATAGTGATTTTGAACATATTTCAACTGCTTCCTATCAAATTTTGAAGTTCAAAGTTTGTCTTACAGGTTAAATTGTAGCTATTGAGTGCACATAGAGTTTGTTCATAATAGTAGTTTTGGAGTGCAGATAGATTTTGAAATTACTTTGTTGCAACTTATAACTCACAGTTTATTGTTGTAACTTGAGACATCTAACTCCTTTAGTCAATACAATTGCAGCCTTTCAGAAAGTATGAGGTAGTGGTTCATGCTTTGTTTTCTAACGATTTAGAAAAATGCATTGGCTCCTCTTTTGCACGTATTTTTGAAAGCGCTCTAGAAGAAGGCCAGGAGAAGAATTTCGCCCATTCATCTTCTCTGCTCACCCCAGTACTACTTACTATGCTTTCTTACAGCTATTGGCTGGCTCTAAGATTGAGCCACGCTTAACGGAATTGTATAGCTTGCCTTTGCGAGATTAGGTTGCCGCAGCAGGTTTGAATGCTACTTGCCGCGTGCGAGCTTGCTTCATACATCGACTACGATCCGCAGAGCCGTAGAGCATGTCGGTAGGAGGCATTTCCATAATCTATTGAAGAGCCCTGAAGATTGTGTGGCCTGCCATTGTGAAATCAGATCATCGCAAGGGTTTGGAATGCGCCTTGCTGCTTACCTCTGTGATAATAGAACCAGTGTTCGAGCTTCATGCAGCTTCACTGAACTGTACTGTCCAATGTAGTGTGGAGAGTACAGAAGATGAGTCATGTGTGTCTCGGTCTTGGTCGTTGCTGCAAGGGGAACAGCCTCGGAAAAGCACACGGTTGATATATTGCTAATTTGGATGGTTTTCCTGTCTCCCATGAGAAATGAGTGCTGTATTCTAGCGTCGATAGTTCTCGACCCTCGGCTGTTTGAAGGTTCGCTAGTAGTTTTCGACTCTGACTACTCTGGAGTCTCCATTCCCGCAGCCGATGACCTTCTCCTGGTATGCGACCAGCTTGCATGAAACTTTATTTTCTAGGGCATCTACAAAGCCACAATTTGTGATATTGTGCTAGATGGACTCCTACTGTCATGTTTACTTGTTGGTTGTGCATTGATTGTGTGCTGAACACTTGGAATCTGGCGGATCAGTTCAGTAAATTGCTTTCCAATGGCACTTGAAGTTTAAGTTTTGAGGGTGCACAAGTCGTAATCCAGAACGAGGGGTCCTACCTGTTGGTTCTCAAGGACCTTGAACTATTTGAAGGCTTGTCTTCTACAAATTGCCTTTGCATCAGCAGGACTAGACCTTCCTCTATGCGCCAAGTTGATGAGGTACTAAGCATATACGTTTCTTTTTGAAGAGATTATTGGAGTGCTGGACTCTGTTTTCTTATGTGTTTATGGCCGAACATCTCTTGCTTAGGGCCTAGTGATTTGTAAACTTTTAGTCACTTGTGAGTAGTTATTTGTTTGAGAATCAACAACTGTCGACTAAGCATGTCAGAAAGTCCAACCAGTCAAGGGCCAAAAACCAGCTGAATAACATGTAATGTATTGTTTTCTTTCCCTTCAGGGTGTTTTCAAATAATGTGCCTGCAGAGTCTTGACTTTTAGAGTGGTACTGTGTATGTATCTGTGGCTAGGTGACAGCGTCTACAAATTGACTCTCTATTACTTGATTGGAAGAGCAGATTTCAACAATGTGAGTCAGGGTATGATATTTGTAACCACACAAGTTTGTCGGGGATTTTCTCCCCATGTGAATGGAAGGAAATTGGATGCTTGAGCAACACCACCATTTGTATGGCAGCTCCCAAAGTGCCGTTTTTCACCTATCGATCCAATGAAGAACGAAAGCCAGTAGTTTTTGAGATCAACATCCCTCCTCTTATATGCTTTGAGAGCAACTTTTACAAACAGTGAGGATTCTTGGATTCCCCTCAGCTTTTAATAAATGGAGTTGACTGGCAGTTCACCAATTAATGACTCTACAAAGATGCATGGTATCTACGAGTGTTACCATATCATAAGCCATCTTGACCATCATGGCTGCTAGTTCTGTGAGTTTCATTCACCCTGCAGATTGGTCCAGTTTGTGATACTAATTTATTTGCAAGCGTTTTGGTTCGAGCTTCCCATTCTGTTAGTTTATAAATCAATTGGTGGCTTGGTCTGAGCAATTTCGAGTGCTTAGTTATGCTGTGATTTAGATTTTGGTTATTGTGCAATGTTTTGAATGTGGAATTTTGGTGGCAGAGTGATTGGCCAGTGCATCTGCTATGGTCGACTTCTGGAGACAAGCAAAGGACTGAATTGGATGTGGTGTTGTTCCATGGGATCCAATTAACTGCAAATGATAGTGATCCCTGGAGTAGCACATGGACACAACGAGATAATGATGATGTATGTTGGCCTCGAGAATGGTTGCCGTCTGATTTGGGGGAAGCTGTGCGCATTTTCTCTGTATCTTACGATGTACATGTATATAATCATGTATCAGAGATTGCACACAACCTATTCCAGACTCTCATGGATTCTAGGTACGAAGTCACCTCTCTTTGATTGTCAAAATGGCATGCTTGGGCAAATTGACCACTAAGCAATGTTCTACAAACCTAAACATTGCACAAACACTCTTTTGTGAGTTACAAAAAACTTTTGTGCCAAACCTTCATATGAGAACTTTAAAGATCTGAAATGAACATTCAATTCATTGTGGCTATACAAATTGCAATCCACTTCTAATGAAGTCCTTGAAGCTTTGTGAACCTTGTAGAGGTTGATGCAGCTTAAACATCTAAATGCTTTAGTGCATTCACTCACAAATATATCAAGCATCTAAATGTTTCAGCTCTAAGATTTGTAATTAAACTATTTGGTCATATCTTGAAGTGCATAGAAAATCTGTATGCTTATAAGTGGTACTAAATATCAGCCAATTATAACTGATGTTGCAATGCTTCGTGATAAAGGAATACAGCACACTGAATGTGTTGTGCAGGTTGAATGGAATCGTCCTTGTGAAAATACACTGTTGTTTAAGATTGGAGTTTGGTTTTGAACTGGAAATTCCAATGTTCTGAATTGTGGAAATGTCATGAGGAGAGCTATAGTCTGGGAAATGTGGAGCAGTTTTTGTGCATAATGTCAGAGTTGTGCACTCCCAAGATATATTTCAGTCACACATAATTGTAGACTTAACTAATATGAAATGTAGAAGTTCTGAAAAATCAGCTTAGCAAATGAATATGTTTTGTGCAGGTATGAATGGCATCATCCTATTGTGCTAATAGGCCATAGCTTTGGATTGTTGGTGTAGAAGAGCTTGGTTGTAAAATTGAAGAGGGAATCAACCATCTGAAATTGTCCCAACCCCTGGTCCGAAGCTATTGTGCAGAGTGCGAAAGTGTTTTTGAGGAATGTGAGAGGGGTGGCTTTCTATGCTGTTCCACATGCTGGATCAAAGAATCTTGCTGAATATGTGAACAAGTTGAACATCGGACATTGTCCTGGAATAATGGATAACATTCAGCCTGGGCTTCAAGATATGGAACAGTTATCAGTGGATTTTGATCGCATTGTTGAGGAAAACGAAATTGGTATATATGCGTATTGTGAGGGCAGGCCAATGGAGCAAGTGGTATGTATGTGATGTATGGAATGGATATTTTGCAACCAAACTCCTGGGATGATTTGATGTTGTGTGGCCCTGACATGTGCAATTTGGGTTCCATGAATGGGCTAGGAGGGAATTTTGGTGGATTTTACCTCAGCACAACGATCGGCAGGAGATATGTCTTACAAGGTTGAGGATGCCAATCACATGGAGGTGTGCAAGCCTCCAAGTAAAGAACATCCCAGCTATGACTTGCTTCTACAATTTATCATTACTTGTGGGAAGGTGAGTCCCAATGACCTAGTTAGTCCCATATTTCACTAACATTGAAGTATTACCTACTCTGTGAAATGCAGTTAAATTTTTCTGTTAAGGAGGTAAGGGAGCTTGCTTGAGACTTTGATAAATTATGAATGTGCAAAGTGGTTGCCCCATGCAAATTTCCTGGGATAGGGTATTCACCTTAAGTGAATGATTATATAGTAATATTTTTTGTATGAATCACAAATGGATTGGCCTTCTGATAGTTTAATGTTGAATCTGAAGGTGGGAAGAGAATGGGATCAACCTTTACCAGAGGTTCATGACATGCCTCAATCAATGTTTGGTCTGGAGAGCTATGTAAAGAGGGTAGAAACATTGGTGACCTCCAAAGAAAGTGATGCAGCTCCTCAACATGTGGGAGTATGGGGTATGGGTGGAGTTGGCAAAACTCTTCTTCTTCAAACACTGTGTAGGAGCGGAGAGGTACAAGGCCATTTTCAAGGAGCAGAGTTCATTTGGCTCACTGTGGGGCAAACTCCTGACATAATGGCTCTATATCGGACCCTGAGTAAAAAACTGCATCTAGACCCAGAATTGCATGTGAACCCAGAGGATTACAAGCGCTATTTACACACTCAGTTTAGACAGAAAAGAGTGTTCCTGGTTTTGGATGATGTTTGGCACAACAAAGCATTTAAGTTACTTGACTTAGCCAAGGGAAGAGGAAGTGTCACATTGTTGAGTACTAGAGATCAGTCTTTATTGGAAAGAGCAAGTCCACAGATAAGCTAAGTGCATATGACTCCTCTTTCAAAGCAGGATAGTTGGAGCCTTTTTTGTGTGCATGCATTCAGATCACCATCCAATGTTCCATGTGAATTAGAGGGACTGGCATGGTGTATGGTAGATGAGTGCCAAGGTCTTCCGTTAGCTCTCAAGGTTATAGGCAAAGCAATGTTTCGAGAGACCTTACCAGAACAATGGAAACTGCTACTGAAGAGGCTAAGGAAATCACGCCTGCAAGAGAGGACTGTGGAAGAGGAGTTGTATGACTGTTTGAAACTTGGCTATGATCTCCTATCTGAGGATGAAGGATGCTTGAAGGATTGTTTTCTTTAGTTTGCAGCATATTCTGAAGATGCCTGCATTTACTTTGATGAGATTTTGTGGGGTTGGATAAGGGAGGGGTTGGTTCCTGGAAATGGTGGAGATAATCCTAGAGCGGATGCATTTTCCTTGTTAAATAAGTTGTGGCAGCGATCATTCATTGAGTCAAATGTAAAGGACTCAGATGAAGAGGATGTTCTGTGGTTCAAATTACATGATGTGATGAGAGATTTGGCTTTCTACATACTCTGGAAAAGGATTGTGGCACACCCCCTGCAAGACAGCTTTATCTTTATCGAGCAGGTCAAAATTTGGAAGAATTCCTGCAAGAGTGGCAAATAATATCCAAAGCTTGGAAACTTTCATTGGAGAGGAACAAGTTGGAAAGACTCCCTGGGAAGTTTTGTGCACCTGACTTGCTGTCTGTAGTACTTGCTAACAATCCAATAGTGTCTTTACCAGGAAGTTTCTTGTGGAGCTTTGCAAAACTCAGGGTTCTGGATCTATGTGGAGCAGCGTTTCAGAATTTACGTGAGGAACTTGGTAATCTTAAGGATTTGGTTTGTCTCGACCTGTCTTATTGTGTAAAGCTAAAGAATTTACCAGACACGGTAGGGAAACTACATGTGTTGAAATACCTGGATGTATCTGGGTGCGAGAGTTTGAAGTATCTCCCTTCTGGAGTGGTTGGCCTCACATCATTGCAAGTATTATGCACAAAATTTTGTGACGACTTGACATGGGCTGAACATACACCATCAGGCATGGCAAGAGCAGAATCTTTGGCTCATGCATATCCAACCATCGAAGCTTTGTTGGAAGACATATGTGGGTTAGTTGCTCTAAGAGAACTTACCATTTTTAAGATAAATGATCCAGGGGTAGAGCTGCCTCACAATATATCTGCACTTACAAAGCTTAGGGTTCTACATTTGGAGCTTTTTGAGGCCAAAACCCTGCCAGCTGAGATGGCATATTGTTTCATACATCAAGAACTTCAATTATGGAGCTTAAGTTTGGAATATCTTCCAAGGACCTTCACATGTTGTGGTACCTTTCCAGCTCTTTTGAAGTTTGAAATAGCTGTCTGTGTGTCACTTGTTGAATTTGCAAAAGTGGATGAAGGGGCTCTGCCTAAATTGAAAACACTACATTTGGTTGAGAATCATTCTCTTGAAACTCTGCCTCTCTCTTTAGAGGTCCTGACCAGCTTGAGAAACTTGATTTTGAACGACTGTGAGGAAACACTTGAAGACTGCTGTAGGAGAAATTGTGAAAAATCCTCGATATGGAGGAGGTTGAACATCCGATATCTTTAGATATATGAAAAAGTAAAGGATGAATATTCAATTCCCACCACATGTTGTAGAAGAATGATGATAAGTTGTAAAGTTCATGAATTTTTAAAAATGCATGATTTTTTAATTGGAGAAAGGATTATTTTCAAATCTGTTAAATATTTGTGATGGCACATGTGCGCACATTTGTAACATGCAAACTGTGCAACCAATCAATTTTCCCCACTTGCCAATGTGTTGTACACATTCATGCTAGGTTGTGAGTTGTTATTTTCTTTTGTTTGAGATGAGTTTTGAAGCCTTTTTTATGTGGGAAATTGAGTGCCTTGTTTCTCAACATTTAGGGGTTTGTTTTTTTCACAAAGAAAAAGGGGTGACAAGTGGCGTGTTAGAAAGAAAAATGGAATTTTAAAACTGCGGTCTGATTAAAAAATAGTTGTAAATAACATTAACAATGAAAATGACATGGGTTATTACATAAGGCACATACATACAAGCAGTGAAGATTTTAGATTGCTCTCAGCTCTTAAAAATAAAGTTGAATGGCAGACCAGTGAATGACACTACTAAGTTACATGATATCTATGAGTGTTACCATATTGTGGATTTATGATCTTGATCATCATGGCCTCTAGTTCTTATAAACTTTCAAATATGTTGCTGTTTGCAGCTTGTTGAATTTCCAGAAGTGGATGAAGGTGCTCTGCCTAAATTGGGAATGCTACGTTTCATTGAGTGTCACTCTCTTGGAACCTTGCCTCTCTCTTTGGAGGTACTGACCAGCTTGAGGAAGTTGATTTTGTCCAACTGTGAGGAAACACTGAAAGACTCTTGTAGGACAAATTGTGAAAAGTCCTCAATATGGAGGAGGTTTAACATTAATTTTAGGGAGTCTCATTCATTAGATGTCTGAAAGAGTAGAGGATAGATATTCAATTCCCACCACATGTAGAAGAGTGGTGATAATTTGTAAGATCTGTAATTTTGATGAAATTTTGGAAAAATTCATGAAATTTTTAATTGGAAAAAAATTGATCAAAAGGTTTATTTTCAAATGTGTTAATGTTTGTAATGTCACATGTGCTCATGTTTGTAACATGCAAATTGTGCAACCAATTAATTTTCCCCACTTGCCAATGTGTTGTACACATATTTTTCATGGTAGGTGGTGGGTCTTTTCTTGTTTTATTTTGTTTGGGATGAGTTTTGAAGCCCTTTTTATGTGGGGGAGTGGGTGCATTGAGGCTATTTCTGTTGATACAATTCTCAATGCATTTGTGAGTATTTTGTTTCGCACAAAAAGAATGTGTGACAAGTGGGGGACTAGAAAAAAAATGGAATTTTAAAACTGTGGTCTGATTAAAAAATAGTTGCAAACAACATTAACAATGAAAACTACATGGGTTATTACATAAGGCACACATATACAAGCAGTGAGGATTTTTAGATTGCTCTCAGCTCTTAAAAATAAAGTTGAATGGCAGTTGACCAATAATGACACTACTAAGTTACATGGTATCTATGAGTGTTACCATATTCTGGATTTATGTATAACCGATAAGTGATCTTGATCATCATGGTCTCTAGTTCTGTGAGTTCCTTTCACCTTGCAGATTGGTCCAGTTTGTGATACTAATTTATTTCCAAGCATTTGGGTTCGAATTGCACATTCTATTACATTCATAAATCAAGTGGTCGCCTGTCCTCTCAGCAAATTTCAGATACTTACTGGTGCTGTGATTTGGACTTTGGTTATTGTGCAATGTTTTGAATGTGGAATTTTGGTGGCAGAGTGATTGGCCAGTGCATCAGCTATGGCCGCCTTCTGGAGGCAAGTAAAGGACTGAATTGGATGTGGTGTTGTTCCATGGGCTCCAATTAACTGCAAATGACACTAGTGATGCCTGGAGTAGCACATGG
>Ga0116227_10010678_pt1 | contig 15868 bp, 9 predicted proteins | sample S1TSphgellanicum_FD_89693 | JGI IMG/M metagenome (GOLD analysis project Ga0116227, IMG submission 89693) | Host-associated microbial communities from peat moss isolated from Minnesota, USA - S1T2_Fb - Sphagnum magellanicum MG | ecosystem: Host-associated > Plants > Peat moss > Unclassified... | reverse complement strand
TTTTTTTTTTTTTTTTTTAAAAAAAATTTTTATATTATTTTTTTTTTTTTTTTTGTTTTTTTTTTTTTTTTTGGGCATACTAACTCAATATCATTGACAATAGTGGGTTTTTCCTTCCCCCTTTTCTAAAGGTACCACAACTTCTTTCAAATTTATTTATAAGTGTCATTGGCAACCATGGGTGTTTTCTTTTTCCATTATTTGTTGAGGGTGCCATGACTTTCTTGAAATTTAACCAATGTTGTTGACAACAATGGGTCTAAAATGTTTTAGATATCTTTAAATTACATAATGTCATTGGTGATAAGGAGTTTTTGAAATAAACAAAAACTGAGTTTTAGGCACTTTAATTAGTTTTCTTCAAACAACCTACTACCATAGACATGACAATGAGATTTTTTAATAATTATTTATTTTCAAGGGACACCAATTTTCCATGAAGTAAATATATAATGTTGTTGACAATGATTGGATGGGAGGGGATCACTCATTCCATGACAATATTTTAAAAATTACTTATCATTGTTCATGCTTTCTTGAATAAAATTATAAAAATAATTTTGGTCCCATCATCATATTTTCCTCTATTATCACAAGTTCATTATCCATCATCATTAAATGACATTCAAGTTTGAGATATTAAAACTTGAATTTATTTATCTTCCAATCATGGATTAGTTTTATTTGTGATTTAAATTAAATGATTTGAATGATTTGTTTATTTAATTCAAATCATAAATGAAATTCATCCATGCAAAAATGACATTCATCCATATGAAATCATTCATCTATGAACATATTCATCCATGTAGGTGGATTAAATCACATTAAGCTTTAAGTTCCAAGCTCAAGCTTTACACTCATGCACAAGCCATCTTCCATTTGTGCCTTCATGGTCAAAAAGAAATTGGATAAATGAAACTGATTATAAGATAATTAAATATTGAATGATAAATGAAGATGAAAATTTTGAAAGAAAGACAATTGATGAGATGAAATATGAATTAAACCAACAAGCAAATAATTGTTCAAATAGACCTATTGTTTTTATTCCATAATTTTTATTTCCATGAGAGATGTTTATATTTGAACAAGCAATGATTTTCTTGATCACCATGCAAAGTCTTTCAATACTGTGTGCCACCAAAATATTTTTGTTTCAATGTTGTTAGGTTGATGAATAAGGTGGAGCTTGCAATATTGTAGCTTGCAAATACCTTTTCACGTTAGCCAATGGCTTTCATCATAAAAACATTGGAAGCCTAAAGGAATTCCTTAGATTTGACATTAACTATTGCACACCAATTGAAAAGGTGGAATCAACACCAAATGAATTTGGCATGGGAACAACTAGTGACCATACAATTTTTTATTTATTTTTAGAACTATGGATAGTGATAGTAAAGGGGTTAAGTACTACTAAAATAAGGTTGTATGTGTTTAAAATGTGAAGAACAACATGCTAAGTAACTAAGGTGAGTGAGTAGTGGTTAAGTTTTCATAAAAAATTAAAGATAATTGGTTATGTTAGTGGTAAGTAAGGGCATGAAAGTAAATCACTACCATTATGTGTGAATAGACCTTTAGTTGTGATCTCATTGAATTTTTAAAGACAACCTTGTTCAATAGCTATTGCATTGTCAATTTAAACTAGTGTGGGGTGGGTATTAGATTAAAAAACCCTTCACCTTAACCCTACCTATTGACATTGAAATCATGGGCATTTGCCCTTACATCACCCTTCACCTTTGACCTCATTCAAAACCATAATCAAAATGAAAAGAAAAAATGGGTTAGTTATTTGGAAAAAACTTGAATCTATGCCCTCAATATAACTGTCAAGGGCATACAATAGGGTTGGAGTTTACTTTGTTTCTTTGAATGGTAAACTTTTTGCAAAAAAAATCGATATTCCATGATTTTGAAAGCAACCTTGCTAGTTAAAGTAGCTTGAATGTGATTGTGAAATGGAGTATTACTTAACACATTAACGCAAAGGAATATTGGTTGAAGGAACATCAATCGAAGGAGTGTTGATCAATGAAGTTCGTAAGTGATACCACCGTGTAAGATCTTTAGAAAATTTCATGAAGGAAGAGGAAAGAATGTAGGCAGTTTTTGATTGATCATGAATTTTTTTTGTTCATCATGTTTTTTTGGTGCATCATGTTTTTTCTTTGTTGTTCTTAGTTTCCACTTGGGAGAGAATCACCATTGAGGTTTTTCATCAATTATCGATTGAGAAAGGGATAAGGAAGGAATTTTTTTTTAGCATTGTTGTGATCTTTTGTGATTTGCATGCACCTTATATAATTGAACTTTCATTTTTGTGGTCTTGTAAGTGTAAGGGTTTTGTACATTTTGTTTCGGCAGCCTCTGTACTTTGAGGTCATTGTTTGCTTGAGGTCATCATGAGCTAGTAAACATAACTCCTATTTGTTGTGGTTTTTATTGTAATGTTGTGATTTTTCTCCATTGCACATGTCTTACTTGTTGTAGTTTTTGTTATAATTGTTGTGATTTTTGTTGCATGGTTTAAGCTTCCACAGGTTGGGGTTTTTCTCCATTGCAAAGCTCTTACTTCTTGTGCTTTTTGTTGTTGGGTTTGAACTTTCACAAGCTAGGGTTTGATTCTATTGCTATTCCTACTTTTTACATTTTTATATTATTGGGTTTTAGGTCTCAAGTCTCAATTTTCTCAAAGTGTTAAACAACAAGAGAATGGGCTCTATAATGAACATGCATGATGTTGCTTTTAACCTCAATATCTTTCATTAGTCTTTGCAAGATCTTTGTAAAATGTTATAACAATAACATCATAGACAACTTGTAAATTCATGGTAGTGGAAAACAAGGTTTAAAAATGCCAATGGTGATAAGGCACACCTATTTGAAGAGCACATGGAGTTGAAAAAATAAGGGGTTGTTTGGAAGCCTTACAATCATAACTTGCCGACATGGATTTTTTTCAAAGTAAATGACAATGAACCCATAGATATGAATGTGAATCAAATCATGTGATACATAGTCTCCCACAATCATACATGTTGCCTTGAAATTTCAGCCTTACACACTAGGTGTTATAAAAGTCTCATTATTTACTACAAAATGAATGACATTACTACTATGAAAAAAATGCGAAACCTTATCTAAATTGTATGAATAACAAGTCACAAGTTATTTTAGATCACTGCTTGATTGGGAACCAACTAGTAAGAGCCAAATGTAATGTACCAAGTGCCATTTCTTATTTGTTTTGTTGTTTTAAAAGGGTTTTCAAAAGATCATGCCACATAAAATGTTTGAGAAGGATATCATGTTGTTTGTGATCAAAGTTATTTTGCCATTGAGGATAGTGGAATCAATTTGGTTGCAAAGATTGGCATACAAATTATGCCCAAGGGTTGTCTTCTCATCCAAGAAAGTTTTTGTTAAAGAAGTTCTACCTTCTTTAATGCAAAAAACTTTGGGTGAATATGTTCAACTTGCATTGGCCACATGTGATTTAACCATTTGGATTTTGATCTTTGGATGTCAAAAGGGGTTCATGACATATTTGTTATGGTTGTAAATTTTCTTTCAAGTGATTGGTAGGATGTAATGATTGGGTTATCTGAGACTTTTAATACTTTTGGTGCAGTTAACAATTCATTTGTGACAATTCCTTTATAGGTTTAACCTAATTTAGAATCTATTCTAGCATATGTAAAGGATGAGGGGTTTAATTTGCAAACATGTACATTTGCTTTAAATTCAATTGTATCTTGTAATGCCTTGGGCATGTTTGAACTATTTGATAGATCATACTTGGGGCATGCATTATCCAAGGTTTGCCCATACCTATTACATATGACAAAGTTTCCTAGTGTTTTAACTTTGCATTTGTCAAGTTTATTTAGGTTGACATCCAAAAATGTACAACATGACCAAAGAAAAATGGCAAAATGAAGCATGAATGGGATAAAACTTGCATAAATTTTGGGTTGAAGCTTAGAAAATTAAACACATTAGTGAGAACTCAGTCAGTGGGATGTGGTTTTTTGAATTTCAAGTTGATTTGTTTTTTGTTGTGTTTAATTTGTAAATCTTACATGAGGATGCTCGTTCCAAGTTCCACCTAACAACTTGTTTTGGCTTTTAGTGTCTTGGTGTTTTTCATGTAGGTTTGCAAGTTGGGTGTTATTGTTGTAGGACATTTTGACATTTTGCTTAGCCATTCCTTTAGCAAATGATGGCGTTGCAAACTTGTGTACCATCTCCACAAACTTGGGTAGTTTGGGAAATTGTCATGAAAGTTTTGTCATTGATAGTAATTAATTGTGATGAACTAGAGCCATGGTCATTGGTTGTTTAATGACATTATACACTTTTTCATTTCCATTTGTCATGAGATTCGTGATAACCTTCACATCAAATTGTCCTTGACAACTTGATTAATTTGGAGACATCAAATTTTGATGAAAAATTAGAAGAGTTGTGAGTTTGCTTGAAATTTCAAATTTTAGAAACAATATTTCCTTTCATTTCTTTTTTGAAAGGATTTGATAGGAGGAAATGCCATTAGATGTTAGCATTGATGTTAGATCCAAGGTTTAAAGGTTTTCATCCAACAATTAGCTATGTGGGTTGTGAAAATGCAATTAAAATTTGGTTGCTAAATATGATTTATAATAATTATTACTTTTATTGGTCCATAGGTTTACAAATGATTATTGATGCCAAATATTATTGATGAACTTCAAGTGCAAGGATCACATTGAGTTGATTTTGAAGATTTGTTTCACACCATTAAAACAAATTTAATACTTTGAGGCACCTTGTGTTAAGAGAGCTTGATGGATATCACCATTATATTGTCGATGCAAACTTTAGGGATGCCTTGAGTTGGTGGCACAAACAAGGAAAATTTCAAAATTAGTGAAACACAATTTGGGCGTTCTAACCTCTCAAAATCAAAACAAAGAGAATTTTTTCATTGTAAGAATTTTATTTTCACTTTGTAAATGTTGTTTTTAAACTAACAATTTTGACAAGTTAGCAAGAATTGGCTAACAAGTTTGTGCATTGGTTGCTTGAAGCATGTAGATTTGAGAAGTGCATGTCAAGTAAAATTTAATTTAACAAATGTCAAATTGAAGATTGCATTTGAAGATGCAATGGAACATGATGAATTCTTGAAATGAGTGATATGAATTATCTATTTCAATATTAAATAAATGGTGAGACATGTTATTGTGTTTTAATTAGGGTTTTTTTAGTTGTTTCAGATTTGTAAATGATTTCATGGTTGTGGAAACATGATGGTGATTTAAAATTGTTCACAAATATGTGTTTTTGGGGATTAGCTATTGTATGCCAATGTGTAGGTGTTCAAGCTTTGTGGAAATCCAATCTAAGTGGTATGTATGGAAATGTGACAATGGTTTGGTGGTTTTCCTACAAATTGTGCTTCTAGTATATTTATTTGTTGTTATTGAACAATAATGACACCACCCATGAAGCTTCAAATCTCGAGTTGTGTTATGTGTTATCCCATATATCACCCTAGTATATAATGTAATTGTTGATTAATTTGTGGCATTGTTGTTGCTTATGACACTGATGTTGTGCTCATTAATTACATTTGCCATGGGCAAATTTCTTGAAGTGACTTGAAAATGATTAGATGCACAATTCTCAAGGTGAAATCATATTTAACATAAATTGTCAAAATTTATTCTTCAAGATCACTTCACCTTTCCTCTTAGTAGAGATGTGTTTTGCACTTTACATATTTTTGTAAGTTTTGTGAATGTTTCAATAAAGTTATATGCAACTTGGAACATGTAAAATGTATCTTTTCATGATAGCCTTATTGCACAACGAGTTGGAAGTGGATCAATTTTATGAACCACATGACCTTCCTTGTTCATCTTTATTTTGCTTTTGGACAATGCTTGCAATGTAAGTGTTATACATAAACATCAAGTTTTCAAGATTTAAGTATGTAAATCTATAAGTGTTTTTAATTTTTTTGTTTCATTTGGGTTCAAATTCGAAGAACCAAACAATATTAGCTAAGGGGTGAAAGCATGGTAAAATATACAATTCAATTACCATGGCAATTTACTTGTCAAGCTAACAAGAAATAGGACTAAAACCCATCGTAGAATTATATATATTAAATATATTTACTTAAGTGATGAAAAAGATACTTTTTCACTATTATGAATTAATTTTTAAATTTTACATTGTAAAAGTAGGCTTCAATTAGACTTTTAAAAATGTAAATAACTTTTGAAGCTTACTTTTTATAGTGTAACATTTGTTTCAAGTATGTGTCAAGTATATTCTACCAAAAATAAAATAAAATAAATTTATTTTCCTTCCTTTCAATATACAATGATCTTTATGTTATAACTTCACACAAATTTTTTTCATTAAATTTTTTTAATGAAAATATAGTTTTGAACACCATATTGACTAATCAAATTCAAAAATACTTGTTCTCTACTTTATTCCAAAATTTTTCAAATTTTGTATTCAACTTAATACAAACCCATTAAAAAGCACCATGGTGATTTCAAAATGGAACTTAAATAAAAATTGAATCTACTTTCTTATGTTTTTGTGAAAAATTGTCTCTTTTTAAACTTGATATTTTTTCATCAACTTTGTTTTGTATAAAATACCATGCTTTCTTTCACCGTGAGAGACTAGGTATGTGATAGAAATGTTGCAAGGTACCTCCACAAAGTATTTGTCAAATAACCAAGTGAGATAATTACCTTAAATATGTTGAAATCCCCACCCCCACCCATACCCTCAATCTTCAACTTTTAAACAACTAGACCCATGCGGGTTCTCTAGTTAATTTTAATTTTTCAAAAAATCCAGACCCTCAAGGTTCTCTGAGTTTTTTTTCTCCCAAATGCCCAAACCTGATTGGTATTTAAAAAATCAAATACCCTCCCCCACACTGGTCTAAACATTATGAAACCACCTTGTTGCACCTCTACTCATGGAGGGCTTTCCAACAGTACCAAGAACTTGGTGGGGGGCTGGTTTGGGAGATCTCCACATGACAAACAAAACAACACAAACAAACAAACAAACAAACTTCTTTGACAAATAGATGATAGAGAAGCTCTAGTGGTTATGCCGGGGACACTCTTTGCCGGCGGGAACACTTACACCAAACTAGATAGAACATCCACAATCATCAATTGGAGATGGAATTGCACATGACTAATATGGATGACTCAAAATTGAAGCTGAGAACTTGGTTGAATTTTGCTTGCACTGCAAGATAGTAGCAAGCAAACAGATTAGTCGACCGCCTGCGATCTGGACAGACACAGGCAGACAAGCACATTACCATAGTATCTTGACGACTTGACAGATCTGTGTCCAATACTTAATGGATTTTGAAAATTTTCATCTTCCACAAATAGAATGTTCTTGAAAATTCATTATTTTCCGATACATAAAATAAATTTAAAGAATAGAGATAAGTTGGACATGGCCTGCTGCTACCCTGAAAAAATGTTGCGATGAGGTTGGGAAGAATTCTTCCACTGCAAATAACGAATTAGCTGCGAAACTGCTAAGATTGAAGTACGCCAAAACAATCTCTTGGTTTCGCAAGTTCTAAGCTGAACTAACAAGGTCGTGAAGCAGCTGGAATCTAGAGTAACTAGTGATCTGGTCATTGACCTCAGCGATCAGCTGAGATGTCACGAGGTTTTTCCCAGCGGAAGTCGATAGCGTTTTGTTGTTTAGGTGGACGTGGAGGTGGAGGAGGGTTTTTCGGCCTCCAGGCTGATCCTCCGCCGTCTGTGACAGAAATTATAAGCGCTTGTTCTTGAGTGCGGCCCCCATAGACACACTCGATCTTCCGGGCATCGACCTTCGCTGCCTCATAGTCCTTCATTTTTCCACCATGGAGTTTATTCCCTTACTATACTTGCAGGATTGTTGTGAGATTGGGGAGTTGATGCTCAGCGGACTGGTGGTTCGACGATATAATCTGCTCGGGACTCGCGGCCCTGCGCATCAAATATCCACGACAGCTAAACAAATTACAAATGGCAGAAACACGAATTATTCCAGGGGGAAAATTCACCAAAGTTCTATTGCAGTACAAAAAACAAAGAAACGTTACAGAGAAGTCTCATATGTTCCCCCTCAGATGATCAAGTGTCACAGATAAATTAGAATGTAGGAGGAACATGGAAGAAGAACCAGGAGTTCTCATATTACGCCATAGAGAATTCACAACGATGCAAATGTATCTCACCTGAGCTATTCTGTTGGAAAGAAACTAGAGCAATTTGGGACACACTAAACCCAAAATCAGCGAGCTTGCTGAAGTTCTTGCCGCTGGCTTCGACCCAAGCAAAGTCTTGAACCTGCTCGAACTCAAATTATTCAAGAATTCTGGTGCTAGAGGACAAGATATATTCGAGAGAGCAACTGAGCTCGAAAGCTTGGAGCTTTGAACAACGATAATGACAAAGATATAACCGATCTGTTACGAAGCCTTGGGAAAATGTATAGGAGAATTACTGAGTCCTGAGAAGTTAGGTGACTTCATGATCTTTTCCGAGTCACTACTATAATGCAGTGTCGGCCCCGACACTCAAAGGGACCGCACGCTGCAAGCATTGTCTACAATTCGAGGACCCTTCGAGAATCCGAAGATTCGATAGAAATGGACAGAGCCGCAGCTGCCCACGGCCAGCTGCTTCACCGCATTCCATTAGAACTGATTCCAAATAGATAGCTTCAATCGCAATCCACCTCCAGACGTGGACTCCCTTAGTTTCTCCGCAATTAATCCCCTGACCGACAGCTTTGATTCAACGCCTGTTGCGGGGTCCCAAGTCAGTGGCCATTACTAAAGATTTACACATCAACCGGCCGGCCGGCCTGCCGATCTCAGATTGAGCAGCTTCACTATGTTCTGACAAGGAAACTGCCGAAAATCCAAAAAAGAGTTAAACTTCCAGAGGAGGTCAAAACGCCGTTCGCAACATGGAATCCTCAACGGACCTGCAACAAGTGAAACATTAATTATGCCTGGGGCAAATCCTTATAGTACTCTTGACTTACATGTTCGTGTTTGGCAAGTTGATGCAGATTTGTGAAACCAGCGTCGATATCTTTGTTTCTGTCTGTGTAATCTTCAAGCTGATTACATAGTCATGATTGCTGCAATTAATATCATATCCGCAGACTGATCAGCAAATGCTCATGAATTAGTACTTTAGATCATTACTAGCTTGTCGAGTCTCCTAATTATCATCATCATCGTTGAGGACCGCGACATGCGTGATCAACAATTCTTCCGGAAAGCGAAACAGAATTGAAACTGTACTACACTGTTGCGCACATTTAAAACTTTGTTTTTTTTGGTATTACGTGTTCAAGTAGCATATTACACCACATATTCTGCAGAAACTGTGTGGTTGTTTTCTGTGGCAGAATGGGCGAGGTCGATTGATTCTGTCTTTCAGGTTGTTTTATATGGTAGAATGTGTAAGGGGCACGAATTTTGTCATTAGAATGCTGCTTTTTGCCTCATTTTGGTGCATGGGGGTGGAGAGGGGAGTGATGAAATTCTTTTGCAGTACCTCGGATGCGTGATGACTGTGTCCTATGAAACTTGCCCCCCAGCCCCAACTGCACAGAAATGGAACCCTCATGTGGCCCCTCTTGTGGACATAATGTCCATTGGGATTCATTTTCTAGTGATAGTTGGATGGCACCTTACAATTCATAATAATTCTTGTGTGAAGGGTAGCTGTTTGAAAAATGAATGTTCACTTCAAAAATGTAATGCTCACAGGAGTAGGCATTACATTTTTTTGGAGATGCTCATTTTATTTTTTGTTTTTTCTTGTCATATCTGGTAGGTATAATCGGAAAAGTTTTAAAAAATTCCTGTGAGGTCTTTACACACAGTGAAACCCTTGGCCATGGGTTTTATGGGAATCTGGAGCATGCTTGGCTCCACTCCATGCAACCCCTTATTCTGGTAAAGCCTGCGGCTTCAGGCTTTACCTAACCACACAAGCCTGTGTCATTCTATTGAGATGAACACAAAAACGAAATATGGTTGAAAGATGAAAGAAAAATGAAATCCAGAAGGAAGCCAAAATAGTCAACCTGGTTTAGGGGTTAGGATGCAACCTAACCTAAAGCCCAGTCAACGCTTGACAGACTGCTATACAGAAGACGCTAAAAACACCCCCATCATACTGCAAGCAAGTGATATTGGCACTGACCTGTAGGTCAATAGTCACTGTGGCTTGTTGAAATTACGCAAAGGAGCCTGCAGGCACCATGATAGTAGCATCATCATTCGTGGTGTCCACTTTGGTACATCTCAGATTTAAAGATTTTGAATGTCAGGAACTCCTGAAGTAGTCTTTCCCAAGCATTAAGCGTAGGGTATTGCCCTGGCTCCTCAGAGCAGAGGGTCAAGGATTAGTAGGAAATCAAGATTTTCATTATTTTAGTGTGATTCCTGTTGGGATCCACTGGGTATGATGCAAAAGTAATGAATAAAAGCTCACAAGGGCATTTTGAAACAAGAACTGCCTGCTGGATCTGGCATCTCATTTTTGAAATGCCCCGTTTTCTACAAAGGGAAAATTTCACTTGATAGTGTGCCCTCGAGATACACTAGAAATTCTCTGATGGTGCTTTATGATTGCTAAAGCCTTTCCAATGGATAGGACTTCTTGATTAGTATGTATTGATGAGGGCCCCAAACATGATGAGACAGTATAGGACATGGAAGAGGGTACTTGATGCATACCTTAGAGAACCAGGATGGCTGTTTCTTCATGTGACTTAGAGCCTCTGCTGCTGTCCTCCTACTTGAAGCTGCAGACAACCAAAGTTGGACTCATGCGCATTGGACTCATGCCTGCAAACTCAAATCCTTAGAAAAGCATGGCACCTCAAAGGGACTGAATGGGTGCCTTTATTCAAAGTATCACTAGGTACAGGCTAAGGTCCACAAAAAGTGTGAACTGAATGTGAATTCCAGCCTCCAGGTTCTGTTAACTACTCTGTCTTTCTGTTCTTCCTCCAGCCTTACTATCTGGCAATGATCTGCTGGGGTTGGGCGTTGTGGTAGCTGACCCATGTGGGTAAAAGAATTGAGCACATCAAATGACCCATATGTGTACAAATTGAAATGAGTTGTAGTGCACTAACAATGACAAGTAAGAAGTTTGGGAAGATCTGGAGATTGCACATGCCCAATGTCTTCCTAATACTATTTTGTGTTTGATTGCTTACAGTAACTGCTATCTATCCTTCAAGCGGAAAAACCCACAAAGGTTTTACTGGGTTCAATGTCCTGAGCTTTCTTTTCGGCAACAAGAAAACCATCTATCTTAAGCATGTACTGCAATTCATGTGTTCTGAGGTGCTGCTACTGATGATTGTCACCAGAGATCACACTTCCCAGGTTTAATTTTACTCCCACCACCATCTCCATCGCCCCCACCATCAACTCCCCACCCCAAAATATTCTTTGTGTTCCCTGTACACATAGCGCCCCTAGGGGGAGGTGGCGGCCTCCATGGCGATCCTTTGCCATCTCCAAAAGATTGGAGGAACTGGGTTCTCTTTGGAGGTTTGTAGTTTGATGATCCACCGTCTCCTTCGTTGTCAGCCAGATTGACAGACTGGGGATTGTTGAGGGTCATCATGCTGCAGAAGCTCTGGTGTAATTCCTGCCCCTGTCCTCCAGATACACTCTTGCGGTAATTGCATGGATCCACCACCTTAGATAGCGCTGGCCAGGTCATTTTGTTGTTGTCTGTGGTCATCCAATAAACCAAATTCTGCAAGCCTTAGGAAATCTGGCTTTGACACTCTCTGAGTAGTCTGGTAGCTCCAAATGAAAGCTGCAGATCTGGATCAAATCCACACACCAAAAAGCCAAGAAAACCAAGATCTAGAATGGGGAGGGAATATGCTGGAAGTATTGTATTGGTGAAGATTGAATCCAGGGGGAAATGAAAATTAGGAAAAATAGGAATTCTGCACGGACAAATTCTAGTACTTAGATATGATCTAGGAGCTGGAAGAAGCTGGAAGCAAAGCTTTCAACAAGGAAACTCCTAAATTGACCGTTGAAATTGAAAAAGCCTCTAATTGCAGGACTTTGGTTTACGACAAGCCAGTTGAATGATGTTTTAATTGAGCTGATTCGGAAAGAATATGGAAAAATCTAACTTTGTGATTCAACTGATGAGTATCCCACTCGATGCTGCACTCTTTGATGCACAAGAAATGTGTGAAGAATTTAGCAGAGGTAACAATTTCTTATATACTATGAGCACCAGTCTGCCAATCCAAGCAAGATCTGCAGGGGTGTTTGTGCAGCATTCTACTGGGCGTGTTGCTGGAAAAACACGCATTTGCCGTTGTCGGTAAAACTTTTGCAGGTGAGGATCGCTGCAAGCATTACCTCCAAATGGAAAAACCGCGAAACTCCTACAATGTGCAACGAATTGCAAATAATCGTAGCTCACCATCGCCAGCTGCTACCTTAGATGATGAGCAAGAATGTTTCTCACGCGTTGCAGCAATTGACTATCTGCTTCGACACCATAACAAGGAAATTTTTCAATTATCAGACATAAGATCCTGGTGAACAACCGCACAGAAAGCTCGTGTAACTTTAGCAAGTTGTCTGTCGACGTCCCCAGACCACAACAGGAAACTCATACGTAAAGATCTACGAGAAATTTCGTAGTGTATATTTGGACAATTTGTTCTAAAGCGTTTATTTATTCTTCGGAAGCACAAACCAGCAGACCCGACCTGACAAGTCGTTGGCAAACCAGAAAATCAATCTCATTGGCAGAGAGGGCAGGCAGGAGTTTCACCTGCATACCACTGGGCGAGAGGTTTGAACACAGGACCTTTTTTTCTACATCCCAGGTTTGCAGAATGGGCTGTACCAGTGAGCCATCATCCCTTTTGGGTTTCTAAAGCCCTATTTCTGAGTTCAAAAAAAAGCGAAGCATTCCAAAAAAAAATGAAACACCTGCAGGAGTGAGCATTTCGGAAAGCCAAATGCATGCCCTGCCCATGATACTTGATGACTATCATAGGGGGAAAAAAATTTAAAATTTTAATTTATTTTTCTCTCATAAGTCTCTATGCTGTAGAATGCCTCGGAACCAAGCATTACCAAAAGAAGTGACCCTTCAGCTCTGGCTCAGTATGGGTGCTTAATTTGGGAACACCCCACTCCTTGGGTGGTACTAGGCTACATGAAATTGTCAACTAAACTTGGAGCATTGAATTTGATCAAAACAGATTTTTCAAAACTGATCTTCTTCTTCCCTTCCATCCTCCCAGCTAAAGAGATACCCACAGACTAAGGTCAGGTTCGACATTGAGGTGGCCAAAAAAAATCGTTCAAAAAACTAATTTGTATTGTAACTTTGGAATTACTATTTTCTTTTTTGGTTTCTGAGCAGACAAATAAGATTTCATATGAGTAGTCAAATTTTCCAGTTGGTAGCTTGCCATAATTATGAGGATTTTTTTATCTCATCAGTGTCATCTTTTCACAAAAATTCAATTTCAATATTCAAAAGATTAATTTAATGGGGACACTGACCCTAGTGTTAGGTAATCCATGTGGCGAATGTGAACATATAATCTTATGTTATCAGTGCAATGAAATGTTAAAGCTCCATTTCTTTTTGGTTATTGAGGTGGTGAATAGTAAATTGTGATCAGCCGCCCACAACAACGCGAATAAATAACGGTACCAACTGCATTCGGCCAATCAAGCCAAAATTATCCAGTTTTAAGTGAGAGGTACGGCCAACCTCAACATGTGGGTACCTCAAGATTGCTTTTTTTAGGGTTTAGGTTTGTATTGGGTATTTCTTTAGAGCATCCCTGGGCAACCTACATGTTATGTTCTGAATGAACAACAATATAGATCATGTGGGTTTGGGGCAATAAAATGGCTTCACACAAGTTTTTGTGCAAGGATGCTGTACCTTGAAAAGGCATTGCATAGGATACCAATTGTTTTTTATTGGCGAGATACTATGGTTGAGGCTTGAGAAATAATAAGCAAGCCATCTTGGATGTGAGAAATATTGATGGAGCCTTGTACCCACCTTTCACAATCTCAATTTTTATTCTTATGGGTGAGGGCTGGGAAACAAAAAGTAAGCTATCTTGAGTGTAAGCTATCTTGAGCGTGGGAAATATTGGCGAGAGGTTCAAATTTTGAGTAGGGTGGAGTTATTGTAAGCTAGGATTCAAATTTCACACCAAGTGCGAAATCTCCCTTCTGTTGTATTTGGAGAATTGGTACAGTGGTGAAAATTTTGTGAATTTGGATGCCAAGTCTTTATATCTAGGTTCAAGAAAAAATAAATTTATAAATGGGTAGGTTTTTCCATTCATTAATATAATTTGAACTTTTCTTTGTCCCTTCTACCATTTCTTCCTTAGAAAATCTATCATGACATGTAGGAATGTGTTCAACATAAGTCCAACAATGTCATTTGTGACCCTAATTTCTTTAAGGACAAAGTTTTAAGTTTTAATATAGTTGCAACTAAAAATGGTTTAGAAATTTCTTTTTGTCATAGTTCCAATTTAACCTACTTGTGATTGGGACTTGGGACCCAATACAAAAATTTGTTCCAAAGCTACAATTTACAAGGTGTTTGAATTTTAAACGACCAACATAAACACCCTCAAATGAGCAAAGTAAACAATGAACATTTGAGGTGAAAAAACTTGTATAGGTCTAATGACTCAACACATAAAAGATGTATCAAGATTTAGTGAGCCTTGTAAAGTCATAAGAACCAAGATGCAACAAATACACCATGTGCAAGCGTGCAAGTATTTGAATCAAGCTAATAATTACAAGAATTCACTTCTTACTATCAACCCTAAGCTTGAAATCACATGTGGAATCCACCAAGTCCAAGTTCCAAGTTGTTGGTTCTTTGTGCCCAAAACTTAAAAAGTGATAACACATTCAACAACCCAAGCCTAGTCGATGTTAGCATTTCCCAAATTGCTAGGTCCAAGGGGTTGAACATAAGTTGGAAGCTTTTGGAATGTGACATTGAAATGCTATAAGCAAGAGATTTAAGGTAACGAAAGTTGTGAAAAGTAAAAAATCTTTTGGAAAATGGCCTAGATGGGTAATTGAGTTTTGCAATGACCTTATGGTCATGGTGAACAAGATGGTGAAAGTAATCAATATGAATTGGAGATTTAACAAATTGTTGATGTTGATCTTTCACTATTGAGGTAAAAACTTGTACCTTTCAATAGGGGTTTATGGTGTTAATACTTTTATAGTAGACTACCCTTTAGATTAAAAAATCTAAATTTTCATCCTTCACATCCAAGCACATTAGTGGCCATCCCAAAAAAACTTTAAAGAAACTTGGAGATTTTTCACCATCAAACAAAAACGCTATTCATGAAAACATTATGGCCTTACTTGACGCGCTCCCAAGTCACGAGGTGAAACCCACTTGAGGGTTTCACAAAATCAAGTTGCGGAAATTGTGACTTAGTAGCACGCTCCTGGCTTCCAACTCTAAAAAGGGGTAGAGGGTTGAGTTGGGAGCCCAGGGATTAGACTAGGAAGAGGGACTAGTTTAGCTCGTGTGAATCTAGATCCAAAAACCCACCAAAAAGGGTTAGTTTAGCATTCGGGACACCCTTGGGTGTTGGGACTTGCCACGGGCACTTAGACACACAAGACTCACCATGGCCCGGACTCGGGAGTAAGCCACCACCTTACTCCCTATAGTATTCTCTGCGGCTGGTCGCCGAGGCTACATCCAAATGGCACATTTTGTTG
>Ga0116227_10010677_pt1 | contig 15869 bp, 13 predicted proteins | sample S1TSphgellanicum_FD_89693 | JGI IMG/M metagenome (GOLD analysis project Ga0116227, IMG submission 89693) | Host-associated microbial communities from peat moss isolated from Minnesota, USA - S1T2_Fb - Sphagnum magellanicum MG | ecosystem: Host-associated > Plants > Peat moss > Unclassified... | reverse complement strand
TCCAGTTTCACCATCAACCCTTTGCTTTCTTTGCTAACTATGCAGATGGTACGTATGCAAAGGCACAACACTTGCTGGATGAAACTGACTTTATCACCGCTGCTCAAAATGGTACACTACCAAGTGTTTCTTTTGTAAAACCACTGGGTCTTTATAATGAGCATCCCGGTTACTCTGATGTAACAGATGGGGAAACACATGCTGTACAACTAATAAACGACGTACTTAATGGCCCCAATGGTAAGGATGCCGTTATCATAGTTACTTATGATGAAAATGGTGGTTTTTGGGATCACGTAGCTCCGCCGTTGATAGATCCTAAATGGGGCCCTGGTACACGTGTTCCGGCTATCATCATATCTCCGTTCGCTAAGCAAGGTTTCGTAGATCATACTCAGTATGAAACGGTAAGTATACTTTCTTTCATAGAGCAGAGATGGGGATTGACGCCATTGTCTACTCGTGACAAAAATGCGACACCTCTTACCAACGCATTTAATTTCTAAATTTTCTTATTCATATTACTCCCAATGAAGGGGCAACTATAGTAGTTGTCCCCTTCATTTTTTAGAGACCTTTCTTACCTGATGAAGCGGCTTGTTTTTTTATCATTACTCTTTATTGCAATTGCAGGATACTCTTTATTGTCGTGCAAACAAAAAACCGTTGCACCTGAAAAAGCGATAGCGAAAACGCTACTGACCCAAGTGGATAGTTTTGTGCATGCAATTGATGTGCTCAACGTTGCTGTAGCAAGTGATACTGTGAGTGAGAAAAACCTACAGAAACTTTTTCTGCAAACAAGGATAGCGTATAAGAAATTTGAATGGGCAGCAGAGTATTTCTCACCACTAGTCACCAGGTTCGTGAATGGGCCACCTGTGCAGGAGATAGAGCCTACAGATAACCAGGTTTTTGAGCCCGCAGGACTGCAGGTAATAGAGGGCTATTTGTTCCCTAAGTACGATATTGGCCGGAAGAAAGAGCTATTGGAGCGGCTGACAACAATGCGCTCCCGGTGCGATAAATACAGCAAGTATTTCACCAATATAGAGCTATTTGACTGGCAGTTATTTGATGCTGCCAAGCTGGAAGTATATAGGATAATAACACTGGGCATTACGGGGTTTGATGCGGCAACATCGCAAAAAAGTATTGAAGAGGCCGCAACGAGTCTCAGTAGTCTGCAACAGGTAATGGCATACTATAAGGGGAAGAATGATACATTTCAAATTGAAAGAAAATTTGGTACTGCGGTCGGATATCTGCAAGCGAATACTGACTTTAATTCTTTTGACAGGGCTGCATTCATTACCGGGTATGCAAATGCAATGACCACTGCAATTACAGAGCTGGAAGAAAAATTGAAGATACATGTCATCAGGTACAACCGGTTGCTGAACCAGGATGCCAAAACACTTTTTGATACGGGCGCCTTCAATGTGAACGCATACACACTGGATCCGTATTATTTTACGAGCGATAAAAAAGTTGCGTTGGGGGAAAAGTTATTTTATGATCCGCAACTTTCGGGCACCACTACAAGAAGCTGCGCATCGTGCCACCAGCGGGATAAAGCATTTACGGATGGGCTTGTAAAAAATACTGCTATCAATGGAAGTGCATCGCTAAGAAGGAACACACCTACCCTTATCAATGCCGCATTGCAGTCATCGCAGTTTTATGATCTGCGTGTAAATACACTGGAAGATCAGGCACAGGCCGTGATTCAGAACAAAGAAGAAATGCATGGCTCCCTGGTAGTATCAGTAGGCAGGTTGTGGAAGGATAAGGCTTATCGGGAAATGTTCTCTGCTGCCTTTCCCAGGCAAAGCAGGGCGGGTATAGATACGGTAGAGGTAATGAACGCTATAGGCTCTTATGTGCGTAGCCTGGTAAGGCTCAATAGCCGGTTTGATGTCTATATGCGTGGCGATAAAACAGCCATGGATCAGGAAGAGATCAATGGTTTCAACCTTTTTGCAGGGAAAGCAAAATGTGCTACCTGTCATTATATTCCACTCTTTAACGGCACGTTCCCACCCATGCACATGATGATGGATGCAGAGGTGATCGGTGTGCCGGCATCATTAAATGACACTGCAATTGACGGTGATCTGGGCAGGTACAACATATCGCATGTGCCGTCTATGCGGCACGCTTTTAAAACACCTACTGTGCGCAATGCTGCACTTACAGCACCATATATGCACAACGGTGTTTTTACTACACTGGACCAGGTGCTCGATTTTTACAACAAAGGTGGTAGAAGAGGTATGGGCTCAAAAATTGACAACCAAACATTGCCATTTGAAAAACTGGACCTGTCGCAAAAAGAAATGAGTGAGATCATTGCTTTTATAAAGTGCCTGGACAGCAAGTGATGATATTGGCTACCTGTTGGGACGAATAAAATAGTACAGCCGCACCCCTAGATATATCGGCTGATAGGCCATGATAAAATTGTGGTTGGAGAAGCTGGTGACATAGTTTATATGTGTGTCTGGCTCGTAAAAGTCGAACAATGTAGGTTGTATGGACAGCTGGAATTGAAAATGTGTGCCCATATCAGCAGATACGCCGGCAGATATAAAGGGTATGATACCCCTGCTCTTACTATCCAGGATCTTACTCACTGTGTCTAGATTGGTGGCATAATATCCCGGATACTGGCTATTCTCGGAGGAGAAGTCGACCTCCTCACCCAATCGCACCAAAAGACCAAAGCCAAGGTTGTACCTGATACGAGGCCACTTAGATGGTATGGACACCATAGGATTGATATTCAGGAACAATAGGTCGGTAGTTAGCTTGCTGCTTACATCCAGCCGGAATGGCCTTACGTCGGCAAATTCGCCCACGGCCATTATAAAGGACATACTATTCTCCTCTGTGCCGTTCACTTTAAGCAGTGCATCGATACCGAAGGCGCCAAACAAACGTTGGAACCTGTTCTCGCCATCGATAGTGTTGTATTGAACATACAAAGGTGCCGACAACCCAAAATTGAATTTATCGGTTTGGGCCCTGCATACAACCGGCAGGCACAAACATAAAGCGATAAGTTTTTTATAGTGATACATACTGCGTAGGAACAATAACGGGCATGCAGGGAAATTATTACGCTTGATGCGGCTAGGAATTGGTCTTTATTGGGTTATCTAATGAAATTTCTCGCCCTTAGCCAGCATTTCCATGATCATGTTCATTCGCTTTTCGCGGGTCTCCGGTTTTTTGGCGGTCTGCAACCGCCACGTGATCGCATACTTGTTGGCTTTGTTCAGCGTGTCGAAAAAAGCTTTCGCTTCTTTGTTCTTTTCAAGGAGTGCGAACAGATCATCGGGGATCGTCGAATTGGAAGGCGAGTCATATGCTGCCGCTAGTCGCCCGTCTTTCTTCGCATCTTCAAAGGCCTTCGTTCCGGCAGCTTTCATTCTTTTTTCGTTCGTAAGCCGTTCAATATGTTCTATGTTTCGTTTCGACCATATACTTCGTGCTTTGCGTGGCGTGAATTTCTGGAGCCAGGAATCACTGTCCAGTTTCTTCTTTTGTCCGTCTATCCAACCATAACAGAGTGCTTCATCGAGCGCCTCTGCATAGGTAACGGTTTTCTTACCAGATTCTTTATTGAAAATGCGCAACCAGATACCATCTAATTTCGCATGATTTGCAGCAAGCCATTTTCCCCACGCACTTGCAGACGCAAATGATTCTGTAGGAGCATCTTTCTTGTTTTCTATTGTACTCATTAGCCTTTGTACATTTATAGCAGAACAGCCGACACTAAATTACGAAAATGGTTTTGAGATCTGATCGGGAAAGCTTCACATGCTCTTCGGTGCAACAATATTAGTATCTACTTTAAAAATTCAAAGCGAGCATGAACTGTTTATTTGGGAAACGGGCTAAAGCAACGAAGAATTAGGCAAACAGCTTCGCGTAAAAAATAACAAGATTTTTTAGATCAACTGATATGGCTTTCAGGTGATCATCGTGCGCCAAGAATAATCAGAAGTCCGCAAGCATTTTTCATGCCTAACATTTAGTTGTAAAAAAGATTATTGCACTGAACTAATTTTCAGCTGACACACGTAACTCATTATTGGTTTTTTACTGTGAATTTGTAAAAGGTTACAGGTGCAATGCTGTTAAATTGTAGATAAAGGATAAATGTATGGGTGGAAATACTTCCCTTGATCAGAACGTTCTTTCACCTGTACTTTCCCGCATTTCGCTAAATGGGGGTATCTCTCTCTGAATGTAAGTAACGATTTTTAATAAAGAGATTGATGGGTATCTGGAGTGGTGTACAACATTTCCATAGTTCCAAAAGAATCTCTCACTTTTGATAACATCAAAAACAACCACATGAAAAAGAGAATTTTTTTAACAACGACAGTAAACAGCATTGCTATTTTGCTATTTTCAACTTTTATAGCAAATGCACAACCAAGCCAGTATTATATAGGCTCTGCGACCAAAAGTGAATTGGGAACAGCGATAAGAATGATGAGTGATGGGTCCAGTATTATTGCGGGATATTCATACGATCTTACTACCCCCAATAGCAAAAATAGCGATGATGTTAATAATGCGGATATGCTATTGATGAGAGTAAAAAATGGGGTCATATTATGGCAGGTAACATGGGGTGGGTCAAATAATGATCTGATAAATGATATGGTTATAACTGCAAACAGCGATATAGTAATAGTTGGCACAGTAGGTATAACATCTCCATATTCAAATAACACGGCCGCTATATATCGATTCAATTCATCAACCGGGGCGTTATTATATCAAAATTATGTAAGAGATAATAACACTAGTGATCTAGGAGGAGAAGTCTATTATGGCGTTTGTGAGTTGGGGAATCACAATATTGTGGCTGTAGGCTCCCATGACAATAGGCCAAACTACGCTGATGGTTTAATTACAACTTTTGACCCCAGTTTGACTATAATCCGCAACGATGTAATGCAGGGGTCGCAATTAACTGATTTGTTTAACGGTGTAGCTAAAGACCCTAGCAATCCTAACAATGTCTTTATTTCTGGAGATGCCAATTCAGCAGGGCGAATTATGAGCTATACGCCACCTACTTATCCTACCTCAGGTATAGTTACATGGGAGCAGTGGTACACTTACTCTTATAATACAGCCACAGATATAGACTTTACAAAAATACATATATCCGGTAACGAATTACTAGTAGATGGATGGGTGTCTGATGATTGTTGTGGCGCAACTGATGTGTACCAAGCGATCTATAGAACCGATGCCAGTACAGGAAACACCGTTAGTGATCTGCGTGTTCTTGATTATGGACTTCCATATGCGAATAGCCTCACATATTATCCAATTACGCCGGAAATTGGTATTTCAGTTCAAAATCCAGATGTTGTCGCACGGGATCCAGCTAATAATGTAACGTCCCCGATGTTAAATAGCATAGTTGCAGAAATTAGTTTGAGTGCTCCGACGGTCGATTTTAGTCGTAAGTTTGGATTACCAGGATATCACTCGATAGTTGATATTGATGTGAGTGTCAGTATGTTAATGACAGGCGGTGTATCTGGTGACCCTCTCAGTTTTGGAGGGAAGGATATTTATTACGTTGAAAGTAGTAGCATGGCGTCACCAGGACCAGGAGATTGCAGTACCTCAGACGCAAACCTTAATATCGCTACTCCTCAGGTGACCATAGGCTACATCAATGAAACTCCAACATCTTTCAGCGTTGTTTCTACGATTCCCAATTTCTCTGCTACTGCCACTAACTTAGGTATTGTGCTCGTATGTGCTGGCGGACAGGGTGGAGGAGGCAACCCAACTCAAAAAGCTGCGCCATCTGGTATCATAAAAACAAACATGGTACCACAAGAACAAGTAAGCTTATTTCCTAATCCTACAGATGACATATCCAATTTGACGTTTTCCCTTGCAGTCGAGCAAAAGGTAGAGATAATTGTCGTTGATGCCCTTGGGCGAATCGTTAAATCAGCATATGATCAAGTAATGGCCGCAGGTACGCATACTCTCGAAATTTCCACAAGTGATCTTTCAGCTGGTATTTACAATGTTAGAATACAAATGGGAAACAATGTAGTAACCCAAAAGCTATCTGTTGTTAAGTAAATAGCTAAGATCTTCTAAGTAGCAGGCGGCTAAATAGCCGCCTGCTTTATTTATGATGTGATATGTGATTTGTAGTGACCATTTGTGCTAAATAGCCAATTTATAGGATCTTAGATCACCTGATGTTCGCTTTAGCGGCATCTAGAACTGCTAATACATATCCCTTCTTTGAACGGCATTCAATGATACACATTTAGGTCAAAGTCCTGTTGCCACAAAATTTGTGGATATCCTTTTTTGCAAAATCCCTTCTCCCGACCGTATCTTGCAGGTAGTATAGATCACCTAAAATCAACTATCAAATGACATCACTTATCCACAGGAAATTTTTATTACACAGTCGGACATTTATTCCTAAAAGGCTTAACTGTAGGGCCTTTCAGTCGAAAATATAAATGTCCGGTACCGGACATTTTCGGACATTTTTCAGACTAATATCACCCTGCCCAACCTTCTCTATCTAAACTCCTATACTGTATAGCTTCTGCCAGGTGCTCAGGGCGTATATCTTCCGTACCTGCGAGGTCGGCTATGGTACGGGATACTTTCAGGATACGGTCGTAGGCACGGGCACTTAGGTTCAGGCGGTCCATGGCGGTCTTCAGTAGGTTTTGGCCGACCGGGGTGATGACACAGATGCGTTTCAGCAGGTTGCTGCCCATCATCGCGTTGCTGTATACGCCTGGTTCATTGGCAAACCGAATTGTTTGTAACTCGCGGGCCTTCATTACTCTTTCGCGTACGCTGCCGCTTTGCTCCGTGGTGCGGGTAGATGTGAGTTCGGAGAAAGGTACGGGTGTAACTTCCACATGCAGGTCTATCCTGTCGAGTAGCGGGCCGCTTATTTTGTTCAGGTATTTCTGTACCATAAGTGGGGAGCAGGTACACTCCTTCTCCGGGTGATTAAAGTAGCCACATGGACATACCTGCGTTGGCTTTTTTCGGAGTGGAGTTGTCAGCAAAGCTATCATCACAAACGATTGAAAACCCGCAGACTATAGGCGAACACCTTAGAAAACGGAGGTTGGAATTGAAGATACTGCAAAAAGAGGTTGCTGCAATCTTGGGAGTTTCGGAAGACACCATTACGTATTGGGAGAATGAACGGAACAAACCACAGATACAGTTTTACCCTCAAATAATCCAGTTCCTGGGATACTATCCATTTGATGTAGATACAAAAAGTATTGGCGGGCAGATATATAAGTACAGAGCAGATTATGGGCTAAGCCACAAAAATCTTGCAAGAGTTACTGGCTTCGACCCTGGGACACTTTCATCTTGGGAACAGAATGTGACTGTGCCGAGTGTAAGGGATAGGATGAAGTTGGTAGTCATGGATATAGTCAAATAAAAAAGAGCTTTCATAATGAAAGCTCTTTAATTGAACTATTTGATTTTAATAATAGAGCGGAAGAAGTCGATGGTACTACCAAAACTATCTCCATCGTTTCAATAAACTTTCTATGTCATTTCTACTATTGTATTCAATGATTAGTTTCTCATACAAACCATCATCAATTTTCCATCCTTGATTTTCTAAATCTAATGTCAAGAAGTCAATGTCAATTGTATTTATATTGATGCATGCATCTTCATCTTTCTTATTTATTGCAATTACATTTTCACAAATTAGCAATTCTGTGTCCTCTCGTAAAAAAAGCATTTTTTGACAAACTTTATTCCTGTTATCTCGAAGCAGTATATGTATCATGCCGCAGTTGAATTTTAATTTTAAACGTTCTTGTATCCCAATTTTAACTCCGCAATGTCTTCCATCCTATAAATTTTAGCCTTGCCATGTAATGGTCCTATGTTTATGGTAATGGGGTTAACATCGTCATTTTGAACATAAAAACGAAATTCTTTTTGATGTTCAAAATTATTAGGCTTATCAAAAAGAGTCAGCTTCTTGCTCACTTTTTCTTTATCGTAATATTCAACAAATCCACGGCTATATTTCAACCCTTTAGCTTGGAGCGCATTTGCGATTGAATCTAAAAGATATTGGTTGTCATACATCATAAGGCAGTGAGTTCCAAACCTTAAGTTCCGTTCATCAATTTTAAAATCAAACGGATTGGGAAAACCATGAGAAGAAACGCAGTATAAGCAATATAGGTTGCCCAACACTATTTCATGTGCTTTTTTAATATGTATTTTTTCATATCGAATTTCGTCTTCAATATTCGGAATTCTAAAAGTTCCCGGCAAGGAATTTATAATTTCTGAAGTGCCTTCATAGCTATCGCCTCTAAGTTCTTCGTCTTCTATTTTTCGGAAGTACTCAATTGTGTTCAAATAAACTGTTCCATTGTCAAATAAATCTTTAATATTTTCTTCGCTTCCGAATTTTAAAAACGTAATTATGGTATGCATGTTATGGCTCTCGTTGTTAGATAGTGTGATGCGCATTAGTTTAGCGGTAAGCTGCAAACTACGTAAGATGAAATACATCAATATTAGCCCGCTCTCTATAACGGCTCTGCATCGTTGGGATAGTTTTTAATAAAAGTATAGCGAACAACATTTTGTTCATCGAAAACCAAGACTTTACTATTTCCAAATTTAAAATCTTTTGGAATCTGCAGACTACAATGGACATCTCCTTGTCGTAAAGTTACATCGAAATGAAAGGGCGGTGTTTCTGTTTCAGGAAATACATCAATTCTCCATTTACCATCGTTTGTTTTATCAAAATCAATAGTGAATTTTTGATTTGAAGCAGATATTGAATCTTTATGAGTCCAATTTATAAGCAGCATTAAGAAAGATATAAAAAAGAAAAACGATGATACATAAATAAATAGCTTATGACGGCCGTTTATATTTTGTGCTCCTCCTATGTTAATAATAGTATTTCTTCCCGAGACAATTTGATTATGAATAGGTGAATTATGAAAGATTGGTTCTGAACTTGTTTTTCTATTAAAAAAGTAAGCTGGTATTAAACCTAAAACACCCGCAATGCCAGAAATTAATGCAATCCAATCTCGTAGATTCATAGCAATAAAGTATTTTCAAAATTACAATCAATAGACATTATTAAAGTTATGAATTGTTCTATCATTCTTCTAAACTCAAGTACGATATATATGATATTGGGCTTCAGTTCCCTGATTAGACCCCTGTACCAACCCTCAACAACGGTAAATAGGACTCTCTCAGCCAGCCAGTCGCAAACCGTCCGCCAGACCAGCACACAACCTTTTCTCTCTAAAGATTTCAAAGGACGAAAAGGATATGTGCTGCCCGTTGGGTGCTATCGCAGTCTGTCATACGTTTTGCTGCCTGCCTGGCTTCGTTCAGATAGCTCCTGTGTCCACCATACCGCTACTTTCATTACTGCCATCGCATACGCTCGGCATCCATTCCAGCAGCAGCATGGCTGCCACCCGCTATCAATGTTTGTGCTCGCCTGCCGTGCTCACTCGGCTACGCATTTGTCATGGTGTTTGCGGCTGCGCAGGCAAACACACACGCCAAACGTAGCTGTCTTTTCGCGCTATCGCGCTTCCAAGCCAGCACCTCGTTCGCTCTCGCAGCCGGCGAGCCGGGACGGTAGCTGAACTGGCCGCAACCTTTGCAACCAGTTCAGTACCTATTGGCTGAAGGCTCTTTTACCGAAGGAAGCAAGAAATTGTTATGCCTTTAAGTACGCTCTTTTATGGCTTGTAATGTTTGGGGTACTGACGTTACGAGTGCCCCATTGCTCATTGTACGTAATCGCAATTATTTCCAAAGACACCGATATACCGTAAAAACCATCGGGGTTTTGAATGCCTATGTATTGGGGAATGTTAGTCGGCTTAACCTTAACAACGCCCGAACTTAGATTATTTCGAGAGCCTTCTTGGTAATATTTGAACGGTGATTTTGCTTCAAAGAGGGTTGCATTATCACCATCGAGCAGAAACACATTGCATGCGTTGCCGCCTGGGGGCGCAGTAAGTTGATTTATTGCAGCATCTAATACGCCCGTTTGGTCAATTGCTTTTGAAGCATCGCCGACCAAACTCATAGAGTTGTGTATTCGGTCTATATCTTTTGCATTTCGTGAAGCTAAAAACCGATACGCCCAGAGTACGGTATTCGGTGGCAAGCTCACCGGTACATATATTCGCGACTGGCCTCCTTTCAATGCTGCATTTGAACCGCTATTTATATAATGCTTTTCCTTGCCAATTGCTACCGTCTTATACTTTTTAGAAATAAGATATTTCTCCTGGCTTACAGTGTAGGTGGTATCAAACAGGGTTTCCCAATACACTGCTGTATTAAAGTTCTTGGTCTTTTCACTTTGAGGTATGCGCTGAATTTTGAATTTGCAAACCCGGCCAGACAATGCAGAGTTTCTAAACACAAACTTGTATACGCCTGTCTTAGAAACGGAGAGTATTTTGTTATCAATCTTTTTGGTCTTATAGTCCATGAACTTTGAAGACGATGGGTATTCGATAATCTCAACCTCTTTTAGTTCCTTGTCATTCACTTCCTCAAAGTTGAAAACAATTTGGTCGCCTTCTGCAAATCCATAGTAAAATTCTTCTTCACCAAGCGCTGCCACTTTTAACGTGCTCTCAAAAACGTCAATTGGATTTTGTGCATGTATCGCACTCGGCATTACGAGGCAGAGCATTAAAAAACAGAAGCATATCTTGGTCATAGTTAAGCATTTAACTCAAAAATATAAAAAGACAGCATGTATTTTATATTTTTTCTGTAAGTGAGTTAAGGCGCTGCAATCACTAAGAACGAGAATATCTATCAGATAAAGGGCTAATCATTATAGATTGCCCAAAAACCTGAAATCGCCTGATACTGCACCTCGGTATACTCTGGCTTTCTTGTTACTTCGTTTAAACGTACCTCGTCATTTGTGGGTTTCCAAATAAACTGCTGTTTTACTCCTTTCTTATCTGTAACAAGAAAATCAAAAGAAGCGCCATCTTCAAGATGACGAACTGTTGCATGTCCACCCCGAACAACATTCAATGAAAATGGGAACTTTTTTATTGCCATGTTTATATTTTAAAGAAACTGTAAAATAATTCTAAAAAGCGCCCTTAACTAATTTGTGGACACCAAAAGGTCAGTTCTTTATTATTTTGAACACTTGTGTTCCATCGCCGGACAAAGAAGTAATCTGCACATTGTATGTACCAGAAGCATAGTTACTAACGTCTACAGATGTTTTAGGCGATTTTCCAAAATCATGTGCCGTTACCAATACAACTTTACCCAGCATGTCCGTAACTACAATAGTTGCGGTGCTTTTATAGGATGCGTTTGTGATAAAAAAATCATTGGTTACAGGATTAGGGTACATTTCAAAATCATTGGTACCAGTATTGGTTATTCGAGTTAGGCCTGTATTATTTTCCGCTTGATAGCGTGCAAGCAAAGCATATCCTGTGCTCGTAGTATTTTGCATTGAGCCTGCAACAATTATTTTGCCGTTACTTTGTATCTGTACGGCTTTTAATGAATTTTGAGTGCCTACTTGATTATGGACTATTCCATAATTGCCGAAAGTGCTATCCACTTTTCCAGTTGCCGTATATCGCACGATAGCCTGCTCGTAAAAACCATTGCCAAAGCTTCTCCCTGCAAGAACTATTCTTCCATCAGGTTCTAACGCAATACTTGTGGCCACGTCAGTTTTGATGTTATCTACATCTGTCGTAACACTTCCATGTACGCCAAATGAACTGTCAACACTTCCAGTTGTAGTATATTTTACCAACGCAAAATCCAATCCAGTATTTGGCAGAGAAGATGTCCCGGCAGCGAGTATTTTGCCATCGGGCAATAACTGCATAGCGTCTATTTCATCGTAGTCTCCATTTATGTCTGTCCGAACGACCCCGCTAGTTCCATACGATGTATCAAGCGTGCCATCGGTAGTGTAACGCAATAAAAGATATTGGTGATTGCCTCCGTTATCAGCGCTGCCGCCCACTACAATTTTGCCATCGGACTGCAATACCATCGCGTTGCCAAAAATGCCGGTAGTGTTAGGAAGATGGGCTATGACCTCGCCGGTACTGCAATTACAAAATGTAGTATCTACGCTACCAGTCGTATTGTACCGAATAAGGCCAATCCCACTTGAGCCAACGGTGCCGCTAGCTATTATTTTCCCATCCGGCTGCAGGGCAAGGCCAGTGATATTATCCTGGCCGTAGTAGAAATCTGTAACGACAATGCCAGTGTGATTGAACGTGGTATCTAATGACCCGTCAGGCAATAATCGGAGGGTTAAAAAATCATTGGCAGTGCCGTTGGGATGACTGCTTGAAGCTGCCGTGTCGTATCCAGCCCCACCTAATAATATCTTTCCATCTGATTGAACGAGAATACATGCAGCATACGATGGTGCCCGTACCGTTACCTTGATGTTATCGACCCCATTGATGCCAAACGATTGGTCAAGCGTTCCGTTTTTTAAAAAGCGGGATAAGCTGGGGCCGCCTCCGATACCGTCTCCGGTCATAAGCAGCATGTCATTCGCTAACACGAGTAATCCGTTAGAACCTATATTCGCATTTATGGAATACCCATTCATACCAAAGGAGCTATCCAATGAACCTGCATAATGCATCTGTGCAGTAGATAGAAACGGGATAACCGACAATAGGAACACAATATATCTCATGGCATACGAGTAAAAGCAGGAGGGCGTTACTCCTCCTGCTAAAGTTACATATTTATTCCCTTACTACTTTGAGCACCTGAGTTGCTCCGGTTTTGCACTGTATCTTGATAGCATATATGCCCGGTATATTCTGGGACAAATCAAGGGGGACAGACGATGCAGAACTAAAGTCGTGATTTACAGTAGAGACCACCTTGCCAAGAACGTCTGTAACGGTAATAACGGCAGTACTTTTATAATTGGTAGTTGCGATTACAAAGGTTCCAGTAGTGGGGTTGGGATAGCCATAAAAAACATCGCGAGGTGCCTTTACTTGGGCGACTTTTGAAGGTGCCGACTTGTGCCCGACACTTGTATCGGGAACTATTGTATAGGTTACATCTCCATAAATTGTGCTGTCGCCTCCGCCGCTTACCAAATCCTGAAGCACATTCAAATTGATAGGTGCGAATTGATACGTTCCTATGGCAGTATTCCCATCTGTCTCTATCATAACAGTTTCTTTTTGTCCGCCAGCAAGCAGTATGTTTTTTAGCTGCATGAAATCCGATACGCTCGTAAACCTGACAGTGTGTTGGGAGGGGTCATAATCTGTATAATTACCCTCATATCCACCTGAAGCCCATGCAGTAAATAAGCCTGGGCTTAATGTCAGTTTGATTGTGGAAATGATAGCAGAAATATCGCCCGCTAAATGATGCTGAAAATGCTTGTCTGTTGCGATATCTATATTGAAAATTTGTTGTGAAGCTTCTGAATTACCTATCCCAACTTGGTGTATCGGCATTTTAAATCCGCTCAAATTATATACGGTCAAGTTTCGGGTCACAATATTGTTGTTATTAATGACGTTGGTAGAAATACGGGGCACTTCAACATAGCTCATGCTGTCAGTGGTTAATGGATTGTGACCATCTTCAATACGGGCAAGCAGACAAGCTTCTACGTCTTTAAGCGTGTCATTGTAATTTTGTGGGCGTGGAGGTATCCAACCGATGCTATATACGGTGTCCTGTCCGGGAGCAAGGCTATCGATACGTATAGGGCCACCAGATGTTATTTCAAGCCCTGCTGGCCAGCCATTATAGGTAGCAGTATCCCAATCACCCTTCCACGTTTCGCCGGTCGAGGCCTTTGTCCAATACAACCGTAATGATTTTCCTGCAGGTGCGGGAATACATCCTACGTTCCGTATTCGCGTATACACATAATTGGAATCAGACGTTCCTGTATATTGAGGGTCTTGATGTGTCGTACTATCATCTTGCGCCACTCTGTTCCATATGTCTTGACTGTTCCATATTTTCCATTGCGTATAATCTAGTGTGGCCTGACTGTTAGGCTCATCGAGCATGTCAACATATGAGTCACGCATCGCAAGGTCCCATTTTTGCGCCGTATCTAACTTTATTGTAACGTGCCTTGACCCCATTTTTGCATGAGGCGTTGTAGCATCCGTTACCACCAAGTAATAATCGACAATATAATTGCCCCATGCAGAGTCTATCGTAGGAGCTGCGCTATGGACATCACTTAATTTTGAATTGCTATCATTTAGGGGCATCCATGTATATGTAAAGGGGGGTGTGCCATTCGAAACCAAGACTGATAATTGTGGCTTAACCGAATTAGTAGAATATCCAGGTGCGCAAATGGTATTTAATTCAATCCCATCAACTGTTAATGTTTGCAATGCCGGGTCATTTGGTGTATTGGAGAAGCTATTTAAGTATTGCAAGGCATCCCGTGCGTTGAGGACACCAGCCCCTAATCTGCCACTATACTGCGCATTTTGTGGGTACATTGAGAAGTTAAATGGGGTATCATTTGCTGTTTTTTTCAAAACATATGCTAATTGATACGGAGAAAGCGCAGGCATATGAGACAAAAGCAATCCCGCAGCACCTGCAACTATTGGACTACTGAACGATGTACCACTTGATTCCTCAACCCAATGGCCTCCATTTTTACTTCCCGAAATCAATACGTTTACGTTATATCCCGGAGCCATAAGGTCTACCCGAGGATTATGTGTAAATGTTTGGGTAGTGTCAGCCGTAACGCCATCATGTAAATATTTTGAGTTATTGGTAGTTGAAATCGGGTCATAGCCTACAGCGGTAACTGAAAAATTATGGCTTGCGGCGGCAGGGTACAAGTAATCCGAATTGGAATTACATGCTGTCGATTGTATTCCGTTCCCCGCAGAGCAGACAAAAAAGGAACCATTTTCATACATCTCATCGTATTGCATGATAAAATCAGAGGTACCCCAGGTAGAGCCACACGCACCCCAACTGGCATTCAATATTCGGAGACCTTCTTTTGACATTTGTGTCATTGTGTCAACATCATATTGGGGAGTATCAGTAACTTCAAGCCGACACAGTGGACAAATGGACGCTAACAGTGTGTCGTTATTTGTTTGCCCTGCCATACAGCCTGCCGTAGCTGTCCCATGATTTACTGACCCATTTGATAGTATATAGTTATCACTCCGTATTTTGTAAATCTTATTCTTAATATCGATATTGGCTGTATCAAAGTATGAATCTATCTCGCCGATGATTATACTTGCGTTACCTGTATCTATTGTCCAAGCGTCCCGCGCGAATATTAAGTCGAGCTCTCCTTGGTCTCCACTATAGTATTTGCCATAATCGTTAGGGTAAGTAGAAATGGGCGTCATATATGGCAAAATAGCTCCGTCCTTGAAGACGCTGCTGTTATACCCGAGCAGATCGGTCATCAATGCTATGTTATCCACCTCGATTATCCAAAACTGTTTAAGATATGCATGGCGCGTAACTCCGTGGAGCCGTTCAAATCTTGTTATGTGATAGCCGCTAATGAGAGAATTTAAAGTGCCATCTGAGAACGTTACAGTTAAGTAGGCACCGCTTGAAGTTACCGTCGGTGTGTAGTTGGAATCAGCAATAAATATTTTGAACTGTACTAAGTCCGAGGCAGCGTAGCTCGAATTAAAACAAAACAAGGCAAATAGATAAATCGTTGCCTTAAAAAACCTAAATTTCTGTTGCATGTGATTTAGTTTTTTATTAGTGAAATGCCT
>Ga0116227_10010676_pt1 | contig 15870 bp, 7 predicted proteins | sample S1TSphgellanicum_FD_89693 | JGI IMG/M metagenome (GOLD analysis project Ga0116227, IMG submission 89693) | Host-associated microbial communities from peat moss isolated from Minnesota, USA - S1T2_Fb - Sphagnum magellanicum MG | ecosystem: Host-associated > Plants > Peat moss > Unclassified... | reverse complement strand
TTTTTATTCCGTCCTCCCTCACCATTGCTCTCATATCCACCCCCCCCCCCCCCCCCCCCCCCCCCCCCCAAAGTTTATAATCGGGCATTAGCCCCCGTTGAAAATGGTGATAACCTGTTTTGGAAATATAAATTATTGCATGATTGGAGGATTTTTCTTTTGGGACCTCTGTTCCCACTGTGTTCCCAACCTGTTCTCTACAATGTTCCCAATAGTACTTCCTTTTTTTTGTCCCATATTGTTTGGCTCTGGTTCAACGTCTAAGTATATAACTTTTAAAAGGGGTGTATGCTTTTATTTTGGGGGGAAGGAAGCGTATTTAGGCTTCTATGTCGGGGAGTGTCCCATGTTCCACAAGTATTGGTGGTGGGCCAATCAAATGGCTACTTCTGAACAATTTCTTTTAAAAAAATAGTGGGCACACCCCTCACTAATTTATAATAAGCACTCCAATTTTATTTCTTTGTTTGTGTCATGGGGAGCCTTTATCGAAATTGTGAGGAGTCCTTGTTAGAAATTACAATAGGATTTTGGATCCCCTCAATTCTCACTTCAATGAGAATTGTTCACTTGAGAATCGACCTATAAATTTAAAAATGAACAAAATGAAAACTTACTCAAGGTATTAAAAAAATGCAAAGGGGTTTTAGAGGTCTAGAAATAAAGGACTACCTATTTTAGGTGTAAGTAGAAAGCAATTTTATTTTTATTGGTTTTGGGTGCATCACCCCCAAAGTTCAATGCTTTCATTTCAATGTTTCACACTGATTGGCATTGTTTTTTAATTCTCTCTCACTATGTTGGTACCCATAATAATATGAGAAGGATTTCACTTTGGCTCAACTATATCCAATGCATGCCCACACTTTTGAGCAAAGAATATTGACAAACTATAGTGTTAAATCGGAGAATACAATTGAGTGCACATTTTGGAATGCACATTGTACATCTCATTGTTTAAGTATAATAAATTCATTAAGAAGTTTGTGAGAACCATTGGAGATAACCACTCATTTAAAAACTTGTTGTAACTTGAGATGTGGTTGAAATTTTTTCAAAAAATAAATTGATACCCTGAAAAGTTCTAATGAAATCAATTTTTTTTTGAAAAAAGAATTGGACTAGGGTTTAGGTTTAAGGTATCAATTCTTACAACTCTATGAGAAAAAACCAGAACCGCCTGTTCTCAGAGAGAAATGTGAGAACTGCCCAACACTGGACTGTACAACATAAACTTAACCCAAGCTCAGAGCTGGTGTAATTACCAAGGGCATTGACAAAAATGGTGGTGGGTCCAGATAACACAAATCTGTGACTCACTTCATTCATCTGAGTCCCGGATGGTGGCGAGGGTGACGAGAAGACAAGCATCTGGGGACCCACTTGTTAACACACCTGGTCCCAGATGGTGAAGACAAGTAACACATCCGGGACCCACTTCTTAAGACATCTGGCTGGGTCCCCAGATGTGTCTGAGACCACCTACTGTGGTGGAGTTCTAAAATTGTTCCACCACCACAGTAGGTGATATCTAAACACGTCTGCTATTTTCAGTTCATCCCCACAGCCTATGACCACTTGTGTATGTGTTTGGTGTGGCCATTTGACTCCAGCTAAAACTTAGCCAGACTGCAAATATTTTTAGCAGGAGAGAGGGATGATGTTTTTAGTGGGAGAAGAAGCCATAATTCCAAGTTTAGATTATCATGCTAGTTAATCACTAATCACCACAATATACAAGAAAAATACTTATGATTTATTACGAAAACTAATATTATTTAAATATATCAAATATTATTGTGTATTGTGTGTATGATGTAAGAGCATCTCCAGCGGTGCTGAGTATGTGATCCTGCAGAGTAAAATTGGATGAAGAAACGTCAAATATTGCTGGTTTGGCTCAGGGAAATGATTTTGGCTCAGCATAATTGCAAAGTTTGAGGTGGCCGGTACATGGCACAGCAACGCTGTGCACCTGCACAAAAGAGTGTAACAAATACAAGCGGACTGCTGCTCAGTGTTTCTGATCGGCCTATCATAATGATTGGTCCAGGTGGTTCGCTATTAGAAGTCCCCCACCTATTTGCTGTTCCAGTTTCAGTTTTATGGGTGGGTTGCAAAAAAGGAAATAACTAAACTTGGATGTGAAATATTTTTTTTGCAGGGTTGCATACTGTGCACCGTTGGAGATGCTCTACGAAAACAATGATAGTATTGTGTATGGTGATAATACACGAGAAACCAGCCGTTGAGTCAGACTGACACATCCATTCTATCACAAGCTTTGCGCTTTGGAGACTTCTTGCATGGGCTTGTTAGTTGGCTGATCTTTGTCAAGTGGGTAGTGGTGACATTGGAAACACACAAGACCCAAATAAGCAGAGTTGTTTTTGTGATGTAGCCAAAGTGACCATCATCCATGAGAAGATTCAGCCAAATTTGGCTATAACCAAGATATGATGTTTTAGCATCATTCTATGTTTTTCACTACCTACTTGAACCAAAGATAGAAATTTGGCAATTATGATTATTATTATTATTTTGAATCTTGGTGATTGGAAACCCCCCAAAATCACTTCATTTCAATTTATCTTCTTGATGAAATTTTTGTGAAGAAGTGCTTTGAGCAGCTTTTGGGTGTCCATTGTGGAGCAGGTAACATCCTCAGTGCCTACCTATGCTGAATAGGTACACAGAAAGCCCATTTCCACTTGAGGGTGACTAAGAATTTCCCTTTTCACTATTTAAAATGTTTCAAATGTATATTCTATAATGTGTAATATGCAAGCAATGTAGGACCCAAATGCCATTACCTTATAGGTATGTACAAATTTAATTTGGGCATGAATTGCTTTTGATCCACTTAGGGGGGAATTATTATTATTATTATTTTATTTTATTTTGTCACCAACGAGGATTCCCAATGTTCAACAGAATAGGTTAAATGTCTCATAAGTAATGAAGTTGGGAAGTTTTAATCAGTGTTGTATTGGCATTATTACAAAAGTGGGGTGCACTTACTAGCCTAAATCATTATGGGATTTTAAAAGTGAAACGAGTTCACTACATTGTAATGATTTCACCCTAATTAAATTTATTTCATTATAATATCATTATGTAAGTATTGTGTTTCACTATTAGTTGATAATTTGTTGCAATAAATAGGATTATTTTTATGTTTTTAAAAATATCATATATATGTTATTTTATGATATATGTTTTATATTATTTTAGGCTACCTTAGTTATTATAAATTATTATACCTTAAATTATTATCTGTTATTTTATTTTAAGGTATCCTAGTTAGTTTATTATAGGTTTTAAAATTATTTTAAATTAAATTATTCAACTAACCTTAAGTTATTTTATTTAAGTTAATATATGTTATTTCAAATTATATTTTAGGTTATTCAAAATCATTTTACTTTATGTTCTTATAAGTTATTTTATGCTAAATATAATAACTTAAAATAATTTAAAATAAAATATAATGAGCTAAGGTAAAATAACTTAGAATAACTAATAATAACATATGAAAAATAATTTAAACTAACCTACAATAGAATAACTACCAATAGCCTATGATAATATAACCTAAAATATCCAATAATAACTTATAATAGAATAGTCACCAATAGTCGTAGTATAACATAGAATAACCAACAATAACTTATAATACAATAGGCACCAATATAATAGCCACCAATAATCATTAATAAAATAGTCACTGATAGTTACCAATAGAATAACCACCAATAGCCATTAATAAAATAACCATCAATAGCCATTAATAGCCTATGGTAATTTAGTTTAAAATAACTACCAATAACCATTAATAAAATAACCACTAATAACCATCAATAACCATATATTAGAATTGCTTAAAATTGTCAAAAATAATCAAAGGTGAAATAATTTATAATAAAAAATAATAATTAAGGTGAAATAACTTGTAATTGCTAATAATAACATACGGTGAAATATACCTTCAACAGTAAAAAATAACTAACAATAACCTCACATAATAAAAAACAACTTAAGATGAAATAACTTAAAATAGTTTAAAATAATTGCAAATAACTTAAAGTGAAATAACCTACATTAACGAAAAAATAACATAAAATAACCAAAAATAACTTGCAATAATCAAAATAACTTAAGGTGAAATAAGCTAAAATAACCAAAAAATAGCATAAGGTGAAATAGGCTCAAATAACCAAAAGTAATTGAGAATAACCATAAATAATCGTAAATAATGTAGGGTGAAATAATTTAGATTAATGAAAAGTAATCCTATAATAACTAAAAGTAACCTAACATAGGTAGTATTATATTAACAAAAATCTTATCCATTTATTAAATTTTTGTTTCAAAAAAATAGTCATTGAAATGTTATTGAATATTGATATTAAAATGATTTTACACTTTCAAAAGGAAATAAATGTAATTATGTACATTATTGAATTTTTTTCTTATATACTCATTATTAAATATTCTCTTATTTAGTTCCTTATAGTAAGTGCCTATGTTGATTAGGTGGCCTATACCTAAGTTAGCTTTTTAACCAAGCTTAAGTAGTGACACGTGTCAATAATTCATACGCTGAAAGTCATGAAATTATCAATAATATTATATATTAAATAATTTAAATTTAATTGATTTTCATGATGCTTAGTTAATTAACTAGTAAGTGGAATGGCTAGTTCACATGTTTGTAACAATTAACCCTTATTTATTAAGGGGTTGACCAATTTCACCATGGTAAAAATGTCCAAATTCATTCAAAATTTAGTGAAATTTAAAAAGAACCAAAAAACATTTTGGTGTAGGTGAAACTTTAATATGTGAATATGATAAAGCATATGACCATGTCATGCTCATAGAGCCTGGTATGATCGATTCAACATACTTAGGGTTTATTTTTATTATCCCCAATAAGATGCAATTTTTTACCTAAAGTGCAATGTGACCAAATTAGTTTGTCTTTTATAGTAATCATGTTTCTTACCAATTATTCCCACTTTTGGATCACATTGTCTCTTTTGTAAGATTTTGGAGCTTCATATAATTTTTAAGATTTAGAATGTTCTTACGCATTCAATGTTGGTCTATGGCACACTTTCAAGGACAACCATGAAAATTGAAATAACAGTAGTAATTGGGAGATTTTAATATTTCTTTACTACCAATTTTACTTCTTAAACACTCAAGTAAGTTGCTACATTTTTCATAATTATGTTTCGCCATGTTTATTGATATGCAACTAAATTACACTTACGGAAAAAAATGTTCATATTCCCATACCATAATACTTGGGCTAATTCAACATTGGTTAAAATATTTGTGATTTTAAATAATTATAAATAAATAAATGTATGGTAACTAAGTTTGAAAATTTTAAAATATATATCAATCTTTGTCAAATATTTTTAGAAATAAAAATGGATTTCAATTTAATTTATATTTATCTTTTACTTTCTAAATTTTCAAATCAAACCTTGCAATTTAATTGCACAACAATGGAGGTGTTTAATGTCTTCCATGAAATTGGGGCATGAACAACAATATTCCACTAATAGGACATTTCATGGAAACCTTGACCTACCGTAGTACTTTAACAAATTCAACACATCAATGTTGAATAATTTATTTAGTTTCAAAAATCCATTTTAGTGAATCATAATTCATTTTTTATTTTTCAGAATTTTTATTAATTTAATTTTTTTTTACAAATGACTGGATATGAATATTTTTCGTGAATCCGTTTTGATTTATATCGATTAGTTGTTACTTTTTTTGATTAGGCATGTTTGCACGTTTGGTTTTTGGTTACTTATCTTGATAAAATCCATTTCACAGATAAGTTATTTATCAAGTTAAAGTTCACATATAAAAATAAAATGTAAAATGGTAGATGGGTAGGGTTTGGGTACCCCCTTCGGGTTAAAAAATGAATATGTATTTTTATTTATTCAATAAGTTAAAGATGAAGGAAAATGTTCACATTTTGAAATTAAAAATAATAATTCAAAGGTCAAATAAAATGTCAAATTGAAAGAATAAAATGTTTAATCCAACTTTGACTAAAATAAACATGCATATGAGTGGACATTAAACATTAAGTGTATCAAAAGACAATGGTGTCATGGTCAATATTTGGTTAGTGATAGAGTTGAAAGTTAATTTCTAACTCATTGTTAAGTGTTCAAATAGACTTTTGAATTATCTAATTCTATTAAAAAACATGAAAATTATGACCCTCCAAAGTAGGGGAGTTTTCCATTTAAAATTTTAGAATATATATTTACCATAGACCTATTACTCTTAGCATATGCATTTTTATCACATGTTAACAATCCTCAATTTTATCCCATACGGTTTGCCCAAAGTTCTCACCTTTTCATTTACAGAGTTTGGCCAAAGAAAAGACTTCCCATCCTTACATAGAAACTTATGCTTTTGGAAGCATCCAAAGTTTCACATTTTTATGTGCTTTTCTTGTGATGAGTCAATTAAATTGACTAATTGCCCCCCAAAAAATTAAAATGCTGCAACTCCATTTAATTAATAAAACTAACAAACTTTTTGGGTGTAAGGCATATTTAACCCCTTTTGTGACCTAGATGCCAAAACATATTCATTTATAAATATGGATATTTTTGACATATATGCAAGATTATGAATAGGATATAGATTTTCAAATTTACATATCTTTGAATATGTGTTTTCAATTGAGTATGTTAATTTATGGAAAATGAATTAATGCAAATAATATAATATACTTTTATTTGTAATTGACAAATATTTCTGGATAAAAAGTATACCCACACAACCCTGGTTGGAAGTAACAACTTCTAACAAATAGAAGTGAAACCTATATATATATATATATATATATATATATATATAAACAAGGATGGAAATCCACATACAATAAGTAAAAGACATCTCGAAGCCAATGTAAACACATGAGAGGAAAACCAAAACAATAAAAGACTCCTTCTCCAATAAGGAAAGGCCACAGATGAAATGAGGCAAACTTGTGAAGATTTAGTCAAAGAGTGAGGCAAGTTAAGTTTCCAGAGACAACATGCACATGCCAACTAGTTTTCCTCTCAGAGTCTGACCCATCATCACCATGTTCTTCTCCACATTGGGACCCACCCACAAAGCTCTTCCCAACAAAGAAAGCAAAGGTTCAATGAACAAGGACATGAAGTCAATCAATGGGACGAAACACCAACAACAACCTCACCCCCACCAGTCTAACCTAACCTAACTGAGCTTTGGGTGTACCAGCACCCACATTGGTACCATGGTTTAAATCCAAATTTTCATTTGAACTATTTCTAAATACTACAAATATCCCTGGCTAGACTAAACCAGGCTCTCTCTGAGTTCAAATCTAACATTTTTTGGGGGCTTATAATATGGCCACCACCTAAGAGGGCCTCACTTTTGAAAAAAAAAGAAAAGGTGAAGGTACCAATGTGGGTGCCGGTTCACCACCTATGGGCTTTACCCATTGTAAAGCATGAGATGAACATGATCATGAACCTAAACATACATAAATCATGAGGTGAAGGAGCAAGAGGGTGAACACTTACAACTACTCCTCAAGAGTGTGAGGGTTCTTACTTATTGCTGTAACATCACTCCCCCCACTCTTACTTATGGTGCATTCACACTTGATGTTAAGTCAGTGTTAAATGAAAATCTAGGGGGCATCTTAAACAGCACCCAATGTTAAATGGGCCATAGCTTAATGTTAAGTGAATTTTTCATGGTAACTAGGTTTAAGTGCTAAATGGGTAACATGGTGTTGCGGGACTCAACCCAGTTTGCATGGGGGGCAAGACCTATCACAAGACTTGCTCTGAGTTAAGAAGCCCCATGTCCAAATGCTGGACCTGAACCTAACTCGAGAAATGCCAAGGTTAGCTAAACCTCACCCTACAATCAACCCATAGGTCTTAAGTCCTTTTTTTTATAATAGGGTTTGGGTTTAAGGCCTTTCTAGAAGGGCCCAAAGTTCCACCCAAAGTTCATGGGTGCAATAGCATTTTTCTTTTTGTTTCTTTGAAGGAGCCACATTGATTGGCACATCACCAATGTTTTTGCGAACATTGGGCGCTCCCCAATAGAAGCACCTTTTCGGACACCGGTCACAAAATAGACACAAATGTGCTCTCCTATTATCCACCTTCTCAGTTTCCGTACATGAGAGTTGGGCTTTGGGCAAACCACATAAAGTAACTCTGAGGTGCTATTAGGAACATCTTGGGCGAACAACTTGGGAACCCCATGGGAATACATTGGGAACAAGGGAAAAAAATCAACCCCCCTGCCCCCCTCCTTTATTTGAAAATGAAAACTTCTATTGAAGGGGTGTTTAAAGTTTCAAACTTTTTTTTTTGGTGATATGCCCATCAAAGTGGCTCATTTTGAAAAAGAATTTCAACTTTGGGATGCATCACCCAACTAAAATCAACAAGTTGGAATTGAACTTGTCTTAAAACCATAAAAAACTAATGAGTTTTATTTTTTGAAAATATTAACTAAAACTGAAACTGAAAGGTCTTTTTCTTATATTAAAAAGACCTAAACCTGAACCCAATGGTTCCAATTAAAATCAAGACCTAACCATTATTAATTCAAACCAATGATTTGGCATTAAAAAATTATACTAAAATGGAAATTAGACAGAGTTTCAACTTTACATATTACTACATGATACAAATATAACCAAATTATATTTTTTAAAGAAAATAGTATGAATATAAGTAGTGAAGAGACCAATATTAGCAATTATTGAAAAAGAATATTGGTAGTAAGCTTAAATTCCTTATGTTTTGAAATATTCTCCATTTAAATTCCACATCAATTACAACAAATAAACATTCCAATTTGATGACATAGTCATCAATAATAGTGGTATTAAGTATCAACCACACACAAACTTCTTTGATTCATGAGGTCACAATTTGAAACTTATTGTTGTATATTTTCTAATAATAATATGTTCATAATTGGATTTTGGAAGTTGGGGGGGATATATAATCAAAATGATTTGGAAACATGTAAACTTCAACTCCTTCATATGTACCTCAGCTTCAACTCATATAATCCCAACATCACAAGCAATACCCTAGTATCTTGGCTAATTCGATGCTAATTGTATGTTTAGAAATGTTGAGGTTTTCAAAAATTATTTTTTCTAAATCAAAAAATATTGTGAAGGACAATAATGAATATTTAGGAAAATTTCATTTGTTGAAATGAAAATTTCAAAATCAATTAATTATTCGATGGACATGTCTTGAAATGGCCAAGGTACCATGGTAGTTGATAATGAATATGGAAGGTAGTCCATCACATCCCCTTATTAGTTGGTCTAGTACATGGTGTTTTCTTTCGAATTGTCATAGGTACTCACTACTCACATTGTCTAGAAACATTGATTTTTGTTGGGCCATGCTTTCTAGGGCAATTTCTTTATGTTGGGTAAAAATTGTTTGATGAGGCAATTAGGTTCTATTATAGGAACCCCATGGCACCCACCTCAAGAAGGCCCTTAATGTGGTAATTCCATAATCCTAGGGATTTACCTTAAATGAGAAATAGATTGACTTCCAACCTAAATGTCAACTATAATTCAATAACTTAGAAGTTAAGTTTTGAATTTGAATATGTGAATTGGGATTATAAATTGAATATGTGACATGGGGATGTAATTTACTACTATGGATAACTTGAATAGGTATGTAAAGTTTGAATAAACAAACTAAGAGGTACCTAACTTAAGTACATGATATATTTAGACTAGATTTAGAAGTTGGAGATCATTAGTTTTCTTTTGGGTGATCATTCATTATTTTAGATTGAATCATCATTGATGAGTCCTAAGATCATTTAAACGAATGTGATTCACATTTCATGAATCATATGATGAGTCATTAGGCAAGGATAAAAATATAGGATAAAAACAAAGAGTGAAATATATTCATATAACACTATGATGAGTAATCATAGCGGAAAATCTGTAATAACAGATCAATAATGATAAAAGGTTACTACCTAAATTAGGCTTAAAACTTTCTACATGAGTAGGTAACTAACATAGATTAGAATACACTTTCCTAAGTTGGTACCTAGGGTAGCCTACCTATCTATTAGTTAAGTTACTTAGCTACTTGATTAATTCCTATTGTCCTAACTACCTACGTACTTAGGCTAAGCTACCTATGTGCATAGGCTACCTACCTAGGTTAATTTAGACCACCTATATATCTACATTACATTACCTACTTACTTACTTAGCTTAAGTAACTTAGGTAGGTATGTAGGTGGTTTAAAGGGTTAGTAAAATATAAATCTTGATATATAATATTATTATAATTCTAGACCATTATTCTATCATAAACAACATGTATTAACATATATTTCTAAGACGAACCCGCAATTTTGAAAACACATCAAAACAAAATATAATATCTGCATGCAACAATTTTTATAGGCATAAAATAGTAAATATCAAATATAAAAACTCTAAACATCAAGAAGTTCAAGATGATTCGAAATTTAAAATTAAAAGTTAAGGAATGATTCAAAATCAAGGTTCATGAGCTTAAGTTTGAATTCAAAATTAACACCAATAAATTAATTAGTACATGTACTATTAATTGTTAATTAAAGTTGTTGGTTTGATTCAATCAATCAAAAATATTTTTGAAGGAATATTATTTTCATGTTTTAAAACATAATGAATATGTAAAAATACTAGCAATCACAAGAAAACTCTTCTTATAAAATGAAAACCTTATAATTCAACTCAAGAAGGTCAAGGGCATACCAATGAATTTTAATGGAATTTAATTGAATTGGTTTTTTGAATATATTTGTAGGGAGGAATCATAAACTTCTCATCTCATGATTTAATAATGAAATTCATGCAAAAATTGTTTTGTGATGAGTTCATGTTTTTTGCATTCGGATGTCATGTGTTTAAAACATAGATGATACACATATAAGTAGGATGAAATATTTTCAAATATTTGAAATGGTTGAAATGATTGGAAATATTTATACATGCATCATAAATGATTTAAATGCACAACATCTATGTGTAAAAAACACAAACCCATGAAATAACAAATTTTGTTCAAATTTTGAATGAACCAATGAAACCAGTAAGTTCATAATGCATTTTGTATAGGGGTATTAAACATTATGTTTTGAAATGAAAACTTTGAAAATGTTTCATCCAATTGGGTTCAACTAGTATTGTTTAATAAAATGATAATAAGTACATTTTTTGAATATCTTATTTGTTTATTCATATTTAACAAATAACCCTTAGGATGTAATGAATGCAATGAAATGTAACACTTTTATCCACCTAGCAAAATGCATTATTTTTATTTTCATTGGATGTCACCACTTCTCATTATATTTTCTAAAATATATGCTAGTTTTTTGTATTTTTTTGTATTGGAGTTAGGTGTACAATATTTGTACTAATATAGCTTATCAATGGTCACATAGAAAGAAATTGTGATTTTTGTAACATTCAATACTTTGTTGGAATTTTAAAATACTATAATACTTGTTGAAAATTGATCCACCAAAGCAAACTAATGCCCAAACTATTAACTATTCCTTTAACATCACCCCACCTATACTTTGGATTGCATCTAACTCACTAGGAAGTGGTGTTAAAAATATTCAAATCATGTTGCACACTTTGAGCCAATATAGTTTTTCATGTGTAAGTAGTTGTTAAATCTTGTGGTTGGTGTTATGATACATGTTTTGCTTTTGTGTCTACATGCACTTCATGGGTTGGATTTTATTGATATGCACCTTGTGGTTTTGATGATTATGCATGCACACATCCTTAAGTCTATTCTTATTGTTGTGGTTGCTCTTGTGTTGATTTTGTTTTATCATCTAGTTGTTTTCATGCATGTGCTTGTACTTCCAATTCCATTTGATCTTACTATGGATCTTGTACTTAGGTGTTGCCATCTCCACCTTTGATTTCTAAAGGTTGTCCTTCATGGCTTCTTCTTGGTGATTGTGATATCTAGTTGTTTATTAGAGATTGAAAAATTCTATCAACTTCTTCCTCTTGATCCTTTATATTTTCAGTGGTTCTTACATGAATTGGGGAAATGCATTCATGTATATTGCTAGTTTATTTCAATACAAACTTTCATCCCTCCTTAACTTAATGAAACCATTTTTAATCTCCTTCTTGGTCATATCCTAAATCTCTTACCAACAATTTACAAGTTTTATCTCCAATCTCAAAATTGATTTACCTTGTATTTTATAATAAATCACATCCAATTTCAACTCTTTTACTTCCATCAACCTTTGATGTGCAATGTATGGCTTTAACTTCTTTAGGTTGTCAAATTTGTAGTTGCAACATATTGTATTCATTCTACATCTCATGGAGTCCCTTGGAACTTTCAACTTTCACTTGAACTGCCACTTGCACTTTTTTTAAAGTGCAATTTGGATGGCTTTACATGAAATTTTTCCCACATTCTAAAACTACATCCCTTAAAGTGAAACTAAACAAAATTGTTATGTCAACATCCTTAGGCTTCACATTAGCTTGAATAACTTGAAGACCTTCACATGAACATCAAAATAGACTATTCCAAAAGTGAAAATTGAGTACGGCAATGTTTTTTCTTTGGTGGTAGGAGTAATTGGAGGAGTAGTCACTGGAAGGTATAACAAAGCATGGGTAACATGTATTCCATGGATTTTTAGTAGAATGTCCAATCCATGAATATTGGATTTTAAGTACAATGTCCCATCCATGAATTTCTAGTATGATTACCAATCTCATTAATAGTACCACTTCCCCCATGGTCTCCATCTCCTAAGGATCCACTTATTCCTCTTGGGGGTTCACCACCACCTCTAAGTGGTCCTCCACTTCTAAGGACCCACCACTTCTTGGTGGTTCATAACTTTTTGGAAATTATCCACTTGGTTTATCCTTTTTGACATCCTATTTTGTTGGTAATTTTTTAATTAAAAAAATTCTATTTGGATTTAGAAGTTCATCATCCCTTAGGAACAATCCATTCAAAATTGTCATTACCAAAACATTCATGGGACATGCATTACTAGAATATTCAAGTATGAGTAGAGATGGCCATTGAGATAAGAATTTTTCATTGATGCCAAAGGGTTGGCATTCCTTCAGGAAGGACAAATGGTCCAAATGGAAAATAATACCCAAGATTGAAACTCTTCTTGGTGTAAGCCATTCCCATGTACTTTATTGGCAAAGTTGAAATCTAGATTAATATAATAGAGGAGTTCCAACTAGTTGGTGGGAAAATCCCCTTTTAAAGTTTGGATCAATGGCTTCTACTTGATAGTTGCTATTGGAGATATTGATATCGAAACATAGTTTGTGTAAAAACATCTACCAAATTGATAGGAACTAAACAAAGGTAAGAAATCAAAGGCACTAACTGATAGAACAATAGGTACAATTTGCTATAATATGTCTAGTCTATTGGCAAAAAACCATAGTGACAAGAAAATATATACCCATTGCAAAATGAGGGGTAATTGAAATTTTAGTGTTCCTATTTTCCTTGTGCGTAAGATTTATATTTGAGGGAAAACCTATTTGTTCCCGATTGAAACACAAGTTATCAATCTTACAATTTTTTTTTAGTGGGCTAACTAATTTTATAGATGGAAGTTCTCTTGTTTTGAGTTTTTGGGAAAGGATTAAGCTTGAGTGGTATATTAAAAACTTGCACCAACTCGCTTGAATCACAAAATCAATCCTTGTGGAATTTTAGTTCCAATGTAATTCATTGATGTTTTTTTAGTAGCTCCATACTACCAATTTTTTCAATGTGTCCCATTTCCAACTCCTCCATACACTCATATTCCACCTTGTTTAGTTCATCCTCCATTTGTGTTATTGAAATCATGCCTTCTAATTCCTTATCATTTGTCAACAAGCTTTATCCACTAATGTTGGCTTTTACCATTTTTGCATTATTTTGTAAAACTTGTTGCAATCTTTTTTCATACTACATGTAACCACAATTGGCATATTGCAATATGCAAGTACTGTAGTATGTGAGTATTAGCACTTCTATTAAAAAAACCTTTTTTTCCAATAATGTATTAAACAAGGCAATAAACTTGTGTTGTTTTTTGAATTGTTGAAATATCCTTGGATTCATCAATTCTCCTTTCAATATTTCTCTTCAAGTTATAATCTTTTAGTATATAAACAATAATTTTTTTCCAAACCACATAATTACTCTAAATATGAATTATTCAACTAAAAATTTGGTTATGCATTTGTGATGTGGTCACCAAATGTTAAAGGCACTTGATAGAGTATTGAGTTTGGTCGATAAAAATAAATATAAAAAATGAAATATATTCCTATAACATTGTCATAACTAATCATAGTTGAAATTTTGTAATAATAGACTACCAAATCAATAGTGACAAAAGATTATTGATTTCACACAATTGGCAGTTACTAGTTTTATAAATCAATATTAACACCAATTATCAATTTTATGAAGTTTTTAATATTTAGCGGTCGAAGGTGAGAGTGGTAAAAATGTGTATTAGTAGAAAAATTGTCTTTTGCAACTTGTTTTATGCAACTACACATGTTGCATGCAACTCAAAAATAGTTGCATGTGACGAGCTCCTCTGGCTCATTACATGGTGTAACTAGTTTCTGCATTAGGACTAGGTAAGTAAAAACTGAAAACTAAAAGAGAGAAGGGAGAAAATTATGCGGTATAATGCCCTTCCTCTGGACCAATGAGAAAGTGACACATCGGACAATGCAATCCAGAAACCGATTACGTGACCAAGCACCCACGTGTGCACAATCCATAGGCTACCCAGAACTGAGTCATAAGGGGTTTTGAATGGATGGTGCACTGGTGGTGTGGTGTGACTGTGATTCATCCATCCATCCACTGCGAAGTCATAAGTCTGAAATTTTTTTAAAAGACCGGACGACGACGACGAGGGGGTGACTCTTAGACTTCCAAAATTAGAAAATCCCCGAAAAAAACCAGACTTTCTTAACAACAAGAAAAAGAAAAGGTAAAGAACCACCCCAACACTCACTAGTTTTCGAGGCACCGTGTACACTGGTCGGGTGCTGGGTCACAGAAGCAAACAGTGGAGACGGACAACTACCATGATGATACGATATGCTCTTGCAAGTGGGATCCATCCCACTTTTAGCAAAGCAAGAAATTTTTTCTTAAAAAAAACTAATTTTTTTTTTCCCTATCTATGGCCTAGTTTGTGCTGGCTTGACATGGCAAAGGCATATCCTCTACATGCGGCAGCACGTAAGGGTGACATGATGGCTTATAAGGCTTTTTTTAATTTGTCGTGACTTGGCCCAACTTGCTTGGGGCTGGGCTAGGCTGATACTATCTAATAAGTAATTTGTCACATGGACATTGGTGTAGTCTGCATACATACAATTATTATTATTTTATTTTTTGTGGCATGTGCGCACACACACTCTCTCTCTCTCTTTCTGTCTCTCTTTGGCTTCGACTTGTCATGAACTTCTTTTTTCTTTGAAAGTCACGATGCACACATTGTTGTTGACTTGGTTTTCGTTGGTTTTCGTTTGCTCGGCCTTTGTTCTCCTTGTTCGACAATGGATTTTTATTTATTTATTGTTTGTGCACCCAAAGGAAAAAAAAAAGAAAAAAGAGAAAAGTCATAATACACTTCACAAGTCCCCCCCCCCCCCCCCACTTTAAAAAAATATTTTTTTTCCATTTTTTTTTAACACCCCGCGTCGTTTGTTCTGGGGGGGTCCCAAAA
>Ga0116227_10010673_pt1 | contig 15876 bp, 14 predicted proteins | sample S1TSphgellanicum_FD_89693 | JGI IMG/M metagenome (GOLD analysis project Ga0116227, IMG submission 89693) | Host-associated microbial communities from peat moss isolated from Minnesota, USA - S1T2_Fb - Sphagnum magellanicum MG | ecosystem: Host-associated > Plants > Peat moss > Unclassified... | reverse complement strand
CGGCAAAGAACAACCCCGATAGGCGCTTGCTCTCCAGGCTGTGATGCAAATCGCGCGGATCGAAGAAATCATATTCGATCGCATACCCCGGTCGTGTGATGTGCGCATGCTCGAAACCGGCGATGCTGCGGACGAACTCGCATTGAACGTCGAACGGCAAACTGGTGGAGATGCCGTTGGGATAAATCTCGTGGGTGTCCAACCCCTCCGGTTCGACGAAAATTTGATGCGACTGCTTGTCGGCGAAGCGCACCACCTTGTCCTCAACGGAGGGGCAGTATCGCGGACCCACTCCCTCGATCAAGCCCGTGAACATCGGCGAGCGCGACGCGGCGGCGCGGATGATGTCGTGCGTGCGCTCATTGGTGGCGGTGATGTGGCAAGGCAGCTGGCGCGGGTGCATGGCGCGAGTGCCGAGATAGGAGAATACCGGCCGGGGATTGTCACTGTGCTGCTCACGCAGGGCGGAAAAATCGATGCTGCGCCCGTCGATACGCGGCGGCGTACCGGTCTTCAACCGGCCCACGCGAAGCTGCAATTCGCGCAATCGCGCGGCGAGCCTCAGGGACGGCGGGTCGCCGGCTCGCCCCCCAGGGTGATTTTCCAAACCGACGTGAATACGGCCGCCCAAAAAGGTGCCCACCGTCAGCACGATGGCACGGGCGCGCAATTCGATACCACTTTGGGTGACCACACCCACCGCCCGATCTCCCTGCATCAAGAGGTCGGCCGCCTCTTGCTGGAACACGCGGAGGTTCGACTGTCGTTCGAGGACGCCGCGGATGGCGCGCTTGTAAAGCTGGCGATCCGCCTGGGCGCGGGTGGCGCGCACCGCCGGCCCCTTGCTGCCATTCAGCGTGCGAAATTGGATGCCTGCCTGATCCGTGGCCAACGCCATGGCGCCGCCCAGTGCGTCGATCTCCTTCACCAAATGGCCCTTGCCGATGCCACCGATGGCCGGATTGCAGCTCATCTGGCCCAGCGTCTCGATATTGTGGGTGAGCAGCAGGGTACTTTGTCCCATGCGCGCGGCCGCCAGCGCCGCCTCGGTTCCGGCGTGGCCGCCTCCAATGACGATGACCGCATATTCTGGGCTAAACCGCATGACGCTGATTCTACTCGATTTTTGACTGGGTCAGTAGGGTAAAAGGCGACGCTGCAAAGCTCCAGGGAACCATCCGCGCGGAGAGTAAACTAACGATTCATGAAGAATCATTTAGAAGACCGCGGTGGGCATGGCATGGCAGCGGCCGCAGCCATCGTCGTGGCGCTCATCGGCATGGTCGGCATACTCGACACGGCCGCAAGTCCCGCCTTGCAGATCGGGCAGCCGGCTCCCGATTTCACCGCGGAGGACTCGAAAGGAGAAGTGGTGAAGCTCAGTCAGTACCACGGCAAGACCGTGGTGCTTGAATGGACTAATGCTGATTGCCCGTACACCCGCAAGCATTACCACAGCGGCAATATGCAAAGCGTCCAGGCCTTGGCGCAGCGCGACGGGATTGTATGGCTCAGCATCATTTCATCGGCGCCCGGCAAACAAGGCTATGTGAACGGACCCGCGGCCGATTTGCTGACCCAGTCTCGCAAGGCCTCGCCCACGCAGGTAGTGCTCGATCCCAGCGGCACGCTGGGTCGGCTTTACGGCGCCAAGACCACGCCGCATATGTTCGTGATCGACAAGAATGGCACGCTGCAATACATGGGCGGCATCGACAGTATCGCCACCGCCGACGAAAGCGACATTCCCAAAGCGGAGCCGTATTTGAAAGAGGCGATGGTGGCCGTGGAGCAGGGCCAGACTCCGCTCCACGCTCTCACCAAGCCTTACGGCTGCTCAATCAAGTATTGAGGCAAACAAAGCCTTAACGTCTTCCGCCTACTCGTGGAACACATTGCGCGTATGGCCGATGGCGCCATCGATATGTCCCACCGCGCGATCACGCAAGCCGTGCGCATACCCGTTGTCCTCCTCGCGAGCGACGTCGGAACGCGCCTGGCGCAGCAAGCGCAGCGCCTCATGAATGCGGCCGCGGTTGTCGAAATGCGCATCGGTGGGCGGATGATCATTCAGGTTCTTGCCGTCATCGATCGCCGCCTGCTTGATGTCGTTGATCGCGGCATCGATCTGGTGCACCGCCTCGACTTCATCGTTGGTCTGCGCCCAGTCGCTCGGGCGATGTTCGATCAACCAGCGCGCCGAGCGCAAATCCGTCAATGCATGCAAATACGCCGGATGCGCAGGACCCGCCTGAGCGACATAAATGGGGCGCGGCGGCGGCGCCGCGACGCACGCGGTGATCAATGCCGAACTCATCAGAAACGTAGACGCGAAAGCCAACTTGAGTGTGTATTTCATAATTTTCCTCCTGTGCCGACAGAACTGTGTGGACGATAATTGGTTGACACGGATTTCGAGATATCGATTTTTTGTGCCGCTCCGTCGTCAGTTGCCGGCGCATCTTAGGGGAGACATATTGTCGTCAACGTGACCGACTTCTCGAAAATGCGGCCTAACGCGGCTCCACCGCCACCGCGATGCCCGCGAACTTACCAGCCCATTTCTTCGGCCCGCTGTCGTGGACCGAATTGCCGTTGGAGCTTACTGCTACGGTCACTGGCATGTCCTTTACGTCGAATTCGTAAACCGCTTCCATTCCCAGTTCTGGGAAGGCGATCACACGACTGCTGCGGATGGCATTGGAAACCAGGAAGGCCGCGCCACCGACCGCGATCAAATACGCCGAGCGATGCCTGGCGATCGACGCCACCGTTTCCGGGCCGCGCTCCGCCTTGCCCACCATCGCCAGCAATCCGGATTTTCCGAGCATCGTGTCGGTGAATCGATCCATGCGATTCGCGGTGGTGGGGCCCGCGGGTCCCACGACTTCAGTGCCTACGGGATCCACCGGGCCCACGTAGTAAATGACGCGGCCCTTGAAATCCAAACCATCGGGCAACGGCTCGCCGGCATCCAGCAGCGCACAGATTTTCTTATGCGCCGCATCGCGGCCCGTCAGCATCTTTCCCGACAGCAACAGGCGCTCGCCCGGCTGCCAGGTTTCTATCTGCGCCTGCGTCAGTCCATCGAGCGACACACGACGCGCCGACGCATCCGCCTGCCACGTCACCTTGGGCCATGCATCCAAGTCGGGCGGTTCGAGCAAGGCGCGGCCCGATCCATTCAACGTGAAATGAATGTGGCGCGTGGCGGCGCAATTCGGGATCACGGCAACCGGCAGCGACGCGGCGTGCGTCGGATAATCCATCACTTTGACGTCGAGCACGGTGGTCAATCCACCGAGACCCTGAGCACCGATGCCGAGCGCGTTCACGCGCCGGTAGATCTCCACACGCAGTTCCTCGAGCGGGGTGCTTGCGCCGCGCGCCAGCAATTCATGCATGTCGAGCGGATCCATCAAGGATTTTTTCGCCAGCAGCATCGCCTTCTCGGCGCTGCCGCCGATGCCGACCCCGAGCATGCCGGGAGGACACCAGCCCGCGCCCATCTCGGGAACCCTATCCAGCACCCAGTCGGCGACCGAGTCGGAAGGGTTCAACATCGCAAACATCGACTTGTTTTCCGACCCGCCGCCCTTCGCCGCGACCGTGATCTCCACTGCATCGCCCGGTACCAGCTCGGTATGAATCACCGCCGGAGTGTTGTCGCGGGTGTTGCCGCGCTTGAAGGCGGGATCGGCGACGATGGAAGCGCGCAATTTGTTCTGCGGATTCAGATAGGCGCGGCGCACGCCTTCATTGATCATGGATTCAAGATCGCGCTTCGCGTCCCAGCTCACGCCCATGCCCACCTTGACGAACACCACGACGATGCCCGTATCCTGGCAAATCGGCCGATGACCTTCGGCGCACATGCGCGAGTTGGTGAGAATTTGTGCGATGGCGTCGCGCGCCGCCGCGCTTTCCTCCACCTCATAGGCGCGTCCCATGGCGCGGATGAAATCCGGCGTGTGGTAGTAGGAAATGTATTGCAAGGCGTCGGCCACACTGTCAATGACATCGGCTTCGCGGATTACCGTCATGGCGCTCTCTTGTTTCGAAACTCCAACTTGGGCCGCAAATCTACCAAGTTGAGGCCGGCTGCGGGTGACGAATCCCCTACAATTGGCAAATGGCAGCGGCAATGACCAAGGTCGGGGGCACGATGGCTTTTAGCCTGCTGGCAGTTTGGGCATGCCTGCCCCCAACTGCGGCAGCGGCCGAGCCACGCGCGGCGCTCCAGCTGCATGAATGCCGCATCGAGCATCCGCTGCACTTGAGTTCCATCGCGGCGCGTTGCGGCACTTACGCGGTGCCCTTGGACCGTGAGCATCCGGATGCCGGCAGCATCGATCTGAATGTGGCGCTGGTGCCGGCCCTGAACCGCCGCAGCGATGCGGCTCCGGTATTTCTGCTCGCCGGCGGTCCCGGTCAGGGGGCGGTGCAAACCTATGTCGCGGTGGCCGCCGCGTTCACGCGCATCAACCGAGATCACGCCATCGTGCTGCTCGATCAACGAGGCACCGGCAACTCTAGTCCGCTGTCCTGCCCCTATCCGGAGTCGTGGGAGCAGCCGAGCGACCCCCTCCCGGTCATCCGCCAGGCGACCACCGAATGCCTCGCTAAACTTGGCCCCCGCGTGCGCTTCTACACCACCAGCCTGGCCGTGAGCGATCTCGATGAGGTGCGTGCCGCCTTGGGTTATGCGCAGATCGATCTATATGGCGGCTCGTACGGCACGCGTGTCGCGGAACAATACATGCGGCGGTATCCAGAGCACACTCACGCGGCGATTCTCGACGGCGTGGTTTACCCCGAGGAAGTGCTCGGACCCGACATGTCCCGCGATGCTGACCACGCATTAAATCTCATCGTCGCGCGGTGTCAGCATTCGACAGAGTGCAAGGCCGCTTATCCCGCTTTGGCGGAGGACCTGAACGCACTGCTGCGAGAGTTCGGCACGCATCAGACTTTGATCACCGTCGAGGATCCGAACAGCGGATTGCCGCATCAAATCGAGTTCAATCACAACTTTTTGGCCGGCGCATTGCGGCTGCTGTCATACAGTTCGGCGGGCGCCGCCTTGCTGCCCACGCTCATTCATCAAGGAGCACGCAGCTTAGGCCTAGACCCGCAGGGCACGCTCGCGCCGCTGGCTGCACAAACCATCATGTCCACCCGTCAGGTGAGTGATTTGCTGGCGAACGGCATGCAGTACAGCGTCATATGCAGCGAGGACGTGCCCTTCTTCGGGGCAGCCAACATCGATCGCGCCGCGCTGGGGCGAACTTACCTCGGGACCCAATTCGTCGACGTATTCGAGGAGGTCTGCAAGCTCTGGCCGAGGGGTCCGGTGGATTCGGATCTGCACAGTCCTTTGCACAGCGACGTCCCCACGTTGCTGCTGTCCGGTGAGGCGGATCCTGTGACGCCGCCCGCCGCTGCCGAGCATTTGATGCGCGGTTTGACGCACCGTCGGCACTTGATCTTGAGCGGCGAGGGACACGGCCAGCTGGGCATCTCGTGCGTGCCGCGCTTGATGGCGGCATTTCTCGAGACCGCGGATCCGGACAAGCTCGACTCCAGCTGCCTGGAGAAACACATCGCGGAACCCTTTTTCTTGAGCATGTCCGGACCCGCGCCATGATGGAAGCCGAAGCGTTGAGCAAGCGTTTCGGGACCATCGAAGCGGCGCGCGAAGTGTCCTTCATGGCGCGCGACGGCGAGATCACGGGGCTGCTGGGGGCCAACGGCGCCGGCAAGTCCACCTGCTTGCGAATGTTGTACGGCGTGCTCACGCCGGACAGCGGCAGGGCGTCCGTCGACGGCATCGACATCCTGGGCGAAACCTCGAAGGCGCGTGCGCATTTGGGTGTGCTGCCGCATGCCGCCGGCTTGTACAACAATTTGAGCGCTCGCGAGAACATCGAATACTTTGGGGCGCTGCACGGCATGCGCAGGCGCACTCTGCGCCCGCGCATCGCCGAACTCACGCAAGCGCTGGGAATGGAGGAATTCATCGAGCGGCGCGCCAAAGGATTCTCGCAGGGCCAGCGCATCAAGGTGGCGCTGGCCCGCGCGCTGGTTCACAACCCCGGCAACGTGGTGCTCGACGAACCCACCAATGGTTTGGACGTGATGGCGATCCGCAATTTGCGCGAAATGCTGCTGGCACTGAAAGCGCAGGGTCGCTGCGTGTTGTTTTCCTCGCATGTGATGCAGGAAGTCGCGGCACTGTGCGATCGCGTGGTCATCATCGGCCGCGGGCGCGTGCTGGCGGATGCCACGGTGACCGAAATCCGCGGCCGCCGCGGCGCGAGTTCCCTGGAAGAGGCTTTTCTGCAGGTGCTCGGCAATTCCGAGGGCGTGAGTTGATGCGCACGCTGTTCTGCGTATTCCGCAAGGAGTTTCTCGACAACCTGCGCGATCGCCGCACGCTGCTGTCAGCGATCATATTCGGCCCGTTGTTCGGCCCGATGCTGTTCGGCCTGATGATTTCCAGGATGTTGGAACAGAGCGCGGTGGAGTCCGACGAGCCACTGAAGATCACCATATCCGGCAGCGGCTACGCGCCGGGACTCACGCGTTTCCTCGAGGCGCAGGGGGCGCAGCTCACGAAAAAAGAGTTCACCGAGCTCCAGGCGCGCGCAGCGGTGCGTGCTGGGCATGAAACGCCGGTCATCGTGATGGTTCCCAAGGAATATCCGCAGCTGTTCTCCGCGTCGAGCCCGGCGCCGGTCTTGTTGTTCGCCGACAGCGCCGACTCCCAGACCCGCAAAATCGCGGAGCGCGCGCGGCAATTTTTGAACGCCTACGGCACCATGATTGCGCAGCAGCGACTGCAGATTCGCGGCGTCAATCCGACCCTGGCGGTTCCGGTTGCGGTGAACGAAGCCGACGTCGCCACGCCGAGCGGACGCGCCGTGGTGGTGCTGGGATTCATGACGTACTTCGTGTTGTTCGCGGTGCTCATGGGAGGGCTGTACCTGGCCATCGATTCGACCGCGGGCGAACGCGAGCGTGGTTCGCTGGAGGCTTTGCTGAGCCTGCCCGTGTCGCGCTCGGCCTTGGTGGGCGGAAAGATTCTCGCCACCTGCGCCTACATGTGTATCTCGCTTGCCTTAAGCCTGGCGGCATTCGTGGTGGCATTCCGCTTCGTGCCGCTCGAGAGATTCGGCATGTCCGCGAATCTGGGATTCGGGACCGCGCTGCTTTGCTTCCTGATCTGTCTGCCCTTCGTGCCGCTCGGCGCCACGCTCATGACCTTGGTGGCCTCTTTTACGCGCACCTATCGCGAGGCCCAGACCTACCTGTCCATGGTGCTGCTCATACCCACCCTGCCGATTGCATTCGCCAGCATCTATTCTCTAAAAACCAAAGGCCCGTTGATGTTCATCCCCTCGCTGAGCCAGCATTTGCTGATGACCAGCGTCCTCAAGGACGAGAGCCTACCGGTGCTGGACATATTGGTGTCAGGGGCAGCATCGATCGGGCTCGCGGGTCTGTTGTTTGTCATGACGGCGCGGCACTGGCGCCGAGAAACCATGCTGGGGTGACTTCTTAACTCAGGATAGGCGAGATGCCGCTAACTTTAGTTTCTGTGAAGTGTTTCCTTCCAATAAGATCAAAAATTAGGGGCTTTCCGTATGGTCCTACGTATTGTCGATATGTATAATTATCCCCGGCTGGTAATCGTGTTGATCGGGGGTAATTACAATGACCATCAAGAAATCTGAGCGCAGAAGCGTAGCCGTATTCATCGCCATGCTGACCCTTTCGTCAGCCACCATGCTATGGCTGTTTTGGAGATTCCCCTTGGCGACCGCCGGCGTCACTTTCGCCATACTGACGGTTCTCGGCATCCTCGCGGTCTTGTCCCGCTCCATTGAAGTCGAAAATCCGGGGCTGGATTTGGACCAGAGCAAGCACCGGCTCTATTGATTTTCGGGCAGGCTATTTTCCGATACAAAAGCTGCTGAATATCTCGCCCAGCAAATCGTCGCTGGTGACCTCGCCCGTGATCTCGCTCAAACTGATCTGTGCCATTCGCAGATCATCGGCAAACAACTCGAAAGCCCGCGAGGACTGCAGAACATTCGCAGCGGTTTGCATCGACACGCGGGCTCTGCCCAACGCATCGAGGTGGCGGCGCCGTGCTGTGAAGGTGCCGGCGTCACTGGGCTGAAAACCCACGACGCCTTTCAAATGCTCGCGCAGCAAGTCCACGCCCTGGCCGGTAAGGGCACTTAGATAAAGGTGCGGCGGCTCGCTGACCGGACCGCGATGCGGCGGCTGACCCGTCAGGTCGATTTTGGTGAACACCAGCGTGAAGGGCACGCCGGACGGCAAGCCGAAAGGCTCGCCGGAAGGCAATTGCGCCCGTGGCTCGGCGGCGGGCGTCGACGCATCGAGCAGGTAGAGCACGTGGTCGGCACGGGCAATTTCAGCGGTCGCGCGGCGCACACCCTCGGCTTCGATGTCATCGAGCGTGGGGCGCAAACCCGCGGTATCGACCAAATTGACGGGCATGCCATCGAGGTTGATCTGCCGACGCAACAGATCACGGGTGGTGCCGGGTGCCGCAGCGACGATGGCGACGTCTTCGCCGGCGAGCCGGTTCAGTAAACTCGACTTGCCGGCGTTGGGCTTGCCGGCTAAAACCACGTTAATGCCTTCGCGCAGCAAGGCTCCGTGACGCGCAGCCGCCGTGATGGCATCGAAGGCCATGAATATCCTTTCGAGGCGCAGACCCAGGCCTTCGGCCGGTAGGAAATCCAACTCCTCGTCCGGAAAATCGATGGCCGCCTCGACGTAGATGCGCAGTTCGGTGAGTTGTGACTGCAGCGCATGGACCTGAGCGGAGAATTCGCCCTGCATGGAGCGCACCGCGGCGCGGGCGCCGGCGGCGGTGCTGGCGTTGATCAAATCAGCGACTGCCTCCGCTTGGGCGATGTCCATCTTGCCGTTCAAGAAGGCACGTTCGCTGAACTCGCCGGCGCGCGCCGCGCGGCAACCGAGTTGCAACACACGCTTGAGCACCAGATCCAGAACCAGCCCGCCGCCATGGCCCTGCAGTTCCAGCACATGCTCGCCGGTGAATGACGCAGGAGCGGGAAAATAGATCGCCAAGCCTTGATCGAGGGTGGCGCCATCGACATCGGAGAACCGCGCCAATGTGGCCTGGCGCGGCGCCGGCAGCTTGCCGAGCAGACGCTGCGCCACCGCGGGCGCCTCGGGACCGGAAACCCGGATCACCCCGACCGCACCGCGCCCCGGCGCGGTCGCGATGGCGGCTATGGTGTCGGGCTCGAGCACGATCAGTTGCGCGGCTTGGCGGCCTCTTTCTCGACCACCTGATTGACCCGATACTGCTGCAAGATCGACAGCACCGTGTTCGTCAGCCAGTAAAGCACCAGGCCGGAGGGAAACCACGCCATCATGCCCGTCATGACCAGCGGCATGAACTGCATGATCTTCGCCTGCATCGGATCGGGCGGAGCAGGGTTCAGCTTGAACTGCGCAAACATCGCGCCGCCCATCAACAGCGGCAGCACGAAGTAGGGATCGCGCGAGGACAGATCATTGATCCACAGCAGGAAGGGCGCCTGACGCATTTCCACGCTCTCGAGCAACACGCGATAGAAGGAAATGAACACCGGTATCTGAACCACCATCGGCAAACAACCCGCCAACGGATTGATTTTCTCCTTCTTGTACAGCTCCATCATGGCGCGACCCAGCTTCTCGCGGTCGTCCTTGAAAGTGTCCTGAATCTGCTTCATGCGCGGTCCGACCGCGCGCATCTTCGCCATGGAACGGCCGCTGGCCTGGCTCAAGGGATAAAAAATCAGCTTGATCAGCGCCGTGACGATGATGATGGAAAAGCCCCAATTGCCGATCAACGTGTGGACCCAGTTGAGGCCGGTAAACAGCGGCTGCGCCAGTACGGTGAGTATGCCGAAGTCGACGGTCCGCTCCAGATTGCGCCCGGCCAGCGCCAGCTGCGATTGCAGTTTCGGACCCACGAACAATTGCTCATGAATCTTGACATCGCCGCCGGCCGGTATGTCGGCTGCCGGACCGCGAGCCGAGATCAGATACTCGTTGTTCTGCACCTGCAGCTGGTATTGATAGGGCTGCCCGGCGGGCGGCAAGATGGCAGCCACGAATTGATGCTGCAGCGAGGCCAGCCAGCCATTGGTAATGGTGGCGCTGTATTTCGAATCACTGTCGTTCTCGACATTCAGATCCTTGGACTTCGTGCCGTCGTACACGGCGGGTCCCTTGAAGGAATAGGTCTCGACGTCGAAATAGGAACGCGACGCATGTTCCCAATGCCGCAGCAGTTGCGAATAGGGCGTCAACGTCCTCGGCGTCGTGCCCTCGTTCTTGATGTCGTAGTCAAGATCGATGGAGTATTGGCCCCGGGCAAAAACGAAGGTCTTGGTCACCGTCAATCCCGCGCCGTCGGTCCACGTCAGCGGCACGCGCAGTTCGTTGGCGGTCGGATCGAGGCTGTAGCTCGACTGGCTGCTCTTCCAAATCGCCAGATGGGTCGGCGCGGGCGCGCCCGCAACACCCGCCAGGCCGCTTTGCAACACGTACTTCGCCGTCGGCGGCTGCAAGGTCATCAAGGTCACCGGTACATGCGGCGTGTCTTTGCGCAGCGGATATTGCAGCAGATCCGCATGATCGATTTCGCCGCCTTTGGTGTTGATCGTGATGTCGAGTACATCGGTCATCACGTGAACGGAAGCGGCCGGTGTGGATTCATCCGCAGCGGCGGTGGTGGTGAGTCCCGCGGCAGTGAAGGGCGCTGCAGCGCCCGGCTGCGTGGCTGCGACAGGGGCTGGGGCGCTGGCCGATTCCGGCACCGCGTCTCCCAACCGGGATGCAACCGTCGGGGCTCCGGTCGCCGACGGTTCAATCACCGTCGCGGCGGGGGGCGCGTAGTCGTGCATCCAAGTTTCATAGTTCAAGAACAGGATGGCTGCGAATGAGCCCCAAAGCAGCAGGCGGATATTAGGCATTATTCAATCTCTCATCCGGCACAGGGTCGTAGCCCCCCTGATGGAAGGGATGACAACGTGAAAGGCGGCGCAGGCCGAGCCAGCTGCCGCGCCACACGCCGTATCGCTCGATGGCGGTATGCGCATAGCAGGAGCAGCTGGGATAGAAGCGGCATCGAGGTCCCAACATCGGACTGATGGCGAGCTGATAGCCGCGAATCGACCACATCACGATCTGGCGGAGCTTCAACATTTTTGCGAAATCGATTTCCAATGCTTTTCCAGACTCGCTCGAAGGTCGCCAACTTTAGCCGATCGCGCCGCTTCACGAGCGGAGATGGTGACGTCGACGGGCGGCAGAGCGTGTTGGTTCAAGCGAAACGACTCGCGCGCCAGGCGCTTGATGCGATTACGCGCCACGGCCGTGCCAAACGTACGCGTCGCGATACTCAGGCCAAGACGCGCGTACGCGTGGGTGTTGACCAGCACCGATATGCTGAAAAACATGTCGGCGAATCGCCGGCCGCGGCGTTGCACGTCGCGAAATTCAGCCGGCTGATGCAAACGCTTGCGCGGCTCGAACGTCAGTTTACGGATCGGTCGAGCTCTAGGAGAGAATTACGGACAGAGGCGCTTGCGGCCCTTGGCGCGTCGACGCGCCAACAATCGGCGGCCGCTCTTGGTGGCCATGCGCGCGCGAAATCCATGAGTACGAGCACGGTGCAGATTGCTGGGATTGAAAGTACGTTTCATAGCGCGACTCGGGCAAAAACCGCAGGCCAAATCAATGGACCGGGTCGATTTACTAGGGCCGGCAAGGGTACTGACGGAGCATGGATGTGTCAATAGACGCCCCTGCAAGTTGGAGCTAGACTCCCTGCCCTTTCGTTGATTGCCCCTGAAGTTTTCTCTAGGAGAGCGCTCTTGCCGGAGTCGCTATGGAACCGCTGTCTGCGAGTGCTGGAGGGCGAGCTTCCGGAGCAGCAATTCAACACTTGGGTGAGGCCCTTGCAGGCGGTCGAGCGCGGCAACGAAATGCGGCTGTTGGCGCCGAACCGCTACGTGATCGAGTGGCTGTCCCAAAATCTTCTGCCGCGTATCAAGGAGCTCACCCTGGCATTCGCCGAGGGGCACAACCCCGATGTGGTGCTGGATGTCGGCAGTCGTGCCGGTGTAGCGCCGGCAGCCGCAGCGGCGACCGCACAGGTCGCGCAAGCGCACGAAGCGGCTGGCAGCGCGCCTAAGGCACGAAAGCTGTTGCCGGCGGTCCTCGGTAGCCGCATCAACGCCGATTTTACGTTCGACGGCTTCGTCGAGGGCAAGAGCAATCAACTGGCGAAGGCTGCTGCCATCCAAGTGGCCGGCAATCCCGGCAAGGCCTATAACCCGCTGTTCATTTACGGCGGCGTCGGCTTGGGAAAAACGCATCTGATGCACGCGGTGGCCAACGAGCTCAAGGAACATAATTCGGAGGCGCGCTTGGCCTATGTGCATAGCGAGCGGTTCGTCGGCGACATGGTGAGGGCATTGCAGCACAACACCATCAATGATTTTAAGACCGCCTATCGCAGCCTGGATTGTCTGATGATCGACGACATCCAGTTCTTTGCGGGAAAGGACCGTTCCCAAGAGGAATTCTTTCATACCTTCAATGCCTTGTTGGAGAGCCAGCAGCAGGTGATTTTGACCTGCGACCGTTATCCGAAGGAGGTCGACGGGTTGGAAGAGCGCCTGAAATCGCGTTTTGGCTGGGGACTCACCGTCGCCATCGAACCGCCGGAATTGGAAACCTGCGTGGCCATTCTCATGAGCAAGGCGGCCATGACGCGTGTCGATCTGCCCGAGGAAGTGGCTTTCTTCATCGCGAAACGCATCAGGTCCAATGTCCGAGAGTTGGAAGGGGCGCTGCGCCGGGTCGTGGCAACCTCGAATTTCACGGGCCGGCCCATCACGTTGGAGTTTGCGAAGGATGCCTTACGAGATCTGCTGGCTCTGCAAGAAAAGCTGGTGACGATCGAAAACATCCAAAAGACGGTGGCGGAATACTACAAAATACGCATCGGCGATTTGCTGTCCAAGCGCCGCAGCCGTTCCATCGCGCGGCCCCGTCAGATGGCCATGGCGTTGGCGAAGGAACTGACCAACCACAGCCTGCCTGAAATTGGCGATGCGTTCGGCGGCCGGGACCACACCACGGTGCTGCATGGTTGCAAGCGGATAAAGGAGCTGCGGGAGACCGATAGACGCATTGGTGAGGAGTACTTGAACCTGTTAAGAACCCTGGCGGGATAGGTGCACAACCCTGTGGATAAATGTGTTGATAAGGTTGTCCACAGTTCGTCGACAGGTTTGACGCTGCGCCTGAACAGGCGTCGAGGCAGGTTTGAAGCTCTGTAAATTATTGATTTATATGGTTAGTTTTTACTTATCCCACGAAAATCAGTTGCTTAATAATCATAGTAATAATCTCTTTAAGAATTTAAATCTAAGATTGAATCGGGTGAGCTCATGAAATTGACGGCAGAGCGCGAGAAATTGTTGACCCCGCTGCAGGCGGTGATCGGAGTGGTCGAGCGGCGCCAGACCATGCCGGTATTGGCCAATGTACTGCTCGGGGTTCGCGATGGCCGGCTGTCCATCACGGCCACGGATCTTGAGGTGGAATTGGTCGCGGGAACGGAGGTGACCGTGCAGGATGCCGGCGACATCACCGTGCCGGGTCGAAAGTTTCTCGATATTTTGCGCGCGCTCCCCGAGAAGTCCGCTGTTTCGCTCGGCGTGGAAGGCGAGAAGGTCGTGATCAAGGCGGGCCGCAGCCGCTTCAGCCTGTCGACATTGCCCGCAGCGGACTTTCCGGTGATCGATGACATCAACGCACCGCAGACCGTGCAACTAGGCCGCAAAGAGCTGCTGCATTTGTTGGAAAAGACCCATTTTTCGATGGCGCAGCAAGACGTGCGCTACTACCTCAATGGCATGCTGCTCGAGATCGATGCGTTGGTGTTGCGGGCGGTGGCCACCGATGGGCATCGCTTGGCTCTGTGCGAAACGGCTCTGGCCACCAAGGCAAAGTCATCGCAGCAGGTCATCGTGCCGCGCAAGGGCGTGCTGGAACTACAGCGCGTGCTGACCGATGAGGGCGTCGCCGACTTAGCCATTGGATCGAACCACGTTCGTGCGCAGATCGGCGATATTCGCTTCACTTCGAAGCTTATCGACGGACGTTTCCCGGAGTACTCGCGGGTGATACCGGCCACACCGCCAACCACCATCACAGCGGATCGGGATGTGTTACGCCAGGCCCTGCAGCGAACCGCGATTTTGTCGAACGAGAAGTATCGCGGCATACGGGTAACGGTTAAGAAAAATGTCATTACGGTGCAGGCGCATAATCCCGAGCAAGAAGAGGCTGAAGAAGAGATTGAGGTCAGCTACGAGGGAAACGATTTGGAAGTCGGTTTCAACGTCAACTACTTGCTTGACGCCTTGGCAGCCATCGATGGTCAGCAAGTGGAATTAGGTCTGACGGATAGCAACAGCAGTTGTTTGATTCGCTCCCCCGGTAACTCCGGTGCCCGCTACGTTGTGATGCCGATGAGGCTATAAGGGATGACCCTTGGCCGGGTGCAAGTCACGGACTTCCGGTCCTTGCACTCGGCAAACTTTCAACTCGATCCTGCCTTTACGCTGATCACGGGACCCAATGCATCCGGCAAGACCAGCGTCTTGGAATCGATTTACTTGCTGGGTCGGGGGCGCAGCTTCCGTACCCGGCAGCTTCAGCATCTGATACGTCACGGCACAGAACGATTCGTCGTGTTTGGCGAGGTGACGGATGCCTCCGGTCACCGCGTGCCCGTCGGTGTGGAGGGGTCAGCCACGGGTATTCGCGCGAAGATTGCCGGCGAGAAGCCCAGTTCCTTGGCCGAGCTGGCCGTGGCATTGCCCGTCCAGATCATCGATCCCGACGTTCATCGTCTCATTGAAGAAGGTCCCAGTCGCCGCCGCCGCTTTCTCGACTGGGGTGTGTTCCACGTGGAGCAATCCTTCGTGGCAGATTGGCAGCGGTACCAGTTGGTGCTTCGTCAGCGCAATGCGGCCCTCAAGAGCCGACAGCCGCGCGGCGTCGTGGGGGTGTGGGACGCCGAGCTCATTCGATATGGCGAGCGTCTGACCGGCGCTCGCACACGTTACGTCGAAACATTGGCTCAAGCCGCCAATCCCATCGCTCATCAGTTACTGGGATTGTCGCTGTCCTTGGTATACCGAGCGGGGTGGTCCAAGGACAGGAGTCTGGCGGAAGCTTTGGCTCACAGCTGGAATCACGACCAGGAGCTCGGTGCCACGCAGGTCGGTCCTCACCGCGCGGAACTCTCCATTCGGCTGGAGGGAGCACCCGTCAAGGACCGTATATCCCGCGGACAGCAGAAGCTATTGGCGGCTAGTCTGTTGGTCGCTCAAGTGAAGCTGTTCCCCCCGTCTGGGGTTCAACCCACGCTGCTCTTGGATGATCCCGCAGCCGAATTGGATGAGCATCGGTTGGCTACCCTGATTGGCGAAGTGCTGCAGCAAGCCGCCCAATTGGTTGTGACCACGCTTCATGGCGAGTTCGCTGCCTTTGGCAAGCCGGGACGGCGCTTCGCGCTCGAGCAGGGGCAATTGCGAGACAGCTGATCATGTTCCACGTGGAACGTCGTCTGGACCGATCCGCCGTTCCGTTCGTTAAAAAGCCTGGAGGGTTGCAATCCCGCCCAGTGTTTATAGTCCCCTCAGGCTAAAACCCGCGTCAACCTGACAAATCAACCAAAACACCCAGAAATGTGTTCCGCGCTAGCGAATCCTGGCGCACCTTGTTCAAAGGGTAATT